>Ga0180429_10002165_pt1 | contig 16349 bp, 11 predicted proteins | sample SS_ome_FD_132428 | JGI IMG/M metagenome (GOLD analysis project Ga0180429, IMG submission 132428) | Hypersaline lake sediment archaeal communities from the Salton Sea, California, USA - SS_1_S_1 metaG | ecosystem: Environmental > Aquatic > Non-marine Saline and Alkaline > Hypersaline > Sediment ...
AACAGGTCGGAGAAGATCGTGCGGATGTCCACCTTGGCCAGCCCGACTGCGAAAAAGGCCGTAATGCCGAAGATGAGCGCCGACACCAGGCCACGATTGTTCATCGTGAACGAGGCCAGCGTGTAGCGTATGCCTTTCATATACCTTGACTCCCCTTGACCCGGACGCAGGAAGCGCGTGGCTCCTGCTGGGCGTGATCCCGTTACTGTGTACGCCGGCATCGTCTTGCGCGATGCCTTGTTTCAGCTCCCCTGTACGATCGCGTGTGCGGTCCGCGAGCGGGCCCGTTCGCGCGAAAACGCTGCGAGCGATTATTGCAAAATTTATATGCGCGCGTCAGAGGTGGCCGCGCAGCCATTGAATGAATGCTGGTCGCAGCCGGAACGGCCGACTATAGGTGGGCGATTTCGGGGTGTCAACCGACTAATTTATCGATAGTTTTCACGCAATGATCCGTTGCGCGACGCACGCGTCGCGCACATCGGCATCGACCTGAACGGTACGCGAGACGCGCAAGCGATGCCGGCGAAATCAACGTTCCGGTGGCTGGTGCAGACCGCCGTCACGCAGCCCCTGGCGCACCGCGCTGTCGCCCAGTTCGGGGGTGCGCAGGTGGATATCGCGCTGCGGATAGGGGATCTCGATACCGCGTTCGTGGAAGAGCTGCCAGATCCGCAGGTAGATGTCGCTCTTGACGTTGGCACGCCCGTTCATCGGATCGTTGATCCAGAAACGTACTTCGAGGTCGACCGAGCTGTCGCCGAAGCCGCGCAGCAGGCACACCGGCGCCGGCTGTGCCAGGACCCGCGACACGCCCCTGGTCGCCTCGAGACAGAGTTCCATCGCGAGCGGCACGTCGGCCTTGTAGTGCACGCCGACCGGCAGCTTGATGCGGTAGAGCTCCTGGCTGTGCGACCAGTTCTCGACGCGATTGACGATCAGCTCCTCGTTCGGGATGAGGTGCTCGATACCGTCGCGGGTCGTTACCGAGACATAGCGTGCGCCCAGCGTATCGACGCGTCCGTAGTAGGCGCCGACGGCGATGACGTCGCCGGGCTTGATCGACTTGTCGAGCAGCAGGATCACGCCGCTGATGAGGTTGGAGACGATTTTCTGCAGACCGAATCCGAGCCCGACGCCGATGGCGCCACCGAACACCGCGAACGCCGTCAGATTGATGCCGACCGAGCTGATCGCGGCGACGAAGGCGATCACGACCAGGATGACCTTGAGCACTTTGACGAACAGCACCTGCAGCGACGGGGTCAGGCCGCGCGCGGCCCGGATACGACTTTCGAGCAGGTTGCCGATCAGCAGCGACAGCCACAGCAGCACGGCCAGCGCCAGCAACCCCTTGATCACGGCATAGGCGGAAATCCGCGTATCGCCGAACTGCATTGCGAGGCGGTCGAGCAGGACGACGGTCTGGTCGAGCACGCCGAGGATGTTGAGCGCGGCGATGAGCCAGGCGACCGCGGCGATGGAACTGCTGACGAAGGCGTCGGAGACGAACGACGACGCCACGCGGATCACCACCCACGCGCTGAGCAGGCTGGCGGTGACGTTGAGCAACCCGCTGCGCCACCCGGCCAGCTCGCTGATGCCGATTGCCACCCACTGCAGGCCCAGCCACAGCAGCGGCGTCATCACCAGCCCGAGGATGCGCCACAGGCGCTCGACTGCCCACAATCCCGCGTAGCGGACCTCGAGTGCGTCCGCTGCCCGGCGCAGGCGCGGCGCCAGCGACCAGGCCGCGAGTGCGGCGAGGGCGATGAACGCGAGCTCGATGGCCGTCGTACCGATGAACACGTGCTCGCGCGACCAGTCGAAGACGCGTGCACGGATGTCGGCGAGCGCCAGGCCCTCCCATGGATCGTCCATCGCTCTCTCCGTTTGCCCGCCCACCTTGCCCGGCCAGGACGCGGTACACAAGCGCACGAAGCGCGCCATGGCGTGCTTCGTGGCGACGCCTGCGAGCCCCGTATACTGATGGGCCGACTCAAGCACCGGAGGCGCAGCGACATGAAGTTCCTGTTCGAAGTTCGCGTCAAGCCGCCCTACACCGCGGCCGAGTACGCCGATGCCTGGGTGCGTGCGAGCGAGATCATCCAGCAGGCGCCCGGCGCGCGCGGCACCTATCTGCATCGCCGCATCGGCGACCCGCAGCGACTCCTCGCCATCGCACACTGGGACTCGAAAGCCGCGCGCGATGCCAAGGACGATCGGCGCGATGCGACGGTCCGCGCGATCCTCGACAAGCATGCCGAGACCTGCGAGATCCGCGTCATCGGCGAATTCGAGGACCCCGACTGGCAGGTCCTGCCGCCGGCATGCGACGAGACCTGAGCGCAGCGGCCGGCAACACCGATTAACATGGGTGAGCCACACCAGCGAGGACGAGCTAGCGATGCGCGGACGTGAAGTATTCATGCACAGCCTCGAGGCGCACGGCGTCACGGCGATCTTCGGTAACCCGGGCACGACCGAGAACCCGGTGCTCGACAGCCTCGTCGAACATCCGGGCATCAACTACTACGTCGCGCTGCACGAGGGCGTGGCGGTCGGTGCGGCCGGCTTCTACGCCCAGGCCAGCGGCAAGGTCGGCGTCGCCAACCTGCACGTCGCGCCGGGCCTCGGCAATGCCATCGGCATGCTCTACGGCGCGCTCAAGGGCGGATCGCCGCTGGTCGTCACCGCCGGCCAGCAGGACACGCGCATGAGGCTGCGCGATCCGATCCTCGGTCACGACCTCGTCGCCATGGCGAGCCCGGTGACGAAATGGGCAGTCGAACCGAACCATGCCGACGAACTCGCGCCGATCCTGCGGCGCGCGTTCAAGATTGCCCAGGAGCCACCGGCCGGGCCCGTGTTCGTCGCGTTGCCAATCAACGTGATGGAACAGGAAACTGCCAACGCACCGAGCACGGCGGGCCTGCTCCACACCCAGGGCGCGCCCGACGCGGCGGGTCTCGACAAGCTCGCGCGCCTGCTCGCCGAGAGTCGCAACCCGGCCATCGTCGCCGGCGACGACATCGCCGCGAGCGGTGCCGGCGCGGCCCTGGTCGCGCTGGTCGAGCGTCTCGGTGCGAGCGTCTACGTGGAATACCTGCGTTCGCGCCAGCCGCTGCCTTTCGACCATGCCAATTTCCGCGGCCGGGTGCCCTACGAAGGCGCCAAGATCGCGGCCCTGTTCGCCCCGCACGACGTGGTCGTGCTGATCGGCGGACGTTTCTTCGAGGAAGTCTGGTTCGATGCCTGCGACTGGCTGCCGGAAGAAACGGCGGTCGTGCAGATCGAGAGTGCGCCGGCGCGGCTCGCGCACAACCTGAGCCTCGATCTCGGCCTGCTTGGCGCCCCGCCCGCGGTGCTGAGCGCACTTGCGACGGCGCTCGACAGGCTCTGGAACGATGCGCTGGAGGCACGCGCGCGGCAGCGCCAGGCCGCCCTCGTCGCGACCCGCGATGAAGAGGCCAGCACGTTCGCGCGCCAGCTCGAGCGCGTTGCCGGCAGCACGCCGATGACGGCGCTCGAAGCGGTCGCGACCGTCGCGCACGGTATGCCCGCGCGCGGCATCCTGGTCGACGAGTCGATCACCGCGTCCGGCGAGGTCGCGCGCGCGTTCGCGCTCGGCGATGGCGGCGATTACTACGCGGGACGCGGCGGCGGCATCGGCCAGGGCCTGGCAGGCGCGCTCGGCGTTGCGGTCGCGCACCCGGGGCGTCCGGTCGTCGCGCTGTCCGGTGACGGCTCGGCGATGTATTCAATCCAGGCCTTGTGGACAGCGGCCCATCACGGGCTCGACATCGTCTTCGTGATCCTGTCGAACCGCGAGTACCGCATCCTCAAGCACAACATGGATACCTACCGCGACCGCTTCGGTATCGTCACTGACAAGCCTTATCCGCACATGAACCTGGCCGAACCGGCCCTCGGCTTCACCGCGATGGCGCAGGGCATGGGCCTTAGCGCACGCGAAGTCGATTCGGCCGCGGCACTCGGCGCAGCGCTCGCCGAAGCCACGTCGGCCGGCGGCGCCTGGCTCATCGACGTGGTGGTCGGCGGCAAAGGCGGCTAGCCGCCTGTCGGACTCAGGCGCACCTGCTGCGGCAGGTGGGACACGTCCTCACCCCGGCATCTACCTCACGCCGGGTAGGAGGACGGCCGCAAAACGCTGGAGTCGACAGCTGAATGTGAACGCCTGCTAAATCTCGTGCCGATGCATTGCGACGCCACGCCTCGGCTGCGCAGACTCGGTCGCGCCAGCAACAATCCTATCCGGGTGACATCCCACTCGCGCACACCGGCACCGCGTGTGCCGGCGCGAACGGCGCGCCGGCAGACACACGACATCCGGGGGAGGTAGCGTGGAAGAGATCGACCTGACCGACATCATTTCCGCCCGGGCCAACGCGATCGAGATCGAGGCCAGCATCGAACCGAGGCACGGGGAAATCGAGATATTGCGCGATCAGGACGATCCTTACCCGGTAACCATGCACCACGGTGCACGCACGATCATCGGCGCGCCGGAATCGCGCCGCCTGTACGTGCGCCTCGGGCCGTCAGCGCGCGCCTGCCGCGTGACGGTCGTCGACTGGTACGACTGAGCGCGGCGCGGTGCCGCGCCGCCCGCCTACCATTCGTGCGGCTCGCCGTTCCATTTCCAGAAACTGCCATTGGTACGCGCATCGAGCTTGTCGATGGTCTCGACAATCCCGCGCGCGCTGTCCTGCGGCGTGATGTCGGCCTCGGCGCCGCCCATGTCGGTCTGCACCCAGCCCGGGTGGATCACGCACACGTTGATACCTTCCTTGCCGAGTTCGATGGCGGCGAGCTTCATGAACTTGTTCAGCGCGGCCTTGGTCGCGCTGTAGGCGAAGCCCAGCGTCATGTCGAGCGACAACGCGCCCATCTGCGAGGTGATGGTAACGAGCCGTGGCGCCGCACTTGCGCGCAGGTTGCCGATCAGCGCGTGCAGCATGCGCACCGGCCCCATGGTGTTGATGTCGAAGGCCTGGCGCCAGCCGTCGAAGTCCATCTCGTAGGCGGTCTGGCGAGGGTACTCGGGACCCAGCGTGCCGGCGTTGTTGAGCAGGATATCGACCGGCCGAGCGCCGAGCGCATCGGCCAGGGCAGCGACCGAGGCCGCGTCGGCGACGTCGAGCGCGAACGTTTCGACCGCGCCGGGAATGGCGGCCAGCTCGACAGCCGCGCGCGGATCGCGACAGCAGGCGAGCACGGTATCGCCGCGCGCGGCATAGCACTTGACCAGTTCGAGACCGATGCCGCGGTTGGCACCGGTGATCAGGACGGTAGGCATCTGGCAGTTCCTCGGGTTGCTCGGCGCGCCATCATATACGGTCGCTGATGGCGCGCGGCAGCGGGGAGCCGCAGGGGACGGACGGTGGCGGGTCGCGGGGCGTGCAAGCGGGGCCGGGAAGCCACCCGAGACGGCACCGCCGGATGGCGCGGGCGGCCGGCGGGCGGGTCAGCACGACCCGCCCTGCCGCGAGCGGCTTACTTCTCGCAGGTCTCGAGGCCCTTGGTGACCTCGGCCTCGGCTGACTTGCTCACCTTCGCATGTTCGGCCTTCGCCCACTCTTCGACCTTGGCGCTCTCGTCCTTGGCTTTCTGCTCGAGCTGACCGAACTTGGCCTTCGCCCCGGCCTCGTCCATCTCGCCGGCGGCGACCTTGGCCTCGATCTTGTTCCAACGCTCCTTGGCGCGCGCATTGACCGCTTCCATTCGCTTCGCCACGCCTTCGTTGATCTTGGCGATCTTGGCCTGGGCGTTCGCCTCGGCCTGCTTGGTCATTTCGGCGCAGGTCATGGCGTGCGCGACCGAACCGAAGCTCATGACTGCAACGGCAATACAAATGGTCAGAATTTTCATATCAGCTCCTAGCGCGCCAGCGGCGCAGTGTCGAGTTTTCTAGAGGACTCTGGTGCTCGCACCGCGGTGCTTTCCTGCATCGAGCCCGGGTAGCTCATCGCACGCGTCAGCCGCGGACCAATACAGCGCGGTTAACGGCACGGACGGCGGCCCGGGCTGCCGAAGTCCCTCCCTGAGGCTGCGCAAACGCAGCGTGTGCATACTACCGCCGTTTGCGTGAACCGAACATGAACACCGCCAGCCACGTCCCCGCGCGCAGCGTTACCGCCGCATTGACCGCGGCACTGACCCAGCGGTCGGCAGCCCGTGTTCATGCAACCATTCACGCGCATCGTCGGCATCCTCGGCGAACCAGCGCGCGCTGCTGCCGAGGCGGAACGAGTAGCCCCAGGCATCCATGTCCGCGAGCATGCGCGCGCGGCCGAAAGTAGCGATGCCCTCGGCGAGCACGATCGACAGGTAGCACACCGCGCATTCCTCGAGATCGTCACCACCGGCATCGGTATCGAGCAGCGCGCGCCGCGACTCGTCCGCGCACACGTAGTGGCAGCCTTCGTGCAGCGCCGAATGCACCGGCGTGTCCACGCGCACGTACAGCTTCGCGCCAATCAGCCCCGCTTCGGGCTCACCCCAGTAGCTGCCCGGGATGGCCGCGCCATCCGCCACCCACGCGAGCGCAAGGCCGAAGCGCGCGAAGATGTCGCGCAGTGCGCAGCCGATGGCGCCTGCGGGCGCACCGATTCTGATGACGTCTGGTTCCACGGAACGATGAGAAGCCGGCAGTCGTGAACGCTCGGCAGGGCACCATTGTAGTCCGCTCGGCGATGCCGCCGGGGGACGCCGCCAGGGGCATCGCGCCCACCGCGCTGCGGCGCCGCTCAGCGCACCTCGAACAAGTCGCTGTCGCCGGCGAGCTCGCGCCCTGATACCGGGTCGAGCAGGCGGCAGCCCAGCTCATAGAGACCGGGCGCCGTCTGAGCGTCGACGGCGAGCACCTCGAACGGAGCGAAGTCCATACCGGCTGCCGGCGGGATCACGACCGACCCGTCGGCGCCGTCGTTGCGCGCGACGAGGCGGGCACCGCCGGGCAGCCCGAGCCACATCTTGAGTTCGACCGGGACCGCCTGCGCACCGTTATTGGCGATGCGCGTCAGCGTCGTCACCACGCGCTCACCGGCGATGTAATCGGGTCGTTCGAGGCGCACGCGACAGCTGACCGCGTCCGGACGTCGCCCGGCGACCGACAGGCGGACGTCAAAATCGGCCGCGAGCCGGTAATCGGCCGGCGTCGCGACGACAGCCTCGGCGGCGAGGCGCAGGGTGTAAGTCCCGGGCGCGAGCTGGCCACTGCGCTCGACTCCGGTGGTCAGATCCCCGGCCCCGATCACCCTCCCCTGATCGTCCTCGAGCATCGCGAACGCCGCGCCCGTGCCGCTCGCCTGCAAGACGAAATCGACCTCGGTGTCGACCGCGAAGGCCGCGAGCAGACGCGATGCCGCCCGCGCCTCGCCCGAGAAGCTGACACTGGTCGTCGCGCTGCCGTGCGCACGGACTTCGAACGTGCCATCCTCGCGCACGCTCACCAGCGACGACTGGCTGGCCGTGCCGCGCGCGGAATAGGTCACGCACTTGCCGCCGAACGGTAGACACACCGTCTGCCCCGAGTAGGCATTCACGTCATGCGTGAACGGCCCAGTCGCCGTGCTCACGACTGCATCGGCGTCTGGCGCACCACTGGTCGCCGAAGCCGTCACGCCACGCTCGAGCATGAGCAGCGTCACCGGATCCGCGGCCGCCGCACCGCCGCCGCAAACCAGCACCACGACGAGCATGCGTACGCGCAATCGCCGGAGGGCCTTGTACTTCATCGCGTGTGCCTCGCCTGCCGTGGTCGTATCGACGCACGCCGGAAGAGCCGAGCGCGTCCGCCGCGACATCCAGCCGACGGCGCGCGCCGGACGTCGTTCGAGTATCGGCCATGTTTGCGGGCGGCGCCAGCATCCGGCGCTCAGAGGGTGTGGATCGCCAGGGCATCCTCGCCGAGCGCCGCGCGCGCGACATCGATCAGGTGGCGGTGATGGGTGAACAACAGGACCTGCCCTCCGGCGGCGTAACGGGCGAGCGCGTGGAACACGCGTGTCGCGCGCTCGTCGTCGGACGTCACGAGCACGTCGTCGAGCACCAGCGGAATATCGGGGTGTACTGCCCGACGCAGTTCCAACGCCGCCAGGCGCAGCGCGAGGTAGAGCTGATCGGCGGTACCTTCGCTCATCGCGTCGAGGCTGATTTCCTCACCGCCCGCGCGCAGCGCCCGCAACACCGGCGTACCGTCCGCTTCGTCGGTGGTGAGGCGCGTGTAACGTCCGTCGGTGATCAGCGCGAAGTACTCCGACGCGCTCGCGAGCATCGGTCCCTGTGCGCGCTCGCGGTAGCTGACCAGCGCGCTGGCGAGCAATGCGTGGCCGAGGCGCAGGCGCGCCCAGGGCCGCAGCGCGGCGCGCAGACGCGCGGCGGCGCCTTCGATCGCTTCGCGCGCGGCGGCAGCGCGGTCGGAATCGTCGATCGCGGCCAGCGCGTGGCGGGCCGCTTCTTCGGCGACGCGGGCGGCCTGCTGCTCATCCGCGTGCACTGCAATCGCGGCGCGGCAATCGGCGAGTTCGCGCTCGATGGCCGCGCTGTCTAGCCCCCGCAGGCGCTCGCGCAACTCGGGCTCGCTGTGCGTCGATGCCTCGGCGATATCGCGCCGCACCTGTTGCAACGCCTCACCGAGCCGCTGCTTGCGCGCCGCCGCCTCCTCGACCGCGGCCAGCGCCTCGGGTGCGCTGACGTCGCCGGCGCTGCACAGTCCGGCGACGATGTCGCACTGCCGGGCCCATTCCTCGCCCGCGCGGCGTTCGTCCTGCAATGCACGCGCCCGATCGCGCAACAGCTCGCGGCGCTTCAGTTCTGCCTCGCGCGCCGCGACCAGGCGCTGCTGCACGCGGTCGCAGAAATCGTCCGCGTCGTCCGGCGCCGGCATGTCCAGCAGGCGCGCGAGCGCGTGCGCGTTGCCGGTAAATTCGTCCGCCAGCGCGGCGTCGGCCGCCACCGCGCGCCGTGCATCTCGCAGCTTGCCATCGGCGTGCGCGAGTTCGTCGAGTTCGTCGAGGCGAGCGCGGAACGTCTCGATGTCGAGCGTCTCGGCGAGGTGCAGTCGCGCCAGCCACCCGGCCAGGATTCCTTCGTGCCCGGCGCGCGCCGCGCCGAGTTCGGCCAGCGTGCGGTCGATGCGCTCGAGCTCGGTGCGGGCACGGGCACCCGCGCGTTCGCGCTCGCGCACCGCGGCCGCGCGCTCGGTCGCCTCGCGCAGCGCGCGCGCCGCGTGGGTGGCGAGTCCGGCGAGCACCGCGGGACCGCTCGCAGCCGGCGGCGCGATGCCGCTGTGTTCGAACGCGGCGCGCAGTTGCTGCACCGCTTGCTCGGCCTGTTGCACGGTATCCTCGCGCACCGCGAGCTGCCGTTCGAGCTGCGTCTGCAGCTCGAGCAGGTGAACACGCCGCGTCTGCCACTCGGCGAGGCTCTCCGGCGACAGGTCCGGCAGGCCGGCTGCGGCGAGCCGAGCGCGCCACGCCTGCTGCTGCGCGGCCTCCTCGGCCCGGCGCTCGTCCAGGGCCGCGCCGTTGGCCGCGAGTGCTGTCGTCATCTGTTCGATGCGCGCGCGCGACTCGCCGAGACGCGCCACCCGGTCGGTATCGACACGCAGCAGGTCGGCGTGGTGATCGGCCTCGCGCTGGGCCAGCTCGAACGCGTCGGCGAGCGGCCGCGTCGCGTCGAACCCGGGGCCGATGCGGGCCGGGTCCTCGCGGCGCTCGACGTAGGCGGCGCGGACCAGTGCCCAGCCGCGGTCGCGCCGTTCGCGCGCCTGCGCCAGCGACTGCGTGCTGGCCACCGCCCCCGCCGCGGTCAATTCCTTCTCGCGCATGCGTTGCTGCGCGATGTGCGCATGCAGCTCGTCGCGCTCGTCATGGAGCTGCCGCAACGCCGCGCGCGAGGCTTCGAAGCGGCCGCGGGCCGCGCCGACATCCGCCTCGAGTAGCGGGCGCGCGGCGCGCAGCGCGGCTATCGATGCCACGCCGAGATCGGCCAGGCCCTGCGTCACGCGGCCCTGCGCGGCGTCGATCTCCTGACCGAGGGCACGCAGACGTGCCGCCACGTCACCCAGGCCGCGCGCCGCCTCGAGCGCCTGCTCGAGCACCTCGAGGGCCGCCGGGTCGGTCGCCGCAACCGGCGCGTCCACCGCGCCGGCGAGTTGCTCGCGCAGCGCCGCGGCCTGCTCGCGCAAGCCGTCGCGGCGCACGCGCAGCGTATCGACCGCCTGCAGGTGTTGGTTGATGCTCACGCGATCGGAGCGCGACGGGAGCTCGCCGAGCACCGCGGAGAGGGCCAGGCCCGGCGCGATGCGCGCCGCGCGCAGGGCGAGTTCCTGCTCGGCAGTGGCAAGCTCGAGCTGATGCTGGCGCAGCGCCGTGCGCGCGCGCCGCGCCGGCGCGGCGGCAGCCGCAAGGCGCTCGACGGCCTCGGCGTGCTCGAGCACGCGCGGATCGCTCGCCAGGCTGCCGAGCGCCGCATCGCAACGCGCGAGTTCGGCACGTGCCTCGTCGCGATCGATCGCGGCGCGCTGTTGCGCCTGCTCGGCGGCGAGACGCCGCTCGCGCGCGTCGGCCGGCAGATCGGGCACGCCCGCCAGCGCTTCGAGTTCGCGCGCGAGCTGATCGCAGCGTCGCAGCTGCGGTTCGACCACGCTGAGCGCAGTGAGCTCGTTCTCGCGCCGCCGCGCCGTCTCGAGCGCCGCGCCGATCGCCTGCAAGCTGCCGACGGCCTCCTCGTGCTCGCGCTGCAGGCGATGCCAGTCATTGGGCCGCGTCTGCGCCTCGCGCAACGCGCGGCGCGCCTGCTCGATGTCGTGCCGCGCGGCGTTGATGGTGGCGTTCTGCGAGCGCCCGTGCGGATTGAAGTAGCGCTTCGCATCGGCGTCCAGCGTCTCGACCAGCGCGGCCACGCCCTGCGTGCCGGCACTGGCCTCGAACAGCGCCGCACCGAGTTCGCCCTCGCCGCGCACGAGGTTGCGACCGCCCTCGCGCAAGCGCGCGTGGTCGATGCCGAACATCATCTCGAACTCGGCCCGCTGCAGGCCGGCGGTCAGCGCGTGCACGAGTTCGGCGGTCGGCGTCCCCTGCGGCTCGGCGGGACCGGCGGCCGGGTCGAACCGGTGCAACGTGTCCTTGCGCCCCTTGCGGCGCACCAGCCCGACTTCGACACCCTCGGGGTCGATGAACACGCCGGCGATACGCAGCTCGCGCGCGGCGTGCAGGAAGGTGTCGGTGCTGCGCTGGGGCACGCCGAAGCGCAGGTCGAGCATCGCGCGCAATGCCGACGATTTGCCGGCCTCGTTGGGCCCGTAGACGAGATGCAGATTCGCCGCGCTGTGCGCGAAATCCAGCGTTTCCCCGCTGAAGGGGCCGAACGCCTGCAGCATGAGGCGGGCAAGGCGCATCAGCGCTTGGCGTCGTCGAGCAGGCGTGCGAGCACGGTGGCCTCGGCATCGAGCAGCAAGGTATCGAGCGCGGCGGGATCGCCGTCGAGCGCAATCACCACGTCGCCGACCTCGCCCGGCAGATCGTTCAGCAGGCGACCGAGCTCGGCAGCAACGAAAGCCGTCATGCGTGCCGGATCGGCGACCAGCTCGTCGACCAGGCGCACCAGCTCGCCGACCGCGTCATCCCGCTCGGCCTGCGCGGCGCGCTCGAGCGGTGCGGCGAGCTGGCTGCGCACCTGTTCGATCCACACATCCGCCTCGCCGAGATCCTGCGCCGCGGCCTGCACCTGCGCGGCCAGCGTGCCCGGACTGTGCGCCTCCAGCGCATGCAAGGCGCTCGTCCCGGTCAGCGTCACGCGCAGCGCGTGCAGGCGGTCGGGCGCGGCGCCGACGATGCCGTCCGCTGCATCGCGAAACGCGGCCGCAACCGCGCCGAGTTCGTCCGCGCCGTCGAGCGATACCTCGAGCTGGTGCCAGCGCACCACGTCGAGCGGCACGAACTCGCTGTGCAGGCGCCCGCCGTCGACCGTCACCAGCTCGCAGCCCTTGGCGCCGGTCTCGTTGGCGTGTCGTCCCTGGAGATTGCCCGGGAAGACGATGCGCGGCGACTCGCTCACCACCTCGCGTGCATGCACATGCCCCAGGGCCCAGTAATCGTAGCCCTTCGCCACCAGGGTGGCCGGCTGCGTGGGCGCGTAGCGATCGTGACCGGGCCGCCCGGTCAGGCTGGTATGCAGCATGCCGATATTGAACAAGCCGGGCAGCGCCGCGGGATAGCCGGGCACGAGGTCTTCGTCGACGGCACGATTGGGAAAGCTGCGCCCGTGGATGGCGACGCCGAGCTTCTCGAGCACCACCGTCTCGGCACTGCGGCTCGAAAACACCGTGACGTTGGCCGGCGGTACCAGGCGCCGCGTGATCACGCTCTGTGCATCGTGATTGCCCTGCACGATGAACACCGCGATGCCGGCCCGCTCGAGGCGCACCATCTGCCCGCGGAAATACAGGCCGGTGTGGAAATCCTGCCAGTCGCCGTCGTAGACGTCACCGGCGAGCAACACGAAATCGACCGCTTCTTCGATGGCCAGCTCGACCAGGTTCTCGAGCGCCTGGCGCGTCGCGCCACGGATGCGCTCGACCGGCGCGCCCTCGTAGCGGTCGAGTCCGCGCAGCGGACTGTCGACGTGCAGGTCGGCGGCGTGGATGAAACGCACGATGCGGTCCGTCGGCGCCTACACCGCGTCCCGCCCGCACGCGCGGGCGCACGAGGCGCGTGCTGACACGGGCCGCATGGTGGGGCGGCGATCGGGAATGTCGACGGGCAAGGTCAGGCTCCGGTCTGTGTAGTGCAACGACGCCTAGTGCGCGCCATCATTATAGGCGTGTCGCTACCCACCCCCGCGCGGTGTCGGCATCATGCGTGGCGGTGCGGGCGTGTGCTCACCCTTGCCACGCGCGACCCGCGCGGGAATGATTCGGACGCGGCCGCCGCATGGCCCACACAGGGCTCGCATCGCGCAGCGTGGCCGCCGTTCGCGTGCAAGCACCGCTCGACACCACCATCACGAGGAAGCTCACCATGCCCGCACAGTGTTCGCTCACACCGCACACACTGGCCGGCGCCTTGCTGATAGTGATGCTCTGCGCGACGCGGGCCGCCGCCGTGACCCACGCCGTCGGTCCTGGCCAGGCGCTGAATGAACTCGACCAGGTGCCATGGGAAACGCTCACGGCAGGCGACGTCGTCGAGATCCATGGCCGTGCGGCGCCGTACCGCGGCAAGTTCGTCCTCGCACGCAGCGGCACCGCGGCACAACCGATTACCGTGCGCGGTGTACCGGATACGCAGGGCGAACTCCCGGTCATCGACGGTAACGGCGCCGTCACACGCCTCGCGCTCGACTACTGGAACGAGCACCGCGCCGTGATCAAGGTCGGCGGCGCGTCGACGCCAGCCGGGCCGGCGCGACATATCGTCATCGAATCGCTGGTCGTGCGCGGCGCACAGCCTGCCCATACCTTCACTGACGACCAGGGCAACACCGCGACCTACCTGCCGAATGCAGCGGCCATTTTCGTCGAGGACGGCGAAGCGATCGTGATCCGCCACTGTGAGCTGACCGACAGCGGCAACGGCTTGTTCGTCGCCAACCCGAGCCGGGACATCAGCGTCGAACACAGCCACCTGCACGGCAATGGCAACGTCGGCAGCATCTTCGAGCACAACAGCTACAGCGAAGCCCTCGGCATGCACTATCGCTTCAACCGTTTCGGCCCGCTGCGGCCGGGGGCCGGTGGCAACAACCTGAAAGATCGCTCGGCCGGCCTGGTTGTCGCCTATAACTGGATCGAAGACGGCAACCGCCAGCTCGACCTGGTCGAATCGACGAAGTTTGCGCGCGAGTCACCGGCGCGCTATGCGACGACCTTGGTCTACGGCAACGTGCTGGTCGAACACGACGGCGAAGGCAATCGCCAGATCGTGCATTACGGCGGCGATGGCGGGGATACCGCCGCCTACCGCAAGGGCAGGCTGTACTTCTACCACAACACCGTGGTCTCGGAACGCACGGGACGTACCACCCTGTTTCGCCTCAGCACGAACGACGAACAGGCCGACGTGCGCGGCAACGTCTTCTTCGGCGCCGGCGCCGCGATGACGCTGGAGATCGCCAGCTCGGCCGGCAACTACGCGTTCATCGACAACTGGATCCGTGCCGATTACGTAGCGAGCTTCGATGCCGGGTTCAGCGGCACCATCACGCACACCGCCACCATCAGCGGCGACACACCGGGTTTCACCGACCGCACCGGGCAGGATTACCGGCCGCTGCCCGGCGCACCGCTGCAGGATGCCGGCGGCGCGCTGGCCGCCGCCGTGCTGCCCGCACACGACGTGACCCGGGAGTACGTGCGTCACCGCGCCGGCGCCGCACGCGTGCCCGATGCCGTGCGCGATCTCGGCGCGTTCGAAGTCGCGCCGGAGGCGGTCAGCACCGCGGCCGTGCCATTCACCGGTCCCGCCGCGACGCTGGTGCTCGGCGTCCTGCTCGTACGTCTGGCCCACGGGTTCGGCGGCCATGGCGCGACGGCCAGGCGGCGGCCGTACAGCCGCCGCAGTGCAACAACCGGAACGCGAGGCGATAGCCGATGCGCTCGGGCAGGCATCGAATCGCCAGAAACGCGACACAGTTACTGAAACGCAGCCTGCGAAGGAGAACGACCCGGTTGTTCGCGCACGACGGGGGGCAGTAGCGTTCAGTCTCAGGACGACGAGCGTGGCTGCACACGCGTACTCCGGAAACCAGCGAGGGAACGTGCGATGTCGGGACTCAACACCTTCGGCTACCTGTGCGTGGTCTGCACAAGCCTGTCGATCTCAGTAGCCACCCCCGCCACCATCGTGACCGACGTCGGCGCCGCCGGAACACCGGGCACGACCGGTACCCTGCTCGTACCGGACGGCGGTGATGGAGGGCCTGGCAGCGCCGGCCACGTCGTGCTCGACGTCTTTCCGCCGATTGACGCGCTGTACACCGCATCCGCGTTCGGCGGTCAGGGGGGCGCCGGCGGCCAGGCCGCGACGGGCGGTGAAGGCGGTGAAGGCGGCGACGGCGGCGACGGCGCGGCAGCCTTCGCGAGCGCGACCCTCAACCGGGTCACACCGGGCGCGGCGACGGCGGAAGTGACGTCACGCGGCGGCAACGGTGGCGCGTTCGGCAACGCGCCGCCCAACCATACCAGCGGTGTCGGCGGCCTTGGCGGCGATGCCCGCGCGTACGGCGAAGCAAGCACGCCCGGCGCGGACAACGTGACGGTGCGCGTGTTCAGTCGCGGCGGCGACGGCGGACGATCCAGCACCGGGCGTCCACCCGACGGCGGCAGCGCCCTGATCGATGGCGCGGTCGGACACTCGGCTGGCGGCCGCGTCATCGTCGACGCGACGGCGGTCGGCGGCAACGGCGGTATCGGCGTCAACAACAGCAACGGCCTGTTCGTCGGCTTCGGCGGCAACGGCGCCGACGTGCTCCTCGACGACGTCGTCGATGGCTCGACCTCCGGCAACCTGATCCTGACGCAGAGCGCTCGCGGCGGCAACGCCGGCGGCGGGTTTACTGCCGGCAGCGCAGCGGTCGGCTTCGCGCCGGCGCGCGCGGGCAGCGGCGTGAGCCTGCTCGAGCGAACCAAGAGCGTGGGCGGCTTCCTCACGCTGACGACGAACGCGACCGGCGGCAACGGCGCAGAGGATCAGCTCGGGCAGGGTGCGGGCGATGGCAGTTTCGGCCGCGCACGGACGTTCAGTCGCAACCTGGTCGGCGCAGCCAGTGCGATCGCCAACGCGACCGGGGGCAGCGGGGGCAGCAGCAACGTGGGCATCGCCGCCCTGCTGAACGGGCGCGCCACGGCTGACGGCGGCGAGGCTGGCGCACATGCCGAAGCGGACGGCATGAACGGCGCGGTCACCGCGCGCGCCTCGGCCGAAGGTGGCCGCGGCGGCTCGGTCGCGAGCCTGCTCGATGCGGCGCCCGGGGCTGGCGGTAACGCGATCGCAACCGCGATCGGACGCCACGCCGGCAGCAGTACGCTGACCGTCGAAGCCACCGCAGAGGGCGGTTGGAGCGGACTACCGGGCGTGAACGGTAGCGGACCCTACGTCGGTTCACGCAGTGGCGCTGCCGAGGCCTACGCGGACGGCACCAGCAACTCGAGCGCGACCAACGTCGCCGCCTTCGCGCGCAGCATCAACGGATTCGTGGCCGGTCCCGCCGCGGCGCGTGCCAGTGCGCACGCGCCGGGTGGCAGCATCGAGGCGCGTGCCATCTCGGGCCGCTACGGCGCAACGCCGGCCACCGGCGAAGCCGTCGACGTTACCGTCAGCGGC
>Ga0180429_10002166_pt1 | contig 16346 bp, 4 predicted proteins | sample SS_ome_FD_132428 | JGI IMG/M metagenome (GOLD analysis project Ga0180429, IMG submission 132428) | Hypersaline lake sediment archaeal communities from the Salton Sea, California, USA - SS_1_S_1 metaG | ecosystem: Environmental > Aquatic > Non-marine Saline and Alkaline > Hypersaline > Sediment ...
CCACCGAGGCTGATATTCGCGATGTCTGAATCGTTCATATTGTCCATGCCTGTCATACAGTACCGCTTGGGCCCGAAATTGACAAGACCGCGCGCGGGGTGTGTACGATCACGACAAGAGCCCGATGGAATGGACTAATCTCCCAACCGATCCGAAATGCACCGAGATCATCGCCCCAGATATCGGAGGCTCAAGAATGGGCAAAAACAACCGGCCAAACAAGGCAAAGTGGCAAAACAGCAAGACTCGCAATGACGCGGTCGGTATAATCCTCATATGCGTTGTCGACCGCATGAGCCCGGCGCAACGCACAACGTTGGGGCGCCTTGACCGGCGGATTGGTTCAGCAGCGTTTTATGAACCGCCGCTGCGCGACAAAGAATAAAGCCCGTTCAGGCTCTGATGACTTGAAAAGGAGACCAGTGACATGCTTTGCCTCAAAACGCGGACCTTCCTGATATTTGCGGTGTATTCTATCGTATCCGGCGCGGCGGCTGTCGCCGCGGGTGACACCGGGGTAAAAGGGCTTCGCTGCGATCATCTCGTCGATCCGTTGGGCGTCGATCGCAAGGTTCCGCGGCTTTCATGGCGAATGATCGCCGCAAATCGCGGCGCCAGGCAGACCGCGTACCGCATACTCGTCGCGTCTAGTCCGAAAATCCTGGCGCAAGATCGAGGCGGTTTATGGGACAGCGGGAAGGTGAAATCCGATCGGTCGCATCTGGTCTCCTACGCGGGCAAGGCGCTGGCGTCGCATCAGCAGTGTTTCTGGAAGGTCCGAATTTGGGATGGAGACGGAAAGCCTCTGGCGTGGAGCCCAGTGGCCCGCTGGACCATGGGCGTTCTCGCACCCGAGCATTGGCGCGCCCGCTGGATCGCCGCGAGCGTGAAGGGCCCGGCGGTGAGCCTGCCCATTTTCCGGCGGGAGTTCCAGGTGAGCAAACCGCTCGGCCGCGCGGTGGCGTACATCTCGGGGCTGGGGCATTACGAACTTTACCTCGATGGCGGGAAGGTGGGCGATCGAATACTCGATCCGCCCTGGACAAACTACCGCAAGACATGCCTGTATGCGACCTATGATATCACGGAAAAGCTGTCTAAAGGCTCGCACGCCCTTGGAATCATGCTGGGCAACGGTATGTACAACGTGAAGGGCGGACGATACACGAAATTCAAGGGCACGTTCGGACAACCCAAGCTCATCATGCACCTTCGCCTGGAGTACGCCGATGGAACGGTCGAGCGCGTGGTGAGCGACAAATCCTGGCGCGTCACCGAAGGGCCTATAACGTTCTCCTGCGTGTACGGCGGCGAGGACCGCGACGCGCGCCGCGAACCGCCCGGATGGTTGAAGGCGGGTTTCGATGACGCAAAATGGCGCCCGGCCGCGGAGGTCGACGGACCGGGCGGCGCGATGCGATCGACCATTCAGCAGCCCGTAAAAACCACACGGGTGTTCAAACCGGTAAAGATGACCGGCGACGACAAGGGCGTTACGATTGATTTCGGGCAAAACAGCGCCGCCATTCCAGCAGTCCGATTGAAGGGCCTGCCCGGGGCGACTGTCCGCATTCGCACGGGCGAACGCGCCACCGCGGGCGGATGGAATCGCACGTGGTTCGATTATACGCTGAGGGGAAACGGACCGGAGGAGTTCTCGCCCAGCTTCACATCGTGGGGCCATCGCTCGATACTCGTGGAAGGGGCCGTTTTGAAGGCGGACAAAGCGGTGGACAAACCGGTGGTGCTGGACGCCAAAGCGTTTTCGATCCGCTGCGGTGCGCCCCTGGCCGGGGCGTTCGAGACCTCCGACAAGCTGATCAACAAGATATATCACATCGTCCTGTGGTCCATTCATTCCAATTTCCAGAGCGTGTTGACAGATTGTCCGCACCGCGAGAAGCTGGGTTGGCAGGAAGTCTCCCACCTGATGGGCCCGGCGATCCACTTTATCTACGACGCCGCGGGGTTCTACACCAAGATCCTGAACGACTGCGCCGAAGCGCAGACCGCCGAGGGACTGATCCCGGACATCGCGCCGGAATACGTAAAATTTCGCGGCGGTTTCAGAGACTCTCCCGAATGGGGCAGCGCCTTCATCATCAATCCGTACTTCCTGTATTTGTGGACAGGAGACAACGCTCCCATCGCCAGGCATTACGAGGCCATGAAACGCTACATCGCTTATCTTCGCGGAAAATCCAGGGGCGGAATCCTCTCGCACGGTCTGGGCGACTGGATGCCCGGAGAAAAGACACCCACGCCATTGGTGGCTACTGCTATCTTCTATCACGATCTCGATCTGATGGCGCAATACGCGACGTGGCTTGAACAGCCCAATGACGCCAAGGCCTTCAGGGCGGAAGCTGATGCGGTCAGGAAGGCGTTCAACGCCAGGTTCCTGGTCGATACGACGGCGAAGTATGCAAACGGTTCGCAATGCGCCCAGGGGATGCCTTCGGCCCTGGGGCTTGTGCCACCCGACCAATACGAAAAGGCGCTCGGGCTGCTGGTGGCCGACGGTAAGGCCAAAAAGAAACTCACAGCCGGCGACGTGGGTAACCGGTACGCCATTTTAAGTTTCGCCCAAGCCGGAGCCCACGAACTACTCTACAATATATCCAACGCAACCTACGGTCACCAGGCCCGACAACCCGATCGGACGACCCTGGCGGAAGCCTGGCGCGGAGGAGCATCTCAGAACCACTGCATGCTCGGACACATCCTCGAATGGTATCACGGCTGGTTGGCGGGAATTCGACCGGACCCAGACGCACCGGGATTCAAGAAAATTATCATCGATCCAAATCCCGTCGGCGATATGGCGTGGTGCAAAGCTCACCACGATTCTCCCTACGGCCGAATCGCCGTACACTGGCGACGCCAGGACGATGGTTTCCATTTGGACGTGAAAATTCCACCGAACACCACCGCCACCGTCCACGTGCCGGGCAACGTTGTTTCCGATATCACAGAGGGGGGGCAAACGATCGACCGGGCCAGGTGTGTGAAATTGGTGCGCGTGGAAAAGGGAAAGACCGTTTTCAGCGTGGGGTCGGGAAATTACAAGTTCCTGTCCAGACAATCCAGAAAAGTGTCGGGCTAATCCACGCGGGCGACATCGGAGTCGAACCCTTTGAGGAAGCAGTAGCCAACAACCGGCCACACGTCACCGGACGCCTCTCAGGACTTGGGCTTTGTGGAACTCGAAGCGGGATCTTTGGGCCTCGTAACCGGTTTGGGCAGGGGCAGATACTTGAATCCACCCGCCAGCATATCGAGCCAGGGGGTAACGAATTCAGCTTCGTTGTCCTGGCATGTCAGTGCGAACAAGTACGCCCTGACGGACTTTCCGCGGTCATCCTTGCGGCAGACCACGCGCACCGCCTCGATCTTTCCGACCTTGGCGACCTTGGTGACCTTGGGCTTGTCGGCGGGTCGGCTGGCGGTCTTTGTGCCGGTCGGTCGGCTGGCGGGCTGAACCTTGTATGTAAGTTTGAGAACGTACTGATAGGCGTCCTGACCGCCAACTTTGGCGGGCCCATGGCCCAGAAGTTCGATACCGCTGTTTGGTCTGGTCGTCGCGGCGAGGTATCTTGAAACCGCCTTCTTGGCGAATGCCTGCGATGAAGCGTCCGGTTTGGCCTGCGTCGAAAGTATCGCTATCTGCGGTGAGTTGGCGCCTCCGATGAGGTAGTTCTTCTGCCCCAGCAACATTCCGCCTTTGACCGCCCCGCCATACCAACCCTCGGGAACGCGAATGCTGAATCCTCCGCGATAGTCACTGAGTTTCCGTTCGCCCAGGCGCGCGGGAACAGATGCGGGAGACTGCACGGTGGTCAGCTTAACGCTCTTGATGACCTTATCAAGCGTCGGGAGCAGCGACTTTTCGTGCTTGACGTTCACTTCCACAGTCAGCACGTAGCAAATACGCAGAGGTCCGCCCTTGAGTTCGCGCACAAAGAACACCCTTGCCGCTGTCGTCATATTACCGTCATAGGAGTACTTCAACAACCTCGCCACACCCGTAATCCCGGCCACTTTGATCGAAACGCTCTTTAAGGCCTGGAACTTGCGAACCGAAAGCTGCGACTCGAGGGCCTTGGCCGCATGGTCGGCAAATTCAGAAACGGTGATTTTGGGCGCCATGCAAAACGCGCTCAGGGTAACCGCCTGTGCGGGCTCGCTACCGATCATCAGTCCCGCGCGGACCACTACGGATGAATCGGGGACCACGTGAACCTCAAATCCTGCCGGAAGCGCCATCGACACCCCGGCATGCGGATAGTTCACCACAGGTGACATCTTGGTTTCGGCGGCCGGTGCTACACTCCCGCCAGACAGGAATACGCACACTACAACCACCACCGTCAGCACGCCGGACAGACAAGCTCTTGATTTCGATTCGGTCAACATTTGCCCTTGATAAACCCTTTTTATTCGCCGTTCGCCACCGGCGATAAAGCCCATGCCCAACGACCAGGATAGTCAAATACTACGTCAATGATAGTCAGATACCACGTATAGGGGATTATAACATATATTTATCGAAAGTTATTGTGAGTATTGCAAATATCCAAGCAGCACAAGCGTCAACATCAGCCCATAGTAGCCCAGAAACGTAACCAGCAACCATACGCCGTGGCTGCGGCGGAACGTCGAACCGTCGGCCCATATGAACGTGCGAAGTAGAACCAGCGCCAACAGCATTATCGGAATGTGAAGATAGTAAAACTCGAGAGGGACGCCCAGCGGAACAGCCGCCGAAGACGCTCCAACCACAAACAATACGTTCAGGATGTCGGCCCCGATAACATTTCCAATCAGCAGTTCCGGATGCCCCTTGACGATCGACGCTATACCGGTGACCAACTCGGGAAGGCTCGTACCGAACGCCACCAGCGTAACGGCCAGAACGCTGCGGGGAACCTGGCATCTGATGGCGAGGACCTCCACCGATCCGATCAGCACGTTCGAACCGACCAGCACAAGCGCCAGGCCCGCCACAAGCATCAGCAGACTCCCGACCACCACTGTGCCGCCGATCGCCCCGGCCGCGGCCTGGCGTTCATGTTCGGGCAGCTCAGTAGGATGCTCTCTCGCCCAGCGGACAGAAATCCACATATACCCAACCAGCAGCGCAAGGAACACCACTCCAACAACCCGTGGGATCACCACGCCGACAAACCCGCCGTTAAACCACGCCAGGGCAAGCAACACCCCCGCCAGGAGAACCCCCGAACCCAACTGCAGCCACCCGTGGCGACGCAGAATAAAACGGTCCTTGGGCAGGCGCCTCAAACAGCAGCACAAACCGAATATCAGCGCCGTATCGCAAATGATCGAACCTACCCCGTTGCCCAGCGCCAGTCCACCCTTGCCCTTAAAAGCGGCCGTCACCGACACAAATGCTTCGGGGCTGGTGGTCCCCAGGCTCACGACCGTCGCGCCGATGATCACCGTGCTCATACCGATAGCGCGGGCCAACCGAACCGCCGCGATAACCGCTCGATCAGCGCCGAAAACCAGCAGCGATATCGATACTGCAACGAATAACAATAGAATCGCAGAGTGCTGCTCGAAGACCACATGGGGTATGATGTCCGCTATCACCATCGCAAAGAGCCTATCTCAGCCCGCGACAATTCGCAAGGGTCGACAATCAGCCAACTCAACTCGGGACTGAACCCGTGCGGATCAGGGCTTAAAGCTCGGGACGCTATCCGTTGTCGTTTCACCTGCTCAACTGTTCTACTGTTCTCCTGCTCCGTGGGTGTCAGATTATTTTCCAGAGAAAACAATCTCACACCCACGGGGCACTTGACAGAAAAGCATTGTTGCATTAAATTATTATTCATACTTGCGGGCGTAGCTCAGTGGTAGAGCGTCACGTTGCCAACGTGAATGTCGTGGGTTCGAATCTCATCGCCCGCTTTGGACCGAGGCTCGACGGTAATTTCCGTCGGGCCTTATCTTTATATCTATCGCCCAACACGTCAAAGCCTTGTGACGATTTCACCGCTCCAAACTGGCCCGCTCGTTGTTCCTGCCAGGTAGTGCCAGATAGCGCCAGTTAATGCCGCCACGCGCTGCAATGGCGCTGTATGCCACATCAGAGCCTGCGCCGCTCGCGGACTGACCTTGTGTGCGGCCAGCATCGTGCTAAGCGACACCCGCAGACTGTGAAAGTCAACGTATCGGCCGGCTTCGTCCTTGTAGGCAATGCCCGCCAAGGCAAGGTCGGCTCGGAGAGTCTTCATGTGCGGCACGGTGCTGACGACACGATCGCCTGGGCCAGCGTTGCTCGACCGCCAAACTCGCAGTTCATCGGCGATCTGTGCGTGGAGCGGTAGCGAGTCCGCTCGCTTGCTCTTGGTGGTTCGAGCCCGCAGCAGGATATGTCCGGGAATGGTATCGAGGTGAATATCACCCCATGTCAGCTGGCGGATTTCATTGCGGCGCAGGCCTGTCCAGACGGCCAGCATGTACACCAATCGCCGCTCGCGGCCTTTACGCAAAGCCTTTGCGTTGGTATGCGGCTTGACCTTGGCCACCGCTTTGCCCCTGCGCGGCCCGATGCGAATTGTCTGCAGTTCCAGCAGCGGGCGCCGCTCGGCCGCGTCGAGCAGGCGAGATATCTCGGCCATACTCAATGCCTGCCGCGGATGGGCGGGCTCCATACCTCGCCGGTCGGTCACCCTCAGGCCAACCAGAAGATCATCCTTCATTCTCCGAAACGTCACGGCCCATTTCGTGAAGGACTTGATCGATGCGATATTGGTTACCTATGCCGTTTGCGCCGCCGCGCACCGCTTTTCTTAACTTATTTCCTGTACCGCGGCCCCTTCACATCGCGGCGGTTGAATCGCTATCCGCGTGCAAAAAACATACAATCCCTTCTCCCTCACCCACTTACTTCTGCAGCCGGCCGAAATGTGTCCCGCTTTTGGGGCAGCTATTTCAGATTTTCTTTCGATTCTGGAGATGTAAACACTGCTCCCCACGAATTCTGATGCGCCGGAATCCGGCGGGTGTTTATGGTTAGGACGCAAGTTCCTCGCTAACCGTAGAGCCCCCCCGAGACGTCACGACTTTCTGCCAGGTGATCAGAGAGGACACAAACAGCAATAGACATGGTGGAAAACTACACGACCGGCCGTCCTGCCGCCAGTATCACCGATTCACCCAGCCAAGCATACAGTGGTGGATCACCTATTTCGGAGGGCCATCAGTCTTCGATAAGCATGGAGACCACTTGATGACCCAGCAGACTACAGCGGAAGCGCCAGCGCTGATTCGGCCAGGATGTCGGCCAGAGGACCATCGGCGTCTTCGGTTCTCAAGCCGTCGCTAAGCGGCCTCAAGTCATGTTCAGCCGTAGCGGCCAAGGGCGATTGTGCTGTTTTCGACACGTTCGAGGGAGCCTCGGAGGTCGGGATTTCTCCGATCGGCAGACCGGCCAGCAAGTCCACGCCGCCGGATATCGCGGTCGTGCCCACCGGATCGACCGGCTGGTCAAATCGCAGAGGCCCGGACTCGATTGCCGGTTCGGCCAGCGGTTGGCCCTTAGGCAAGGCTGCAATCGTCACAGCTACCTCGGAAACGTCGCCGGAGAAGGCATCAGTATCAGTCCGCGCCAGCTCGGCGGAAGTCGTCTGCAAACCGGGACCCGGCTCGGCAACCCTGCCAAGATTGGACCGCAGTATACCGAAGTCCCTCAGGTCAACGCGTCCGCTGCCGTCGAAGTCACCCATTACCCACGAGGCGCCTGATCTGCCGAAGTTATTCATGAACACGTCGACATCGTCAGAGTCTACACGCCCGTCCAGATTGGCGTCTCCAGGAATCGCTTTTGCCGATAACGACACCGACTCGGCCAGTTGCTTCAGGGCGCCGCCGACATCGAGACGCTCATAGGTTCTCCCGGTGTTAGTGACGTTGTCATCCTCGTCATCGCCATCGTAAACGCTCGCCGCCCCGGCTTTCAGGTGGTCCGCAATCTCGTCGGGAGTGATCGCAACGCCCTGGGCTTCGGACGCCTGCCGCAACAGCACCGCCGACGCGGTCACCATCGGAGTAGCCATCGACGTTCCGCTTCGCACGATCAGTCCGCCGCCGGGCATCAGGCCGAGTATGTCGCCGCCGGGCGCCACGATATCCAGTTCGTCCGACCGCTGGCTGAACGAGATCATCCTGTCGGCTCCGCTGCTGTAGTCCTGGGCTCCGCTGTTCCAGAGGTGTCCTCCGGCTTCGCTGTCCCAGACGGCGCCCACAGCGAGGGCCGACCGGCTGGCGGACAGTTCGCTGAGTCCCTGTGCGTCGAAGACCGCGTAGGAGTTGCCCGCCGCTGCGGCGATGAACACGCCCTGATCGTTCAACTGCCTGTAAAGGCTGTCGATCTCCGCAAGCACGTCACCCTTGTCGACGTTTCCAATCGCGAACGACAGGTTCACCGCCGCGATGTTGTACTCGGCTCGATGGTCGAGCACCCACTGCAGCGCAGCGGCGATATCGTCGACATCCGCCGTCATCGAGTTGTCGGGCGAGACCTTCAGGGCTATCACGTTGGCCTGCGGCGCCAGACCCGGTGCGTGAGAATCGCCGCTGGCGATGAGCCCCGCCACGTGCGTTCCGTGCCCGACGGTATCCATCGGGTCGTCGTCGCCTTCGGCGAAGTCGGGCCCGAGTATAACCCTGCCGGCCAGATCGGAGTGCGTGTAATCGATTCCGGTGTCGAGCACGGCGACCGAGTATCCGCCGCCCCGCCACGGCGTGTCGGCATGCGCCAGGGCGCCGCCGACAAGCGTGAAGTAGTCGTCAAACTGCGACAGGGTCACACCGGTCAGATAGTCGATCTCCGCATCGCCCGACCAACCTCCAGGCCCTTCGATCTTCAGGAAATACTCTCTTCCGGACACCACCGTAGTCGCAATTTCGCAGATGGCGCTTGCTTCGAGACCCAGCGAACCGTCGGGCGCCTGCTCGTACAGTTTCAGCGACAGGAGCGTCGCCGAATCGGCGTCGCCGGCGGACATCCTCAGCGTGCCGTCGGCGGGCGCTACGAGCTTGAACCAGTCGGTGTCGCCCGTATCGGCCAGGGAGGCCGTCAGGACGCCGGTCCACGTCTCCACCGTCCCTCCGGACAGGAACAGGCCCACGCCGTAGGCCTCCGCGGCGGTGTCTCCGACGTCGCCGTCGGCTTCGGCGTCGTGGAGTCCGCCGCCGGTGACCAGCAGCGAACCGGACTGAACGCCGGCGGACGAGCCTGTCGGAACCGCCGGCGGGGCAATCTGATCGCCCATCGAGTCAAGGACGATCCCTCGGTCGCTTTCGCCGACCAGACCGTCGCGGTCAATATCCGCGTTGACATCCCAGTTCGCATCACCCGGCTGCGAGCCAAGCGCCGCAATGATGATGTTCTCGTCGATATCGCTAACCAGGAGGTCTCCGTTCGCATCGCCTTCAAGGCGGTGGAAGTAGTACGCCGAGGCGTCGGCGTCGGACGCCTGGGGGTCGCCCGCGTCGGCGGTAACCGCCGCATGCCTGTAGAGTCGCACCAGCCCGTCGGATGAGCCGAGCAACACGTCCAGGTTTCCGTCCGAATCGAAATCGGTCACGGACGGGCGCGTCCGCGTCGAGTCCAGATCGATCGCCTCGCCGTCGGCCAGGACGTGCTGCGGTGCGTCAAACTGTGGAACGTCGTCCGAACCGATATTGCGGTACACGTACAACTGTCCGTTCGTATTGCCGGCCAGCAGGTCCTTTCGTCCGTCGCCGTCGATGTCGTCTACGGCGAAGCTCGATCTGCCTCCGGGCACGATCAGGGCGCCGGAGCCGTCCTGGACGACCAGTTCCGTGCGGAAGTCCGGCGCGCCGGCGAGCGACTCGTTGATGTAAACGACCGCGCGTCCGTCGAGGCCACCGAGGATCATGTTGATACGTCCGTCATTGTTCCAGTCGACAACACCGACGGTCGCCCGCGCCCCGGCGTTTACGTCGTCCTTGGCGCCGGGGTCGCCGATCTGCACTGCGAAGCCCGCCCCAAATATAGGATCGGCGTCGGTGTTCTCGTTGAGGAACACCTGCACGGTCCCGTCGGCCAGTCCGGCCAGCAGGTCCTTGCGTCCGTCAGCGTCCCAGTCGACGACGACCGGGGACACGCCCAGGCAGCCCGAGGCGGTTACTGCCAGATCGCCCGCAGCGGTCTGTGCGTACGAGTAAGTCGTAAAGACCGGCTCGCTGTTCGTGCCGGAATTCAGGTAGACCCGAATCTTTCCGAGCCCGTCAGCGGTCTTCTCACCGACAATCAGATCGGCGAGCGAATCGTTGTTCCAGTCCGCCATCGAGGGAACCGAGTACTGGTTGACCTGAATATCGACTCCGCCGGCCTGGACCAATTCCTCGGGCTGGAACTCGACCATCGTCTGCTCCGGCGTTTCGCCGGGCACGGCGCTGAAACCGCCGGTCAACGGATTGCCCGCTAGGTCGGTGAACATGGTCTCATCAAGGACGAGTTCGTAGTATCCGTCGGCGAGCGAATCGGTTCCGCCGGCGAAACTGTCCAGCGACCAGACCAGCGTGTGTTTGGCGTCTTCGTGCGCGAACTGGGTTGCGGTCAACGGGATCTGCTGGTCGCCGTCGGCGTCGGCGTCGGCGTCAACGCCCAGATTGACCAGCGACACGGCGTTTACTATCGATCCGTCAGCGATCAGTTCGTCCAGATTCATCGCCTCGCTGAACGTCACTCTGAACGCGTCTACGTAGGACCGCTGGTCGCCCGAGCCGATCGTCACGTCGGTGACTGTGGGCGACTCGGTGTCGGGCCGTATGATCTCGCCGCCCATCGCCATTATGACCGGGCGCCGGTCGCGGCTGGTGATCCGCCCGTTGGCGTCAAAGTCGACCAGCGGATTCCAGTGCGGCGACGCCGGGCGGCTTCCGAAGGCCGCGTTAACCACTTCGAGGTCCGAATCATCGACTTTGCCGTCGCCGGTCAGGTCGTAGGCCAGACGATGGAAATTGGTGCGGAAGGCGCCGCCAGCCCCGTCGCCGTCGAGCGAATTGCCCGCAGCGTCGGTCACGGCGCCGGTGATTCGCAGTTCGTAGTAGCCGTCGGCCAGCGGCGACGCCGAACCGTCCCAACTGAGCGTTCTGGTCGCCGGGTCGTAAGCAAAGTCGGCCTCGCTGAGCGGGACCTGCTGGTCGGCATCGGCGTCGGCGTCGATCCCAAGGTTGGTCAGCACCAGCGCCGGTCCCAGTCCGCTTACAAGGCCGCCTTCGTCAATAAGCGTCTGGATGTTGGTCTCCTCGTCGAACGTAACCGAGAAGCTGTCGATAACGTGCCGCTGCGCCTGTCCCTGCTGGATCTCAGAGCCCGCCACCGTGGGCGAAGTCTGGTCGGCGCTGAGCGTCCAGGTCCTGGAATACTGTCCCACGCCGCTGTTGCCCGCCAGATCGGTCACGCCCGCGAGGTCCATCGAGATTTCGTACAGGCCCGGATCGGCGGTCAGTCCCGCGAGATTGTCGATCCGATAGGTCATCGAATCGACTTTCGCCAGGGTCGCCGACGGAGCGATCAGGTTGTCGCCGCCGTCGCGCGTCAGGAAGATCGCCGAGATGTCGAATGTCCCGTCAATGATGTCTTCGGTGAAGACGACCGTCAGGGAGTCCACCGGATCGAGCGTGATCAGCGGGAGGCCTTCGACGGTGTCAACAGCCGGCGGCGACTGATCCACGGTGAACTCGAACGTACTCGCCGCCGAATTGCCGGCGTCATCGCTTACGGTGATCCGCATCACGCGCCTTCCGCCGGTCGCCAGATTGACCGGCATCGAGAAGATCGAACCGTTCACATCCGCCGGACCGAGATCCACGCCGGAAGTCTCGTCGAAGATGTTGACGTGCAGGCCGTCTTCGCCGACCTGACCGCTGAGGACCAGAGACGTCTGCGACGTCACGCCGTCCCCCACGACGCCGGTGTCGGGCGCGATCGTTACGTTCGACGCCGGATCGGGATTCGCCGTATCCATGGTCCAGGCGGAGGTCCGGACAGACAGCCCTGGGTTGCCCACCTCGTCTTCGACGCCGCGAACATCTATATCAAGTCTGTACTCGCCGTTGTTGGCGGTCAGGGCGCCAAGGCCGGAGATGCGGTACGTCGTATCGCCAATCCTGTCGATCGAAACCGAAGCGTCGATCAGGTTGTCGCCGCTGTCGCGGGTGAGCGACAGATCGGCGATGCCGAACGTCCCGTCGGCCAGGGGCTCGTTGAAGGTCACTTCGAGGTCGTCGACCGGCGTCGAAACAGTTCCGCTAGGCTCGTCGGCGATCTCGATGATCACCGGCCCGTCGGTGTCCATGTACCATTCGACAGCCGCGGTTCCTATGCCGCCGGAGCCCTGGTCGAGATCGACCACGCCGGCTGCGTCGGCGGTCAGCACGTAGGTGCATCCGGCGGCCGCCAGCACGTCGAGCCCGTTGACGCGGAACGTGTCGGGCGTCACCGCCGAGACGTCCAAGCTGTCGGCGACAACCAGGTTCGGCCCGCCGTTGAGAGTCAGTTCGAGGTTGTCCCAGTCGAACGTCGCGGCGTCGACCGGCTCGGAGAACTTCACGTAGACCGTGCCCGGAGGCTGGTTCGTCACGCCGGTCGGAGCCCCGATAATCGCCAGGATGGTCGGGGCGAATTCCGCCTTGAACCACTCGACCGTCTGCGATCCGACTCCGGGATTATGGTACAGGTCGGTCAGGCCGGAAGCGTCGACCGTCAACTCGTACGTTCCGTCACCCGCGGTCAGAGCGCCAAGTCCGCTGACCAGATACCTGCCGGAGCCGAGATGATCGATCGTAACGCCGGAAGTCATCAGGTCGGCTCCGCCGTCGCGCGTCAGGATCAGGTCGTTGTAGTCGAACGTCGCTGGATCGATCTGCTCGCTGAAAGCGACCTCCACCAAGTCGACCGGCTCGAAGGTCGGGGACTCGGGACTCTCGACGGAAAGCAGCCTCGGGCGCTGGTCGTCGACCGGTGCGTAGACGAGTCTATACCGGCCCGTACTATCGTAGTCCAGCAGATGCACGATATCCTCGTAGACCGGCTGCTTCTCCGACTCCTTGTACGAACGGTCGGTCGTCCAGGCGTTGGTCCCCACGGGCACTTCGCCGACGGGATTGCCGAGTTCGTCAAGCCGCACGACCTGTATCAATTGATAGAGCCCGGCGCCGGGATCGGCTAGTTTCAGGTACGACCACTCGTCGGGCATTTCGGCTTCTACGATCACGTCGAGGTCGGTCGGCGAAACGGAGCCGTCGGCGCTGAGGAACGCCCCGACGCTGACCGGCGCCACGCCGCCGTCGCTGAGATAGAGCGAATCGGGCACGGGCTCGTAGGTCGGGTCTTCGTAGTCGTTGACGAGGAAATCGTACTTGCCGTCAGCGAAAACGCCTTGGGCTTCGACAACGTGGATCAGTTCGTGGATCGAGACTTCATCGATCAGCGAGGTCGCCTCTCCGCCAAGTCCGTCGGCGTGACGGAAGGAGGCCTTGTAGTCGATGAAGTGGCCCTGCAGAGTCGAGGTCATCAGCCACCGCGCCACGGCGGTGTCGCCGGGAGCGATATTGCCGAAGTTGGCGGTAAGCGACGGGGTCATCTGCTGACCGTTGACTTCGGTTCCGATGATGTCGAAGTCGACCAGAAGGCCCTTGTCGGTCTCGACGATCCTGGGCTCGGCGGAAGTGATCCGGAAGTTGTTGGCGTCTCCGCCGCCCTCGTTGCGGACCATCACAGCCAGCGTGAACGGCTGCGACGGCTCGACCTCTTCGGTATGCGGATCGTCGCTGTAGACGTCGCGCTGCCAGAAGTAGTCCAGGTCCAGTTTCGGCTGCGGGTGGACGGTCACCGGGTGCTCCATGAGCAACGAGGTGGTCTGTCTGCCGTTGACGCTGTAGGTCATGTACCCGCCGATGGCGTACTCGACGGGTTCGTCGGGAGCAGCCTCTTCGGTGGGGATGATGATCCAGCGGGCCCGACCGGTGGTGTCCGTGCCGATCATCCACTTCTCGTTCCCCAGCCACATGCCGTCGTCGAACGGGTCGTAACCCGCCGGCGGATCGCCGGTTTCGGTCACCTGGATGTTGTCCAGTTCGGGCGCCAGGATCACGAACTTGTCGTTGGCGAGCTTGCCGTCGGCGTCGCGGATGTCGATGGTCACCGACAGATCCTCAACGGCGTGCTGCTCGGAGTAGTTGGTGATGTCGAGCGTTCCGGCGAAGACCTTTCGAGTCAGGACCGCTTCTTGGTCGAGTTGGATCTTTGCGTGTGCGCAGACGCCTTCGGACTCATCGGCGGCTTCGGCCCGCAACTCGGCGGCTTTCTCGTCGGCGGACACCGCCCTGTCGCCCGTCGTCACGCGTCCTTCGGCCCGGGCGGTCTCGAATCGTTCCGCCGCCGCCATAGCGTCGAGCAGGTCGGTGTGCGTCTCAACGCCTTCGGCCAGCATTATACCGATCGCGCCGTCGCCGCTGATGTCCGTCAGCAACTCCGCCGCCGAGGCGTATCCGGCGAGAGTCAGCCAGCTTTCGGCGTCGGTCATCGGCGCCAGGAAGCTCTCGGGAGGCGAGATGAGCCCCAGATCCTCAGCGGCGATGACAACTTCGCCGTCGGCGGCGCCGCTGGCCCTGCTCGGATAGCATCTCTGGTTCACCAGCGTTCTGCTGTAGCTGGCCTCGTCGCCGAATCCGGGAACTTCCTCGCCGTCGTACTCGGCTCCGTAGGAGTATCCGGCGTTGATGGCGATCGGGCCGCCGCAGACCTGGCCGGACCAGCCGTCGTCCGAATCGTAGTTGAGCGAACCGCTGATGCTGCCGCTCAGCGAGCCGTTGGCGCTGATATTGAAGGTTCCGCCTCCGGGTATCGAAATCGTGCCGCTGCCCTGGATTCCCGGACTGACCGTCACGCTCAGCGAAATGCCGGCGGTGACCTTGTCGCCGGACCAGAAGCACTCGGTCGCCCGCGAGGCGTTTACGGAAATATTCACGGTGATCGGAATGCCCGCCGAAGCGTCGATATGGACTCCGGCCTTCTTGCCGGCTATGGTCGTCTCCCAGTCCAGCGAACCGCTCCACCCGACCATTACCGTGCCGCCGAGAGAGCCCGAGACGTTGACCTCGCCCTTCAGGCCGGTCATCTTGGTCTCTTCGTCGCAGCAGGTGCAAAGCGAACCGCCGAACGTCAGGCTGGCTTCGGTGTCCTGCAGGCTGATAAACGGCGGCGTGACAGCGTTGAAGGCGGTTTCCGCCATTCCGGTCAACCACCCGGCGTTCAGGCTAAGGCTCGCTTCAAGACATTTCTCCTCGAAACTGGTCGGGTCGCACAGGCATCGCTTGTACGAAGGTTCCCATGACGCGGCCCCCCAGTTGACCGGCGGTCTCGGACGGCCCGGACGCGGAGTCGGCGGGACCGCCTCCCCTCCGCCGGATTCTCCGCCGGTGTTGTAACTCTGCTGCGGCGTACTCCGCTTGCGGTAGTAGTACGCCCCGCCCAGCGAGTTGTGTCCCAGGGAGCCGCCGGTGGGATTGCAGCCGGGGCCGATCCGGGCGTCGGTGACCGCGACCTTCCGCTTGCTGGCGTATCCGAACACGCCGCAAACTACGCGGTATTCGTAATGCCCGATAATGTGGCAGTCGCCCTCCCATCGATCCCATCGCTCAACATCGTCGGCGGCGAAAGCGCCGGCGGGATCATCTTCGGGCGGCAGATAGATCCGCTCGAACTTGACCGGCACGACGATGGAACTCTGCGCCGCAAGCGTCCCTAGGTTCTCAACCAGCGGCGTTATCTTCCAGTTGGGATGCTCGGGAAAGCTGATGGCGCCGTCTTCGGCCGCTATCAAACCGTGATTCGATATCTTGAAGTTGATGACGACCACGTCCTTGGTGAAGTTTTCGGTGACTTCCTGGAGGCTGACGGCGCCAGGCTCGACCACAACGACGGGCGCCGGCACGTTGGTCTCGTAGACCGTTTCCAGCGTAATCTCGTAGCGGTCCTCGATCTCGATCTCCTCGACGATCCAGTTGTATTCAACGTACTGGCCCCGCAGGAAGACGTATTCTTCGACCGTCTCGCCGGGGACAATCGTGATGTCGGACTGGTGGGATTCGTGCTGCCTGGCGTTAACCTGCAGATAGTAGGTCGCCTCCGTTACGTCCTCGAATGTAGCGATTCCGTCCGGGCCGGTGGTCTTCCTGGCGACCTCCTGTCCGGTGAACACATCTCGGAGGGTGACGACGGCGTGCCCGTGTTCATCGACGGACCGGTGAAGTCCAGCGTGTCCTGTGCGGTCGGGGCCAAC
>Ga0180429_10002167_pt1 | contig 16335 bp, 12 predicted proteins | sample SS_ome_FD_132428 | JGI IMG/M metagenome (GOLD analysis project Ga0180429, IMG submission 132428) | Hypersaline lake sediment archaeal communities from the Salton Sea, California, USA - SS_1_S_1 metaG | ecosystem: Environmental > Aquatic > Non-marine Saline and Alkaline > Hypersaline > Sediment ...
AACCGGCTTCAGGCCTACTGAGCGGCAATTATACTTACCCTCCCACTCATGGCAAGCACTAAATCAAGGAAATCCGCCGACGACAACGATTTTTCCGCATTTCCCAAGGATGTTTCTTCGGCTTGACCGAACAAAAGACTCGCGTTGAGTGACCATACCCATATTTTACCTTTGACCTGACGGCGACCCTGTGCTAAGGAAGCCTCTAATGAATAACGATGCTTCTAAACAGTCATTGAGCCACCGGAAGCCGGGCTCCGGACGTCGAGGGGGAGGGCTTCGGGGAGGCGCGGCGTGCTTGGGGGTTGTCGCCCTGCTGGTTCTGGGCGGGGCGGGCTCTCTGTCTCTTTCCGACGTGCGGCGAGGAGCCCCCTATCCCGATTTTCAAGAAGCCGGGCCCTCGGTGGCTCCGACCATCGATTACCCCGATTCTTTCGGATTCCGCTCCGAGTATCTGAGCCGGTTCCTTATCAATCAATACACCGTACGCCCGGGCGACACCCTTTACAAGGTGTTTCAACGGTTCGGGCTCCCCACGGAGTGTCTCGACGAAGCGCTCACCACATGCGAGGTGCTCTGCCGATTGAATCGGTTGAGGCCGGGGGACCATCTGGCGATTCACGCCCGTCGGAGCGACGGAGAAGTGGTGAAAATGGTTCATGGACCGGCGACGGGGGGCGATCCGCGCGTATTCCGCCGCGATTTCGATTCCAATCGCTGGACATGCCAGCGATTGGAATCGGAGACCATCACCATTTCCCGGACCGTTCGGGGGGTCATCACCGACAACCTGTACGATTCGTGCTTGAGGGCCGGTCTGCCGCCCCCTTTGGTGACGGGATTGTCGGATCTTTTCGCCTACGACATCGATTTCAACACCGATTTGCGCAAGGGCGACGCTTTCGCCGTGTTTTTCGAGCAGGAGGTTCGCGACGGGAAGCGAGTGAGCGCGGGCCCCATCCTGGCCGCTCACATGGAGGTCAACCGAAGGTCCCACGACGCCTACTATTTCCGCCCTCCCCAAGGGGAACAAGGGGAAGGGAGGTATTACGATGCTCGAGGGCAGTCCCTGCGCAAGTCTTTTCTCAAAGCTCCCCTCCAATACAGCCGCATCAGCTCCGCGTTCACCCACAAGCGATTTCATCCCATCCTGAAAATCTACCGCCCCCATTTAGGCATCGACTACGCCGCTCCCACAGGAACTCCCGTGAGCGCCCTGGGCGCCGGCGTCGTCACCTACCTGGGCGCCAAGGGGGGATACGGCAAGTTTGTCGAGATCACTCACAACGAAACCTTCAAAACCACGTACGGACATCTGTCCCGCTACGGATCGGGGCTCCGAACAGGCAGCCGTGTCGGCCAGGGTCAAGTCATAGGATACGTGGGCTCCACCGGCTTGGCCACGGGGCCTCATCTGGATTTCCGATTCTACAAGAACGGCGATCCCATCGATTTCCTGAAAACCAACTTCCCTTATGCTCAAACGATTCCCGACTCCCTCCGCGGAAACTTCGACAGGAAGCTCCGCCAATACAGAGCGGCTTTGCAAGGAGACACCCGCATCGCTCTCCGGGAGAGACCTTCCCTCCATACCCGGGAGTGATCCCTTCCCGAATTGCCCGCATCCCTTGGGAGCCGGTCCCTTCAGATTCGCCGAAGTGGCCCTGTGGGCGCCTTTGGCCGAAACTCTGCATTATCTCCTTCCTTCTCCCTCCGCAACCCCCCATTCCATCGTGGGCTGCCGCGTTTTGGCGCCCTTGGGACGAAGGGAAGTCATGGGCCTCATCGTTGGGGCGAGCGCGACCCCCCCGGCCCTTGCCCCCCATGTGAATCTGAAGCCCCTTGTGGCCGTTTTGGACCCTTCTCCCGTCGTGCCCCGGGACGTTATGGAGCTCTGCCGTTGGATGGCTCGCTATTATTTCCAGCCCCCCGGAGAGGTGTTTCAGGCGGCGCTGCCCTCGGAGATCCAGGGCCGCCCTCGAACGCGGTTCCGTCTTACGGAAGCCGGCCGCGAAAAGCCTTCCCATTCTCTTCTTTGCCATTTCTTTCCCTCCCGGGAGCTTTCTTTTCGCCGGGTCCTTGCGCTTCTTTCCCCCATGAAGCCCGGGACGGTTGCCGCGAAGCTGAAGCAACTGGAAAAAGAAGGCCTTTTGGAGCGAGGGTACTTATGGAAGGAACGGGTATCAAGAGATCGCAAGGTCAAATACGTCCGCTTGGCTTCGGAGCCCCCGATTCCCGAGGAAAAGCGCACGGACAAGCTTAAAGCCCTGTTGAGCGCCCTTCGCGAGCGAGAAGCTCCCGTGGCCGTGAAAGATCTGCGTGTCGCGGAACCGGGCTCGCGGTACTGGCTCCAAAAGCTGGAACGGGCGGGCTGCCTCGAGATCGTCGAAGGGGAGCCGCGGAGGGAATCGCCTTGCGCCCGGACGGAGCCCGCCCCCCCTCCCTTCGCTCCGACTCCGGATCAGCTCGCCGTCATCCGCGAGATCGAGCCCTTCCTTTCCAACCCTTCCTTTCAACCCTTCGCGATCCACGGGGTGACGGGAAGCGGCAAGACGGAGGTTTATCTGCGGCTGGCGCAAGCGGCCTTGGACGCCGGCAGGGGAGCGTTGGTGCTTGTGCCGGAGATCGCCCTGAGCACGCAAATGGAGGCGCTGTTTCGTCGAAGGTTCGGGGACCTCCTGGCCGTCTGGCACAGCGGCCTCACCCCCTCCACGAGGTACGTCCAGTGGAGGGAAGCGCTGGAAGGGCGCAAGAAAGTGGCCCTGGGGGCTCGCTCGGCCGTATTCATGCCGGTCCAGGCGGGAATCATCATCGTGGACGAGGAGCACGACCCTTCCTACAAGCAGGAAGAGCGCTTGCGCTATCATGCCAGGGACGCGGCCCTCGTGAGGGGCCGATTGCTCGGAGTGCCCGTCGTCCTCGCTTCCGCCACGCCCTCCCTTCAGACGGTGCATCACTGCCTCCGTCGTCGCTATCGTCGCTTGGAGCTTCCCCGCCGCATCCACGATCGCCCGCCGCCCTTGCTGGAGGTGGTGGACATGCGAAGGGAGAAAAAATCCCATCGCATCCTCTCTCGCCGGTTGGAGGAGGCCCTGCTCGAAACGTTCGAGGAAGGCCGGCAGTCCCTGGTGTTTCTCAATCGCCGGGGATTCGCCAATTTTCTGCTGTGCAATGTCTGCGGTCACGTCGTCCAATGCCGCCGTTGCAGCGTGAGCATGACCTACCACCAGGGGGTGAGCCGGCTCAAGTGCCATTATTGCGGGTACGAGCACGCACCGCCGGAGCGTTGTCCCGAGTGCCGTCACCAGGCCCTTGTTGCCCGGGGCTTCGGTACCGAGCGAGTCCAGCGGGAGCTCGAATCCTTGCTGCCTTCGGCCCGAGTGGCTCGCATGGACCGGGATACCGTGACCCATGCGGGCCGTCTGGCCGCTCTTCTCGACGACGTGCGCCATCGCAACGTGGACATTCTCCTCGGCACTCAGATGATCGCCAAAGGGCACGACTTTCCTCACATGACCCTCGCGGGAATCGTCAATGCCGACACGGCCTTGCAGACGGGGGATTTCCGGGCGGGCGAAGCCACGGTGCAAACCCTCATGCAGGTGGCGGGACGAGTGGGGCGAGGCGACACTCCCGGACAGGCCATCTTTCAGACCTACAACCCCTCCCATTACACCATCCGAGCGGTTCTGGACATGAGCTACATGCGATTCTGCAGGGAGGAGCTGGAATCCCGCCGCCGTCTTCAATATCCTCCTTTCACGCGCATGGCCAAAGTCATGGTGACCTCTCCCGACGAGGACGCGGCCGAAGGCGCGGCCCGGGAAATGGCCCGAAGATGCCGGCGCATGACCGCGCAGGCTTCGGGGGGAGAGGAAGCCGTGGCCGTGCTGGGCCCCGCGCCGCCTCCCGTCGCCAAGCTCAAAGACCGATTTCGTCGATACGTTTACCTCAAAGCATGGACTTCCCGAGCCCTGCAGGCGTTTGTCGAAAGAATGCTGGAAACGCTGGACGGCTCGCCCCTGCCTTCGAAAGTTCACATAGCGGTTGACCGCGATCCCGTTTCGGCTTACTAGAGGACGAGAGGCGGATTGAGAAGGGAAGCGCGGCGGCTCGGATCTCCGAGCCGAAAGCATCAAATTTCTGTTGACAGGCTCACGATGAGTCACCATAATTCGAATCAGGTTGCCGTTCGCCAAAAAGGTAACGATTCTGGTTTGTTGCCGTTCCACGGACGATCCGTGCCGTTACCGGTCGATGTTGATCCAATGAATCTTCACTTGAAAAAAGGGGCGAGGAGGGGATTCCGATGAGCCAGGAACATGTAGGAAGACGGAATTTCTTGAAGTCTTGCGTTTGGGGATCGGCGACGCTTCTTCTTTCTTCCTGCGCCACGGGACCCAGGAAGTTGGTTTCGTGCCCCCCCGGGCAAGCCAAAGGCGGCAAGCTCCCGTCCGAGGGCCTTTGCCGAATGCCTTCCCAAGGCTTGCTCCACAAGGTGGAGTCGGGCGACACCATCTGGCAATTGTCCCGGGATTACAACGTTTCCGTGGACGCCATTTGCCGAGCCAACGGACTGAAGTCTTCGGAAGTCATCGAGGTGGGTCAGCGCCTCGTCATCCCCGCCGCCAGGGAAGTTTCCAGGGCTTCGGCGCCCCTCGCCCTGAAGCCGTCCGACGTGGTCTTCCCTCCCAGGCTTCATCCCGTCAGGGAGCCTCAAACCCTTATCACTCCTCTTCAAGTCCCCATTCATTCCCGACGCATGGTTCACGAAGTGGGCCCTTTGGAGACCGTTTGGCGCATTTCCAGGATGTACGACGTGTCCGAAGACGCCATTTATCGAGCCAATCGCATGAAGCCGGGAAGCCGCATCTCCGTGGGCCAGAAGCTGCTCATTCCCAACGCCAAGGTGTTTCACAACGTTATTCCCCTTTACCCCAGCCAAAAATGGCGATACGTCCTGGTGCATCACACGGCTACGGAGATCGGCAACGCTTCGTTGATCAACAAGTCCCATCACAGCAGAGGGTTCTGGCACGGTCTGGGGTACCATTTTCTCATCGACAACGGCACCCTGAGCAAAGGGGACGGCCAAATCGAGGCTTCGCCCCGGTGGATCAAGCAGCAGGACGGGGCCCACTGCAAGGCGGGCGGAATGAACAGCAAGGCCATCGGAGTCTGTCTGGTGGGCAACTTCAGCGAGGAGCTTCCCACCCCTCGTCAGCTTCGCTCCCTCATCTACCTCACCAAAACCCTCAATCAGGGCTACTCCATCCCGTCTTCCCGCGTCGTCCCCCATCGCGAAGTGCGAGGGGCCAGCACCGAGTGTCCCGGAAATCGTTTTCCCTGGTCCACGCTGGAGCGGTACGTTTGAGGAGGTCCGGCGCCGAAGACCGGGATGGGCCACTGATACCAGGAACGAACAAATCCATATGCCTCGAAAGCGCAACTTCAGCATCATCGCCCACATCGATCACGGAAAATCCACCCTGGCCGACCGACTCATTCAGCACGCGGGACTGGTGACGGAGCGAGAGTTCCGCGACCAGTTGCTGGATTCCATGGATCTGGAGCGGGAGCGCGGAATCACCATCAAGAGCCATACCCTTACCCTGCCCTACACCGGCAAGAACGGTCTGGAATACGAGCTGAACCTCATCGACACTCCCGGGCACGTGGATTTCTCCTACGAAGTGTCGAGAGCGCTGGCGTCCTGCGAAGGGGTTCTTCTGCTGGTGGACGCCGCCCAGGGCGTCGAAGCCCAGACCATCGCCAATCTCTACATGGCCATGGAGCACGACCTCGCCATCGTCCCCGTCATCAACAAGATCGATCTGCCCTCCGCCGACGTGGAGCGGGTCAGGGAGCAGATCGAAGCCGACTTGGGATTGGATCCCGACAAAGCCATTCTGTGCTCGGCCAAGGAAGGCATCGGCATCACGGACGTGTTCGAAGCCGTCGTCCACGAGGTCCCGCCGCCTGCGATCCGATCGGACGCCCCCCTTTCGGCCCTTGTCTTCGATGCCAACTACGATCCTTTCCGCGGTGCCATCGTCAGTTGCCGGGTTTTCCAAGGGACTCTGAAACCGGGGGACATGATCCGGTTCATGTCCAACGACGCCGTCTACAAGGTGGAAGAAGTGGGCGTCTTCCGGTTGCTTCGAGAGCCCCGCAAGGTGCTGGAAGCAGGGTCCGTGGGATACGTCATTTGCGGGCTGAAAACCGTGGCCGACACGAAGATCGGGGATACCATCACTCTGGACTCCAATCCGGTGGACTCTCCTTTGCCGGGATTCAGAGAAGTGAAGCCGGTGGTCTTTTCCTCCATTTACCCCATCGCTTCCGACGATTACCCGGCTCTCAAAGACGCCCTGGAAAAGTACAAGCTCAACGATGCCGCCCTGGTTTACCAGAAGGACTCCTCGGCGGCCCTGGGACAGGGGTTCCGTTGCGGGTTCCTGGGGCTGCTTCATCTGGACATCGTTCAGGCGCGCTTGGAAAGGGAGTTCGGCCAATCCATCATCATGACGGCCCCCAGCGTTCGATTCCGCTTCACCCTGGAGGACGGTTCGGAGCTGGTGGTGGACAACCCTCAATATTATCCCGATCCCACAACCGTCAAAACAGGCTGGGAGCCCTACATTCGGGCCCAGATCTTCATTCCCGAGCGATACGTGGGAGCGGTCATGAAGCTTTGCATGGAGCGAAGGGGAGTCGATTCTCGCATGAGCTATCCCACGCCGGGACGTCTGGAGGTCATCTTCGACATGCCCTTGGCCGAAGTGGTGTTCGACTTCTACGACCGCCTCAAAAGCATCACCCAGGGATACGGATCCTTCGACTACGACATCATCGACTACCGGGAAAGCGACTTGGTCAAGCTCGATATTCTGGTCAACGGAGAAAAGGTGGACGCCCTGTCCATGATCGTACACCGGGATCGGGCGAGAGAAATGGGAGTGAGAGCCTGCGACAGGCTCAAGGAGGAGATCCCGCGGCAGCAATTCAAGATCGCCATCCAGGGCGCCATAGGGGGAAAGATCATCTCGCGCTCCACCATCGCTCCTTTTCGCAAGGATGTCACGGCCAAGTGTTACGGAGGCGACATCACCCGCAAACGGAAGCTTCTGGAAAAGCAGAAAAAGGGCAAGAAGCGCATGAAGATGGTGGGCTCCGTGGAGATCCCCCAAAGCGCTTTCGTAGCGGTGCTCAAGAGCGACAATGAATGAGCTCCGACTCCTCCTTGCCCGGCCTTTACGTTCACGTTCCCTTTTGCCGGTCCAAGTGTCGATACTGCGGCTTTTATTCGCGGACGGACCTCCGCGGCGTCCCCCGCTGGCTTGAGGCGCTGGAGACCGAGGCTCGCCTCTACGAAGACTTTCCCGGACCCTTCGATTCCTTGTACGTGGGAGGAGGAACGCCGTCGGTTCTCTCGCCGGATCGACTGGGCCGTTTGATCTCCTCGCTGGCGGAGCGATTCGACTTCCGGGAAGATTCGGAGATCACTCTGGAAGCCAATCCCGACGACCTCTCCCTGGAGCTCCTTCGCGAATGTCGCTCGCTGGGCTTCAACCGCATCAGCATCGGAATCCAGTCCCTGAACGACGACGAGCTTCGCTTTCTAGGCCGTCGCCATGACGGGGAGCAAGGAAAGCGGGCGTTGTCGTGGGCGCGTCGGGCCGGATTCCGGCGGATCGGCGTGGATCTTATCTACGGACTGCCGGGACAGCCTTTTTCGCGTTGGCTGAGGACCCTTCGTGCCATTTCGGCCTTTCAACCCGACCATGTTTCATGCTATCAACTGACGGTGGAGGAAGGGACCGTCTTTCACAAGATGGAGCGCGAAGGCGGGATCCGATTGGGAGGGGAAGAGGAGCAACGGGATTTTTTTCTCGGCACGTCGCGGTTTTTGGAAAAAGCGGGCTTCATTCATTACGAAGTCTCCAATTTCGCCGCCGAAGAGCTCTGTCGATCCCGCCACAATGTCAAGTACTGGAGCCATGTCTCCTATTTGGGACTGGGCCCTTCGGCTCATTCCTTTCACCAAGACCGTCGCTGGTGGAACGCGTCCTCCCTGGACGGATATTGCCGTTGGGTGGAGGAGGGGCGGAAGCCCGTCGATGGCGAGGAGGTGCTGTCGGAGGAGCAAAAGCGGTTGGAAGCCCTCTACCTCGGATTCAGGACCCGGGAAGGGGTCCCCCTGAAGGCTTTGGAAAACGACGCCGACTGGCGCGAAGCCGTGCGCAACCTTCAACGATCCGGGCTGATCCTGGTGCAAGGTGAAAGGGTTGTGAGCACCCGCAAGGGGTGGGCGGTGGCCGACGGCCTTCCTCTCTGCTTTTGACCGCACCCTCCTTGGAAAGGGCCCTCCAGGGGCACGTGCTCAAGCACGAGATCCCCGAGGGAGTCGCCCTTGCGCAAAGGGGAGACCGAGGGGGCGATGGCGCGGAGTTTTTTTGGCTCATCGAAGGAGGAGGGGAGAAAATGTCCAAAGGACCGTGGCTGGACCGGGAGCAAATCATGGAGCAATTCGACGGGGACGAGGAGCTGTTCGCGGAGATCGCCGAGCTTTTCATCGAAGACGCCCCCAAGCAAATGACCCGAATTCGGGAAGCCGTGGCCAAAGGGGACGCTCTTGCCCTCAATCGGGCGGCTCACGCCCTCAAAGGGTCCGTGAGCAATTTTGGAGTCGAAGCGGTTTACGACTTGGCGAGATCCATGGAAATCATGGGGGACGAAAGCGACTTCCAAGAGGCGGAGAAGACTTGCGACGCCCTTGGAAAAACTTTGGGGGAGCTTCTGCGGGAAATGCGGGCACTGATTCGCGAGAGTGGAAAATAGGCGATGGGCGAAGCGAGCACGGCGGAGAGGATCCTCGTGGTTGACGACAATGCGGTCAACCGGCGAATGCTTGCGGCCATTCTGGAAAGATCCGGATACGAGATCGCGGAAGCCCGCGACGGGGAAGAAGCGCTGGAGAAGGCGGCGCGATTCCCGCCGGACTTGGTTCTTCTGGACATCGTGATGCCCAAGCGGGACGGTTTCGAAGTGTGCAACATCCTCAAGGAAAGGGACCAAACCCGGGATGTGCCCATCATCTTCCTTTCCGCCAAAACGGAAGTGCGGGACAAGATCAAAGGCCTCGAGGCCGGAGGAACGGACTACATCACCAAGCCCTTCAGCAAGGGAGAGGTGCTGGCGCGGGTGCGCAATCAGTTGAGGATTCGGTCGCTGACCCGGGAGCTGATCCAGGTCAATCAAGAATTGGTCCGCAAACAGAAGAGCCTCGACGAGGATCTGAAAGCGGCTGCGGGAATCCAGCGAAGCCTGCTGCCTCAAAATCTTCCGGACTTGAAGAATGTATCCATGTCCTGGAAATTCCTTCCGTCGGAGCTCATCGGCGGCGACATTTTCAACGTGCTGCGGTTGGACGCAGACCATGCGGCCATTTACATGCTGGATGTCAGCGGCCACGGAGTGCCTTCGGCCCTGGTCACCGTTTCCGTCTCCCAAATGCTGCAGATCCGCGGGGACCATTTGATTCAGGATTCCTCCCCGTGCGATTTCTCTCCGCGCATCGCTTCCCCCGGCGAGGTGCTCGCTTCCCTTGATCGGGAATACCCCATGGAGCGCTTCGACAAGTTCTTCACCATCGTTTACATGATCCTCGACCTGGCGAAAGGAGAGCTGGTGTACAGCAACGGAGGACATCCGCCCCCTCTCCTGATGCATCTCGACGGCACCGTGGAGTATCTGGAAAAGGGGGGCACCATCATCGGCTTGGGGGGGGTGCTTCCTTTCGAACAGGGAAAGAAATCGTTGAAGCGGGGAGATCGCATCATCCTTTACACCGACGGCTTGCTGGAGCGCCGAAGCCCCCGAGGGGGGCTTTACGGCAAGCAAAGGTTCTACGAAAGCTTGATAAAGGCTTCCCGCGCCCCTCTTGAGACCATGCTCGACCAAGTATTCGAAGCCGTGTTGGCTTTTGGCGGTCCTTCGGGCCCCGAAGACGATTTGAGCCTTCTGGGGATCGAGCTCCATGGAAAGGGATAAGGGGAAACGGGATTCCGGAATTCCATCGTGGGCGGGGCTCAGGGAAATACCGCTCCCTGAGTCATGCCGTGGCCCGTGCGGCGATCGTACTCTTTTTCAAGGCGGAGATACTTGCGCACGATCTTGCGGGCGGTCTCGTCGGCTTCGGCACGAGCGCGGGAACAGGTGGATGCGGGGGGGAGGCGGTTGCTCAACGCGGCTTCGATCTCCTTGGCCGCTTGGACGGCGATGGCCTTGTGGCCTTCTTCGTGGATTTTGAGAGCCCTGTAATAGCGATTCCATCGCCGAGCGAGCCTTGGAGGGGGAGAGCCGTTGACCCATCGAGGAAGACGGTAGGTGACGTCCACGAAGGTTTTGACGTTCGAAACCACGCAGGAACCGAACCGTTTTCTGCAAAGAAAGGTCCAGGTTACCGACCAATCGGTCCAGCCGCCGTACACTTGCCCATCTCCCAGTCGCACGCCGCAACGGATCAACTGGCCTTGCAGTTGGGAAACGTTCCAACCATGGATATCGTAGTGGGTTTCTCGAACGACGACTCGGGGAGCGGCGTTCGCTCCCGAACAAAGCACGATCCCCGAAAAAAGGAGCAGCCATCCGAAAAAGCGAAAAAATCTTTTGGCAACAAGCACGCGAGCTCCATTTCATGCCGAAGGTCTCTACAATTCGAATTTCCCGGACAATGTCGAATCCTTGCATCCACCCCGACCTCCCTACCATGCGCGAACGAAGTTGCCAAGCAAAAAAGTAGTCTGCTCGAAATATCGCAGTCCGTTAATCTCCGGGAAAGAAGGGAGGTGCTTCATGAAGTCCGTGCTCGCCTTTTTGGGAATCCTGGCTCTAGGTCTGACCGCGACGGAGGTTGAAGCTCAGTATCCCCCTCGCGTGACCGAATCCCGCCCCGCCCACGGGGCCGCGGACGTCCCCCTCGATGTCGGAAGCCTCACCGTCGTTTTCAGCCGAAACATGAAGATGAATTCATGGACCCTGCAGCAGGCCGGACAGCTCCCCTTTCCTCCCTTCGTGGAGGACGAGGCTCCTTGGAAAGATCCCCGAACTTTCGTGCTCAAGCTTCGAAACCTGGAGCCCGGCGTCACCTACGGCATCCAGTTGAACGGCGCGCGACGCAAAGGATTTTCCACGGCCGAAGATCAGGTCCCTCTGCCCGTCACCGCCATCCATTTCACCACAGCGTCGTCGCCGGAGCCCGAAGCCCCTCGCCCTTCGCCCCAAAGCTCCTCTCCGGCGCGGCAAAAGGACCTTGAAAAAAGCTCCCCTTCCACTCCGTCCCCTCAACCCGCTCCACCTCCATCCTCGTCCGCGGAGCCCCTTCAGCCCGCTCCCTCTCCCCCCCCTTCGCAGGATGCCGCCACAGGCCCCAAGAACGGCTGGAGATTCGAAGTCACCCGCAGCTACGGCGTCAAAGGGGCCATGACCATCTCGGGCCACGGACAGGCTCCCCTTCAGTACTTCGAAAAACTGCGGTTCGTCGATGAAGTGTCGGAAGCTCAAGGAAGCCGGATTCTCCAAGTGAACCGGCAAGTGGTCGAAGCCACTCTGCAATACTACGACCCCGAAGCGGACGAAATGCGGAATCAGGAGCTGGCGCCTCCGGGAAGCCTTTTCCGGGTAACTCATGCCGAGGAGGGCTCGCTTCTGTACGATGGTCGAAGCGGCGAAGAAATCTGGGAGGAAGACTTGGTGGAAGCCTTCACTCCGCCCATGGCGCAGAACCTGTGGCCCTCGACCTCTCTCGCCGTAGGGCAGGCGTGGTCCTACGAAGGGGCCCAACTGGCTCGCCGCCTGACGTTCATCGAGCCCCTGGGAGGCCGCATGGATCTCAAGGTGGAGCGCTTGGAGCCGCAGCCCGACACGGGGCTTCTCACGGCCTTCATTCGCGGGGAGTTGAAGACTCGCGTGGACATCGGCCTCGGTCCCCTGCAATTCTCGGGACGGGTGGAAATCGACCTGCCTTTGGCCCTGGGGATCCCGTTCATGGTGAAACTGGACGGAACCCTTTCGGGAAGCGGAAAATGGCCGGGAGAACCGGGGCAGGAGCCGGAGCTCACCGTGAACGCCGAAGCCACCGCCTTGCAGATCTGCAAGCCCTCCGACGCCGTCCTGCGCTCGGCGGGAGGAAAGGCGCTCCCCCGAAGCTCCGATCTTTCGGAAAGCCCCGCTTCCCCGAAGCCGGCAAGCCCCTCGCTCCCCGAAGCCGCCACCGATCTTCGTCAAAAGGAAGCGACGCCCTCGGGGGGAAGCCGAACGGTGGCTTTCCAAAGGGTCATGGAGCCGCGAGAAAACGCCTTCAGTCTTCTCGTTCCCCGAGGCTGGAGCGTGGCGGGAGGGATCGTGAGAGTGGACCCTTCCGCTGCCGGAGGACCGGCCAACGCCATCGAGGCCAAGCTGGACATGGCCGTTTTGAAAGACCCGGCGGGAACGGTGATGCTGCGACGGTTTCCCGCCGTGTACTACACGGCCATGACGGGAAGCCCCGCCGCCCGCATGGGCCTTTTCCCCCCCGGCAGCAATTACATGGGCATGACCGTTTATCCCAAGCCCTCGGCCCTGGATTATCTGAGCACCTTGCTTTTTCCCCGACTCCACCCGGACGCCCGTTCCGTGCGGGTCGTGGAATCCAGACCGTTGCCCGAAATGGCCCGCAAATGCCAGGAGCGGGCTCAAGCCGTGCCCCTGCTGGGGGTGCGCTTCCTTTACGATGCGGCGGTGTTGATCGCGGAGTACGACGAGGGGGGAGCCCGTTATCGGGAAGTCCTTTTCACCTTCATCGAAGATCGCGGCCCCGCGTTTCAGGGTCAATGGTGCAACCGCGAGACGTTCCAATGCCGGGCGCCCGCCGAGGAGCTCGATTCCTGGGTCCCCGTCTTCGGGATCATTGCCGGGTCCGTGAAGCCCAATCTCCAGTGGGTGACGGGAGAGGTGCGAGGCGTCATCGAGCGCAACAAGATCGCCGGAGCCACTCAGGCGGAGATCGAGCGCATCGGGCGAGAGATCGCCGAGCACCGCCGGAAGACCAACGCCGAGATCCACAACGACATGTTCCTTACCCTCACGGGCCAGGAAGAATACGTCAATCCTTATACCGGACAAACGGAGAGGGACACCGATCGGTATCGCCACCGGTGGGTCAACGAAAGCGGAGACATCGTCCTTTCCAACGACGAGAGCTACGACCCCAACGTGGATGTCCATCTCAACCGGAGCGACTATCGGCGTACCGCCGTGCGTCCCAGATTCGGCGGAAATTGATGCGGCGTTGCGAAGCAGGTTTTCGAAAGATCGACGTTTTTTGAAAAGGAGGAAAAGGATGCGCAAGACGTTGAAGAAGATGCTTGGAATAGCGGTGGCTGTTTGTGCGGGAACGACGATCCTGGGCACGGCCATGGCCCAAGGCCCCTGTCCCTCGTGGGTGGATGCCCGGACTCGTTACCTGGACTATCGAGAGTTGGGCGGCTGTTCCTGCTGGCAGTTGGAGATCCTCCGAAACGAGATCTACGCTCGTCACGGCCGCATCTTCAATCGGGACGATCTGCAAAGCTATTTCAGCAACCAGCCCTGGTACATGCCCGATCCCGGCAATCCTTCGGGGACCCGAGGCCAGAACCGTTTCGAGCAGCGAAACGCCGTGGTCATCCGGGAATACGAGAAGTCCGCGGGCTGCCGCTGAAGCCATTGGCCATGACAAGCTCCCCGAAGAATCTCCCCGAGAGATGGATCGCGATCTTTCGGGGGGCGTCCAGCGATTTCGCTTTGTTGCCCCCATTGTCCGATCCCGTGGAGTCCTTTCTTTTTTCCCGCTTTCCCGGCCCTCGACTTCATGGCTTTCAGGCGCCCCGCTACCCCATGAGTGGCTCCAAAAGATTGCCGTCGATTCGAATGATTCGTTTTTTACCGCCTCGTCCATGGGTTCCGTCAGGATTCTGGTTCTTGATTTTCAATCCCCATGATTTTATAAATTCGAATTTCGAAGGGGTCCGCCCGCCTCGAGAGCGGAATCCCTTGAGAGGATTCGTTGCCGATACTGTCGAGGTTCTTCATGGAAGAGGAAGGAGCTTCATGAGCGTGGACGTGCAGGAAATCGGTGGACGGGCCCAGGCCCGCAAGGCAACCTTCGAGCAGCTCAGATCCCAAATAGGAAGGGTGATCGTGGGACAGACGGAGCTCGTCGATCGCCTCCTCGCGGCCCTTTTGTGCAACGGGCACGTGCTCATCGAGGGGGTGCCCGGGCTGGCGAAGACTCTCGCCATCACCACTTTGGCCAAGGTGCTGCGCACTTCTTTTCAAAGGATTCAGTTCACGCCGGATCTGTTGCCGGCGGACCTCGTAGGGACCCTCGTGTACAGTCCCGCCACGGGGGAGTTCAACGTCAAGAAGGGGCCGGTCTTCCATCAGATCATTCTGGCCGACGAAATCAATCGGGCCCCGGCCAAGGTCCAGTCCGCCCTGCTGGAGGCCATGCAGGAGCGGCAGGTGACCATCGGCGAGAGCACCTTCCGTCTGGAGGAGCCTTTCATGGTGCTGGCCACGCAGAACCCCATCGAGCAGGAAGGCACCTACCCTCTCCCGGAAGCTCAAACGGACCGTTTTCTGCTCAAGGTGAAGATGTCCTATCCCACCATGGAGGAGGAGCACCGGATTCTCAAGCGCATGGCCCGTTCGACACCCGATCTTGAAGCCGACCCCGTCCTGGAGCCATCGGACATTTTTTCCCTGCGGGAGCTGGCCGACGAAATTTACATGGATGAAAAGATCGAGGAATACATCCTCCATCTGGTCCAGGCCACCCGCTCTCCCCGCCAATACGGACTGGACCTGGAAGGAATGATCCAATACGGGGCCTCCCCCCGGGCGACCATCGCCCTGTGCATGGCGGCCAAGGCTCAAGCGCTGCTCCAGGGGCGGGGGTTCGTCACCCCCCAGGATGTCAAATCCGTGGGCATGGACGTGCTGCGCCACCGGGTGATCGTCAGCTACGAGGCCGAAGCCGAGGAGAAGACCTCCGAAGACATTGTTCGAAACATTTTCGACACCGTCAAAGTGCCATGATTCCCAAGGAGCTCGCCCGACGGATCCGGGCCATCCAGATCACCGCGGGCAAAGCCGTCAACGACATTCTGGCCGGCGAATACCAAAGCGTGTTCAAGGGACGCGGCATGGAATTCGACGAGGTGCGCGAATACCAGCCGGGCGACGACGTGAGGACCATCGATTGGAACGTCACGGCACGCACGGGGAGACCCTTCGTCAAGCGGTTCCGGGAAGAGAGGGAGCTGACGGTCCTGTTTCTGGTGGACTTGAGCGGCTCCCAGCATTTCGGCAGCAGGGGGAAGTCCAAGAACGAGCTGGCGGCGGAGATATGCGCCCTGTTGGCGTTCTGCGCCGTGAAAAACAACGACAAGGTGGGGCTGCTCGTGTTCACCGACCAAGTGGAGCGGTTCATTCCTGCCCAAAAGGGCTCCCGCCACGTGCTTCGGGTCATTCGAGAGATCCTGTCTTTCCGGCCTCGCGGGACGGGCACCCGTTTGGCGGGAGCGCTGGGCTACCTGGGGCGGGTCCAGACCAGAAGGGCCGTGGTGTTTCTCATCAGCGACTTCCAGGATAGGGGCTTCCGCCGCTCGCTGCAGGTCCTTGGCCGCCGTCACGACTTGATCGCCGTGAGCGTGCGAGATCCCCGGGAACTGACTCTGCCCGCCGCGGGGCTGGTGGAGCTGGAAGACGCCGAATCGGGGGAAACGGTCTTGATAGACGCGGGCAGCCGTCGCGCTCGAAGGGCTTGGGAGCGGCTGGCGGCCGAGTCCGCTTCCCGATTGTCCGAGCTTCTTCGCTCCGCGGGCGTGGACGAGATCGTCGTGCGAACGGACCGACCCTATATCCGGGACCTTCTGCGCTTCTTCAGAACCCGGGAGAAGCGGCTGGCGGGGCGAAGGCTATGACGAAACGCGAGCGGTGCGCGCTCTTTGCGGTGCTCTTGACGGCTCTTGCAGGATCCTGCGGAGGACCGGGGACCCCGCCATCCCGGAAGCCTCCGGAAACGCCCGCAGTCACCCAAGAAGCCCGTGAAGGCCCCCTCCAGATTCGCCTCGTGCTGGATCGCGACCGCATCACCATGGCCGACACGATACAGCTTGTTCTGGAGGCTCGCGCCCCGGAAGCCTGGGAGGCGACACTACCGTCCTACGGAGAGCGCATGGGCCGGTTCGGAGTGCTGGACTACCGGGAAGAGCCCCCTCGGCTCGCCGAGGACGATCGCATCCTCGTGCG
>Ga0180429_10002170_pt1 | contig 16323 bp, 8 predicted proteins | sample SS_ome_FD_132428 | JGI IMG/M metagenome (GOLD analysis project Ga0180429, IMG submission 132428) | Hypersaline lake sediment archaeal communities from the Salton Sea, California, USA - SS_1_S_1 metaG | ecosystem: Environmental > Aquatic > Non-marine Saline and Alkaline > Hypersaline > Sediment ...
CCGCCGAACTGGCAACGGACCGGCACCGGCAGACCAAAAGGCCAACCGGTTGTTGAGTCTCGTCGCCAAACCGGCCTGTCGCATGTCCCTACCATCTATTTCCGCACGTCAGAGTGCGCTGCCGACTGGACTTCCCGCGAAACGGTCGCCAAAATGGGATCGAGTCGCGAACCGAGACGTTTTCTGGGAGGAACCATGACAATGAAGAACAAACCCTGGATTTCCCGCCTGATGCTGACGACGTTTGTGGCGGTCCTGGCAACGAGCGATGCGATGGCCGCCCCAAGGCAGGCAATTGGCGAGCGCGACTGGACGCACGTCGTCGAGATGCCGGTGCCGCCGCGGCGTGGCCAGCCGCAACCGCCGAGACCCGCCTGCCTGTGGCTGCCCGAGGGCGTCGAGAAGGTCCGCGGGTTGTTCTATCCCGGAGGTGTGATGATCGATAAGAGACTGGGCACGGACCGCACGGTACGGGCAGCACTGGCCAGGGAGAAGATGGGCGTGCTGTTCTTCCACCTGGACTCGAAGTTCATTCAAGGTGGCGGCGAGTATCTCGAAAATGCCCTGGCGGAATTGGCAAAGGTCAGCGGGCATCCAGAGGTTGAGTTTGCCCCGCTGCTGACGGCGGGTCATTCGGCAGCGGGGCTGTTCTGCCGCAACGTCGCCTACTGGAAGCCTCATCGGGTGATCGCCGTGGTGATGATCAAGAGCGGCAACTTCCATCACGCCATCGAAGACCCAAGCCGCAGCCTCCGCGGCGTGCCGCTGGCACATTTCAGCGGTGAGTTCGAGAAGTACGGCCCGGAGGGGGGCGACCTGGGAGCCGGTCTGCGGTCACGGTATGCAACCACCGGCCCGGACGGCCAAACCAAGAACCAGACCCAATGGGTGATGACTCGCATGCAAATGCTCGACCGACGGCGCAAGCACGAGGACAACATCTGGACGCTGGTTGTCGACCGCGGCGGCGGCCACACGTCCTGGAGCAACGACATGACCGGGTTGCTCGTCCGCTACATTCACAGCGTCGCCGCAGCCCGGATACCGGAGGAGGATCCCAGTGGCACTCACGAGGTTCACTGCTTGCCGCTGACGGCCAAGGACGGATATCTCTACGACGCTGACATCAAGACACCGAAGCACAAACCCGCTCAGTACGATGAGTACACCGGCGACAAACAGCTCGCGTTCTGGGCGCCGGACGCAACCATGGCCAAGGCGATCTGGGAGTATCACAACCAGGGGCCGTGGGAGCATCCGGACCCGACGGCCGGCGAGCCGATCGAGCGGCGGTTGTACCCACCGCCGCTGCTGAGAGATCTGGTCGATGCACCGCCGCCGGAGGTGCTGAAGTGGAAGGGTGGTGACGGAACCTGGGATGCGAAAAGCCGATCGTGGCTGGACGACGGGCAGACGGCGCTGTGGAATGAAGAGCGGCACGCCGTCTTGGACGGCAACCGCGCCCACGTTTCGCTCGCCGCCGATCAGACTTGCCTCGGCTTGACGGTGGGGCCGGGTTGCACGCTGAACCTGGGTGGCCACGGCCTGAGGGTCCGCTGGCACGCTCGGCTGGACGATCGAGCACGAGTTCGCGTCTCGTTAGATGCAAACAGCCGCAGAACGGACCGCTCCGGAGTGCTGAACATCGAAGGCAACGCCGTGCTCGGCGGCACACTGGACATCGAAGTCCGAGATGCTCTCAAGCCCGGCCATTACGGGATCCTCAGCATCCAGGGCGTGCGCAAAGGCGACTTCGGAAAAGTCGTGGCTCCTGATGGGTATACCATGGCCTGGCACGGGCCGGTGCTGTGCCTGACCGTCCCAAAACGCTGACTCTGCCCGAGATCGAGCAGCACCGCAAGGTGAAGAATTCCATCCCAACCCGGCACGACAAACCGATCGCCACGGCCGTCAGCGAAACAACGGCCAATGATGGGCTGACCTACTTCGGAAGCGGTTTGATGAAGATGTTGCGGAACTCAAGCGGGTTGCCGTGGTGCTGCAGCAGAATCGGCCCTTTCTCGATGATGCCGGCATCCTTTCGCAGCGTCTCCATCGGGGCGCCGTCGACGACGAGTTTGCCGTTCAGGTGGACGGTCACCTTGTCGCCGATCAGCTTGATCTTGAACGTATTCCACTGACCCACCGGCTTGTCGGCCGGCACGAGCGGCTTCTCCCCGACGTGCGTACGCTTGTTGTTCCATAGCCCGCCGGAACCCTCTTTGTGGGCGTCGATATCCCAGATCTGTACCTGCGGCCTGCCGCGCAGATAGATGCCGCTGTCGCCACCCTTTTCGATCTTCCAGTCGACATGTAGCTCGAAATCACCGTACTCCTTCTCCGTCGGCAGGCTCCCACCCTTGCCGTCGTACTGGATCACGCCGTCTTCGACCTTCCAATGCTCGGCGTTCTTCTCGCTCAACTGCCAGCCCGTGAAATCCTTGCCGTTGAACAAAGCGGCGAAACCCTCGGGCGGCTGATTCAAGTGGCCCTGCTTGGCCACTGCGGGCGAACCGACCAGCGCAGCAGCGATCGTCAGTGCCGCCAGGAATTGGGGGGCTTGTCGTGTCATGGGCTCGTTCCTTTCTTGTATTGGGAGAAGACGCTTCCGGTGGCCCGTCAGCCCACCGGCCTACTAGGACGCCAGTCTCCGATTGTAATGCATCAGGGCTCGCAAATCCATCGCCTCTCGGGCGGGCAATCCGGAACACGTCACGGCGCGGCGCGCAAATCGTAGCAGTAGATCGCGTCGTGGCCGCGGATGAACAGACGCCCGTCGGCCCAGGCGTGGCTCATGCCGACCTGGTAGGTGGTGGCATGCCGGTGCGGCGGGCGCCAGACCGGCCCAACCGCGGCATCCGGTCGGGCCGGGAACGGGAAGAATACGTTGTGACCGTGCTGGGAATCCGGCTGCAGGATGAACATGCCCGGCATTGCGAACAGAATCCCCTCGTCGAACCGGGCCGGCGAACTGAGGTGCGAAGCCGCCACCCGACGGCCGGTCGCCGTTTCCACGATGTGGTAGCTGTACTTGCCGCGAAAACAGGCCAGCTCGCCGATCGCCGAGCCCACCGGGCCGTGATTGGGCGCGCCCCACTCAATCGGGGCCTTCCACAGCTCGACGGCGCCCTTGGCACCGAGGCGGTAGGCCTTGACCTGCCCGAAGTTCGAGCCCGGGGCTGAGAAGACGGCACCCGGATCGAGTTGGTCCGGCTTCTTGGCCGACATCTGCTGGTTGTGCGTCTTGCGAGAGGCGCTGTCCATGTCCTGCACGATCAGGACGTCCCCGGCCAGTAGCGGCTGATTCGAGTTCTCCCCGGCGTTGTCGATGGTGTACACCGGCCGGCCGCTCAGCGGATCGAGCACCGTCACTTTCGTGCCGTCGGCGCAGAGCACGAAATCCTCCTTGCCCAGCCGCAGTGCCATAGGGGTTACGTAGGCGCCGAGACAATCTTGCACGGTCCAACGCACCGTTCCCGTGTTGCGATCGATCGCAACCGCGCCGCCCGCGCCGCGCGAGGAGGGGGCGACGACCACCGGACCGACCACGTTCAGTCCGTGGCAAAAGCTCCTCGACGGCGCGTCGAGACTCCGTGCCGCCAGGCTTCTCTTTTTTAGCTCGACCATGAAATCGTGGTAGCCGGGCACGGCGGTCGACCACAACACCTTCCCGGTAGAGCCGTCGACCGCCCGCACGATCCCCAAGGCGCCGAAGACGTAGACGACGCCGTCGGCCACGGCACCCGTATGGTTAGTCAGCGAGCATTTGTGGTCGTACAGATGCAACCCTTCGCCGGGGAAGCGAACTGTCCATAGTGTGCGTCCGGTGGCGGCATCGAGACAGACCAGTTCCTCGTCGGCGTCGATCTTCCACCGTTGTTTCATGTCCTCCACCGTCCACCCGTTGGCAGCCAGTTGTTGTGCGGCCTCCTTGGCCTTTGCACCACCGGGAAGGTATTGATCGGCATGTGCCTGATAGACCGCCCCGGTTGGCTGGTAGCGGAACTGAAAGACCTTCCCATCCGCGACCAGCGGACTGGCGCCTCCGGCACAAGGGGGCAACCCGATGCAGGCGCCATAGCGTTTCGAACCCGACTCGGGAGGGCCGATGTATTGACTGACCCAAACCAGACGGGCTTTCCGCAGATCCTCGATAATCGGCCGGGACGTCGGACCCGAGGCGAAATTCTGATTCGGCCCCAGCCAGCTCGGCCAACTCGCGCTGGCGGCCAGCGCGTTGTCGGCAGCGAACTGTGCTTGCGTCCGCGTTCGTGTAACCCGTGCCGTGCCGGCATGTTTCCGTTCGATGCCGAACAACGCCTCGTAACGCCCGAGAGTTCCCGTCTTGTCTAGCTCGGCCGTCAGGCTCGCGCGGGCATGGACCTCTTGTTTGTGGTCGGGTACCCACGCATCGGGAAGAATCGCGGCTTCCACCGTTCCGGTGATCTTGTTTCCGTCGAAGGTGAGCTTGCGGATATCCAGCGGATGGCGCGACGTGTTGTATCCGCCAGCCCAGCCGTAATCGGCCCTCATTGTCCTCTTGGCCCGGTCGACGTGCAGCACAAGACCGAAGCGCGTCTTCGGACCAAACGCCTCCATCAACCAGAGCACGTAACGGTCGGGCTGATCGGGGGTCGGAGATTCGAGCGTCACGTTGCCCTTGACGCTTCTCGGCGCCACCGGGCAGCCGATCGTCACCGAGTATTGCCCGTTGCCACGCCACGGCAGATCCAATACGGGTGTCAGTCGCTGAACGTTGGACTTGCCGGTGCCGATTTGGATTGTCACCGGCCCCGCCAGCCGCTCGGAGTCAACGCTCGCATTTACGGCAACCAGAGGGCATGCGACCTCGGGGCGCCCCCGAATGTAAGCCCACCGCTGCCGAACGCGGCCCTCTTCGACACCAAGACACAGAGCCACGTCCTGATCGCCATCCAGGACTTTCTCGAGCAGCACGTCGTAGTAGACACGTTCGCCCCACGCTAACCGGAGTGGTAGCACACACGGCAGAGCGCACACGATTAGCCGCAACAACCGGGAAGTCCTTATCGTGTTTTCGTCCTCTTTGGCTACGGGTCGTCAGGTTGAGCGCCGTCTTGACGCTTCCTTGAACACGGATTGGCGAGTCGTGTTCCGACAGGAGACGCTTCGTCCCAATTGCGAAACTCCTCACTCCACTGCCTCAACAGGAAGGCACCTTACCATCCCGAGGAATCACCCCATTGCTTTCGCGGCAGCGTGCTTCCGGCAGTCCATGGATCGGCCCCTTGTTCGAAGCACCCCAAGTCCGGTGCCTGCCCGACGTGCCGTTCCGTGATGCCGTCAATCGTCTCTCCCGCATCGACGCACGGTGAATCGGGCCGCAAGCGGAAATCGTTGTTCTTCGGATCGAGCCATCCCGGATCCTCTCCCGTGTAGTTCGACCGGGCTACCGCTCCCTTTCCTAACGATACGGAGTCGGTCAGGATGTTGTTGACGACTTGCACGCCTTGCTGGTCGTCGTTACCGCGAGATCCCCACCAGGCAAGGCTCTTGCCGTTGCGGCACAGCGTGTTGTTATACAACAGCACGTTACGGGTCGGCGTGTTGATGCGAATGCCGCAGTCGGTCACGTTATAGCACAGGTTGTGGTGCACCAGATGATTTGGAGATCCGTTGTCGATGTAGATCCCCACACCCGTATGGCACCGCACGTCGTGGACCCGATTGTAGGCGATCACGGTGCCCTGGCCATCGGATTGAAAGGTGTAGGTCGCACCGAGGTCGCCGGTCATCAGTCCGGCGTTGAAGATGTGGTTGTGTTCGATTCGGCCTTGCCTGAGATGCCGGTGCAACAGAACGCTGCGGCCGGCGTTGAACAACGTGCAGTGGGCAACGGTATGACCGTGGCCCGTGCAGTTGACCGGAGCGCAATCGCTGGATGATAAATTGCAGTCGTGGACTACGCAGTTCCGCACCGTGTTGTGTTCCCCGTAGACCGAGATTCCGTCGCCGAGGCAATAGGCGACGACCGAGTTGCGAACCGTGTTATGGGTCCCCCCGACGACGACCCCCAAGCCTTCGGAGTCCGCGTTCATGCCGCGGTCGCGATTGAAACCGCCGCGAATGCCTCGACCGAAGCTCGCGAACCGAATGCAGCAACCGTCCACCGTACAGTGGTCCGCGGCTTCCATGTTGATGCTTGCGGCGAATACGTGCAGCCCCTTGATTTCGACGTAGGAGCGCTGTGCGAGGTCAAACGCCCAACGGCGCCGGGTCACTTCAACGCCCAGATCGTTCGGATCGACGCCATCGGGTGCCCAGAAATAGACCCAACCATCTCGCTGATGCCATTCCCTTGGAGAGTCCAGGGCGGCGAGCACACCGGTTAGCAGCAGTTTGCCCGATCCTTTGCTCCAGAACGGCACCTTTTCGGACAACTGCAGCGTGTTGCCTTGTGAGCCCCTGATCGGTGCCGATCCGAACACCCAGCCGGTCTTACCGACGCCCCAGAGGGAGCCGCCTTTCCAATGGTCGTCGGGCCACCTGTGGCCTTCGACGGTACAGATCTGCTTTTCAACCGTTGCCGTCACGAGAGTCGGCCGGTAAGGATCCCGGCCCGCGTTTGGAAACCGCGCCGGGATCATCATGCGATCATCGACAAACACTTGATCCACGGGCCAGTCGACGGCCGCTCTATAGATCTTGCCCTGATGAAGCACCCAATTCGTGGCACGTTGCGTCCCGATGACTCTGACCGTATCGCCGGGGGCCGCCACAAACCGAATCGGGGCTTTCGGCGTGCCGCTGCGGCCAGGCCGGACCGTCTCCCGATACGTGCCGGCGTGGATGACACACACGTCGCCGGGACGCATCATGTCCGCCGCTTGTTGAATCGTCCTGAAGGGGGCCGAAGCTGATCCCGGATTCGTGTCCTCGCCCTGTGGTGCCACGTGGTACTTTTTCGGCCAAGCCAGGTTGACAACCAGCAGCCAGAGGGTACAGCCGCACACCACGGCCCGTGCGTAATTCGTACCAGACAATCGCATGATTGAGACTTCCTTAAGTTGTATGAGCTACCGAGGAATCCTTGCAGGTTCCCCGCTTCGTAGGCTGCTTGCAGGGCCTACTGCTGATCCTGACGGGGCAAGGTAACCGTCGTCGTGACTTCGCTCGCCCCTTCGTCAGTGCCATTTTCGCTGATGGCGACGACTCGATAAGCAAGCCGTACCCCTGGCGGCGCGAGAAAATCGACCCAGGCGGGCGGGTTGCCATCGGCCCGGTCGATCTGCGGCGGTCGGTAGGCGATGGTCGTCCAGCGCTTTCCGCCGTCGGCAGTCCGCTGGACCCGGAAGCCGATTTCGTTGTCGGAGGCGTCTTGCCAGGTGATTTTGACGGCGTCGCGGCCGTAAATCTCCGCGGTGACGCGTTTCGGAGCGGCTGGTATGCCCTGCGGCAGATCACGGCCGCCTGCACCGAGCACCCTCTCTGTCTTGTTGGCAACGTATACAGCATCCTGCTCATCGCTGTTTAGCGCACCGAGTTGAGCTGAGATTTCGTTGAAGGCGATCAGCAGGCCTCGGACTCTGATGGCCCAGGCGAGTATGTATCCGCGGCCGTTTCCTCGTCCCGATCCGGTGTTGTGCGTAACGGCCCAGGAGTTGATATGCGTTCCGCCGTGGGCCTGGCAGACGATACCCTCGCCGTCGTTGCCGGGACTCGATCCGGTGTTGTTGTAGCGATTGGAGTCGATCCAGAGGTTTTCGCCGGCCAGGTCGAAAGCCCTCGCCAGGTTATCGCTGATCATGCCGCCGCCGCCTGCACACGATTCGATGAATCCGTCGAGCGTGAGCCGCCAGCCGGCCGGTACGCCAAGCACGGCCTTGCCGCCCTCGAGGAACATCCGCTCGTTGCGGTTGCCGCGGATGGTGGTCCAGCGGCCGGCAATGTTATAGCCCTTGTGCCCGTGATTGAAGACCCAATTGTCGATCACAGCGATCCCTTCCTCAAAGTACCCGCCTTCGCGATCGGCGAGCAATTGCTCGCGGACCATACCGTTGAGGTCTTTGTTGACGTCGATCCCCATGGTGCGGTTGTAGTCCCACATGACGGTACTGGTACGTGGCTGGCCAATACGGAAATCGTTGCCACCGCGGCCCGGCGAGGTGGGGACGGTCGCCTGCGTGTACAGGAAATTGCCGTCCGATTTGCCCAATACGTTATTCGCCACAAACACACGCGAGCCATAGACGCTGATCCGCGCAGCGAACTTGGCCATGTGAAAGCCGTCTTCGCCGAAACCGTCGGGGGCTTCACGCCGGCCGCCGGTCTGGTAATCGTTGAGCACGGCCGCCTTCTCGAGCACACACCCGAACACGAGCCGGCCCCGGCCGCCAAGCACGCTTCGTCCCCCGTTCGCGGCCCCCGGCGCGCCGAGGAACGGATCGCCCGGGTGCGTGCCGTCGGGCCTTCGATTGGCCCAGACGCTCTTCGCGTAATTGCTCTTCCAGCTCGAAGCGGACTTCCAGCTCTCGCCCCACTTCAGATCTGGCCCGAAGTAGATCGTTGCGCCGACGATATGCACCCAGGCAACTCCAACGTTTTGCACCGACGCCGGCCCTTTGCCCTTCTCGGGCATCATCCCGATCAGGTTCCAGTCGCGAGGCACTTGGCCGCCGGCCTTCTCCTGAAAGCCGAAGACGAACTTCGTTTTCAGCGGAAGCTTGCCGTCTTCGGTCGCCAGCGGTTTGCCTTCCGGGGCATCGCCGCGGATGAACACGCCGCTGCGGAGCATCAAGCCGCGGCCTTCGGGCCCGTCGAAAGGGCCGTCGGAGAAGTCGTAGGTCCCTGCCGGGTAGTAGAGCACGCCTCCCCCGGCGTCGGCCAGTTCGTCCCGGGCATGCTCGAATCGCTCGAAGTTCGTTCGGCCCTTCTCGTATCGACCCATGTCGATGACTCGCGACCACTGAACGCCATCCGTCCAGGCCGGATAGCCCTCCGGCCCGTCATAATACGTTGCCACGGGATTGTCGGTCGGCGCGTGTGCCACAGCGATCGACGTAAGCCCTAAGGCAAGTAGCACAGCCCCCGGGAGATTGAACGGTCTCATGGCAAGCGTCCTTTCGGAATTGGTGTTCTCCTCTGAAGCCAGTCCATAGATTCTCGATGATCTCGATACTGCTTGCAAGAGTCTGCCCATCATTGCGTTGGAGGATAGACGCTACTGTGGATCCGCTTGTGCGTCGCAGCCGTCGAGCCATGACTGTTTGCCATCGGCCGACTCGAATTTAGAGTACGCGATAAATTCCCGGCCAGTCCGGCGCGCGAAGGACGGGACCGTCGAGATACTCCTTGGGAATGTCCTCGGTCATGGGAAACTCGGCGATGGGACAGACCGCGTCGTCATATGCCATGACCAAGTGCGCGTGCGGTGCCCACGCCCAATGCAAGTTGATGACCAGCTTCTTTTCGGGATGATTCTCGGCGTACTGCAGCATTCGCAGGGCGTTGGTCACGCCGGCGGCGATGTAGGCGTCGGTCGAGCACTGGTTGACCGCGCCGGCTTCGACCCACTGTTTCATGACATCCAGCGAAGTGCCGTCGCCGATCGGTGAGCCGGGGCCCTCAGCCTGGATTCGCAGCTTCGGTTTCGCTGCCATCAGTTCCACGTACTTGGAGATCTGCGTCTCGAACGGGACCGGTGGTAACGGGCCTTCCAACCAGGCGTAGCTCAACTCGTCCATCAGCCGGATCATCTGCCGGGCCTCTTGCACCGACTGCGTCCCCGACTCGGCGGAGCGAGGATACGGATCCCAGGCCAGGATCTTCTCGTTTCCGACCGCATCCCGAACGGCGGCCAGCGTCACCATCACCTCCCTGAACGAAATACTGTGCTCAGTCCCCATGGCTCCGGGGAAATGCAGCTTGACCGCTTGCAGGCCACTTCGCTCGAAATATGACGCAACCGCTTGTGCATATTGCTTCGGCGAGAAGTCGGGTTGTTGTCCGCGCACATCGCCGTAACGCAAGATCTTCTGCTTCTTCGTTCCCAGCAGCGCATGCAGCGGCTTGCCGAGCATCCGCGCATGCAAGTCCCAGCATGCGATATCCAAGATCTTCAGTTGCGACAGCGGCACGTTCTTCGCCACCATAAGATCGTAAAGGGCTTCGTGATCCAGCAAGTCGGCTCGGGCAACCGCACGTGCGGCCAACGCTAGATCACGGATACCGCCGAGGGCACGAGAGTACCCGACGGAACCGTCGGCAGCCGTGATCTTGATGAACTCCTTGAACTTCCTCCTGCCCGGGAATTCCACCGCTTTCCACGATTTCAGATAGAGCGGCTTAGGCGAGTTGCCGTCCGCGTCTCCGCCCCAGAGCCTCTTTCCTAGCAGAGCACCGGCCGCCGACGCGCTGCATGTCTTAAGAAGGCTGCGGCGGGTTGTCTGCAATTGGTCTTTCATCGCTTCTTCCCGACAGTCAATGAAGTGCCGCGGAAACAAGGTGCCGGTCACCTCTTGCTGCGCAGAGATGCGGCGCGTAACACACGGATTGTAGACTCTACTCTTGAAACTTGTCTATGACTTGCATCAATTACTCGATGAGAGCGGCTCAGCATGACCGTACCTTCCACCGGCATAAGAAGCCACGTCGATACGAATTTGGCGGCATAGGCACTACCGGCTACGGCCCTAGAGGGGGGCACGGTTTTGCGGCCCTACCGAAGCATCGGCAATGATGCATTTGCCGATCCGGCACGCTACAATACGACCGCAACCCCTAACCGAGGCGAGAGATGAAAACGAAATCATTGTGCTTCCAAACACTTCTGGCAGCGGTCGTCTTGGCTTGTCTGACCGGCACCGCGAGCCTATCCGGCGCCGAGGTGAGACTGCTGACCGAAGCGACTCCGTGGCGTGTGTTCTTGACGTTGGCGCCACCGCTCTATGGGACGGCCGGCGACTACGAGCCACAACGCAATGACCTGAAATATGCCCCCACGCCCCTGCCGCCTGACGATTGGCGCCGGCCGCAGTTTGATGATAGTGTCTGGGGCTGCTATACGGCCGATCTTTTCGAGGCCACCGGCGGCTACGGTTACTGGCAGTCGCCCTGGTCGGCCTTGCTGTGCCTGCGAACGCGCTTTGGGGTGGACGATCCGGCGGCAGTAGATGACCTGCAGTTGCAGGTGTCCTTTCGCGGCGGGGCGATCGTCTACGTCAACGGGCAGGAGGTCGCCCGAGAACATCTCCCGACCGGCAAGGTCGAGCCGCTGGACCTGGCCGCCGACTACCCGGCCGAGGCCTTCTTCATTCCCGGAAGTGAGCAGCCTCTGCCGCGGGCGTCGCGTCCCGCCGAGCAGTATCGCGATCGCTACGAGAAGCGGATTCGCCGCTTGGTGGTGGCCGTTCCGCGCGGCGTGCTGCAGAAGGGACCGAACGTGCTGGCGATCGAGCTGCATCGCTCGGCGACCAGGCGCGGCGACTGGAGCACGGTCGGCTTGTGCGAGGTGAAGCTCGCGAGCTTAACGGGAAATGGAGTAATTGCGTACGAGGATGCCGCCGGAGGGCTTCAACTCTCCAACGCCAGCCCGCTGGCAACCATCTCTCGGGCCACCGACGGGAAGATGCCCTATCGGGCGACGTGGAACGTCGGCCCGCTGGCCGTCTCGCCGGCAGGGATCAGATATGGCAATCCGTTCGACCCGCTACGACCTATGCAGATGGTTGCCGCGCGGGGAGGCGTCTGCTCGGGTCAGGTCGTGCTCAGCTCGTCGAACGGGCTGCGCAACGTCCGCGCCGAAATCGGCCCGCTGACACACCAAAGCGGCTCGACCATTCCGCCTGAAGACGTGGCGATCCGCTATGCGCATCAGGCCGAGGGAGGCCGCTATTGCGACGCCCTTCTGCCGGAGCCGGCCGAGGACGCCACGGCGCAGCCGGTGTGGGTGATTGTGGAAGTACCGAACCCGCAGCCGCCCGGCTGGTACGCCGGCCAATTGAAGGTTGCCGCAGACGGTGAGACCTTTGGATTACGCGTACAAGTGTTGGTCAGCGGATGGAAGCTGCCGGACCCAAAAGACTACGGTTCCTTTGCCAGTCTGCTGAACTCGCCCGACAGCGTGGCGCTGCAGTACGACGTCGAGCCCTTATCGCCCGAACACTTCGCTCTGCTGGAGGACTCGTTGAAGCTGATGGGGCAAGTGGGCAACGACGTGCTGTTCGTTCCCGTCGTGCACGGCACCCACATGGGACATCGCACGGGACTGATCCGCTGGGTGAAGGAGGATGGTGGATACCGGCCCGAGTTCGATGCTTTCGAGAAGTATCTCGACCTCTACGGGAAGCACTGCGGGCCGCCGAAGGTGATCTGCCTGATTGTCTGGAAGCCGCAGTATGGCAGCCAGGCCAAGTTCCGCGGCGCGCAGGTCAAGACGCAGGAGCCGATCGTCGTGACCGAGCTCGACCCGGCCACGGGCAAGATGACCAAGCTGGAGGCCCCCATGTTCGGGCGGGAGGGCAGCCGGGCTTTCTGGAAGCCGATGATCGACGGCGTTCGCCGCATCGTGCGGGATCGCGGCTGGGACCCGCGAAGCGTGATGATTGGTCAGGGGTTCGACAGCCGTCCGCTGAAGCCCACGCTCGACTTCTTTCGCGAAATCGCCCCGAGCGTCCGCTGGACGGTCTTTTCTCATTGGGCCCGAGACCCCGGGCCGGTCGACGGAAAGCTGGTCGTGAACGAGGTGATGGAGGTTGGCTATCGCGAAGAGGTGGCCGGCGGGGTCTTGCCCGAGTTGCGGCCCGACTATCCCGACGCCGCTAGGCACGACTTCCTCACGGCCGGGGCCCACCGCATCCAGATCCTCACCTGGTCTTCTCCGACTTCTTTCCGCAACGTGCCGAACATGACCGGCACTTTCTGCCGGATTGGGCTCGACTTCTGGCCCGTGGATCTTCAAGAGGACCGCTTGCGAAGTCTATTTAATACGCGGATCTGCGGATCATGGCTCTACAAGTCGAACCCGCACGCGATCGTCGCGCCGGGTTCGCACGGGGCCATCGGCGGAGTGCGGTTCCAGATGCTCCGCGAAGGCGTCCAGGAGACCGAGGCACGCATCTTCATCGCGCAATCGATCGCCGCGCTGCCCGCCGAGCAGCAGGAGCCGTATCGCCGCTTGTTGAGCGAGCGGGCCGAGGCACGTCGTGTGGCCGCGGCGTTGACGCAGGCACAAATCAGTCTCGACTGGTTGGGGCTGACTGCCCGGGAGTACGCTGCGGCGGCCGAGCTTGCCGGTCTGGAAAGCGAGGGCAGTTGGGACACACCACCACAATAGGAACAACGAAGCATGGACTCGACTCGGTCGCGTATCAAACAACGGGCACGCCTCGGACTGACTGTGTTGGCCGTTCTGCCGTCGTGGGTCATTTGCGGCGAGCCGGCATGGGGGTTGATCAACCCCAACTACACACCAGCCGATCTGGTCAGGTCTGCATCGCAGATCATATTGCTTGAGATCTCGACGCCGCGTGGCGGCACCCTGACGGCCACCGTGGTCAAGACGCTCAAAGGGAAGGCACCCGCGAAGAGACAGCTCTCGTTCGATCTGGCCGGCGCCGAGCAGCTTGGCGAAGAGGAAGTGCGCGACGCGATGTTGAAGAGGGAGACGGCGCCGGCCGTCTTGCTTCTGCGAAAGGCAGACGATGATCCGGACGGCGACGCGCCGACCGGCGCCCTGCAGATCGGCGTCACCTGGTTCGCCGTCCACGGCCCGCCGAACAAGTGGCGATTGGACGCCGACGAGCAGGGGTTGCTGACGGTCTGGGCCGGCAGCGCGCGGATGTTGGCCGCCGCCACCGAATACGTGCTGAACGACCCGACGGCCAGATTCCCCGTCCGTAGCGCGTTGCATTGGGCACGCGATCTGAAGCTGGGCTCACTCGGCGGCCCCGCTGCCGGCTGTCTGGCCGTCGACCTTGGCCCGCCGAAAGGGCGACGGGTTATCGTGCTCTCGAAGGTGGGGGATCGCGCGTACGGTGTTGACCGCAGCGGGAAGCTGACCGACGCGACCAACGAACTTGGAATGAAGACCGCCTCGAAGATGGCCGTTCCCGGGGACTTCAACGGGGATGACCGAGTCGATCTGGCCTGCTGGGACGGCAACGCGCTGGTGCTGGCCTTGCAGCAACCGGATGGAAAGTTAGCCATGCAGCCCCGGCGTTTCGAGCTGTCCGCGTGCCGATCGATCAACGCTATCGATTGTGCCACGCCGACCGGCTCCGCCCTGCTGGCGGGCACGCCTGAGGGTCCAATACTGTTAGCACCCGACGGCAACGGTAGTTTCACGTCCAAGCCGCTGGGCAAGGAGCCGAGTTCCGAACAGTCCGCCCGGCTGGGGCCTGGTGCCGTCTGCACCGTGGCCGACTTCAACGGTGATGGGCATTGCGACGTGATCTCAGCGTATAGCAGCGGCCTGGTCTTCTATTCCGGTACGGGGCCCGGACAATTCATGACGCCCGTCGTTGTGAAGATAGCTCTGGTGCAGAATCCGAGCTGCGTCATCTGTGGCGACTATGACGCTGACGGCCAACTGGATTTGACGGCGGTGGGCGAAACGGGTGTCGCGCTGATCGGCCAAGGTGAATCCGGCCGCTGGGAGAACCGTACGATGATCACCGGCGAGTTGGACTATCACGGCAACGCCAACACCCCGCGGATTGTCGGTGCCGGGCCGTGCGACGTCAACAACGACGGCCGCCAGGCGGTGGCGTTGTTCTATCCGCAGGAGAACCCCATGCTCTTCTTCAGCCGCGGTTTCGCCTGTTTTGGCCTGGCCCGGGAATTACTGCTTACAGGCGGTGGCTTGTCCGACGATCCGGAGGCAGCGTTCGGCCCCATGGAGGATGACGTGCTGCCGGCGGCCAAGGCCCTCGAGCGCGGCCAGAGCGGCGGTGTGGTTGTGGATCTCGACGGCAGCGGCACGCAGGACCTGTTAGCAGTGACTCCCCAAGGCGAAGTCTGGGCGATGTTCAGCGAGCGGACCGACGGCCGATCGGCCCTGGCGCTCGAACTTGCGCTACCTTCGGCGTTCCGAGGCCCGCTGACGGTCCGCGTCTCTAACAATCGGCGTTATCTGGGTACGCACGTTATTAGGCCCGGGATTCCCGCCTTTGTCGGTTGCCCCGTCAAAGGCCCATACCAGCTCCAATGGATCGGCCACGACGGCAAGCCGCAGACCCAGCGAGTGATCGTGATCAAGAACATGCGAGTCGAGGTCACGCCGTGAAGCCCGGTTCCGAGAAGTGGACGGCTCCGTCCGATGGAGAAACGTCATGCAAGTCTTTGACAACGTCATTACCCGCCGCGATTTCGCAGCCGGTACGTTGACGAGCATCGCGGCCTTGGCGGCCGGAAACGTCTACGCAGTTGAGGCTGCCGCTGGGAAGCCGGCACTGCGAGCCGGCGCCGCGGAGACGGCAGTCACCCCCGCGGCCGAAGGAACGTTTCTGATCGGCCCGATGAAACCGAGCACCGGCATACACGACGACCTGTTCGCGCGAATCCTGCTGCTCGACGACGGCACGAAGCAGGCAGCCATCGTAACGCTCGATTACCTCGGCTTTGACGTGGCATACAACGATATGTTGCTTGCGGCGGTCGCCGAAGCGACGGAGATACCGGCCGGGCACGTCATGATCAATTGCAGCCACAACCACAGTGCGCCGCTGACGGTTCCGTGGGGGCCTCGGGAGAAGAAGAAAGATCGGCCGTTCCACAAAGTGCTGCCGCGGAAGCTGGCGGAGATCGCCCGTCAGGCACGAGCAGACATGAGGCCTGTTCGAGTACGCTATGCCCGCGAGCCGGTGCAGATCGGATTCAACCGGCGGCTGCCAAGCGGCGAGCGGATCGTGATGGCCCCGAATCCCCATGGTGCGGTGCTGCCGTGGGTCGACGTGCTGTCACTCGAAGATCACCATGGCAAGCGGATCGCCGTGCTCTTCAGTCACGCGGCCCATCCGGTGATCGTTCACGGCAGCAGCGCGCTGATCACGGCTGATTATCCGGGATTCGCCGTTAACGCGCTGCGCAGCTCGCGCGGCAAGGAAGGCGTCTTCATGTTTGCCCAGGGTTGTGGCGGGAACATCAACGGTTTTCCGCTTCGCGGCGGCATCGACGCGGCGGTGGCCGCCGGGCGCGACTTGGGCAGTGCGGTCGGCCGAGCCTTGGACGCAATGACCGCGCCGATAAGGCCGGGTGCCCTGAAGATCCATTCGCAGCAGGTTACCTTGCCGCTTCAGGACCCGCCGTCGGTCGCCGAATGCAGGAAGTTGATCGCCAAGGAAAAGA
>Ga0180429_10002171_pt1 | contig 16314 bp, 14 predicted proteins | sample SS_ome_FD_132428 | JGI IMG/M metagenome (GOLD analysis project Ga0180429, IMG submission 132428) | Hypersaline lake sediment archaeal communities from the Salton Sea, California, USA - SS_1_S_1 metaG | ecosystem: Environmental > Aquatic > Non-marine Saline and Alkaline > Hypersaline > Sediment ...
AATAATAAGCCAGGTATGGCCAATAAGCCTTGCTTCCGAATCTTTCTCTGGCATATTCCTTAATGGCTTTTTTGATCTCCCTGGTTACAACTGACTTTCCTTTCTGTTTCACAACTTGTTTTCTGTCCTTATGAGCTAGACGCCTTAACTGAACCAGGTTAATTATTAGAAATAGCTTCCTAATGCACCTTTCAAACCAGAAATACATTTTTGTTATATAGCCTACCATACAGTGCTTTTTTACGATAAAAATATTTCATCATCGTCCGGAAAAAAAGGACCAAACAGGGCTTCTTCCGGATAAAATCCAGGATTATCAGCATTCCATTCTATCAATTTAGGTTTACCATGCTCATCCACACATACATCCCATCCTACCAGGCGAATATAAGGGTACTTCCTGTGAGCAGTCTTACATGCTTCTATAAGCTCTTCATACATGGGGATTGAAAAATCAGAATACTTGAATCCCGTATTCTTGTGGCTGCTTCCTGTGGGTATGCCCAAAATGTTATAGGCCTGCTCCGAGGGTTTTCCTTTTTCATCGAAGTAAATGAATTGGCCCTGGGACGACAGGTTATCAACTTTTGAGCCATCTATTCCAAATCTTAATATGGAGAATTTGATCGAAACAGAACCATCAGCTCCAAGATAAGTCAATACCCGGAAGGTATTTACGCTATCCGGGTAGACATCGTTTATGACTTTATATTGCTTTACATAAGGCTGAATAACGTAGTTCAACTTTCTATTTATAATATCTAGCCTGAATTCAGAAGCGTGTATCATCCTAACCTGTTTCCCATGAGTGCCTCGTTCCTCTTTAACTACGATGTAATCATTATGATCGGCCAGGGATTTAATAAGCTGCTCTGCATCAACCTGATTAAAATCAGCATCATAAAATATGCCTGACACAAAGATGTAAAGGGGCCTGATTGAAAAATTACCAAAGATCCTGTGATCAAAAGTTTTATGTTCGCTTATCTCAGTTGAGTACTGCGGATTAATACTCGGAAGCATCATATAGCGATAGTAATCATATGGAATCCAACCATCAACAAATTCCCCTTTCAGTTCCGTATAGTAAGCCAGATAAGGCCAATAGGCTTTTGTTCCAAATCTTTTCCTGGAGTAGGCCTTAATGGCTCTCTTCAGCTTTCTGTTCAGGATTGTCTCCCCCCTGGTCTGAACCACCTGCTTTCTTAAGCGATAAGCTTTTCTCCTTGAATAGAGCAAGCGAAACTTCATTATGCCATTCTTAACAGACCTTTCAAACTTGAAATATCTGTTTTCAAATATTCCTGTTCCCATATGTCTTTAATAATATCACTACTTATCACTACTATCAGACTACATATTAGAGTGGCTTAGATAGCATCCGGAAAAAAACTCTGATCAAAGAATTCCAGATAACTGTGGGCCTATTTGAAATTCTAAGCTCCTCTATAAAAAGGTATTTTCAAGTCTGCTCTTCACAAACTTAAAGAACCAATTGTTTTGATTCTTGTAATAATGATTCCGCCAAAACACTCTAAAGGGCTTTTGAATCCTTGCTTTTATCCTTGATCCATAAGGTAATCGAAAGTCCAAACCAGCGACAACAGTATCTATACACGGACCACAGATTCCGCAAGCATTCGCCTTAATTAGTGGTTTACGGCAAAATGAAGTCAGTGACAATATCTTAACCCAATCGTTCTGCTTAGCTATCTGGAGCATATCTTCTTTTGTCAGATGAAATATGGGATATCGAAAACATTTAAATGCTGTGGCCTCGCCAAAATGCATGTCAAGAAATTCCTGCTGAGATTCACCAGGATATACTTCCAATCCTAATTCGATCTCATTAATATTGAACTCCCTACAATAATTCGCCATTAAAATATACTGAGGATCTATTATTTTTCCGTCCCTAATTAATTCTTCAATCTCATCTGCTATACCTTCATCTTTTTCAATTAAGAGAGCATTGGCATATATGGTTGGCAGGAACCTGTGAAATATCGAGGCATATTCTCTTGAAATCAATCGCCTGATATTGTTCATTGCATTAATCTCAATACCCGTTGATCCCTCATCACGAATAATGAAATGGGGTTGAACTACATTGTCTGTAGTCATTAATAATTGTATTATTCTAAAAGTAGAATCCCATCCTCCGGTCCAGAAAATATCCGTTCGTTTTGGAATAGTCTGTAACATAATGTATGATTTTTATACTTTCTAATCATAATTATCACCACCTGACTAAACATTCTAGTCATACAATCTTCCTATTCTAACGAGACTCGATATAATTAGGTTTCAATATGTTGGGGGGAAACCTTTTCAGATCAACTGAATTAGTGCTGCTTAGGACAGTTTTAGGCTGAGCTTTTTAGATAAGGAATCCGTCGGGGCAATGGCCAACCGTTTGAAGAATCCTAAAAACCATACAATAGCTGAAACTATAAGCCTATCTCCCCGGCTATGCCACGCATGGCATCCACCGAGAGCTGGATAAATTCATCCAGGGGAATGCCGATCTTTTCACACTCCAGGATGTGGTCGCGGTTCACACTGGCGGCAAAGGCCTTTTCCTTCATCCGTTTGCGAACCGATTTATACTTGACACTTTCGATCTTCTTATCCGGGTAGACCAGGGTGGTGGCATAGATCAGTCCCGTGATGGTCTCCCCGGCTGCCAGAGCATGCTGAAAGGTAGTGGAACGGGGCAAACCCGTGGCTTCATCATTGTGCATGCGGATGGCATCAAGCATTTCTGCATCGAAGTCAAAATCACTCAGGAGCTCCCCGGCTTTCAGGGCGTGGACCTTTGGGTCGGCATCCGTTACCTCCACATCCACATCGTGCAGCAAACCGGTCAGTCCCCAGCGGTCGGCATCCTCTCCCAGTCGCCCGGCAAGTGCACGCATCACCGCCTCCGAAGCAAGACAGTGTACAATGGTCTTTTCGTTTTTCACATGTTCCCGTAATCGGCTCAGCGCCTTTTCCCTGGATTGTTCCATTAATTTACTTTATTAGGTTTTAAATAAGAGCCCACATAATCTTCCACTCCATCCTCCAGGGACCTGAATGGAAGCCTGTAGCCCGCTTCTCTTAATTTGCCCATCTCCGCCTGGGTGAAATACTGGTAGGTGTCGCGTATATCCTCCGGGGTGTCAATAAACGAAATGGCCGGCTCCCGCCCCATGGCCCGGAAGGTCGCAGTCACCAGGTCCTTAAAGGTTCTGGCCTCCCCGGTCCCCAGGTTATAAAGTCCGCTTTCCGGACGTTCCTGCATCAGGTAGATGATCACCTCCACCACATCCTTCACATAGATGAAATCCCGGGCCTGCATCCCGTCCCCGAAATCTGGACGATGGGAGCGGAACAGCTTCATCCCCCCGGTCTGCTCAATCTGTTTGTATGCATGATACACCACCGAGGCCATCCTTCCCTTGTGGTACTCGTTGGGTCCGTATACATTGAAAAATTTCAATCCGGCCCAGAAAAAAGGTTTGCGTTCCTGCCCCAGCACCCAGTGGTCGAACTCATTCTTACTGCGTCCGTAAGGATTCAGCGGCTGCAGGTCCGGGACCACGCTATGTGCATCATTGTATCCCTTTTCACCCAGTCCGTAGGTGGCAGCCGAGCTGGCATAGATCAGGGGCAGCCCGAATTCCACGCATAAGCTGAACAGCTCTTTGGAATAATCCAGGTTCAGGTCCAGGAAGACTTCCCAGTCAAATTCCGTTGTATCGGTCCGGGCCCCCAGGTGAATAATCAGCTGTACCTGCCGGTGCTCTTCCCTGAGCCATGCCGGAAATCCCCTGCGGTCCACCAGCTGCCTGTACTTCTTCCCCGCATAATTCCGTTCGCGATCCGGCCTGCTGAAATCGTCCACCAGCACCAGGTCCGAATAGCCTGCCCCATTCAGCCCCGTAATCATATTGCTGCCTATAAAGCCTGCTGCTCCTGTAATAATGATCATGGCATGCAAGATAATGAAAGCATTAGATTTCCCTGGCAAAGCTTATCCATTCGTCGTCAATAATTTGTTTCTTTGTAGCTATGGAATCAATCAATAACGGATTGGGTGAAAACCGCAAGGGTGGTTATGACCGCATTGAGCGCTGGGACGAGGAGACCACCAGGGCCCTCACGGGGCATTACAAAGAGATCCTGGAACTGCTGGGTGAGAATGGCGACCGGGAAGGTCTCAGGGATACCCCGGGCCGGGTGGCAAAAGCCATGCAATTCCTTACCCAGGGCTATGGTACTGATCCCGCCGAGATCCTGAAATCGGCCATGTTTCATGAGGACTATTCAGAAATGGTCATCGTGAAAGATATCGAGCTCTTCTCCATGTGTGAGCATCACATGCTGCCCTTTATCGGGAAGGCCCATGTGGCATATATTCCCGATGGAAGGATCACCGGGCTTAGCAAGATAGCCAGGGTGGTGGAAAGCTACGCCAGGAGGTTGCAGGTACAGGAAAGGCTAACGGTCCAGATCAGGGATTGCATCCAGGAGACCCTGGAGCCCCTGGGTGTGGCTGTGGTTATTGAAGCCATGCATCTCTGTATGGTCATGCGCGGCGTTCAGAAACAACACTCGGTGACCACCACATCGGCCTTTACAGGGGCCTTTATGAATTCCGATAAGACAAGAAAAGAGTTTCTGGGTCTGATCGGGGAAAAACTACATTAAAAAAAGAAGGTATGAAAGCATATGTATTTCCCGGACAGGGAGCACAATTTGTGGGAATGGGCAAGGATCTCTACGATGAGAATGCCCTGGCGAAAGAGTTATTTGAACAGGCCAATGATATCCTGGGTTTCAGGATAACCGACCTGATGTTTGCGGGGCAGGATGAAGACCTGAAACAAACGCGGGTGACCCAGCCGGCCATCTTCCTGCACTCCGTGATACTGGCTTCCACCCTTGAAGAAAAGCATCCCGATATGGTGGCCGGCCACTCACTCGGTGAATTTTCTGCACTGGTGGCCAACAGGGCCCTCTCCTTTGAAGATGGATTAAGCCTGGTATTCAAACGGGCCATGGCCATGCAGAAGGCCTGTGAACTGCAGTCATCCACCATGGCCGCCATCATAGGCATGGAAGACAGCCAGGTGGAAGAAGTATGCAATGAGATCGACGAGATCGTGGTGGCCGCCAATTACAACAGTCCGGGTCAGATCGTGATTTCCGGATCCCTTCCGGGAATCGATGCTGCGGTTGAGAAACTTTCGGCCCTGGGAGCCAAACGGGCCCTGAAGCTTGCCGTGGGAGGAGCTTTCCACTCGCCGCTGATGGAGCCTGCACGGGTGGAACTGGAAGAAGCGATCCAGGCTGCTCCCTTTGCAGATCCCATCTGTCCCGTTTACCAGAATGTGAATGCCCTGCCTTCCAGCGATCCTGCTACCATCAAGACCAACCTGGTTGCCCAGCTCACATCGCCGGTGCGCTGGACCCAGACCGTACAGCAGATGATCGCCGACGGAGCCACTTCCTTTACCGAAGTGGGACCCGGCAAGGTCCTGCAGGGACTTATAAAAAAAGTAGACCGGGGCATGGAGACCCGCAGTGCCTGATCACATCTCAATACATCCTCATATGAAGGTTCTGAAATTTGGAGGTTCCTCCGTAGGCTCTGCCAGCAGCATACGGATTGTTAAAGAAATCCTTGAGAAGCAGGATGATTCCTGTGTGGCCGTGGTCAGTGCTTCCGCGGGAGTCACCGACCGTCTCATCCATGCCGCTCAGCTGGCACGGGATCAGCAGGCAGCTTACAGGGAAGTGGCCGAAGGGCTGCTGCACATGCATCTTGATATGGCAGTGGATTTGCTCCGGGGCTCCGTGCAGGAAGAAGCCATGGCGGAAGTCAGGAGCCTGCTGAATGAATTTATGGAAATCCTCCGGGGCGTGTTCCAGCTGCGCGACCTGAGTCCCAAAACCCAGGATCTGATTCTGAGTTTCGGGGAGCGGCTCTCAGCCTGCCTGGTAAGCAGGTTTGTGGAGGGAGCCCTGTACATAGATGCCCGTGAGCTGATCCGGACCGATCAGCAGTACGGGAACAGCACGGTGGATATTGAATATAGCAAGCGGACCATTGCGGATCGCTTCAGGGACATCAATCAACTGTGCGTGCTGCCCGGTTTCATTGCCTCCGACCAGGAGGGCGAAACCACTACCCTGGGCAGGGGCGGATCGGATTATACGGCGGCCATCGTAGCTGCTGCCCTTGGAGCCAGTGTTCTGGAGATCTGGACCGATGTAAACGGCTTTATGACCGCCGATCCAAAGATTGTTCCGAAGGCCTACACGGTCGATTGCATGAGTTACGAGGAGGCCATGGAGCTCTCCCACTTCGGTGCCAGGGTCATTTATACGCCCACACTGACCCCGGCCTACAACTCCGGCATTCCCATCAGAGTCAAAAATACCTTCAATCCCGAACTGGCCGGCACCCTGATCACAGCAGGCAAGCTTTGCCGGCAGAACGAACTTATAAAGGGGATTTCTTCCATAAACTACGTGAGCCTGGTGACCGTGAAAGGCACAGGAATGGTGGGTAAGGCCGGCACTTCAGCCAGGGTATTCACTTCCCTGGCCAGGGCCGAGGTAAATGTAATTTTAATCACCCAGGCCTCTTCCGAAATGACCATTTCTTTTGCGGTGACCCCGGCCGACCAGAGCAAGGCGGTCTCGGTCCTGCAGGAGGAGTTTGCCTTTGAGATCGAGCATCGGAAGGAAATGGAAATTGAGGTCATCAATAAGCTCTCCATCATTGCCATTGTGGGCGAAGGCATGCGCCACACCCCGGGCATCTCGGCCATCCTGTTTCGTGCCCTGGGGAGGAACGGGATCAGTGTGATTGCCACGGCCCAGGGATCCAGCGAGCTGAATATTTCAGTGGTCATCGAGGTCAGCAGCCTGAAGAAGGCCATGAATGTGATCCACGAAGGATTTTTCCTCTCGGACTACCGCGAATTGCACCTCTACCTGGCCGGACTGGGAAATGTGGGAAAGAAGTTCCTGCTGCAGCTGCAGAAACAGCAGGAAAAACTGATGGAGAACCTGAAGCTGAAAGTGAACCTGGTGGGAGTCATTAACAGCCGGAAGATGGTGATCGATCCCGGGGGAATAGACCCGGCAAACTTTGAGGAACGGCTGGACCAGGGGGAAGCTTCAGACCTGGATCAAATGATTGAATCCATTGGAGAACACAATCTGCGTAACTCGGTTTTTATTGATTGCACGGCCAATGAAGAAGTTGGAATGATTTACGACCGCCTCTTCGAGAATTATGTCTCCGTGGTTACGGCCAATAAGATCGCTGCCAGCTCCTCCTACGATAATTACAGCAAACTGAAGAGGCTGGCCATCCAGAAGGGAGTCAAATTCAGTTTTGAAACCAATGTGGCTGCCGGACTTCCGGTCATAAGCACCATCAATGACCTGATCAAGAGCGGCGACCGCATCCTGAAGCTGGAGGCGGTGGTCTCGGGAACCCTCAATTACATATTCAATACCATGAGCCGCGACATCCCCTTCAGCAAGGCCATCCGGATGGCCAAGGAGGAGGGATTCTCGGAGCCCGATCCACGTCTGGATCTGAGCGGAACCGATGTGAAACGAAAATTGCTGATCCTGGCCCGGGAATCGGGATACCAGCTGGAGGAAGAGGAGATCAGGGTGCAGCCCTTCCTGCCCGAAGAACTCTTCGAGGGGAGCCTGGAAGCCTTCTGGGAAGGGGTGGAAAAGCTGGACCGGGACTTTGAGGAAAGGCGGCAGCAACTGGAAGAGAAGGGGCTCAAGTGGCGCTACCTGGCCAGCCTGGAGAACGGCTCCGGGAAGATGGGACTGGAGGAGGTGGATTCCTCCCACCCGGTCTACCCCCTGGAGGCCAGTAATAACATCATCCTGATTACCACCGATCGCTACCTGGAATTGCCTCTGATTGTCAAGGGCTATGGTGCCGGAGCCGAGGTGACCGCTGCCGGAGTGTTTGCAGATGTAATAAGAGTCGCGAATGTGTAAGCCTTCGCAAACCTAACAGTTAAGCTATGATAGAAGCCCTTATACTGGATATGGATGGGATCCTTATCGATTCGGAGCGCCACTGGCAGCTTACCGAACGGACCATCTTTGCTGAACTGGGGATCGAGCTGAGCGATGCCCTGCTGGTGGAAACCAGGGGACTGCGCACCGAGGAGATGGTGGCACACTGGTCGGCCCGCTTCTCACTGGACGGAAAGGATCCAAAGGACCTGATGGCCGATTACGATCGCCGCATGGTGGAGACCATGCTCAGGGAGGTCCCCCTGATGGATGGAGCCCGGGAACTTATTAAGATGTTCAGGGAACTGGGACTGCCTGTGGCACTGGCCACCTGTTCCAACCAGGACCATATTGATGCGGTAATGGAAAAGCATGGGCTCAGGGCTTCTTTTGAACATCTGGTTTCTGCAGCGGTGGGTATGCCCGGCAAACCACATCCCGAAGTCTTTTTGCGGACGGCCGAATTATTGCAGGTCGATCCCACCTCTTGCCTGGTCTTTGAGGATTCCTTTAACGGACTTATTGCGGCCAAGGCAGCCCGCATGAAGGTGGTGGCCATGCCCGATCCCCATGAATATGAGCAGGAGCGTTTTGCAGCCGCCGATCTGAAAATCAGGTCGCTGAACGAATTCACCCTTGAAACACTTAACACCTTGCAGGAGAAGCCATGAGTAGTGAAGAAATCAAAGTATTCGGCCCGGCCACCGTATCCAATGTGGGACCGGGATTTGACCTGCTGGGCTTTGCGCTGGAAGCGCCCGGCGACGAAATGATCGTCAGAAGAAACGGCACCACCAAACTGGTCCTCTATGATCAGACGGAATACAAACTGCCCACCGATCCGGAGCAGAATGTGGCTGCTGTGGCTGTGGCCTCTCTGCTGAGGGAACTGCATAGCTACGAGGGCTTTGACCTGGTTTTTACAAGGAAGATCCCCCCCGGTAGCGGAGTGGGATCCAGTGCGGCCAGCTGTGTGGCAGCCGTGATGGGAATCAATGAACTGCTTGGTGCTCCCTTTGATGCACCGGAACTGATCCCCTTCGCCATGGAAGGAGAAAAGCTGGCCAGCGGAGCTACCCATGCCGACAACATCGCCCCTGCCCTGCTGGGCGGAATGACCCTGATCCGTGGCTACGACCCCCTGGATATCAAGCACCTGACCTATCCCGACGACCTCTGGTGTACGGTGATCCACCCCCACCTGGAGATCCGGACTGCCGAAAGCAGGAAGCTGATTCCGCAAATGGTGCCCCTGGAAACCGCCCTGAAGCAGTGCGGGAACCTGGCCGGACTGGTGGCCGGACTCTCCACGGGCGATTATCCCCTGATCGGACGCTCGGTAACAGATCTTTTTGCAGAACCCTACCGCAGCCATCTCTTGCCCGATTTTGATGTTTTGAAGGAATCGGCGCTGGAGGCTGGCTCCGTGGGAACGGGACTATCCGGCTCGGGGCCCTCTGTGTTCAGCCTTTGCAGGGGAGAGGAAATGGCAAGTGCCGTGGGAGAGGTCATGCTTGCACACTTCAGTACACGTGGAATCAAGTCCAGGATCTACACTTCCCGCATCAGTCAGGCCGGATGTAAAATTATCTGATATGCACTACTACAGTACCAGCAACAGGGAGCTTAGAAACGGACTGAAAGAGGCCGTAATCAAAGGCCTTGCTCCCGACCGGGGGCTCTACATGCCTTCCTCCATCCCCGTCCTGAGCAGGCTCACCCTGAAGCGCATGCATGGCATGAACCTGAGCGAAATTGCAGTGATCCTTTCCCAGGCGCTGTTCGGAGAAGATATTCCGGAGACGGATCTGAAAAAAATTACAGAAGAGGCCATCAACTTTGATACGCCTCTGGTGCAGGTGGACGAATCCCTCTACGCCCTGGAGCTCTTCCATGGTCCGACCCTGGCCTTCAAAGATGTGGGTGCACGCTTCCTGGCCAGGCTCCTGGGCTACTTTACCAGGGAGATGGAAGAGGACATTCATGTGCTTGTGGCCACCTCCGGAGATACGGGAAGTGCCGTGGCCAACGGCTTCCTGGATGTGGACGGGATCCGGGTCCATGTGCTCTATCCTTCGGGGGGCGTTACCGCCTTGCAGGAAAAACAATTTACCACCCTGGGAAGCAACATCACGGCCCTGGAAGTAAAGGGAAGTTTTGATGACTGTCAGCGCCTGGTCAAAGAGGCCTTTATGGATGAGGAACTGAACAGCCGGATGAAGCTGACCTCGGCCAACTCCATCAACCTGGCCAGGTTCCTTCCCCAGGCCTTCTATTATTTCAGGGCCTGGGCACAGCTGGAGCCGGGTACCAGGGCATTTTTCTCAGTTCCCAGCGGAAACTACGGGAACATGACGGCCGGACTGGTTGCCAGGGAAATGGGATTGCCGGTGGATACCTTCCTGTCGGTAAACAACCTCAACGATGTGGTGGCCTCCTACTTGCGGACCGGCAGCTTCCAAGCCAGGCCCTCCACTCCCACCATTGCCAATGCCATGGATGTGGGCGATCCCAGCAATTTCGTACGCATCCTGGATCTCTTTGATCACAAGCATGAACGGGTTATCAAGCATTTAGAAGGCTTCAGCTACACCGACCAGGAGATCCGCGGGATCATTGCTGAAGCATACAGGAAGACGGGATACATATGCGATCCGCATGGGGCCACAGCTTATCAGGCGGCCCGGTCCTACAGGGAAGAGCACCCCGGACTCACCGGCATTTTCCTGGAGACCGCACACCCGGCCAAGTTCAGAGAGAGCGTGGAGGAGGTGATCGCAAAAACAGTGGAACTCCCCGAGCGGCTGGCTGCCTTTTCATCCAGAGAAAAGAAGTCCGTGGCCATGGGCCCGGAATTCAAGGCCTTCAAAACCTATCTGGCCGACCAGGCATAGACTGGATTCAGGCCTATACCGAGTTCAGGCTTAAAACGGAATCAGCTTTAAACCGAGTTCAGGCTTAAACCGGAATCAGCTTTAAACCGAGTTCAGGCTTTTGGTTTTTTTCCCGGTGGCTGCCACTTTCATCCTGGAGCTGAACTCAAAAACCTGAGGGATTTTCTCCAGGGCAAGCTTCTCCCCGCATAGTTTTTTAAATGCCGTATCGACCATGTTCGGGTCTTTTAAATCGGCTACCACCACCTCGGCTTTCAAGGCTTCGCCCAGGATATCATCAAAGATGGCAGAGATGGAGCAATCGATCACCCCGGGGATTGTAACGATCACTTCTTCAATTTCCTTGGGACTGATGCGCCTTCCGCCCACCTTTATAATTTCCTTGCGCCGGGCCGTATGGAAGAAGAAGCCGTCCTCATCCTGGTAGGCAAGGTCACCGGTATGAAGCCACCCGTCCTTGAGGGTGGCCGCAGTTTCCTTCTCATCTCCCAGGTAGCCCTTCATGATATTATCTCCTTTGGCTACCAGTTCGCCCACAACGCCCGCTTCCTTCAGGGGCTGACCTTTGTCGTCGATCAGTTCGAGCGTAACCCCCGGAATGGCTTTCCCCAGGGAGCCCAGTTTCTCTTCCAGGTACTCGGGTGGAAGGTAAGACAACCGGGCCGTGGCTTCGGTCTGACCATACATCACGTAGAAGGTGATGTCGGGCTGACTCTCCGTAAACTCCTTGATGAACACTTTGTGCAGCTTCCCGCCTGCCTGGGTCACATATCTCAGGTCGGGAAAATCATCGGTCTTAAATGATTTTGACTTGCGCAGGAGCACCTGGAAATGACTGGGGACCCCTGAAAAACCGGTGCATTTATATTTCTTCATGTCGTTAATGACCGCCCCAAGGAACATGAAGTTGTTATTGAATACAACGCTGCCCCCCACCTTCAGATGGGTATGGAGCAGGGAGAGTCCGTAACAATAGTAAAAGGGCAACACGATCTCAATAATATCATCCCCCGTAAGCTTCAGGTACTCGATGATGGAATCGGTATTTGCAATGATATTCCTGTGGGTAATCATCACCCCCTTGGGTTCGCCCGTGGAGCCCGAGGTAAAGATAATCTCGGCCAGACGGTCCTCATCGAAATCTTCTTCATGAAAGAGATTCATGCTCAGATCATTTTCACCCTTGCCCACCTCCGGAACCGCATCATATACAGTCTCCAGCATGTTCCAGAGGGGATTGGCACTGAGGGAGGGAGCCACAAAGGCAATTTTTGCCTTGCAGAGATCCACAATAAAGCTGAGGTTGTTTTCCTCAATGGAAGGATTCAGGGGAACACAAACGTTGCCCGACTTCATAATGGCCAGGTAGGCCACCAGGAAAAAGGAGGAATTCGGAGCGGCCAGGAGAATGTTATTGTTCTCTCCGTAGTTCTCCCTGATAAATCTCGCCAGTCTGAGTGTATCGCAATACAGCTCAGAATAGCTCATCTCCTCTTTGTTGCCAAGCAGGAATTTCTTATACAGGAATCCTGATTCTTCCAGCAAGTAGTCGTATACGTTCATGAGTCGTGCATTTATCAGATAAATATATAATCGTTGATAGGGGGTGTTCTCAGGTATTCGGTGGTGGCGGTCCTGCGCTCAAAATTCCTGTAATTGCGTTCCACCTCTTCGGCGGTCATATCCATCACCTGACCCACCTCGGCAGGATCATACTTGTTTTCGTAAGCATACCACAAGAGGTCCATAACATCGTGGGGAAACTCATAGAAAAACTCTTCCTGGGTTTGCTCCGCACTGTAGGTATCCGTGGTGGGAGTCCTTTTGATAATCTCCTGGGGAACACCCATATAAGCTGCTATCTCGTAAACCTGGGTCTTGTATAGGCGTCCGATGGGAAACAGATCTCCGCCTCCGTCACCAAACTTCACAAAGAAACCCTGATCCACCTCATGCTTGTTGGGGGTGCCTATCACGGCATAGTGCAGTTCCTCGGCGTGATAATAAAGCAGGGACATGCGGGAGCGCTGTTTGAAATTAGATGCTGCAATAATGGTTCGCATCTGCCTGGAGGGCAGCCGCTTCACGATCTCCGAACCATCTTCTTTAACCACGGTAAGGTGGAACAGAGGCGGCAGCTTTGAGCCTTTGCCTTCGTGCTTGATCCCAATTTTCATCTTATCAATGGCAGGATCATACTCCGGTACAACCTCCTTAACAGCCTGGTCACGTCGCTCGTAGCAAGCAAATCCATCCAGGGCTCCGGTAATCACCTCCTTGATCACCTTGACACCGAATTTCCCTGCCAGTTCCCTGGCCAGCTCTTCGCTATCGGGACTGGAGTCCTTCTCGGGCATCATTACACCCAGCATCTTTTCGGGTCCCAGTGCTTTGGCAGTGAGAGCCATACATACCGACGAGTCGATTCCCCCACTGAGTCCGATGACTCCACCATAACGATTGTGACGAACGGTCACATCTTCACGTATCCGGGTGGTAATCTTATCAATAAGTCCATCCATATCCTGGATTTTCAGGATGTCGCGGCTAAATTTGGGTTTACTCATTCTATCTGTTTTTTAAAGTTTTATCATAAGTAACGGGACAATGGACCCGCATTTCAGTTTCACGATAAGGATTGTTTCCGGCAGCAAACTGATCCATCAGGATCTGTGTTGAAAGAATGCCGGCCACTGCCATATTCTCATTTTCGGTCACTGTCTTCCCCTCTTCCATCTTTCCCATCAGCTTCTCCACTGCACTCGCCTGAAAAATGCCAAACTTGTTGATCATCCCCGGCGAGACAGCTTCACGCAGGTATTCAGGCGCTTTTTTCGAGGTCAGGCTGGATGCAACCGGGGCACGATAGGCCTGCTTTGGACGATGTACCACCTGGTCGGGCAAGCGGCCGTCCATCAGTTTTTTCATCAGGTACTTCTCATTCAGCCCCCTGATCTTGTGATTCCACGGAAGCCTGGAGCAAAACTCAATCACCCTGTGATCCAGGAAGGGATAACGCCCCTCCACCGAATGAGCCATGCCCATACGGTCGCCCTGCGACGAAAGCAGGTATCCCGACATAAAGAGGGAAGATTCGAGCCACTGGGCCCTGCTGAGCAGATCCAGCTCTCCAAATCCTTCGGGCAAACCTGAGATAAGATCCTCCACAGGATCGGAGGATGAACCGTTCAGAAAATCTTTACGGATATGCTCCTTGATATGCGAGGAGTTGTTCCAGCGCACCAGGTGAGAATACACCGGCGAGCTGGTGTCCTGCAGACGGTGACCGAAGAACATTTTTAACATGGCACTGTTCCTGCCCTGGAACTGAGCCAGGTAGGGATAAAGCTTTTGCAAAAGAAGCGGCCTGATTTTCGAGGAAGGTTCTCTGGACCAGAATTCCCTGATAATGGCTTCCTTAAATATATTATACCCTCCCAGGTATTCATCTGCCCCCTCCCCGGTAATCACCACCTTGATTCCATGGTCGTTGACCAGTCCCGACAGGAGGAACATGGGAACGGCTCCTGTACGGAGCAAAGGAATCTCGGTATGCCAGAGCACCTGTGCAAAATGATCAGCCACATCTGTGTTCTTGCAGGTGATGGAGTGGTGTTTGGTATCCAGCTGAGAAGCAACCTGCTGCTGAAAGGCAGTCTCATCAAACTCGGCCGATTCAAAACCAAGTGAAAAGGTATTTAGTACGCCCGGCTCAATTTGTTTAATCAACCAGGTGGTCGCACTGGAGTCGATCCCTCCACTGAGGTAGGCTGCCACCGGAACATCAGCTCTGAGCCTGAGCCTTACCGAATCAGTAATTATGGACTCAAACTCCTCCATGGAATCGGAGAGGGTGGTCTTTCCATTTGCTCCGGAATCTCCCTGAAAATTCAGTTCCCAGTAAGCTTTGATTTCAATATCATGCTCCTTTACCACCATGTAGTGGCCCGGAGGCAATTCCCTGACGCCTTTAAACAGGGTTCCCGGCGATGGAATGGTCCAGAAGGTAAAAACCTGGTTCAGGCTTGCCGGATCGGGTTCAGCCTTCACATGACCCGATTCCATCAGGCATTTAATCTCAGATCCGAAAACAAAGGTGCTTCCCTCCCTGTAATAAAAGAGGGGTCTGATGCCTACCCGGTCGCGTCCCAGAAAAAGCTCCTTCTTACGCGTATCCCAGATGGCAAAGGCAAACTGTCCATTCAGTTTTTCGAGGCATTTCTCATGATAGTGCTTGAACAGGGTCAGCAAAACTTCCGTATCGCTCCCTGTTCTGAAGCTATAACCAAGTTGCAGCAATTCGTCCCTGAGCTCAATGTAGTTAAAGATCTCCCCGTTAAAGACGATCCAGAACTCTTCCGCTGCATCACTCATGGGCTGCTGACCCTGAGCCAGGTCAATGATGCTCAAACGGACACTTCCCAGTCCCACCCCCTCACCCATATAAATACCAGATTCATCCGGGCCGCGGTACTGGATCTGCTTAAGCATATTCCTGACCGCATCGGGATGAATCTCCGGTGCATGGGGATTGTAAATGCCTGAAATGCCACACATAGGTCCAGTCTTCTTTAAAACTAGACCAGTGCAGGATTCTTCTTCACTATAAAATCGGCAATGGCATCGATTGATTCAAAATTCTCTTCAACCAGGTCACTGTCCTCTGCTGCTATTGAAAATTCCGACTCCAGGTAGTCAAGCAAAAGGGCAAAGCCCATGGAGTCGAATATGCCTTCAACAAAAAGCATGGTGTCGGACTGAAGGCTATCGGTCTCTTTGAATGTGTTCTCCTTTACGTACTCAAACAATTTACTTTTGATTGCATCCATTTTCTCGTTCGTTTTTTTTAAATCTTCCCTTTTAATGCAGAAAGTTCGATTCGGGTTGAATTCTAAATTGCTGATAATAAGTAGGTTTTCAATTATACTCACCTCTTATTTTCATTGCTTTAAAATACGCATAGTTTCATGATAGGTTACATCGTTTTGACCAAAACGGGAATTGCCTTGAGTAGCAAGGAAATTAAATCCACAGAAAACGCCGCAAGCTTTCCCGTGACTGTTTTAACAGGAATAAGCAGAGAATAGTTTGGATGAATGGCGTCTTTTCCTTGATGAATCTACTTTACCATCATTTGTTTGACGACATTCAGTCCACGGTCCGCATCCTGCACCTGCAGGAAGTATACACCTGGTGTCAGGCTGCCCGATAGTTTAAAGCTCCTATCACTGGTCCCTTTCTCGATGAAACCCGAGTAAAGCTGGTCAACGACCTTGCCGCGGGAATCATAGATAAAGATTTCAGCATTGGTGAGCTCCACCGGCAGACTTAACCTGACTCCAAACTCTGAGCCGCTTACCGGATTCGGATA
>Ga0180429_10002173_pt1 | contig 16304 bp, 25 predicted proteins | sample SS_ome_FD_132428 | JGI IMG/M metagenome (GOLD analysis project Ga0180429, IMG submission 132428) | Hypersaline lake sediment archaeal communities from the Salton Sea, California, USA - SS_1_S_1 metaG | ecosystem: Environmental > Aquatic > Non-marine Saline and Alkaline > Hypersaline > Sediment ...
GCAGTCCCGTAATCAAAACGTCAGTATATTCGTAGTTCACGATCTTCAGCCAGCGATCTGATCGCTTATTTTCTGCATATGGAGCGTCTGCCCGCTTCATAACGATGCCCTCGATCTTATTTTCGCGGACTAATTCGAAATAATCCGCAGCATGGCCGCGAACACCTTCGACTACTTTAACGTTAGGATGATCGATTTTTAGACCGGCCAGCAATTCTTTTCGTTCACTTAGCGGCTTAGACGTAACCGAAACGCCTTCTATCCGCAGGACATCAAAAACGCAAAATACTATCGGATGATAACTTTTTCGCGACTGGAACCGTTCCATGACGGCCTCGAAATCGCCGGCGCCTGTCGATCCAGGCACAATAAGCTCGCCATCTAATATGGTGCCGTCCGGTATGTCGAGCGTTAATAATTCCGGAAATTTAGAGGTGACTTCGTTGTTGTGGCGTGTGTAGAGGCGGATTAAATCGTTATTCCTAGACGCGATCAGACGGATGCCATCGAATTTGGTTTCCGTGATATAGTCACCCGAGTTGAACGGCTCCTTTGCGGACTCAAGCAGCATGGGCGAAATAAACAAAAAGAATCACCTCGTTTCAGCGTAGTTACTATAATAGTATAGTAAGAGTCCGCCGAGACAAAGCGATTCGGTTGCGGTAAATTATTCCGGCATTTAAACAGTTTGCGCAGGATTTTCCGGTCTACTTTCCGTTCACCCTTCGAACGATTTTACCACGAAATTAAAGCGTATGAGCCGCCGGAAAGTATTACGGGTATATTAGGTATCGGCGGCCGCTTAACGCCTGATTTCGTGTGTTATTCGATAACCTTAATCGTCTTAAATCCGCTGCCATTTTGGTATTGATCCTTCGTAAAAGTCACGCTAATCCGATCGCCTGGCTTTGCGTCTGTGGCTGCCGGATCGAAAGAGAAGCCGCCGTCGTCCGCTGATACCGCGTAGTCTTTACCTTCGACAATATATTCGCGTTCAACCGTTTCTTGGGCGTCCTTGGCTTCCGCTGCCATGTCGTCAGCCACGCGATAAGCAATATCGACATCTTCGTTTAGTTTGGCGGCGTAGATTCCGAGAGCCGCGTTGCCTGCGATTGATAGGCCGAGGATGGCCGTTAAGAGTTTCGTTTTATTCATCGTCATTACCTCCGCAATATATGATTAAAATTCGTACCCGGAATCGTCTTCTCGACAAGCGTGACAGTGCCAGCTCCATACATAGCCTTTCGGAACATCTTCCGCGTACCATTCTACGGAATTATCCTCGTCACAATGGCGACATTCGCGGAGATCTTCCACCGGAATTACGGCGTTTTTCAAGAATACAGATTTTACGTTTTTCATTCGTCATTACCTCCGTATCTGTTTGCGATTAGATATCCAAGACACGTAAGTGCCGTATTGAAGCCGATCTGATACGCTTTGCCGGCGTCAGGGCGTTGATATAGATCGAGAAGTTGATCGGCCTGCTGCGGCTTCAGCGGCGGTGTGTCGGACCACAAGCGTTTTATATAAAGCGTCATTACCGATTCCTCCTCGATCTAAAGAATAGAAGCGCGATAAAAACGACAGCTGAGCCGAGGCCGACGCAGTCCAAGACGGAAAGCCGGCCGAAGTTCATATCCGCAATCCAGGCGAGCAAGACGACGATTAACAAAATTTCCGTGGTATCAATTCGTTTCATTCGTGTTATAATTGATTGACAAGGGGCGAAATGCCCCTCGGTGTTTATTGTCGGCGACGGTATCTCTTGGCGGGAGGCCGTCGCTTTTTACTTTCGGTATCTTTACGCATCTTCCGGATTTCTAAGACGATTTTTAGAATTCCGAGCCAAGTTGCGATGATTGCCGAAAGCTTCATTACGGTGTCAATCAATTACGTTCACCTCCTTTCGTTACCTTAATTATACGATATCGCATAACGTATGTCAATCGTATTTGCGAAAATTTATTCGTTATCGTATAATCAGATTATCAAAACGAGGTGAGTACGGATGAAAATAACGGTAAGACCGCGACTGTCGGAAGTAATGAACGCGAAAGGGTGGAAGCAGATTCCGCTGTCTGAAGCGTCAGGAGTTCCGCAAGGCAGCATAAGCCGGTTCGATAAGAACGAAAGGCATCTCGATTGGCACGTATTTGCCCTTGCGCGAACACTCGGCGTGGGTGTCGAAGACTTATTCGAGGTGAAGATCGAAGACGCTGACGAATGATTGGCGTCTTTTTCTTCGGGCTATCACCGTATATTTATACGTATATATGAATAATAATACGGTTGATATGACGGCGAGAAGTCGGATGATTACCGACATATTCTCAATTAGAATAACGTAATTGATAATGAACACGACGTGATTCGTACAAATCGGCCAAAAACACGACTTTATTCGTACATCCGAAAATGGGGTTCGTGCTTACAGCCGCAAGGGATACAGCGATTTTGAGTCCGTAATCACTTCTTAGTCTTCTGAATCCGAAGACTAGCGGGAACTACGTTTCACTTCGTCCCGCAGAAACGCAATCATGTATATTGTATAAATAATTGTATCGCGATAAGGTCTTAATAATATCCGCGGACACGGAGGAGCGTAAGCGACGGAGTGGACGCTAGTATTTAAAACAAACGAAAATATTTCGATAAGTTAACGATATGACCATGTAAAATACGTCCGTAGTTGTCTATACGTAATAGAAGGACGTGTAACATAACGTAAACCTACCGCTTTGCTGAACGAATAGCAAGGCGTTTTATTATGCGATTGTAACACCGAAGAGGAGAACGCAATTATATAGGAAGGGATGCGGAGGTATTCGGATATAGGACGTTACGGAGATCGGATGGCAGTCCGCCTGTAAGTCAGCCTCGCGCTTCATGACGGAGACCCTTCGAAAACCTCGACCCTCTGAAGCCGATAGTTCACACCGTTAACTATATACGAAATTTTAGCGTAATAAAGCGATTGTGAAACGGCCTGAAGCCGCGCCAGTACTACGATGTATAAAAACGTGCATAACAAAGTAAACTGCGCAGTTCACAAACGCAGCCGTGACGCGGGTTTAGCGATTAAACAACTTCCGATAGTGGGAATTATGTAAACTAAAAATGAATACGAAATACAGCGATATGCATAAACAACGGCGTCACCGACCGGAAAAAACGGAAGGGGGGCGGGGGAGGTCCGACCGGAAAAAGCCGTGCCGGGCGCCAGCAATTTTCTCGCAAAATTTTAAATCCGGAGGGTGATTACGATGGTCATTCCGACATATGCACTATCGGAGGATGACAAGGAGCTATTGCGGAAGTTGGTCGCATAACTACTCGAACATGGCGAGGCGGTATCAATCGGAACGGACGGCGACGGTCTTGAAATGCGTTTAAGTTTTCGGAGCTATCACCCGATTGTTAAGTTCGTCGAACATATATCCGAAGGTGATCGCGAATGAACTACGAAGAAGAACTCCGGAATTCAAGCGGCACCGCCTCGACGTTAGCAGACGAGGTACAACCGTTTCGGAAATCGTTTTTATTAACGGCAGCAAAGATAGACTCCGTTTTAATCACGGTAGGTAAATGGATTAACGAATAAATTAACGAAAAGGAGGCGTTATCATGACGCAAGCAATCGAAACCATAACCGAGAAGTTATCGAGACTTAAAGACGATGCGACCGTAGTCAAAGAGCGGATCACAAGGGACGGTTATTTTGTCGAAATCCATTTCGCGGACACTCTTCCGGAAACGCCGATCGAGATTGTCGGAAGTAAGCCGCCTAAAGAAGCGGTTGATCGATTAGGGCGCGTATTTGAAGATGCGCCATTTTTCGGAGTTACTGGCGATTTCTTAAAAGGCGCGGAGTGGGCGTTAGAGATATTGCGTAAGGAAATCGATGGGCCGGATTTAAAATACGCAGTCTTCAGCGACTATTGCGACGCAGGCCAAGCGATCTACGATACTTACGAAGACGCACTTGCCGATTACGCAGAACGGGTTATGAACGAATCGCGTAACGGTGTTGACGCGTACATTTGCGAAGTTATTGACGAATACAAAGCGTAAAGGAGACGATAACATGGCGAATCTAACCGAAGAGGAGAAAACGCATCTGCGAAAAGTATTCGAAAAGCTGATCGAACAGGATGTCGTAAATTTCTCCGTTGATACAGACATCGACGATTTTTACGATCGAGATACGACGCTAACTATTCGATCTAAAGGAGAATAACGATTTTCACGCTCAAATCACACGAAATTAGACGTTTTAGTATTCTCCGAGGGTATTCGGTAGGGTGACGGTTAGAAACGCTAATTTCGTGTAATTTTTCCGGAGTTACGTTGTACACCGTCGCCGCATTTTCTAGAATATTTGCCATTCGCGCTTTTAAATCTTTCGCAAATAGCGAACAGCTGGTATAATATTCCCTACAAGGGAACGTTGCCACATGTTTTTAAGACCTTGTTGGTGAACAGAAAGGGGATGAAGAATATGACTGTTCTTGATAAAGTGAAACCCTTAAGGCCCATCTCAATTAAACCTGAATACTCAGATTTGAAAGAACTCCCGGTTGTTGAGAACAAGGCAAAAAGAGAAGAGACGTTAAAACGAGCATTAAGAAGATCTGCGAGGATTAAACCTAGGTAGGGTTAGAGGAGCTTTAAATGATGATTGAAGATATTAAGTATTCTAGTTACAACATTGACGAATCCTATAAGTATTCAAACTTTAGCTGCGGCAATGAAAGAATCGATAATATTTTTAAAAATCAATGTTCAGTGCTGGAGAGAAAAAACCAAGCAAAGACGACCCTCTTTTATTATGGAGATGATCTACTAGGATTTTGCACTTTGCTAGTAGATACGATTTCCGTTTCGCCCTTAAATTCCAGTTTTCCTGATGGAGATATACCTATCTACTATCCTGCGCTACATCTTTATGCATTCGGCGTTGATAAAAGATTTCAAGGAATGGGAATTGGTACTACTATTTTTAATTGGGTAATTGCCCAAGGATATGGCATTCGCGAAAATGTCGGCCTTGCTTTTTTAGTTTTAGAATCATTCAAAGATGAAAAACTGTTGAAATTTTATAAAGATGATTTCGATTTAGTTGATTGGAAATACTTTCAACACCCTTCCGAGGATCTTATCCCTTTGGTTTTTGATTATCGCGGTTTAAATGGACAAATTTAGGGAATATTATTGATACCGCCGCATATGATTCAACAAAGGAGATGGTTCGAATGCGCCTATTGAAACTGGTTGAATCAAAAGAAAGTAAACCAATCGGGAAAAGAAAAAAGGTCGTAGAAAAAGCTGTTGAAACGTCTAAGAAACTTAAAAAGAGAAGCAAGTGAGCCTCGTCAAATTTGAGCGAGGTTTTTATTATATTAAAATTCCATACGCAATCAGAACGAGGGCGATCCGAATAAGGGTCGCTCTTTTTGTGCTTGCGTTGCCTACGGGTCTTTCCGGTGCGCAGGCGATAAAGAAACGAAAAGGAGACGATGTGAATGGCGGAATCAAAGCGCGAATCAATCGGCAAAATTAAAATCGACTTGGATGTGTCCGACGCGATAACCGGACTCAAGGCGGTTCAACGCGAGGCAAAGGCGGCGACTAAGGCGCTTGCGGAGTTTCAGGACCTAGCGGAACGGCTCGGTGAGAAACCGTTAGCTGACGGTTGGGAGACGGCCCGATCATTGCGGAAGATACTCGGTAAAGTTGATAGCAATACTGAGTACGTTGTAATGGTCGTAGATACCCCTGAACAAGCGGAGATCTTAGAACGAGTATTTAGCCTGATGAATACACAACGAACTAAGTTTCAGACGTTGCACGTAGGTCAATCGGCAGTCGGATGGCAGTTTAAAGGAACCCGGCCAACGACGGTTATCCTTGCGTATAGCGAACTTAAAACGGATCAGGAGAAGAAGTGGGAACGGGAGGTAATCGGAAACCTCGGATATACAGACGATCATCCTACGCGGGAGACGATCTTTATAAAGCTCTTATAGATTACGAAGGAGGTGACGAAAGATGTCGCGATTCAAATACGATGAAACAGCGTTCAAGCCGAATCAACGTGAAGCGGCGCTCGCCCTTGTTGAACGCGAATTTACGCCGACAAAAGAGCGCAAAACGAAGGATCAGATCGCAGAAGAGTGCGGAATCAGCCGCATGACCTTACACCGTTGGGAAACGGGCGATCCGAACTTTATCGCGTACAAAAACCATTTGGCGTCGCAGTTCATCGATACTAAACTGCCGTTTGTATATTCGAAGCTGATCGACAGCATCAAAAACGGCTCAACGAAATCGATCGAATTGTACCTGAAGCGGATCGGCGATCTGAACGATCAAAGCGAGCTTACCATTACGGACAAGTCGAACACGATGTCGCATGAGGAGCGCAAAAAAGCGTTGCTCGCCCGTTTGGAAAAAGAAAGTTAACGAAGGAGGTGCGTTGTTATCGCATTTGTAGACGGGGAATGGCTCGATCGAGAAGCGCGGCAGCAGCGCATCGACGAGTTAACCGAAGAAAATCGCTTGCTCCGGCAGCTGATCGAAAGGGACGAAGCTGTCGAATACGATTTCGAACGCGTCGAGATTAACTTAAAGCTGCTCGAAAAGCTAAAGCGGGTACACCGGGCTGAATACGATATGCTCTATTTCACGTACGAATACTTCAGCGCGGATCGAAACCCGGACAATAGCTCGAATTTAATTCCAGCCGGTCAAACGCTAGAGACTGCGGCCGACTTTCACCGGGAGCTTTGCGGACTACTTGACGAAATTACTCGCGGAGAAATAAAGACAAACGTTGGGTGGTCGGTGGGGCGGCGACACGCAAAAACGGCTTATTTATCGAATTCATACCTTAGCCACCAGGTCGTTTTTCGCCATCAAAAATACATTATCGAAGTCTCCGAAACAACTGACGTAGCCGGCGACTTTATTAAATGGACCGTCAATCAGCTGAAATTTAACGAAAAGCTGCGCGAAGATTTCGGACCGTTGCTTCACCAAAAGCCTTCGATGAACGAAGTCGATAACAAATACGAATTTATTACGTCTTCGGGAACGAAGGTTGAAGCGAAAGGGATCGGGACACAGATGCGCGGGCTACGTCATTTGAGTGAGCGGCCGGGACTATTCATTCTCGACGACCTTGAGTCCGGTGATAATACAAATACGCCGGAATTACGGGCGAAAAACTTGCACTGGTTCCGTTCGGAAATGCTTGAGGCGCTTGGCTTTGGCGGAATGTGTATCTATATGGGTACGATCGTCCACTACGATTCGTTGTTAAATCACGTTCTGACCAAGCGTAAGGACTTCACATCACGAAAGTTCCCGGCAATTCTATCGTGGTCTGAGCGCGAGGATTTATGGGAACAGTGGCGACAAATATACAACGAAGATAGTAAAGATGCATTAAAGAATGCGACAGCTTTTTACGAAGCGAATAAAGCGGAAATGGATCGTGGAACTCGGGTCCTTTGGCCGCAAGCATATACGTATAAAGACTTTATGGAAAAGAGAGAAGATATGGGCGCTAGGGCGTTCAATCAGGAGTACCTCGGAAACCCAGTCGATGAAGAATCGCAAGTTTTCCGGAGCGAAGACTTTAAATATTTTTCGGATAAAGAACTCGAATCAAAAGAATTCGATTACTATTGCGGCATTGACTTCGCGATGGGTAAAGAAAAAGGCGACTACTCCGCAATTATAACGGTGGCTCGAAACAGGGCGACCGGTTTTTGTTATGTCGCCGATGTCTTTTTGCAGCGCGTTCATCCTGACGTCCTACTTAACGAAGTTGTCGAGAAGACAATGCGGTTCCAGTACGAAGGTATCGCAGTCGAGGCACAGCAGGCGCAGGAATGGTTCGCGGATAAGCTAGGCGAGGCTTTACAGGCGAACGGCTATCCGGCATCCACCCGGTTGAAACAGATCAAACAGAGGACGCGGAAAGCCCTTCGGATTGAGTCGTTGCTTCCGGATATTCAGAGCGGAAAGATCCGATTCAAGCGCGATCAAAAGCTGTTACTTGAGATGTTCGAAATGTACCCGAACCATAACCACGATGACGGCCCCGATGCCCTACATATGGCGTACTCCATTGCGGGGAAAGCCAGACGGAGGAAGGGCGGAAACATCGGAAACTATCGCTACTAGAAAGGAGGCGTTTTAGATCGTAGTCATCGACCGAAATTTTATAAACCCGTTTCAATTCGTCATACCGATGAAGGAAGCGCTCGGATCGAAAGAATTCCAGCGTATCTGTGACGAGATCAAGCTTTATCGGCGCTATGAAGGCGACCTCAACGTTTGGACCGACTATATAAAGCCGCAAGAAATCGATTATGAGCCGACACAGCTAACGATGAATTATCCGCGTAAGCTGATCGATACCACTGCGGCATGGCAATTCGAGAAGGAGCCGAAAGTCACCGTGCCGCCGGATGTTCTCGATGATCCTGCGGACATGATCAAGCCGGGATACGCGCCGAGCAAAGAGCAGGAAGAGGAGAACAGTCGGGCGAAGGCAAAAGAGCGCTTGCTGACATGGGTATGGGAAGACAACCGGATGCACGAAAAACTACTTGCTGCGGCAAAAGATCGTGCTATCAGCCGAACCGGCGTTTATGCTCGTCTGCACTACGATACTCGGCGCGGCGAAATTAAAATCCTTTGGCATCCTTCGACTGAGGTTATCGCAGTTCATAACGAATGGGATGTCGACCAACTTGACGAAGTTCATTTCGTTGCGTGGCTGGACGAACAACAGACGAAGCTCTGGAAGCTGTCGTACTACCTAGAATGGGAAGGCGACGAAGATACCGGCAACTACGATTGTAAGATCGAAGAGGCCATTTACGATGATGGACTCAGTCTCGTCGAAAGGCGAGTCGAGAAGAAGTCGATGGGTCTCGACTTTATACCGGTAGTCCACGTTCCAACCGAAAAACTTTCCGGCCAAACTAGCGGATTTAGTGAACTCGAAAAGCTCATCGATACCGCAGACGAGATTGATCGAAAGCTATCGGATTACTCTGACGCACTGCGCTTCGAGATGTTCGCGATCACACTGCTGACGAACGTCGAGTATGATCCGAAAAAGCCATTTCGCGTATCTCCTAGCGCTATTTGGGATCTCGGCGAGTCCGACAAAGATACCGGAAAGCCGGAAGCGACGAAGTTGGAAAGCGGCTTTAAATTCAAAGAAGCGATCGAGGCGTATCTTGACCGTCTGCAAAAACGACTTCACGAAATCAGTGAGGTGCCGATGGTCAATACCGCGGATATGAACACCGGAGGTATTAACGAGATGGCGCTCAAATTGCTTTACAGCTCGATCATATCGAAAACACAGCGAGCGTGGATCGTTTGGCAGTCGCGTCTCCAAACGTTGAATGAATACATTCTTCGTTATATGAAGGCACGCCAAGATCATCCTCGCTTTAAATACGATAAAGAATGGCTTGCACAAGTAGATGACTACTACGGAAGCAAGATTATATTCGGCCTTCCACTTCCGGAAGATCAAAAAGCTCTTGTCGAACAGTTAGGCGAAGAAATTGCGCATGAAATGGAGTCGATTAAGGGCGCAATCATCCGTAGTGGTAAGGAGAACCCGGAAGTCAAATTTATGGAGATTTTGCAGGAACGGAACCTGAAAAGGCAGGTCCAAGATCCTTATAACGAATCGAACGAATAGCAACGCTTGACCTACGGTATCGTCGATAAACTGCCGGTTGTTGTTATTCGTAATCTACAGCCGACGGGCTTTAAACGGTGAGGTACGATATGACGAAATTTTTGTCTTTAAATCTACAATTTTTCGCGGAACAAACTGAACCGGAAGATCCTAACGCTCAACCCACGGCTGGGGAGCCGGAACCAACACCGACTGAGCAATCGCAGGGGACGGAAAAGACGTTCACACAGGCGGAGCTTGACGAAATTCTTAATAAACGTCTTGATCGCGAGAAAAAGAAGCAGGCGGAACTCGAAGAAAAAGCGAAACGCCTCGAAGAGTTAGAAAAGGCGGAAGAAGAACGCAAAAAAGCCGAGATGTCCGAAGCTGAACGTCTACGGGCCGAGAAAGAAGAAGCGGCCAAGAAAGCGGAAGAAGCCTCGGAGAAAGCTAAAAAAGCGGAGGAAGCGGCCAATCAGCGGATTATTAATACGGAACTTCGAGCAATCGCTCGATCTCTTAACGCAAACGATCCGAATCAAGTGCTCGCACTACTCGATAAATCTGCGGTACAAATTGACGAAGATGGAAACGTAATCGGCGCCGAAGAAGCGGTCGCAGCGTTTAAGGAATCAAGCCCGTGGATGTTTAAACAACCGATCGGAGCCGACGCATCTGGCGGAAGCAACCCGGCCAAGAGCAACACCCAAACGGAGATTGTCGCAAAAGAAAAAGAACTTGAAGAGGCTAAGCAAAAAGCTCTCAAGGATAGTAGGTACTATGGAGCGGTTACAAGGATATTCAACGAGCTTTTGAGCTTAAAAAACAAACGGTAATTCAGTCGCCTTAGGGCGGCTTTTTTAATTACAAAAAATTATTAGGGGGATTTACACATGGCAGTTGCACAATCGTATGATTTCCAGCAACAAGTTCGCGACATGCAGGCGAACGTAGATTTAATTCTTACAAAGGCACCGGTTCTTTTCGGCTTGATCGGAACGGGAGATGCTCTATCGCAAACTAAGTTCGAATGGCAGAACGATTACCTCAATAGCGATACGGCCGTTGTAAAAACTGCTGCCGCAGCGGACGCAACGGAGATCGAATTAGGCGAAGGGGAGGCACGCAAATTTACTGAAAATGCGCTCGTTCAAAACGGCCTAGAAGTACTGCGCGTAACTAAAGTCGATGAAGCAGCCGAAAAAATTACGGTTCAACGTGGATACGACGCAACTACTCCGGAAGCTATCGAAGCAGGCGCCGACCTGAAAGTTATTTCTCGTCCGCGTCCAGAAGGTGAGTCCGTATTTAGAAAGAACGAAATCAACGACCGTATTGTATCGTTCAACTACTCTCAAATTTTCACTCGTTACGCTTCCGTTTCTCGTACGCAACAACAAGTAAATACTTACGGAGTTGCTGACGAACTGGACTACCAAGTTAACTTGCGTCTACAAGAGATGGTTCGCGAGATCAATAACTCTCTTATTTACGGTCGGAAATACCAAGGATCTGATCAACAACCACGCACTTCCGGCGGTTTATTCGCTTTTGCTCAAGAGCAAGGTTCCGCGTCAACAGACTTCGGCGGTAAAGAAATTACTGCTAAGGGTTTGAATGATGCTATCGAAGAAACGTTCAAACGCGGAGGCCGTGTAAACACAATCCTTTGTGCTCCGAACGTTTCTCGTCAAATTACTAAACTTGCAGGCGACACTATCCGTACAACTCGCGGAGAAGGTCAAGTCGGTTATCAAATCATGTCCTTCATGAGTGATCTTCCTGGGGGCGCAGTTTCTCAAGTTGTTGTCGATCAAAACATGCCGAAAGATCGTGCTGTCTTGCTTAACCTCGACAACATCAAAGCCCGTTACCTTACTTCAATTTACGACCAAGATGCTACAGAGCCGGGCGCTGACTACTTCGCTCGCGTAATCCGTGGAGAACTTGGTTTCGAAATCAAAAACGCAAAAGAATCAGTCGCAATTCTTTCTGGAATCTCTAAAACAGTTTCCTAATCAACGAGGCCTTTCGGGGCCTCTTTTTATTTTGAAAGGGGTGAGGCCGTAAATGGCTTTAAGTAAAGAAGATGTACAACGATTGAATATGATCTCACCGGCTGCAAACGATCTAAAACTCGGAGAAATTATCCAAAGTCTATTACAATCCGAAGGCAGCGTAGAGATTCCTGATAAATCAATTACGAATGAAAAACTCGCTGACAATTCGGTTCTGAATCGCAATATCGGCGACGGCTCCGTACAAAACCGGAACATCGGAACGGGCAGCGTACAAGAGAGCAACCTCGGCGCCAAAGCGGTGACCATGACGAAACTAGGCGACGATGTTAAATCTGCCTTGGACGGGAAATTAACCGCAACAAAAGCGGCTACGCAAGCGAACAGCACCGCAACAGACGTCGACGGTTTGAAGGCAGATCTTAACGCATTACTAGCGAAACTCAAAACAGCGGGGCTGATGTCCTGATGGCGGAATATAAGACGCTTCCAAACTACGAATTTAACAGAGACGGACTATATATCGTTTTTAACGGATACGGCGTTTATAACACGAACGTTGAAAAGGAAATCGCCGCACTCGATAAGGCAGCGCCGTTCATTCAACGCGTGGATAAGCCGGCAGCAAAGCCGAAAGCAGCAGCAAAGCCGAAAAAATAACGGGGGTGTGTCATGTGGCGGTAGAGGATCGACTACGAACGCGTTTAGAAGGGGTTGACGGCGTCACAGCGGACGATATCGCCGCATGGACTGCCGAAGCAGAGAACGAAAGTGGTCTGAAAGAAGGGGAAGACGATACGGCTCTTCTTTATATGGCGTTAGCGGTCGCATACGAGACACTCGCAACAAGGGCCGCCCAATATTTCGTATACAAAGACGGCGATGAGATGGTCGACAAGTCTCGCCTGTACAACAATTACATGCGCCTCGCATTGAACGCGCGTAGAAATTACCGTAAAACGTTGCGGGCGAGGAGAGGTGCCGGGCAGTCGCACGCAGGGCGGGCTGACTTACGATGACGAACCAGGAGAGACTGAATCGTTTGCTCGATGAGCTGGCGAATGAGTATTTAAAATTCAACGCAAAGCAGCAGCAACTCGCGATCAGAGAAATCGACCGTGTTCGTCTTGAAATATCGGATCTACTTTCGGACTTCAGCGGAAACGACGGAATTATTAAGAAGCAGCGTTTAAACCGATTGCTCCGCGAGCTAGATACGATTGAAAAAGCCGTCCGCAAAAACGGAATGGATGCGCTAGACAAGACAATCACGGATGCGACGGAATTTACCACGGAAAGAATCAAGTCCGCAATGGAGGAGACGTTGGGAAAGGCTGCCGTCGCAGGAATCGCTTTTGACCGCGTAAATCAAAACGTTTTTCGATACGTTGTTAATCGCGAAGAAAAAGACGGACTCATTCTGTCGGACCGAGTATGGCGATTTGCGGGAGATCAACGGGATGAATTATCGACAGTCCTTCGCTCTGCAATACTGCGTGGCGAATCCGTTAATCAGATGATCGCAGATGTTCGTCAGGTATACGAAAATGATACGTGGAAAATTAAGCGGCTAGTTGTGACGGAAGGGAACATGGCCTACCGGACTGCGACCGTCTATAGCGCCCGGCAAAGCAACTTGGTCGAAGCCGTTCAAATATTTCGCGGTAAGGCTAACCGACCGGAGCATAGATGTACGCAGCTTGAAAAGCTAAACCGTTACGGAATGGGTCCCGGAATCTATAAACTATCAGATCCGGAAGTTTTCAACCCCCATCCGAATTGTACGTCGCATTTAAACTATGTTTTAACGGAAAAGGCGGTGCGTGACGATGTTGAGTGAATCTGATCGCCAATGGATCAAGGGAAATCGCAGGGAAATCGTCGAGGGACGCACCGATAAAATAACGCTGCTTAAAACGGTGCGTGACGGAAAAGATCCGATCACCGGCGAACCGATCGAAAAACAGGTACCGATTGAAGTCGAAGCGATCTGGAAAGATTACTCCACGGTATCAAATACGGACAGATCGGTCATAGGAGGCGTTGAACTGCAAAAAGGAGACGTTAAGATTACGTTCTCTATTGACGTCGACTTAACCGATGTTAACCAGGCGTATAAAACGGAAGGCGATGTTTATGAAATACTAACAATCGATGAGAAGGGACTCGGATTGCTGAACCGGTCCGAATGTCTCGCGAGGAAGGTGACGTAATGGGATTTTACGTAAGGGTGAGCGGACTTACCGATCTCGCTAAACTTTCCGCATCTACGGCCGTTTTAAAGCAGGCATTGGAAAACGATGTCGAGCGAAACGTGCGTCAAATGGCGAACGACGGGGCAAATAATGCGCCGAAGAAAACGGGGAGACTTGCAAACTCAATTGTGGCATCTCCACGTAGAGAAGGCGACATGTCGTGGAGCTTCGGGTCCGATGTCGAATATGCTCGGCGGCAGGAGTTCGAACACGCTACGAAAAAGGCTTTCCTTCGCAACGCGCTTTGGAGTAACGAAAAGAATCTCGAAAAAGACATCGACGAATCGATAAAGCAGTTGGGACGGTGATCGTATGCAAGTAGATATACAGCATTCAATACGTACCCATCTTGCGGAAAAGACCGGGCTTTCTGTCGTCTGGATGTTCGACGGGGTTAAGTATCCGGATGAAAAGCCGTTCCTTACAATCGAACAGCTACCGAATAGCATATCGGTCATCTCAAAACGGCGAGAAGCGGTTCAGACAATTTATCGATTTCAAGTGGGTGTGTTTGCGAGTTCAAACTTCGAGAGAGGCGTTTTGCAGGAGAAAGTAAAGCGCATTTTTATGTTCGATCAAATTGAATTACTCAGTGCTGAAGAGCCGGGCAAATCGCTCGGTTTTTTTGATGCGCTCGTAACCGATGAGACGCCTATATCTGCGGAGGATTTAAGCGATAAAACAACGTACCACAGGCTTTATTTTGACGTTGAAGTAAACATGACTTACGGAAAACAAGGGGGAAAATAAATGGGAATCGAGTACCGCGGTGAGGAATTTATCTACGCAGTAGTAACGAAAAGCGGCTTGCTCAGGCCGTTTAACCAAACGGATGGATCAACAAGTATTTCAGCGGATACAATCGATCTGGATACAAAAGACAAGACCGGATCTGATTACGGTAAAGTCACACAAGAGCTTTCACTTGAGGGTGTTATTACAGAAGGAGACGTCTTCGTAGATGAAGTCGAAGAGGCGATGTGGAATAAGGAATTCGTTGAAATCTACGAAATTAACACTCGGACTAAGGCTGCGAAGAAAGGTAACTACATGCTTTCTTCTTTCGAGAAAACTTACTCAAACGGTGACTTCGCCACTTACTCACTCGGAGCAAATCTAAACGGAAAACTGACGAAGGAAACGCTAACCGAAGTTCCAGACGGAGCGCCTAACTCAGAAGAGCCGACTACTCCCTGAGGCGCCCCAGAATCTACAGTACACAGCTACCACGGATAGTGTAACCGTCAATTGGGATGCCGTAGAAGGGGCGACTTCATACAAGGTATATAGGGGAGCGGAAAAAGTTTTCTATAAAGAAGTTACTGACACTTCTTGTACGCTTACCGGAATCTCTCCTAACACTAAGCTCACAGTGAATGTAGCGGCTGTGAACGAGGCGGGAGAATCGCCAATGAGTCAGATCGAAACATACACAGAACCAGACACAAGCGGAGCATAAATCAAGATTAAAATATTCGGAGCGTCCTTTGCGGGCGCTCTTTTTATAGGGGGATTTTAATATGGCGCATTTTGAAATCGAAGGCAAAGAGTACGAACTAAAGTTGACGTTTGAAAGCATTAAGTATCTCAACAAGGTATGTCCTGGTGGATCTCTTGAGCTAGTCGGTAAGGCAATGACGGGTGATCTTGAAGTATTCGCGCACGTTATTCACGCTGGCCTTTTCCATGCAGGCAAAAACTTCTCCTTTGCGGAGATTGAATCTATTCTCGGAAAAGCAATCGAAGAGGAAAAACTCGATCTTGAGTACGTCCTAAAGGTTTCAAAAGAGGTAGTAGTCGATAGTTTTTTCTTCAAGAAGATCGTCAAGAAACTGATGAAAGACAATCCGGAAGCACTGGAACAACTGGAAAACTTTCTGAAGTAGAACAAGCGATTTTTTCTGGATGGCGTTACCTTCAGATGAAACCAGAAGATGTATACGCCCTTACGCCGCGAGAATTTCACATACTTATTCAGGCGCAAATCGAACGCAATAGGGACGAACTCGAGCGAAAAGCATTCGAGGCTATCATGCGCGAAAAAGCCCATCGAGAGAAGAATCCGAAGCCGTCTGACTTGTATAAACGTGACTCGGCGGATTCGCCTAAGAAGAAAACAGTCGAAGAGATGGCGGAACAGGCTAAGCATACCGCAGAGTGGCTTAGCCAATTCGACATTGCCAGAAAGGAGGGTAACGAGTGAGCGATCGCAATATACGCTTTACTATTACGGCGGTTGACCGGTTTTCGTCTACGATGTCGCGGCTCGGGACTTCGATGGCGTCGATCCGTGCATCTACTTCGCTTATGTCTAAC
>Ga0180429_10002175_pt1 | contig 16295 bp, 14 predicted proteins | sample SS_ome_FD_132428 | JGI IMG/M metagenome (GOLD analysis project Ga0180429, IMG submission 132428) | Hypersaline lake sediment archaeal communities from the Salton Sea, California, USA - SS_1_S_1 metaG | ecosystem: Environmental > Aquatic > Non-marine Saline and Alkaline > Hypersaline > Sediment ...
CCAACCGGGGCCTTAGCTCAGCTGGGAGAGCGCTTGCATGGCATGCAAGAGGTCAGGGGTTCGAATCCCCTAGGCTCCACTCTGAGGGACTGTTTGTAGAACTGGTTCCAGATCATGCGCGTTCCCTCTGGGACTCGCAATTGGCAAGTGGTATTGGATCTCGATTCCTTCGTCACTGACATCAACGCTATCAAGGAACGCTGCCAGAAAGAGCTTCCCCTGCTCGACATCACCTTGGTCGAGGGTAGCCTGCAAGTCGCTTGCGAACCGGAGCACTTCGGACTCCGAGACCCGCCTCACAGCTGTCACTTCCAATTGCTCCAGGAGTCCGAACTCCGAAGCCTTCAAGTCGTCAATCCTTGCCTTCAGTTCGCGGATGCGCAGACCAGACTCACCCACTGACAGAGCTCCTGTCTCAAGAGCCTCGTAATGCTTCTCCAGGCGTTTGCCGAGGCCCGACAATTCGCACCTAGTAGCCTCAAGTCGCTCGCCCACAGTTGCAGTCCCTGCTTTGAGCTCTTCATTCACCATGCGAGTGAGATCGCATAGATTCGCGGGGGTCAGGATCCTCTCGCGGATCTGAGCCAAGACGAAGTCTTCGAGTTTCGTCTGCTGAACTCGTATCCCTGAGCAGGAATCCGTTCCGTCTGCGTAGTATCTGCCGCAAACGTAGTAGTGGTACCTGCCTCCTTTGGCCGATGTTCCTGACATGAAGCTCCCACAACGAGCGCAGCGAGCTAGCCCGGAGAGGAGATATGGACTTGAGCAGCGTCTGCGAGCCCCTGTGTAGCCTGCCCGATGCTCCAGGATTCTCTGCACCTGATCGAATAGGTCTCGGCTGACAAGAGGCTCATGGACATCCTTGACGGTCACAGGATTGCTCCCAGGATTTAGCTTTCCGAGGGCATCCACGTAGTGCTTCCCTACCGTCAGGTCGCCGCAATAGACAGGATTGCGCAGAATCTTGTACAAGTGCTTCTTCGTCCAGCGCTGAGCTCGATTGGTAGGTACGCCATCCCGGTTAAGGGACTTGGCAATCGAAGGGACAGTCTTACCATCTGCATACTGGTGGAAGACCTCAGCAATCAGAGGACCATAGATAGGGTCAGCCTGGAGTTGATTGCGAGTGGCAGCGCCATCAAGGACCTTGACCTTCCGATACCCGATCGGCGCGTGAGAGAACGGAAAGAACCCTCGACGAGCTACCTCACGGAGTCCTCTCTGTATGTCTTGCGAGAGGTTGTTCGAGTAGAACTCCGCGAAGCTCTCGAAGAGGCGCGCTGTGAGCTTCCCTTGAGGCGTATCGTCGATGTTCTCGTGGAGTGAGATGATCCTGACTCCGTGCTTTCGAAGATGAGCATCGAGAGACGTCGAGATCTCCATGTTGCGAGCAAGACGATCGAGTTTCCAGACAAGGACGGCATCTATCGGCTGGTGTTTCACTGCAGCAAGCATTCGGAGAAACGCAGGTCGATTGGCTGTTCTTCCGCTTTTGGCCTCATCGACGTACTCCTCTGTGATAGTCCATCCTCGCTCCTTCGCAAAGGCCCTTAGTGCTCTGATCTGCGCTCGGATGGAGAGATCCTTCTTCGCTTGCTGGTCTGACGAGACCCGCGCGTATATCACGACATTGCGAGGCTCCATATGAATCACCGCCTTTATTGCTGCTATTAATATACCACGCCACTAGGTTCTCGCCAACTCGTCTATACTGTGATCATGAAGAAGGGCGGAAAGCGCAGATTGGAGGGATCGGCCGGACTAGGCGAGCAGATCCGTTTGGCACGTGTTCGACAGGACCTTTCGCAGTTGGAGCTTTCTCGATTAGTCGGTGTATCTCCAACCCACGTCTCTGCAATAGAGACGGGTAAGGTCACCAATCCTGGGATCGAGTTAGTCGAGCGAATAGCACAAGTTCTGGACGTGATCCTCGTTCTGGGCTCGTCACGAGGGAGAAGCTCAACCTCAACAACGCTTGCCTATCAATCGCCCTTCATTCTTGACTCGTCCCCGGTTGGCAGCATTGAGGCATCCTTGCAGACAATCGGCGAGCTGCTGGATGACCCGAAGCTGTCCATAGAAACTCGCAAGGCTATCGCTGACCGCCTCGTGGACTATGCTCGATGGCAAAGCGACGTCCTCAGACGAGACGAAGACGCAGCTCAAGCTGGCTAATCTCACGTTGGAGTTGCCTCCGCTCGGCGTTCAAGGACTTCAGGAATGATCTGTAGACTCGGATCTCGTCAAAGATCCCGGTGTTCACGCCTCGGATGATTTGGTGCATCCTCTGTTTGCGCTCTGTGTAGTCTGAGCCAAGCGATAGCTCCTGGAGCGTCGTCTCGTCATACAGTGCGGAGGTGTACTTCGTTCTAGCTCTCTCGAGCGCTCCTCTGATGAAATCATGATCCTCGGTTCGTTTTGATATCTCTTTGTCGATCTCGGCAACTTGTCGCGCAAGAATCCCGATCCTCTCTTCAAGGTAGTCTCGCGGTTCTACTCGATGCCGTGACATGGCCTACCCGTCCTCAAGAGCCTCCGTCATACTGTTCCAGCTTGCCTGTCTTCTGCGTCTTGGGATTTCTGTATCCTTGAGATCTTCCTCCCGACGCAAGAACTTCAGAGCCCCAGGGGGGTAACGGAAGATGTTCCCGCAATCCAGGCAACGGATCTCCTCATCACTTAGCCACTCAACGTCGTAGCTTCCGCACTTCGGGCACTGAAAGGGTGCTGGCGTCATTCGCTCACCCCCATTCGCTCCCGGATTGATCGGGCCAGAAGCCTCTCGGGAGCGGAGAGCTGAGCAATCAGCTCCGAGTGCGAATCCAGAATGCGTAGCACGTGGCGGATTTCGGCACCAGAGCCTAGCGTTCTATCAGTCGTGTGTAACATGCATTCAGAGTGGGAGGCAAGGGATATGACGTTTCGCCTAGTGGCGTATGCCGCTATTCCGCTAGCGAGTAGGTTCTCCATCGTCCGGTCCCTCGCGAGTGCACGAAGCCGTAGAACGTCATCTTCTGAAGGTAGTCGCGCAGTGTTCGGACACGAACAGGATCGTGAACCTGCTCGTAATAGCGGTGGTAGAGGTCTGCCGAGCCAATGGTCTTTGCCTCTTGGATGATCGCGTAGAGAATCCGCTGATGCATGTTCAACTTGGATATTCCCCGCTCATTTGACTCCCTCTTCGCCTGAGGAATCGCCTGCTCGATGTCGCTATCCGAAATGGAATCGCGGTCGCTACGTTGCGCATCCTCCGCGGAAAATCGCAGAGTCTCAATCGCGCGTCTAGCGTCCCCATTCGCTGAGATCGCGATCGATCGCAACTGCTCGGGGCTTACGGTGTGAGGGTAGAGTGCGTGCTTGGCTCTAGCTGTGAGAATCGAGATCAGCTCATCCACTGAGTACACCTTGAAACCGACTGTGCGCAATGTGCCCAACCTGCTCCTGGTTCGAAGGCTTGCGTCGAGTAATGCTCCCTCAGTATCAGCTATGAATACCAAGCCGACTCCAGGGCGTGCTAGGACGTAGAGCGCATCTTTGTCCTTCAGCTGGTCCACTTCGTCTAGAATGATGAGGCACCGCGATGAGTTAAGCGATCGCTCAAGCCTCTCCACAAGTTCATCGGTCGGTGTACCTTTTCTGTGGATCAAGAGCGGGCTGGCTATCTGCTGCACAATCGAGTACAGAACCCGGAACTTCGAGTAGTCCACCCAGCAGTTGACGTAGGCAGTCCGGAGATTCCCGGATTCGTCTGTCAGGTCCTGAGCAATGTCAGTCGCGAGTGATGTCTTCCCAGTGCCTGCTGGTCCATACAGAAGAAGAGGGCGAGGCTTGTAGCCCTTTAGCAGCGGGTCTAACGTGTCTTCGATGATCTTCCTCTGAGCGTTCCTATGTAGCATCGCCTCTGGGATGAACTCTTCGGTGAGTGGATCTAGATCATGAATCACGCGCCCGTTGTACATTACAGATGTACTGTGGGAAGGTAGCCTTATAAGGTTACCGGTAGTTGGATGCCGGTATGCCGCTAGGAACCCTGTAGTGTGGGTTCCTCGGTCTGCAGACCATTGGCTTTGGCCAGCATCTCCAGGAGCTTCTCCAGATCTCCCTGCTCACGAAGCCTTGCGACAGCCTTGACTGCGGCAGACAGGTTCTCAAGTTCACTCTTCGCTTCAAGACTCATTGGGCGCAAGCAGTTCCTGCATTCTCGAGCGCTCGCGGGATTCCGAGAACCGCAAACCCTGCAGGTGACCGCCTCCAGTTCCGGCTTGCCGCCTAGTCCGTAGTGCTCGCGAATCGAAGAATTGACGTCGTGATCTGTGAGGTGGACGTATACCTCGAACTGGCCACTGCTAGGCCGCCATCCAGCGAAGCGACAGAGCTGTTGATTGCTCATGAATCGTGATACCTCTGTAATCCTGGAGTGACGAAGGGAGTACATCCGGTTCTTGCGATTCCTGATGTCCGCCTGAGCGCATGCACGTCGAATGGCCTTCCTCATACTGGCGTAGGAGACTGGCTCCACTTCGACGGGTTCGTAGTTCGCACATCCCTTTCTCTTGTGCCAGTAAGCTGAAACTCCGCAATTCCTGCACGATGTCTGCTCGAGCTTGACCCACAGCGGTGCGCTGGGGTCTCTTGGCTGGTAGGGATCTCCCCCTGCCGGGTGGTAGCGAATCCACATTCGCAATAGTTGCCCACTTGACACAAGCATGTTTCTCCGATCTGGCGTCTTCTTGACACCTCTGACAGAGACGAAGTCTCCTTCATCGGTGAACTCCACATCTCCTATCGAACAGCCCAGCAGCTCGGCCGGCCTGACAGCCGTCTCGTGCATGACACTGAAGAACGCCTTATCTCGTATGTTCCGGCACTGCGAAACTATCCGATCGACCTCGTCGGCCGTGAAGATATCCTCTCGAGTGATCTGGCTCGGCTTGCTCAAGGACGTCTTGATAAAGAGCGTCTTCTCTGGACTTCTCCGGCCGTTGAGAACCTTGTAATACTTCTTGATCGCCTTCTTGAAGTCGACTTTCGTCGTTTCCGCGAGCGCTGACCGATTCAACGCAGCCACCAACTGCTTGAGCTCCCTTTCTGTCGCTGAGCGCAGAAGGAATCCTTCCGGCGCGAACCGCACTGCAATTGATCTCAGCATGTATATGTACTTGACCTGTCGTCCAGGGCTCAGCCCTTCCGCGGCGCATTCATCGATGAAGTCCAGAATCGCGTTTCGGTTCTCGTCACCGAGAGAGGGGTCGCTCTTCACAAACGCGATGCGCCGTTCAAGCGCTCGCTGTTGCTCTTTCATGTAGTTGTTCATAGCTTTCACCTCCATATTTGTTACGTGTGAGGCATGCCGCTACGCCGACACTCAGGACATCAGATACACACGCAGGGAGGCTCCCTCAGCGAATCATGGCTCTGTGACGGATTACTGAACCATTGGTCTAGTGCTCCCACCGGGCTTTCAACTTCCGGTTTACTTCCCCAGATTTTGGGGAACCGAACCATTGGTTCGATGCTCCTACCGGGCTCCGGCTTTGAGGTAGCACTCCCCTTGTTGTGGCGGAGCGGCACGCCGCACTTAAGATGTATTGGGGACCTGGACTTATATGAGTTTCGGTGGAGCGGAGGAGGCTCTCCCAAACGTCGGGCGATGGTTCATCGGTGAACCACTCGAGTCCCATTCTCGAGGGTTGCTTGAGGTTCGCGGACCTTCTCCTGTTCCACGAAGGCTTGTCCGCTCTTCCACCAGTTCGTCCTCTATTGGAATTGCCTTTCCTCCGACGCTAGAATCGATGCAAGAGCTGGGTGACGGAGGACAGCTTGGGCTTCCTAGTCGCCGACGTGACGGGCCATCGCCAAGGAGTGTACTTCGAAGCGGGATATGCCACGGGGCTGGGAATCCCAGCAATCTGGACATGTAGCGAGGATGAGCTCGATGACTGCCACTTCGACACTCGGCAGTACAATCACATTGTCTGAGACACCTGAGGAGCTTGCACAGGCGTTGGAGAACAAGATCGAGGGAACGATTGGCGCAACACCGAAGTAGGAGAGACGGGAGAGTATGGCGCAGCTAGAACACATCGAAGCGATCGAAAAGCGACTCTGGAGTGCAGCGGATACGCTGCGTGCGAACTCCAATTTCGCGAGCAACGAGTACTTCCTTCCAGTGATGGGACTGATCTTCCTTCGGCATGCCTATAGCCGGTTCCTTGCGGTGAAGGACGACATCGAGGCCAATCTCCCAACACGCGGCGGCAAGACACGGGCTTTGACGAAAGAGGACTTCTCGCAGCGCAGTGCGATCTTCCTCCAGCCGCAAGCGCAGTTCGACTACCTCGTCTCACTGCCGGATAGCGAGGATCGCGCCAAAGCCATTGTCGATGCGATGGAGTCCATCGAGAACGACTACCAGAACCTCGAAGGCGTCCTCCCCAAGAACGAATATCAGGAACTGGACAATGATGTGCTCGGTCAATTGCTTCGGACACTCAATCCCGATGAACTGAAGAAGGTTTCGGGCGATGTGTTCGGACGGATTTACGAGTACTTCCTCACTCAGTTTGCCGACCAGAAAGCCCACGACGGCGGCGAGTTCTTCACGCCGATCTCGATTGTCTCGCTGATTGGCCATGTGCTCGATCCCGAGCGTGGCACGGTCCTCGATCCAGCTTGCGGATCGGGCGGCATGTTCGTGCAGAGCGCGCGAATTGTGGAGGAGCATGGACAAAGCCCCACGGATCGTTTGACCTTCCGGGGGTTGGAGAAGAATGCCACGACCATCCGCTTGGCCAAGATGAACTTGGCCGTGCACGGACTGGAAGGCGACATTCAGCGGGCAATTACCTACTACGAAGATCCACACGAACTGCTCGGTAAGGCCGACTACGTGATGGCCAATCCGCCGTTTAATGTCGACGAAATCGATGCGGACAAGATCAAGAACGATCCACGTCTGCCATTCGGTCTACCCGGAGTCAACAAGAAGGACAAGGTCTCAAACGGCAATTACGTGTGGATCAGCTACTTCCACAGTTACCTGAATGAGAAGGGGCGCGCCGGATTCGTGATGTCATCGCAGGCGTCCAGCGCCGGCGGCGGCGAAGCCAAGGTGCGGCAGAAGCTCGTTGAGACCGGCGACGTCGACGTGATGATTGCCATCCGCTCCAACTTCTTCTACACACGAACGGTGCCGTGCGAGCTGTGGTTCCTCAATCGTGACAAGCCCGAGGAACACCGTGACAAGGTGCTGATGCTCGATGCGCGCGGTATCTATCGGATGGTGACGCGCAAGATCTACGACTTCAGCCCCGAGCAGGCACAGAATCTGTTGGCCATCGTGTGGCTGTATCGCGGTCAGACCGAGGAATACCTCGATCTCGTCTCCGGCTACTGTCAGCGTATGCTTGATGAGGCCGAAGCATGTTTCCACGGTGACGCTGCTGGCGGCCAGGCAGCTGGCCGATTGCCCGCGTTTTCCGATGCCATTGATGCCCTAGGTAAGGCGATGCAACCCTTCCTCAAGACTCTGCCCGAGGACGGCAGTCATGCTGACGTGCATAAGGAACTGAGCGCTGCCTTGCCCCCCTTCTATGCCGATGTTAAGGGGTTCCAGACATCGCTTGCCGAACAGGAAACGATATGGAAACAGCAACAGAGCACCAACGGTGCGCTCAAGGCCGCCGTCGATCGCCTTGCTCCGATGGCCGAAACCAGTCGGGATCTCGTCAAGGCAGCCGATCTGCTCTACAAGCTCGCCACGAGGCTGATTGAGACGTGCGAGAAGGAATGTGACGCCAAGGCGGGCGACGCGTGGTCCGGTCGGGACATCGCCCGCGCTCGGAAGTGTGCAGATGAGGCTCGACAGCAGGCCGTCGAGCAGCTCAAGCAGGTGCGCTACTTCTGGCGGCAAGCCCATTGGCTCACCGAGCGCTTCCCTGAAGCAGAGCTCTGCGAAGTGGAGGGTTTGGTCAAGCTTGTCGATCGCGCCGAGATTGAGGCCAACGACTGGAGCCTCACTCCAGGTCGATACGTTGGAGTTGCTCCCGAGGAGGAAGACGAGGACTTCGACTTCGAGGAGGCCCTGCGCGAGATCCATGTCGAACTGGAAGACCTCAACGCCGAGGCAGCACGACTGGCCGCGACAATCAAGAGGAACTTCGAGGAGTTGGGGGCATGAGCTGGCGACAAATCGAGCTCGGCGACTACCTGGAAGACGGTCGGATCAGTATCCAGACCGGCCCGTTTGGGACGCAGCTCAAGGCCTCGGACTATACTTCATCGGGAACTCCAGTAGTCAACGTCAGAAACGTTGGGTACGGGGATCTTCGCCCGGTGAAGCTGGAGCACGTTCCTGATCAAGTTGTATCCAGGCTTCTGCAACATATTCTCCAAGAGCGCGACATCGTGTTCGGCAGAAAGGGAGCAGTCGATAGGCATCTCTTGGTCAGTGAATCAGAAGCTGGATGGATGCAAGGCTCAGACTGCATCAGACTTCGAATCCTGACTGACGAAATCGTCCCTGAGTTTCTGTCATTCGCCCTTAGGTTGCCGCGCCACAGGCAGTGGATGATTACCCAATGCTCGAATAAGGCAACCATGGCTTCGCTCAATCAAGATGTCATCGCTCGCATTCCGGTCAAGTTGCCTGATCCGCATATGCAGATCTCCATTTCTTCCGTTCTCTCCTCCTACGACGATCTGATCGAGAATAACCGGCGGCGGATTCAGCTGTTCGAGCAGGCAGCTCGGCTCCTCTACAAGGAGTGGTTCGTCCACCTTCGATTCCCCGGCCACGAACACGTGAAGACCGTGAATGGCGTACCGGAAGGGTGGGAGAGGAGTAGCGTGGGCCTAGCCTCTTCGTATATCTCGCGAGGCATCACGCCCAAGTACGACGAGGAAGCTCCCGGACTTGTCATCAACCAGAAGTGCATTCGGCATCAACGCGTAGACATGGCGTTGGCGCGGAGACAGTCGAAGGCTGTGCCCCCGGACAAGGCTGTTCGATTCGGCGACGTTCTAGTCAACTCAACAGGGAAGGGCACTCTGGGCCGTGTCGCGCAGTTTCTGGCGAACGTCGAGGACTGCACAGTCGATTCTCATGTAACCATTGCTCGCCCGACGAATGATGTGCCAGTTCATCTCTATGGCCACAGCATCGCATCTCAGGAAGCGCTACTGGAGACAATGGGTCGAGGCGCGACCAATCAAACGGAACTATCGAAGGACACCGTCGCGGAGCTTCCACTGCTGTTGCCGGGCAAGTTGCTGGCCGCGCAGTTCGAGCAATTCGCCGGGCAGACAGCTGAACAGGTGCGGAACCTGATGGAGCAGAACGAAAGACTTGCCCAAGCCCGCGATCTTCTGCTCCCAAGACTGATGTCTGAGGAGATACGAGTATGAGCATTGAAACCAATCTGCACGGCCGCCTACGGAACACGCCATTACCGCAATCGCACGGCTTGCTACCGCTTTACGAGGCGGTAGTCAATTCAATTCACGCGATCGAGGAAGCCTCACTGTCACCAGGGACCGGTAAGGTATCTGTGCAAGTGATTCGAGACCCGCAGCAAATACTCACCTTCTCGGATACTCCCAAGAGTAGAGGCATTGCAGATATCGTAGGGTTTCGGGTCACGGACAATGGTATCGGCTTTAATGACGTCAATATGGACTCATTCCGCACTTTGGATAGCGAGTACAAAGCCGAAAAGGGCGGGCGCGGCGTCGGGAGGTTGCTGTGGCTGAAGGCGTTCAGGCGAGTCAATGTAGCAAGCACATTCACGGGTGAGAATGGCACACTTCTATCGCGAGCCTTTGAGTTCAATACGACTGAAGGAGTCGCAAACGAGAAATGTGGTGCCGCTCAGAACTCCGGAGATGCATCAACAACCGTTCATCTCGAAGGCTTCCGAAACAAGTACCAGAAGGCTTCCGCCAAGTCCGTCAGCTCGATCGCCCATAGCTTGTTCGAGCATTGCCTCTGGTATCTCGTTCGCGAGGAGGGTGCACCTGAGATTGTCATCCAGGATGATGATGAGATCCTTCGACTTGCAGATCTTTACGATAAATATATGCTTTCTTCCGCGTTTTCGGAGACTATCTCCATCAAGGGTCAGAGCTTCCACCTGACGCATGTGAATCTTCAAGAGACATCTACGAGCGCCCATTCAATTGCACTGTGCGCCGCAAGTCGACTTGTCAAAGAGGAGAACCTTAGCGGGAGGATACCAGGCCTGTATGGCAAACTGCAGAATGGTGCAGGCGAGTTCGTGTACAAGTGCTACGTGAGTTCGGAGTTCCTTGACAAGGCAGTGAGATCTGAGCGCACCGATTTTGACATTTCTGAGAATGCAACTGAGCTCTTCGGCGACAGTGAGATTTCTCTCAACGACATCAGGGATTCTGTAATCGCAAGAACGACTCAGCGTCTCTTGCCTTATCTGGAAGAGAATAAGCAGAGATCCAAAGAGCGTGTGACCCATTTCGTGGCACACAAAGGTCCTCGATATCGTCCGATACTTGGGAGGATTCCCGAGGATGCGTTGAGTATCGATCCGAGCATCTCAGACAAGGATCTTGATCTAGCACTTCACAAGCAGCTTGCCATCATAGAAGGGGATTTGCTCGCTGAAGGTCATGAATTGATGTCACCGAGAGAAGGTGAGGAGTATGAGGACTATCAGGAGCGACTGCAGGACTACTTGCAGACAGCGCAAGACATCAAGAAGTCGGACCTTGCCAGCTACGTTTTTCACCGGAGGGTCATCCTAGATCTCCTTGGCGCAGCGATAGTCAAGGATGCTGATGGTAAGTATGCAAGAGAGGATCTCATCCATAACCTGATTATGCCGATGGGGACAGACTCCTCCCAGGTGAAGCCGGACGACTGCAATCTCTGGTTGATCGATGAGAGGCTCGCGTTCCATGAGTACTTAGCTTCTGACAAGGCACTGACTGCAATGCCGATCACCGACAGTACGAGCACCAAGGAACCGGATATTTGCGCACTGAATGTCTTTGATAATCCAATGCTTGTCTCAGAGGGCGATGCCCTACCACTGGCGTCTATTGTTGTCGTCGAGATTAAGCGCCCGATGCGAAATGACGCAGCGGAGGGCGAGAAGAAGGATCCGATTGAACAGGCTCTCGACTATCTCGATCGCATTCGAAATGGAAGAGTTCTGACAGCCCTTGGAAGGCCAATCCCAGCATCCGATCGAATACCCGGTTTTTGCTATGTCATATGTGATCTTACGCCAAGCATTGAGAAGCGCTGCCGCATACACGATGCGATTCGGACAAGTGATGGACTTGGCTACTTCTTCTACCACAAGGAATACGGAGCCTATGTTGAGGTGCTTTCCTTTGATCGCCTCGTCAACTCGGCAAAGGAGAGGAATCGAGCATTCTTTGACCAGTTGGGTCTGCCGACTACATAGCCATGATAACATCAGACGCCTTCACCGAAGACACCCTTGTCCAGCAAACGACAGCTGAGTATCTGCAACAGCAGCTTGGCTGGGAATCGATCTATGCGTACAACAACGAGGACTTCGGGGAGGACAGTCTTCTCGGTCGACTGTCGGATGAAGAGGTCGTTCTCACTCGATATCTCCGCAAGAAGCTCGTCGAGTTGAATCCGGGTCTGCCTGACGCTGCCTATGAAGATGCCATTAGGCAGATCACGGCGACAGTCGCATCGCAGACGATCGTTGCCGCCAATCGTGAGAAACACGATCTGATCCGAGATGGTGTGCAAGTTGCGTTTCGCGATGACACCGGGGAGTTGAAACGGGAACGACTGCGAGTCTTGGACTTCGACTTGCCAGAGAGCAACCACTTCCTGTGTGTGCGCGAGCTCTGGATTCAGGGTGAGCTCTACCACAAGCGTCCGGACATCATCGGCTTCGTGAACGGCTTGCCTATGCTGTTCATCGAGTGCAAGAACGTCCACAAGAACCTCAAGACTGCGTTCGAGAAGAACTTCTCTGACTATAAGGACACGATCCCCCACATCTTCCATCACAACGCCATCGTCATGTTTGGCAATGGAGTGGAAGCGAAGATTGGCTCGATCACAAGCCAGTGGGAACACTTCCACGAGTGGAAGCGGCTGGCGGAAGATGAGCCCGGCGCCGTGGATATGGAAACTCTGCTCAAGGGCGTGTGCGACAAGCGTAACTTCCTTGATCTGGTTGAGAACTTCATCGTGTTCGATGAGTCGTCTGGTGCACCGGCGAAGATCCTGGCTCGCAACCATCAGTTCCTCGGAGTTAATCAGGCCATTGAGGCAGTTCGCGACCGCAAGAATCGGCAGGGCCGGCTTGGAGTCTTCTGGCATACACAGGGAGCTGGCAAGAGCTACTCGATGGTGTTCTTCACCCGCAAGATCCACCGCAAGCTAGGTGGGGACTTCACGTTTGTCATTTTGACCGACCGTGCAAATCTGGACACACAGATCTACAAGACGTTTGCGGGTTGTGGCCTTGTCGATAACGATCGTGAAGCTTGCCGCCCAGTTGATGGCGCACACCTGGAGCAACTCCTGTCGGAACACAAGGCGTACGTGTTCTCGCTAATCCAGAAATTCAGCCGCGAGGTAGATCCGGCCAAGGGGTACACGAAGCGCGACAACATCATTGTCATCACAGACGAGGCCCATCGTACGCAGTATGGAACGTTGGCAGATAACATGCGCAATGCATTGCCCAACGCCAGCTACATCGGCTTCACGGGGACGCCGCTGATCGAAGGCGACGAGATCACAAGAAAGGTCTTCGGCGAGTATGTCTCAACCTACGACTTCTTGCGAGCCGTGGAGGACAAGGCGACAGTACCACTCTACTACGACGCGCGGGGCGACAAACTTGGCGTAGGCGTAGGAGATGTGAATGAGCGGATCGCTCAGGCGCTGGATGAGTTCGAGACAGATGATGTCGACGTGCAGCAGAGGCTGGAGCGTGAGCTGAAGCGCGACTACCACGTGATCACGGCTGAGAAGCGCCTTGAGCAGATCGCACGAGATATTGTTCGCCACTACTCGACTGCTTGGCAGACTGGAAAGGCAATGCTCGTGTGCATCGACAAGCTGACGTGTGTCCGGATGCACAGTCTGATCGCCAAGTACTGGAGTGAACGCATTCGCGAGTTGAGTGCCGAAACTCTCGTAGCGTCAAACGACGAGGAACACGCCGAGCTCCAGCTTCAACTGGAATGGATGCGGGAGACCGAGATTGCGGTCGTCGTCAGTGAGGAGCAAGGAGAGGTCGAGAAGTTCAGGAAGCAGAGTCTCGACATCCAACCACACAGGAAGCTGATCAAGCAGGGCATTGAGTTGCCTGTGAGTATGCGGAAGAAGCCGCAGTTTCAAAGCATGCAGCGTATGCCGCTCGATGAGGCGTTCAAGTCCGAGGAGCATCCCTTCCGCATCGCCATTGTCTGTGCCATGTGGATGACGGGTTTTGACGTTCCAAGTCTCGCCAATCTCTACCTCGACAAGCCACTCAAAGCGCACACCCTCATGCAGGCCATCGCGCGTGCGAACCGCGTCAACGAGGGCAAGAACAACGGCCTCATTGTCGACTACTGCGGGATTCTCAAGTACCTCCGGAAGGCATTGGCGACGTATGCCGGCCGATCAGATCGGGGACATGGCCCTGACATCGAGAATGATCCGCTCAAGCCAGAAGAAGAGCTGCTCGCTGAGCTGGAGGAGGCGATCGCGCTTGTCAGCCGATTCCTGGACGAACGAGATGCTCCGCTTGCTCACATTATTGAGCGCAGTGGGTTCGAGAGGAATGCCGCCATCCTTGCCGCGAAGGAAGCGGCCAATGAGAACGACGAAACTCGCAAGCGATTCGAGATCATGTGCCGCGAGGTGTTCAAAAAGTACAAGGCATGCATCAACATCCGTGACATGGGGGAGTACAAGGACGCTCGTGGCGCAATCAACATCGTCTACAAGAGCCTTCAGCAAGATCGTGAGAGGGCCGACATCAGTGACATCATCCGTCAGCTTCACGGAATCGTCGATGAGGCGATTGAGCTTCAAGGCACGCGAGAACCTGCCGATGATGAGATCTACGACATCAGCAGCATCGATTTCGAGAGACTGAGGCAGGAGTTCGAGCGCAGCCCAGCAAAGCGGACAGTCACTCAGAACCTTCGCCAAGCTGTGGAGAATCGACTGCAGCGTCTCCTGGAGCAGAATCCACTTCGAACGGACTTCCAGAAGCACTACGAAGGGATCGTCGCTGACTACAACCGTGAGAAGGATCGAGCAACGATTGAGCACACGTTCCGGGTATTGCTGAAGTTTGTCGAGGTTCTTGATGAGGAGGAAACTCGGGCTGTACGGGAGGGCCTCGACGAGGAGACGCTCGCTATCTTCGACTTGCTGAAGAAGCCAGAGCTGTCACCTACGGAGATCAAGAAGATCAAGCGCATTGCAGTCGAGCTTCTGCGGACTTTGAAGGCAGAGAAGCTGGTCATCCACCTCTGGCGGGACAAGGAGACAACACGGGATTCGGTGAAGAACTGGATCCGGGACTTCCTGTGGAGTGATGCAACCGGACTTCCGGTTGGGGTCTACTCAGAGCTGGACGTGCAAGAGAAAGCTGAAGAAGTCTATCGGCACGTCTACAGGGCTTACCCCACACTCCCCTCGCCCTACTACGGAAGCAGCGAAGATCCGAGCTTGAACTAGCTTGGCGTGCTACTGGTTCGTCTAGGCTGGCACGTTCAACTGTTAGTCGGTCGGCTCTACCGAGGCATCCGAAGCGGAGCACTCAGCCTCTCCCCACTCCTGCAAGATTGAGAAGAACTGCCGTAGATTGTAGAGTGCTTCGTCCAGTTGCCCTTCGGTCTCGATTCCGAATAGCCGACGTGCCTTCTCGAGTTGCTCTTTCGTGTATCGATCTGGCATATCTCACCTCAGTATTCCCAGATCGTAGCGGGTCCCTGTGTGCAACAGATTGGGCTCGGCATCCTTCATCGTTATGATGAGAATGAAAGAAGAAGGAGGGGGAATGAGAAAGCAGATCACGGATAAGCTGTCCATCTATATCCCAGCAACCAAGATCGACAAGAAGCCTGTGGAACGCTTGATCGCATTGGGCGAGAAGCGCGATCGCTCGGTCAACTACCTGGTGGTGGAAGCCATCCTGCAGTACCTGGATCGGGAGGAGAAGAAGTGAGAAGCCGATACCGACTTGTGGGGGTCGCCGTGCTGATGCTGTGTGCGCTCGCCCTCACGGCTACTGCCGCGCTTCCAGAGTTGTTGGTCCGATTCTTGAACGTTGGTCAGGGCGACGCGATCCTGATCAGTCGCGGCGACATTGACATCTTGATCGATAGTGGACCGAGTGCAGGCATTGTTCCTCTGCTGCAGACATACATTCAGGAGCCGCTGGAGGCCATGATCCTGACACATGCCCACACGGACCACTACAGAGGACTGGATGACGTCTTGAGAGCATTTGAGGTTCTGGAAGTCTTCACGAGTTCGGATCATCGTGACAAGTCGACCTACCAGACTTTCCTCTCTGCAGTCTCTGACGAAGGGCTCTTGCCCACGGAGGTCGGCCGAGGCGACACGATCACGCCTGGCGAGTTGACACTCTCTGTCCTTCATCCGCTCGTGATCGATACGAGAGAGGATATGGAGAACGTGAACTCAGTCGTGTTACAGCTCTCGTATGGGGAGATCGACTTCCTGTTCACCGGAGACCTTGAGGAGAGCGCTGAGAACGAGCTTGTGCTCGCTGGTGTGCTTGAGGACATTGATGTCCTGAAGGTCGCCCATCACGGTTCCAGATATGGATCTACGGAGGGGTTCCTCGATGCGGTGCTTCCAGAGATAGCGATCTACTCCGCCGGCGTAGACAACTCCTACAACCATCCACACGACGAGGCGATCACTCGCCTCTGTGACATCGGCGCCGAGATCTACGGGACGGATATTCATGGCACCGTCACGGTGATGACGGACGGTGAGGACTACTCAGTAGTGACAAGTACTGGGCAGCCTGCGATCGTGTGCGAGAACGGGGGGCAGAACGGGTCAGGCGAGCCGCTGCTTTTGTTGGTTGATCCGGTGGAGGCAACGGGCCAAGGCGGCTATGCGACATGCAGCGCCCACACGGTGCCTGGGGCAACCTGCACGATTGCCGTCTACTACAGCTCCGGAAAGAGTACGGCTGCTGGATTGGGGCCAAAGGTGGCCGATGCAGCTGGAAACGTGTCGTGGACGTGGAAGGTCGGGACAAGAACGGCTCCTGGCAGCTATCGAA
>Ga0180429_10002176_pt1 | contig 16293 bp, 12 predicted proteins | sample SS_ome_FD_132428 | JGI IMG/M metagenome (GOLD analysis project Ga0180429, IMG submission 132428) | Hypersaline lake sediment archaeal communities from the Salton Sea, California, USA - SS_1_S_1 metaG | ecosystem: Environmental > Aquatic > Non-marine Saline and Alkaline > Hypersaline > Sediment ...
CGCATGTAGAGCACGCGGCCGTCCGGAAGCATCCAAGGCGTGTTGTCCTGCTCCACGTTGCTTGAAATGATACGGATATTCCGGCCGTCGGCGTCGCAGCGATATCGCACCGCAACGTGCGTGTGCCAACACTGGACCCAGCGCTTGCAACGCGACGAACAGAACATGATCTCGCCGTCCGGCAAATAGATCGCTTCGATGTCGTCCCACGGCCCGTCGGTCAACTGGCGCAGACCGCTGCCGTCGACCGCGATCTCGTAGAGGTGGTAGTGTCTCGATCCGGCACGGCGATAGGAGAAGAGGATCTTCTCGCCGTCGTAATGCACGTGCGGATCTCGCACTCCGCCGCCGGGATCGTCGAGAATGGTCTTCAACTGGCCGGTCCGCAGGTTCAGCCGGAGGAGTCGTCCGCCGTCGACTCCGTATTGCATCTGATTTTCGTTAGAGGAATGATAGCCGAAGTTGGCGTACCAGTGCCCGTCGCGGCCGGGTGCGCGGACTGCGAAGATGATCTCATCCACGCCGGCCATCGGGCCTTCGAGCGCCTCGGACAACAAGCGTCCGGACGGAACGGCGTTCTTTGTCGTTGGCGGCGCCGCTTGCGCGGTCACATCGGGTCGGGAATGAAGGCCGGCGAATACGCCGACGATTATTGCCGTCAGGAGAACGAATCGACGTCGCGTAAACACGGGCATGGTTCAACTCCAAGTTTTCATCTGTGTCGGATACTCCCTCGGACACCCCCACATCATCCTATCATATCAACACACGGCTGGGCAAGCACTGTAGGAGGCGACTCCAGTCGCCGATGGAGTCGGAAAACCACTTCAATCGGCGAGGATTCGGGATTCGGGATTCGCGATTCGCGCGATTCGGATTCGGGGTCGATTCGGGGATTCGGGGTCAACTCTTGACTCTTGACACTTTCCTGGCCAGCGACTTCAACCGTCGGTCAAGATGACAATCGTTCTTGACTCGGGCTTCGAGCCGCTGGATTACTCGATGGACGCCGCTTCCGTCGCTGTAGCCGTACTGCTTGGCTACTTCCGTCATCCGCTGGCCGCCGTGGCGGACCTTCAGCCAGATGGCGATACGGTGATCGGCTTGTTCGGCGGCCAAGCGGTCGATCTCTTGGGCGATCACCTCGGCGCCGGCGCGACGCGACCAGCGGATCTCGTCGACGCCCTCGGACTCGGCGATCAGCCCGCGGACTTTGTTCCAGAGCGTTTCGCTGCCGAGGACCAAGCCGCCGTGAAGGTCCTGCCAGGGCGAGCAGACGACTTGGCCGAACATCCGGGCGACCTGGCCGCGATATTCGGCTACGGCTGCCGACCGCGTACGGCCAAAGTAACTCAGCCACTCCGTGCAGAGCCACGCCGGTGGTTTCGCGTTGCCCAGGCCGGCGTAGACGCGGTGGCTGCTCCAGCGGTAGCGCGAGAGTTCCGTCCGAAGTTGGACGGGAACGGGCCGGCGTTTGTCCTTGGGACGAACCGGGTTAAGATGGATGTACTTGATCAGTTCGCGCGCGTAGCCGTCCGCCTCGACCAGATGGGCCTTGAACCGGCCTTGGAAGAGGTGCCCGCTACGGTGATGGCGACGGTTGAAGCGGATGCTGTAGGTCGCCTGCAACCAGCCCGCCGCGTCGGTCAGATTCGCCCGGGGCGTCTGGAGCAGCAGGTGATAGTGGTTAGACATCAGGCAGAAGGCGTGAACCACGACGCCGAACCGCTCGACGGCCTCATCGAGCGTCTCCAGGAACCGCTGCCGATCGGGGACGTCGCGGTAGATGTCACCTAGCGCATTTCCGCGCGCCGTGACGTGGTACACGGCGTTTTCAAACTCGACACGGATCGGCCTTGCCATGCCAGTGATTCTAGCAGTTCTCGCCGGATGCGTCAAGTGTCAAGAGTTGACCCCGAATCGACCCCGAATCCTTCTTGCAACTCTCGCCGGATGTGCAAAGTGTCAAGAGTTGACCCCGAATCGCGTGCCGAATCGTGCTGCTACTTGTCACCATACTACCCCCCCAGCAGATACACTATCACAGATTACCTACCGAATGGCTGGACATGAGGGATTGATGACGTATGTTAATTAGCAGTGGATGAATCCCAAATATCACACCGGGCCTTCAGCCATGCCAAATACTCTGCATCGCAGGAGTGGTTTCACTCTGCTGGAATTGGTGGTGGTAGTAATGATCCTCGGGATTCTCGCGGCCATCGCGGCCCCGAGATTCATCGACACTATGGGTGTGGCCACGGACAACTCTGCAATGCGGTCACTTAGGGTGGTGCGACGTGCCATCGAGACCTTCTCCACCACTCACGGGGGGGCATTTCCTTCGGATCAAAACGGTACTATGTTCAAAAATGACATCGGCCAATATCTGCGGGGGCGGTTTCCAACTTCACCGGTTGGAAAAGACCCGCGTGACAAAGTGAATATGTCGGGGGACGATCCACTCGTATCGGACAACAAAGGCGGGTGGATGTATAACGGGGCCACGGGCGAGTTCATCATCAACTGTACGGACACTACCCACGACGGTTCGACGACCTACGACAAGTTCTAGATCCTTGTGGGTTGCGGGGTCGGGATGCCCTGTATATGGCTGTATATGGGGTCAACGTATATGGGGCCAACTCTTGACAGTTGACACTCGCGTCATCTGTCAAATGTCAAGAGTTGACCCCAATCCCAATCCCTCTAAAGATACTTCTGATAGGCCGCCACGGCCAGCGTATCGCAGCGTTCGTTCTCGGGATGTCCGCTGTGGCCGCGGACGTGGGTGAACCGGACCTGGTGCCGCTGGAGCAACTCGTCGAGCCGGCGCCAGAGGTCTTCATTCTTGACCTCGGCCCAACGGCCCTTTTCGCGTCGCCGCCAGCCGTTTTTCTTCCACTTCGCCATCCACTCGCTCAGCCCTCGGCCGACGTAGGTGCTGTCGGTAAATAGCTCGACGCGGGTGGGGCGATTCAGCGACTCGAGGCCACGTATCACCGCGGTCAGTTCCATGCGGTTGTTGGTGGTTTCGCGTTCGGCGCCGACGCCCTCTTTCTCCTTTCCGGAGGCCGGATGTCGTAGCACGAAGGCCCAACCGCCGGGCCCCGGATTGCCGCTGCAGCCGCCGTCGGTGTAGAGTTCAACTTCGGGGTCGGGGTTTCTCTGCTCGGCGGTCACTCTTCTTCGTTTTCCTGAGTTTCCTGCCCTAGTCCGCCACCTGCGGCTATTCTACTTCGGCCACCGAGTGATCGTGCTGCATTTCGGGGCGCGGTTTGGTGAAGTCTTCCAACTCTTCCACGAACGACGAATCCAATCGCGGCTGTTCGAGCAGCGTCCACGGCAACCGGACGGTGAACGTGCTGCCGCGTCCCAGTTCACTGGTAATGGCAATCTCGCCGCCGAGCAACTTGCACAACTCCTTGACGATCGACAGCCCCAGTCCCGTGCCGGAGTATTCCCGGGTCATGGCGTCGCCGCTGGGCAGCGCGGTGTGCCCCTGGCGGAACTTCTCGAAGATCGTCTGCTGGTCGTCGTCGGCAATACCCACGCCCGTATCGCTGACCCGCATCACCAACTGGCCTCGCTCGACGTCGTGACGCACGGCCACGGTGATCCGGCCTCCCTCGGGCGTGAACTTGACGGCGTTGCTCAACAGGTTGTTCAGTATCTGCTGCACTCGGGCCTGGTCCTGACGCATCGGCGGCAAGTCGCTCTCGATGCGGACCTCCAGGTCGATGTTCTTTCGCTCGGTCAGCGGCCGGGCCATGTCGCACTGGGCGCGAATGATCTGCTCGACCTGGAACTCGGTCAGCCGGGTGTCCATCTTGCCGCTCTCGATCTTGGCCAGATCGAGAATGTCGTTGATCATTTCCAGCAGCACTTTCCCCGAACCGCGGATGTTCTGCACGTATCGCTTCTGCTTCTCGTCGAGCGAATCGATCGATTCGAGTACGTCGCTGAACCCGAGGATGCTGTTAAGCGGCGTGCGCAGTTCGTGGCTCATGGTGGCGAGGAAATCGCTCTTGAGCATGTTCATCTCGTAGAGTCGCATGTTCACTTGGGCCAGTTCGTCGACCTTGCCGTCCAGGTCGGCGTTTACCTGGCGGAGTTCCTGCTGGATGGTCACCAGGTGGCGCAGCATGCGGTTGAAGGCCACGGCCAGCGATTCGAACTCGTCGCCGGTATGGATATCAGCCCGTTGCGAAATGTCGCCGTGGCTGATTGCGTCGCTGACGTCGCGCAAATGACGCAAAGGCTTGACGATCACGTAGCGAACGATCACGTACGAGGCGATCATGGCCAGGAAGACGGTCACGATCGCAGTGGCAAGCAGCACGGCCCAATTCTTGTTGATCGCCTTTTTGGTCGGTCCGTGGGGGATGGTCACTTTGGCGACTGCCATCAGGTCTCCCTCGGTAAGCGGCGGGCCGACGGCGATTTCGCTGCCGCCGAGCCCCAGCCCGCTGACTCCCCCGCTCATCAGGCTGGGATAGGCGTTGTGGCACACGACACACGACTCTGCCTCGGCGTAGATCGGCTGATAGTACTGGTATTCGTTTTTTTCGGGCATGAGCCGCTCGAAGAAGGCCGGCCGCTGTTCCATCGGTATGCGTTCAGATTGGGCCTTTAACAGGTGGTCGCGAACCTGCCATCCGAACTCGTCCTTGGGCGTGCCGGCACCCTCCGTGGCCGCGGGCCGAATGAAGCGAGCGCTGTACTCCTCCTTGCTGATCGCCTTGGCCAAACGCTTCACCAGCAACAGCGATTCCTCGTTGGTTTCCAACTCCTCCCAGTGTTTGATGTACATCGCCCGATCGACCAGCAACCGGCCCATGATGCGGTTCTGGTGGTTGACCAACTGCTCGGTCTGACTGCCGCACCACCAGAAACTGGCGGTAATCAGCACGAGCAAACAGCCGCCGAACAGGAAGCGGCACTTCCGCTCCAGGCTGGTCTCTCCGAGGACCCGTTTGATAGACTGGTAAGACATGCTTTCCGGGCTCTTACATTGAGACTTCTCGCCAGCTTACGCGCAGATTGAAGATGGACAATTTGGTTGCGGCTTCAGGCCACATTGAGGAACGTGCAGACCGACCTGCCCCAATTATTGCATTCTACGCAATTCCCGACGCTGACGCCATAGGAAAAGCCACGCCGGGGATGGCCGCCGCGACCCTGGTCACCTTCCCGCCAGCGGGGTATGATGAGCTGGTCGTTGCTGCGAGTTTGCCTTGTTATTGAGAGCGAGAAGAAATGGCTAACGAGTTTTCCAGCCAATGGATCCTCATCACCGGGGCAAGCAAGGGCCTGGGAAAGGAACTTGCCCTCGAGTTCGCCGACGCCGGCGGGAATCTTGTCCTTGCGGCCCGAAACGGCCAGTTGCTCGATGAAGTCAAACGGGAGGTCCAACAACGCGGCGTCGAGTGTCTGACCGTCGCGGGCGACATCACCGACGGCGCCGTGCTCCGCGACGTAGTTGCCCTGGGCCTCGACAAAGAAGTCAACGTGCTGGTCAACAACGCCGGCATCGTGAGCATCGATCTGCTGGAAGACGTTGCGGTCGAAGAAATCGACCACTTGATACAACTCAACCTGCTGGCCCCGATCAAGCTCACGCACGCCCTGTTGCCGTTGCTGAAGGATCGCAAGTCGGGCACGATCATCAACGTCATCTCGGCGGGGGCGAAGAAACCCGTGCTTCATCATGCCGTCTATTGTGCCAGCAAGTACGGGCTTCTCGGTTTCAACGAGACGTTAAAACTGGAACTGAAGGGCTACGGCATCCGGGTGTTGAGCGTTTGCCCCGGCAAGATGGCCACCGAGTTGTTCAACGCCGCCGGCAGACCAATGGATACGGCCGCTTTCATCCCACCGAAAGAGATCGCTGCCGCCGTGCTCTACATGCTGCGGATGTCGGCGAAGTGCGCACCGGTTGAACTGGCCGTCGATCGAATGGGACAGGCGTAAGGTGGATGCCTAATGGTCTGTCCAGATTGATTCTACCCAACCGGTAAAGTCGAGATGGACGGAGCACTGGCACCCGCGTTACAGCTTCGGTGGTGGTGATGGCTTTGGGCCGCCGCCTCCGCCGCCGCGATGACCGCCACCGCGATTGCCGCCGCCGCCGTTACGACGAGGTTGTGGCGGAGCCCGGTACTCGGGAACCAGTTCCACGCCGGAGTATCCGCCGATCCCGATCCCGCCGCCGCCACCTCCGCCGCCGCCACCGCCACCACCACCGCCACCACCGACCCCGATTCCAATGCCGTTTGTTACGCCATAGCCGGTTCCCGGGCCGGTGCCGTCGTCGAGATCGTAGCCGGGGCCCGGCAACCCGGTGTCGTCGGCCATGGCCAGCATGTCTGCTACGGCGGTGCCGTCGTAGTTGAAGTCGCGGGTCAACTCCCATTGTGCCCGCGCCGCCCACGGCGTGCCCGGATGCTCCCTGATTACCGTCAAGTACAACTCGCGCGAGCGTCGGATCATCTCGACGGCCGTTTCGTCGATCGGGGCCTGGGTGTGTTTCTGAATCTTCCAGCCGGCAAAACGCATGTTGGGCGGAACGGCCGCAACGGCCTCCTCGAACTTCGCCGCGGCCGCCTCCAGTGCGTTCCGATAGAGATAAACGCGTGCCGAGTACGCTTCCAACTGGGCACGAATCAGGTCGTAGTTCGCCCGCCAACGGGCCGACGATTCCGCTTCGCGTAGCGGTTTCTTCTCGTCAAGTTGCTTGGCGGCACGCTGCATGCCCGTGTAGTAGAAGTCCGTATGGCCGCGGGCTTCCTGCAACTGGCGTGCGAACTTCTCGGGGTCAGACGAGAAATCCTTGCGAATGCCCATCCACTCCGACACTTCATCGCGGTACGGGTTCAGATCGTAGACGACGTTCCAGATCAGCGATCTCAGCGCACTGCGCCGCCGATCGCCGACGATCTCAGCCCTGGCCCTCAAGTCCGGATGGTAGGATCGCATGGCGTCCAATTCGTAGCGTCGCCGCCCGCCCCGCACGAGGTTCGATTCCACGCTGGGAAGCATGAAGAAAATGCCGCCGGTGCGCCAGGCCAGGCGCGATTGTGCGTAGGGCCCGAATCCGCTGGGGTGAGCATCGGTGCGCCGCTCGAACCCCTCGGTCTGCAACTGCTCGACGAAGGCCGTCTCGGGGCCGCGGTTGACCGGCAGCCAGTGTTCGCGGCCGGTCTCGGGATGCATCCAGCGAACGCGGGCGATGGGATGTCCGAAAACCGCTTCGCGTCCCAGCACGTATACTTTGCAGCGGGCCGCCGTGGCCACGCCGATGGTCGGTTCCAGATACTGGTCACTCTCGGCCGGGTTCCCCGATTCGTCGCTGACGAGTATCATCGCCAGTTGCCGATCTTCGCTGGTGGCGTAATCGCGGTGCGTGAGGATTGATTGGCTTACGGACCGGCACATCATCTCCTCGCCCGACGGATCGATCGGCACGGCCTCAATGGCACTAGTAATCTCGTCCACGTCGCTGGTGGGCCGGGCGGTATGCACCATGAAGTCCTGTCCGAAACTGGTGACCGCCGTCGTCAGAGCGTCGTTCGAGGTCGCGCCGGTCAGCCCCAACTCGTCGTAGACGCGGTGGATCCGGCTGCGAATCTCCTGCTGGTCGTCTTTCATGCTCTCCGATTGGTCGAAGCACCAGATCACCAGGACTCTTCTCTTCTCCAACATCAAGAGGATCTCTTGAGTGATTCGGTCCAGGGCCTGGTGATAGTCGTCGACCACCGCCCGGGCCTCGCCGGTGGTGCCTTCCGGCAGCGACGTCATGAGTTCTCCCATGCCGGGAGCGCGATCGGCCGGTCCGTGTCGGGCGGTGCGGGGGCTCGCGCTGTTGGGGTCCAACATTGCGTCGCCCATACCCGGCATGCTGACCTCGGCCGGAGCCCTGCTGGCCAGGCCGGAAATCGGTGAACTCGACGGCACGAACGCCAGTTCGGTGCTGGGTAGAGTCTGTTCGTCTAGAACGACCGTCTCGAAGTCCTTTTCCTCCTCGTTGGGCACGCTGACCAGCAGCATCGGCAGCGATTCCTTAACGACGGGCGTCATCCACAGCGCCAGCACGATCAAACCCACCAGATGAACGACCATCGACGACAGTGAGGAACCGACCGTCTCGCAGAAACCTGCCGAGAGTTGCTCCTCTTCTTCCTCGTCGTCGTGGTCTGCCAGCCGCGGGACCTCGCTGGGCGAGACTTTGGCCGCCGTGTCGGGCTGCGACGATTCCGGGGGAACCCAAACCGGTTCCGCCGGCTCGGCAGCGGCCATCGGTTCGAGAGCGGCTGGCTGATCGGCGGCGGATGGTGCGGGAGGAGTTGCCGGCCCGCTGGGATCGGACGGAGGCGGTGGCGGAGCAGATCCGCCTGCCCCCCATGATGGTGCCGTAGCCTCAAATGCCGCGTCGAATCCGCTGTCTTGCTCTTGGGGGTCCATTGTTGGTCTCTCCCCTGAAAAAGAGACCCGAGGCCCGCCGGCTTAACGACGCTACGGCGCCGCCCCGGATCGTTTCGCGTTTGAATGTCCTGCTACGCACCCCTATCTAAGATAATCCAACAGTATACTAACACTATAGAGTGGTTTGCCACCTAAATCAAGACGGGGCCGGCGTTGCCACCAGACTCCCTTATGTAAATTCGTTGCTGGCGGCGGATTATATTCCCAGCAAGGGGTATCCACCAAGCCACTCAACCCGTTTAATCGCAATACCGCTTATATTTCTTGTTAGCCTGGTCGCCTGCGACCGGCAGAGGGGCCGTTTTCCCGGGTTTTGCCGTCGCAGGCGATGGGGCTAACATCGGTTTTCGCAGAATATGAACGGTATTGCGTTTAATCGTTACCGCAATAAGCACCCACGGCCACTGCTGGGCAAGCTAGCAGTGGCACCCGGCGGCGGAGAGGTCGACCAGGTTCCGTCCGACGTCGGTGTTGGCGTTGGCCAGATTGTTGGCGATCACGCTCACCGCGGTCTGAGCGGCGGCGATCCCGCTGAGCGCCTTTTGCGTGACCGATGCCAATCCCATGCGCGCGCCCCCACAGAACACGCAAAGCCGATAATCAAGTATAGCAGATTGCGGTCAATACTGTAGAATAAAGGAAGCCCCGCGCCGCGTTGATGGGCTTAGTTTCGGCGCACGATAGCATGCCCAGCGACAAACTGCGTCGCCGCGTCGCCTTCGAGGCGGCCCGGTTGATGTACGATCGAGAGGAATCGGAATACTTCCGCGCGAAAATGAAGGCCACCCGGCGGATATGCAGCGGTGAGCCCAAACCTCGCGACCTGCCCAGCAACCGCGAAATCCGCGATCAGATTCAGGCCTTCGCCCGACTGCACGAAGGCGAACGCCGCACGGAAAACCTGCGGCAAATGCGCATCGAAGCGCTGCGGATGATGCGAATCCTCCGCACGTTCCGCCCCCGGCTGATCGGCAGCACGCTCACCGGCCACGTCCGCCGCGGATCGGACATCGACCTGCACGTCTTCTCCGACAGCATCGAGGCCGTCTCGGCCGCGTTGGAAACGGAAGGCATCGTCCACGAGATCGAGCGAAAGAAGGTCCGCAAGCAGGGCGTCGAGCAGGTCTTCACGCACATCCACGCCAACGACGGCTTCCCCTTTGAACTGACGATCTACGCGTCGAACATGGCCCACTACGTCTTCAAGAGCTCGGTCACCGGCAAGGCGATTGAACGGGCCGGTATCGCCGAGTTGGAACGGTTGCTCCGGCGCGAGTATCCCGGCGTGCCGCTTCAGCAAGCGGTGCTGGAGGTCCAGAGCAAGATCGACCGGTTCCAGATGTACGAGATCCTGCTGTTGCCGCTGGAGACGGTCAAGGAGAGCCCCAAACACCACCCCGAAGGCGACGTGCTGTATCACAGCCTGCAGGTGTTCGACCTGGCCCGAGATGAACTGCCCTACGACGAAGAGTTCCTGCTGGCGGCGCTGTTGCACGACGTCGGCAAGGGGATCGACCGCCGCGACCACGTGACGGCTGGATTGGAGGCATTGGAGGGTCTCATCTCGCCGCGCACCGCCTGGCTGATCGAGCACCACCTGGACGCCCATGCCCTGCGCGAAGGCACGCTGGGCGCCCGGGCACGCCGGCGACTGGAAGCGTCGGACGACTTCGACGAACTGGTATTGCTGGGTGAATGCGACGATCAAGGCCGGGTGCCCGGCGTCGAAGCACCCGACGTTGAAGACGCCATCGACTATCTTCGCGAGTTGGCCGCCACGTGTGGCGAGTAGACGGGCAGCTACTCGGTGATCTTGCAGTCGGGCAGCGCCGCCTGTAGTTGCTCGATAGCGTCGCTGGAAATCTGCGTCAACGAGATGTCCAGGTTCTTCAGAGTAGTCATCTTCTTGAGATGCTCAGCGCCGGCGTCGGTGATGCTGTTCTCTTTGAGAATGAGGGTCTCGATGCTTTTTGACTTGGCGAGAAGCTCGACGCCCGCGTCGGTGATGGAGATGCTCTCGAGGCTCAGCCACTTGAGGCTGGGTAGCTTTGCCAGGCTGGCGAGCCCGGCGTCGGTGACCGAAGTGTGCCAAAGGTTCAGCCAGGCGAGGCTCTTGAGCCCCTCGATATGCGCCAAGGCGGCATCGTCGATGCTGTTCTCGCTGAGGTCGAGTTTGCGCAACTGTTGGGCATCTTTGATGTGAACCAATCCGCTTCCGCTGATCGAAGTATCGCGCACCGAGAGTTGCTTGAGGTTCTTGAAGCCCTTGAAGCTTTCCAACCCCTCGTCGGTAACGCTGTAACAGCGGAAGATGTTGAGATCTTGCAGGTCGAGGTCCTCCAGGTGCTTCAGCCCTTCGTTCGAGATGACGGTGTCTTCCAGCGCCAGGCCGGTGAGCTCGGTAAACCCGGCCAGCGTTTTCAGACCCTTGTCGGTAACCGCGGGGCTTCTCAGTTTCAAGCTTCGCAGATTTTTCAGTCCGGTCAGGTGCTCCAGGCCCTCGTCGCCGACTCCCATGCATCCGCGCAGATCGATCAACTTGACCTGCTCCATGTCCTTCAGGTGCTTCAGCCCGTCGTTGGTGAAGTTGTTGTAGAGGAAGTGCAGGTACTGGAGGTTCGGTAACTCCTTGATGTGTTCCAGGGCGGCGTCGGTTACCATGCTGCTGCGGCGGAGGTTCAACGACTTCAGCTTGGTCAACGGCTTCAGGAGCGCCAGCCCATCGTCCGTTACGCCGGTGTTCTCGATCGTCAACTCCACCAGGTTGGGTAGTTTCTGGAGTTGTCCGACGCCGGCGTCAGTGATGTCGGCCCCCCACAGCGTCAGTTTTTCCAGATCGGTCAGTGCGGTGAGCACCTCAATGTCGGCGTCGCTGGTCATGATCTCGAACAGGTCCACGCCGACCACGCGGTTGGCTTCGTCACGCTCGACGGTTCCGCGGAGTTCTTCCACCCGGGCGACGGCGGCCTTCTGCTCTTCGGTCAGTTCGACCACTTGCGGTTCCGGCTCTTCGATCTCCGGCGTTTGCGGCTTTTCCGCATGAAAAGCAGCAGGCTCCTCGACAGCCGGTTCGGCCGGAGGTTGTGGCGGTTTGCATCCGGCGGCGAAGAAAATGCACGACACCACGAGAATGATGAAATTGGCCCCGAGTCTCATTGAAAAAACTCCTACAAAAAGTTGACAGGTGTCTAGCGGCGTCTATACAGACTTTTAAGGTAGCCGACGATGGCCGGCAACGCAAACCCTGTTTGCCGCTGCGACGGGCCGGGAGCCCCCTGAAAAGTCTATAAGAAGCCGAATTCCGCGACTGAAGGAGCTTGCAAATCGCAACCGGTGAGGTTATTGTGAGTAAGTTACAGCAAAGACGCACCAAGCAGGGGGCAGTTCCCGCCTAAGCGCTCGCAACGAGCAAAGGAGTTTATCTATGGCAAACAAAGCTAGTCGTCGTCAGTTCTTGCAGACGACCGCCGCGACCGGTATTGGCTACTGGGTTGCCGGTGGTGTCAAGGCGCAGGAAAGCAAATCCCCCAACGAGCAGATCGCGATGGCCAGCGTAGGCATCGGCGGCAAAGGCTCCAGCGATTCCAGCGATGCTGGTCGTGCCGGCCGAATGGTTGCAATCTGCGACGTCGACACCGGACGTCTCGACGGGGCGGGCAACCGCTTCAAGGAAGCCAAGAAGTACACCGACTTTCGCAAGATGCTCGACGAGATGGGCAAGAGCATCGACGCGGTCACGGTCAGCACTCCCGACCACACCCACGCATCGGCCGCCTTGATGGCCATGCGAATGGGCAAGCACTGCTTTGTGCAGAAGCCGCTTACCCATTCGATCTACGAAGCCCGACTGATGGGTGAGGTCGCCAAGAAAATGAAGGTTGCCACGCAAATGGGCAACCAGGGAACCGCCGGCAGCGGCCTGCGCAAGGGCGCCGCGATGATGAAAGTCGGACGTCTCGGTACGGTCAAGGAAGTTCACGTTTGGACGAACCGTCCGATCTGGCCACAAGGTATTCCGCGGCCGGAGCCGAAACCGGTCCCCAGCAACCTCAAATGGGATCTCTGGCTCTCGGTCGCTCCCGAGCGTCCCTACGCCGATGGCTACCACTCGTTCAAGTGGCGCGGCTGGTGGGACTTCGGCACCGGTGCCCTGGGCGACATGGCCTGCCATACGGTGAACATGCCGTTCATGGGCCTGGACCTGCGCAACCCGACCTCGGTCCAGGCCGAAACTTCGGGCCACAACAAGGACAGCTATCCCCGTTGGTCGGTCATCAACTTCGAGTTTCCGGCCAACGATAAGCGGCCGGCGATCAAGTTCGTCTGGTACGACGGCGGCAAGCGGCCCGACAACGAGTTGCTCGACGGCGACGCCCCCAAGGGCAGTGGCTGTGTGATCATCGGCGAGAAGGGCAAGATGTACTCGGCGAACGACTACGGTGGAATCACCAAGCTGTACGGCGACGTCGACCCCAGCGACGACGGGCTGGAGTACCCGAAATCTCCCGGCCACTTCGCCGAATGGGTCAGGGCGATCAAGGGCGGCGAGCCTGCCATGTCGAACTTCAGCGACTATGCCGGCCCGCTGACCGAAACGATCCTGCTGGGTAACCTGGCGGTCTATGCAGCCGACAAGGAAGGCCAAGGCCCCAAGATCGAATGGGACGCCAAGGACCTCAAGGTCAAGAACGTCTCCGGCCTGGAGACTATCGTCAAGCCCGTCTACCCCAAGGGATACGTCCTGGACGCATAGTCGCGGCTCGCAACGACGAGTTTCAACGCAACGACGATTTCAACGCACCGACGATTTCAACGCACCGGCGGGGCCAGGTCCAGATGGATCCGGCCCCGTTTGGTTTTCACGCGCAACACGTGTCACTACAATATGTTGCGTCTCTCGACAACACCATCCGGACAATCTCGCGCGTTAGAAGCGAAAAAGGGGTCAGGACCCTGTGGTACAATTAAGTATGGGTATTCCACCGCATTTCACGTCTTCTTGTCAGAGCATGGACTCAACTCGCTCCAAGATGCCGTGGCTCGCATACATCGCGGGGGGGGTCGCGGTATTGGCCGCCTGCACTTGTGTCAGGGCCGACGCGCTCTCGGACGAGGCCGAGCAACTGAAGACCGCCTACGCGGCGGAACTGGAACAACTGGCCGACTGGTGCGGGAAGCAGGGGCTGGTCGAACAGGCCCGGCTGACCCGACTGGCCCTGGGGCCTCACGATCCGTATAAACTGTATCTGCCCGTGCTGCCACGCGAGGTCGGTCCCACGAAGTTGCCCCCCGACGCGTCTGAAGAAATGGTCGAGTGGAACGCAGAATTCAACAAGCTGCGGCGCGAACACGCCGGCAAGTCGTTCGACCTTGCCCGGCGTGCCGTACGCCACCGGCCGTCGCTGGCCTATGTGTTGGCGTTGCGCGCGATTCACGCCAATCCCGATAACGAATCGGTCCGCCGGCTGTTCGGCTATCAGAAGTACCGCAACCAGTGGCGTACGTTCTACGAGGTGCAACAGTTTCGCGCGGGCAAGGTGCGGCACGAGGAGTTCGGTTGGTTGCCCAAGCTGCACGTTCGCCGCTACGAGCAGGGCCAGCGATACTACCAAGGCCGGTGGGTCTCGGCGGAGGAGGACGCACGGCTGCACGCGGAAATCCTCTCCGGCTGGACCATCGAGACCGAACACTACGCGATCCGCACCAACCATAGCATCGAGGCCGCCGTGCAGTTGAGCGCCAAATTGGAACGGCTCTATCACATCTGGTCGCAGATCTTTGTTCGCTACCATGCTTCGCAGACCGACGTGGTCGCGCTGTTCGACGGCCGGACGCGAATTCGGCGCGCACAGCCGGTGCGGTTACGCGTTGCCTATTTCCGCGACCGCGACGACTACAACCGTTCGCTCCGCGCGGCGATGCCGAACATCGGTATATCGGTCGGCGTTTACATCGAGCAGACCCGAACCGCGTACTTCTTCGCCGGAGAAGGATACGCCGACCGGACCCTGTACCACGAGGCCACCCACCAGTTGTTTCACCAGTCGCGGCGCGTCGCGCCGTACGTCGGCCGCAAAGCCAACTTCTGGATCGTGGAAGGCATCGCCATGTATATGGAGTCCTTGCGCGAGGAGAACGGCCACTACGTGCTCGGCGGCTTCGACGACGCGCGGATGCACGCCGCCCGGGTCCGCCTGCTAAGAGACGATTTCCACGTGCCGCTGGCCGAGTTGACCACCTACGGCATGGAGAAGCTGCAGACGGACGAACGCATCGGCACGCTCTACAGTGAAGCGGCCGGGCTGACGAGCTTTCTCGTCTATTACGACGGCGGCCGGTATCGCGACGCACTGGTCGCCTATCTCTCGACCGTCTACGAGGGCCGCGACACGCCCGACACGCTCACGCTGCTGACCGGCACCGCCTATAGTGAACTCGACCGGCAGTATCGCAAGTTCATGGAAGAGAGCGTCGCCGCTTCCAGGTAATTCGGCCGTTTGTGTACCTCTTTTTCGAATCGTGCTCGATACGCGCCAATGACGTCATTTGGTGAAGTCGAGATGTCCGGTCGATTGGACGCGGGTTTCGTGTGCCCGCTTTCCGACCCAGAGATCAAGTCCCCAGTTGGCGCCGGGCACTGGCAGCACGAAGATGCCCGGCTTTGTGAATGCCTGACTCTTGGTGAGTTGTTCGCCCACGTATTTGAGTTTCTTGTATTCACCAAGGGCCTCGGCGGCACCGCTGATGAGCTTGCCGATCTTCTTGAGTTTCGTCACGTGCTTGAGGGATTTCAGGTACGTGCCCAAGCGACCAGCGATCGCCAGGCCGAAATCCCATTCCTCGGAGGCCTGGTTGAACTGGCTGGGCGACGTCAGGCCGTAGGCGAAGATGGCCACCAATCCGCCGCTGCCACCAAGTCCCAGTCCGATTTGCGCACCCTCATTGAGGATCTCCACGTAGCGGACGTGATTGATCGGGTCGCCCAGATTGAGCACCGAGCCGTACATGCTGTCTAAACCGAACAGCACGCGGCCGCTACTCTGCACGCCCACGCCCATCCAGACAGTCTTCAGCGCAGGCGTCCCCTGGTATTCGTCCGGCACCTTGGTGATCGCCGGCGGGTTGGGCCGAGGAGGGATCACCTTCGGGTTGGGGGGTGGAATAATCTTACGGTGGTAATGGTTGTACATCGGCAGATGGTAGAGCGTCTCACCCGCGTAAATCTTGTCCACATCGGGGACGGGACGCACCTGCCCGCCCTGGAGCCGGCCGTATTCGTGCACGCGCGTGTAGTCCCCTTGGTACAGGGCCGCCGAATACTTCGAGAGCCAGTCCCCTGGCTTAACCGAGATTCTGCCGTCCGCTGCCAGAGTGACGGAGTACTTGCCGAACCGATGCGTTCCGGGTTTGGGGATCATCTTGCCACCTTTGGTCTGTTTTTTCGGGATTACCACGATTATCGAGACCGCGGCGAGCGAGTTGCCTGAATTCGAGCGAGAAAGCTATTAATAACTGATAGCGATTTCAATCCCACGGCGTCCCCGATTTTGCCGTATATGGAGATCGTTTTCAACTCACTGGCGGAGATTTCGAGCCGCTTTCGTGCCGTGAGCGAGGGAAACCATACCCTACACGCCGCTCCGGGGGGGAATGTTCGCTGCCCTTGGCGGCGAACTTGGCTCCGGGGCAAGAAGAGGGACATCTACTTATTGACTCAAACTGTAAACGGGAGTGAAAAAGGGGGACTGGCTCCGAGCCCGAAACAGGTCAAATCCTCGCAAAAACGGCTGCCGCGAGGTGCCTGTCCCC
>Ga0180429_10002177_pt1 | contig 16289 bp, 13 predicted proteins | sample SS_ome_FD_132428 | JGI IMG/M metagenome (GOLD analysis project Ga0180429, IMG submission 132428) | Hypersaline lake sediment archaeal communities from the Salton Sea, California, USA - SS_1_S_1 metaG | ecosystem: Environmental > Aquatic > Non-marine Saline and Alkaline > Hypersaline > Sediment ...
AATGCGCACAGGCCCGGATCCTTATTGCCAACCATGGGCGGCCGCTGAGTCTCTTTTCGGCCCGGGAAGCGGGAAACTTGAGCCGCAAAGGGATCAACCGGCTGTTCCGGGAATGCGACCCCTGGACACCGGAGGTGCTGCTGCATGCCCTCGGGGACACCCTCGGGAAAAAGAAAAAACCCGACGCCACGATCGATCGGGCCACCACCTTTATAAAGGATCTGCTGCGCGACTATTTCGAGAGGTTCCGTCCCCTGGCCGATGAGGAGCCGCTTTTGAGCGGTCGGGATCTCATGCAGCACTTCGGACTGAAGCCCTCGGCCCTGATCGGCGACCTGCTGCAGGCCATCGAGGAAGAACGTCTGGCCGGCCGGATCACCATCCGCGAAGAAGCCCTATCCTGCGCCGCCGAATTTCTCGCCGCACGAAATGACCCGACAGTGGGTTAGTCAATCCTCATCCCCAACGGCATATATCCAACCGAGTACTTTAGCCGTTGTGGTGGATTGTTTGAGTTATTTTGGGGTGCATCCCCTTTCTCACGAGGCCGAGCATCGAGGTCTTGGCCGATTAAGAGGCGGCGACTGTCTGAGCCCTGCGATAAGCAGGGCGGTTTTCGGCGCCTCCGGCCGCGATCTCGACGCGCAGGGTTAAGCGGGACACGGGCGTCTTCTTTTGGTTCCGTTTTCTTCCACGTGGAAGAAAATGAACAAATTCAAAAAATTATCCCGCAAAATGACAGAATCTTTGCGTGCCTTCCATTGATGGAAAAAGTTCTGAAGCCGTCACTCCCGCGAAGGAGGTAGTCTATAAATCATTGGAAATACAACACTTAAATCGAATTTAAAACGTGCTTAACGCTTACCCATAAAAAATCCCGCCGGGCAAACCCGACGGGATTTGATTTTTAAAACGCTAACCCCAGATCAATCCATTGGGGACTACAGCTTTTCCAGCTCACCCACGATCTGGGCGGTGATCGAATCCAGCGTGCCGACACCGTTGATGTGGACATATTTCGGGGCCGCGGCTTCGCCGGAGGCTTGCCATTTCTTGTAGTAGTCGATCAGCGGTTCGGTCTGGTCGTGGTAGACGTCCAGGCGTTTTTTAACCGTTTCTTCCTTGTCGTCGTCGCGCTGCACCAGCGGTTCACCGGTCTCGTCGTCTTTGCCCTCGACCTTGGGGGGGTTGTAGATGACGTGATAGGTCCGGCCACTGGCCAGATGGGCGCGCCGTCCGCTCATGCGCTTGATGATTTCCTCGTCCGGAACGTCGATATCCACCACGGCATCGATCGGCACGCCGGCTTCTTTCATGGCGTCCGCCTGGGGAATCGTGCGCGGGAAACCGTCAAACAGGAAGCCCTTGGCACAATCCGGCTCCTGAATCCGTTCTTTGACCAGGCCGATGATGACTTCGTCAGGCACCAATCCGCCGGAATCCATGAATCCCTTGGCCTTCATACCCAGCTCAGTGCCCGCCTTGACAGCGGCCCGCAGCATGTCGCCGGTCGAAATCTGGGGGATGCCGTATTTTTCCTTGATGACATTGGCCTGGGTCCCTTTGCCCGCACCGGGGCCTCCTAACAGAATCAAGCGCATATACCCTCCTCCTTTTCATCAGTAAAAATTTAACAGTGAAACACCCTTGAAAATAGCTTGCCACAACAACCGAAACAGACGGTTTCGTATACGTTCAAGATACGGCGTGTAAATTTCGAGGGGCGAAGGCGTACACCGGTACGCCGCAGTGACGTGATGCCGCTGAACGCAGATATTGGGCGTTTTTCGGACCCGTCATTAAAAATGGCACTATTGCGCAAAGCCCCCGTCCCTGTCAAGAACAGGTTTAACGCCCGGCGCCATCGCCCCCGTCGGCGTCTGCCGGCCATTCATGATCGGGGCGTCCGTCTTGAAAAATAGCATGCGGGTGATTAAAGTATTCCTTACAAAATGGCTTGCCAAAGTGATTTAAATCCAGTATAAAGGCTTTTTTTTGTAGAAAATATATAACCAACCATCGGGAATCATTTTAAATCGACACGCCGATGGCCGGAAGGGGGCGAGATACTTGAAGGAAATCGCAGTCAAAGTTTACGATAACGATATCGAAAAAGCGATGCGCATTCTGAAGAAAAAAATTCAGAACGACGGTCTCTTCAAACGGCTGAAGCTGAAAAAAAGCTACGAAAAGCCGAGTGAATTCCGGCGCCGCAAACAACGCGAAGCGCTGCGCCGCGAACGCATTGCCGCAGCCCGCCGAAGCTATCGACGTTAGTCGTTCCAGTGTCATCTAAACCCGGCAGTCCTGACTGCCGGGTTTTTTTGTGGAAGGGATCGTCTGATGGAAGCCTATGAACAATGCCTCAAGACCATGTACGGGCTCCGGCGGTTCGGCATCAAGCTGGGGCTGGATGTCATTTCACAAATCTTAGAGGGGCTCGGGCAGCCCCAGAACGCCTACCGCACCATCCATGTGGCCGGAACCAACGGCAAAGGGTCCGTGGCCTCCATGCTGGCCGGCATCCTGCAAACGGCCGGCTTCTCCGTCGGCCTTTACACCTCGCCGCATCTGATCCATTTCAACGAACGCATCCGCATCGACGGGCGCCCGGTGACCGATCCCGAAATCGTCGAGGCCTACCGGGCCATCCGCAAGGTTCAAAAAGCCGACCGCGAGCCGACCTTCTTCGAGTTCACCACCGCCATGGCGCTCCACTTGTTCAAGCAGCACCGCGTGGATTGGGCCGTGGTCGAGACCGGCATGGGCGGCCGCCTGGACGCCACCAACCTGCTGGCCCCCGAGGTGAGCATCATCACCAATATCTCGCTGGAGCACAAAGGCTACCTGGGCAACACGGTGGCCGCCATCACCTACGAGAAGGCCGGCATCATCAAGCCCGCCACCCCCGTGGTGACGGGTGTCACCCAGCCGTCCGCCATCGCCGTGGTTGAAAAAAAGGCCCAAACGCTCAAGGCCCCCTGCCTTCGCATGGGACGCGATTTCCGCTGCCGCCGCCTGCCCTCCGGCAGCTTCCACTACACAGGGCTTCACCACCACTGGAAACATCTCTCCACCAACCTGCTGGGGCCCCACCAGGCGGGCAACGCCGGCCTGGCTTTGGCGGCCACCGAAGTCCTGATGCAAAAAGGCGTCACGATAAAAGAGGACCACATCCGCCAGGCCTTTAACCGGGTTTCCTGGCCCGGGCGGCTCGAGACGGTGTGCCAGGAGCCCCGGATCATCGTGGACGGCGCCCACAACCTGGCGGCCGCCCGCAACCTTGGCCGCTACCTGGCGGAAACCTATCCGGACAACAAAATCATCATGGTGGCGGGCATCCTGGACGACAAACCGGCCGAGGAGATGCTCTCCGCCCTGCTGACCGTCTGCGACCACGCCGTGATCACCGCTCCCACCATCGACCGCGCCATTCCGGCCAACGTCCTGGCCCGCACGGCCAGAAAATTTGTCGATAAAGTGGACGAGCAGCCCACCGTGGACCGCGCCGTGGCCCGCGCCCTGCAGATCGTGCGCCAGGACCAGGTGATCTGTATTGCGGGATCTTTGTATGTGGTGGGCGAGGCCATGCAAACCCTCCAGCAGATGGGCCTCATGAAATAGTCAGTGTTGGTCCAGAAAAGGCCTCTTTCGACAGGAACACTGAAGTGGCTGGTTGACATAAATAACGAATTGCCATAATGAGACAGTCGCCGTGAAGGTGTCTCAAAAATAGGATTTTGGGGTAAGCGCAAGGCGGTCGTGAGAATTGAACCGGAGGCATACACCGGTATTTCGAGGATTCAATTCGATCGCCCAACGCCGCGATGGCGCCAAAAGATATTTTTGTGGTGCCTTCACTATGCGCCCGTAGCCCAGGGGATAGGGCGTCAGCCTCCGGAGCTGAAGATCGCAGGTTCGAATCCTGCCGGGCGTACCAAAAAACAAAACGGGCCAGCGAAATGTCGCTGGCCCGTTTTCAATGCAAATTTTCAGTTACCACTTTCTATTCCCCATAAAATAATTCTGCAATAGATCTTCTTGTATGCCAAACGGTCCCTGAGTTGGGTGCTTCTCTGGTCTGTCTGACATTCAGATGCGGTAGATATCACAACCACACAACTATGAAGAGCGTGCATCCCTCTATATCCACCTCAAAAAGTCAAGAGCGGACTTGACCCCTTCATTGACCCCTTCCGTAAACTTACCATTACCAAAACGGCACGGATTGTTGTATTCTCTTTTAAACGTTTACCTTTGAACAGGAATGATCAATGAAAAACGGGCTGATTCTGATCGCATTATTGGTTATCTTTATATTGTTAGGCGCTTTGATTCAGTTTTGGTGTACTCGGCGGACCATGGCTGAGTTTGCCAGGCAGCATGACATGTCATTTACAAAGCCCCGAAGAAATCTTTTTGATATCGGCACAATCCAGGGCAAGGTCGGCCACGCAAGTTTTTTCATGGGATCCATGTCCACTAAATACACGTTCGGTCCGTTTTCAGAAGCGCACTATCCCGATGAGAAATCCATTTATATGAAGATAACCGTGGATAACATGCCGAGGAACATGATTATCCGGCGGCGTGGTAAAAGTGGGCAGGGCGATATCGTAGAGATGATATTATCCAGAACGGGTTATTCCGTGATAAAGACCCGGGATGAAGATTTTGATGCCCGTTTTGATGTGATCGGCGCTAAGAATGAAGTGCTGGGCTGGCTAACTGATCATCGACGAGATATTTTAAAGGCGTTTCTTGCCATAAAAAATTGTGCTGTGGCCGATGGAAGCCTGAAAATGGAGTTCACCAGGTCATTCATCGACCGTGAAGCGATTGAATCGGCATTTTCACATATCAGAGAAACACAGTTGCATCTTGCAAGATGACGGGGTCGCGCCTCATCATTACGCAAAGGCTGTATGATTTTTGCCATACCTTCGAATCTTTGTATGAGGCCAGCATTCCGAAACACATGCGTTTAGGATGCCGGCGGATGGAAGGCGGTCTGTTGGGCGTGCTCATTTAACGGATATCTTTATGCTGCCTATGCTGTTCACCATAGGTGTTCTCTATTTGCTCGCCATCGGCGCCGGTCGAATGAGCGCCGCCATGGGGATCCCCCGGGTCACCGGCTATCTGGTCGTCGGTCTGGCGGCGGGGCCCTCCGTCGGACAGATGTTGGGGCTGCCCGCTCTGGTCACCCAATCCCAACTCGCCTCGCTGGCCGCCGTGCACGATATCATTCTGGGCCTGATCGTCTTCACCATCGGCGGCAGCTTCCGGTTCAAGGCCATCCGCAAGATCGGGGCGAAACTGGTGCGGATCAGTGCTCTCGAAATCGGCGCCAGCGCCCTCCTGGCCGGCCTTGGCACCTACTGGATCGGGGCGTCGCCACTGGAAGCGGCGTTTCTGGCCGTGATCGCGACGACCACCGCCCCGGCCGCCACGCAGATGGTGATGCGGGAATCCCGCTCGGAAGGGTCGCTGACGGATACCATCCTGCCATTGATCGGCATCAACAATCTGGTGGCGATCGTTGGCTTCATCCTTTTGAAACACTACGGACTGTCAGATGCGCCGTCCTTGTGGAAAACAGGAAGTCAGATTTTAGCGCCCTTCGGCCTGGGAGCGCTCGTCGGCCTGTTCATCGCCCTTATGGACCAGCGCCTCACCCGGAAAGTGGAGCGGCAGATGCTCGTGCTGGGGACCGTGGCTCTGGCGACCGGCCTGGCGCTATATTTTCAATTCTCCGCTATGCTCTCCGTCTTGGTGGCCGGTGCGGTTACCGTGAATGCCGGACCCCGGGAAGACCAGATCTTCCAGGACCTTACCGCCATCGATTATCCGCTCTATGTGTTTTTCTTCATCATGGCCGGCGCCGAACTTCATCTGGAGGCCCTGGTCCACATGGGGCTTGTCGGGATGGTATACGTAACCGCAAGGGTCCTCGGCAAAACCATCGGCTGCCGTGTGGGGGCCGCAGCGGCCGGGATGAACACCACCATCAAAACCTGGCTCGGGCCGGCCATGCTCGCCCAGGCCGGCCTGGCGATCGGCCTGGCCAACATTCTGGCCGCGGAATGGCCCGGTCCGGGAGAGGCTTTGCAGACGGTGATTCTGGCGTCCGTGGTGGTTTTCGAACTGGTGGGGCCCCTTTTCACCCGCAGCGCCCTGGTGAACGCCGGCGAGGTAACCGTCCTCAACCTGTTGGAGCACCGCAGCCCGGTAAGTTTGGGTGAAGGCCTGCGCCTGGTTGTCAATCAGTTTCAGAAAGCCCTGGGCATTTCGCCCTGGGTGGGGGAAAAACTGCCGGAAGACCTCCAGGTGACCCATGTCATGCGGCGTAACGTGGCGGTCTTATCGCACAGGGCGCCGTTTGACGAAGTCGTCAAAACCCTGGGCCACTCCCGATATGACGGGATGCCAGTGGTGAATGATCACGATGAGTTGGTCGGGGTTGTCAAGTATGCGGATGTCGCCGATACGCTGTTTGACCCGATCCTGTGCCATCTGGTCGTCGCGGCTGAAATCGCCACCGACGATTTTCTGCGGTTGACCCCGGATGATACGCTTAAAACGGCTATGCTCTTACTGAAAAACAACCCTCGAACCACTTACCTGCTGGTGGTGGCACAGAAGAATCCGCGCAAGCTGGTGGGCATCGTGAGCCACAACGATTTACTGGCGGCTCAGCGGCATATGCCTGTTTAAGGCTCAGTCTACAGCTTGGTTTACCGGTTATGCCATCATTGAAAAAACCATCAATCCAACCCTGCACGCTGACCCGCCATCTAATTGCAACCATTTTCAGGAACCGTCTCAACCCCTTTCCAGTAGAATTCCGGCTTCCAATACTCGAAATTGTCAAACTCACCGTGCATCTGGGGGCCGTTTTCTCCCCCTTTTCCAAATATTTTGAAGTGAACCCGATTATTGACGCCCGTAGGGATTCGATAGAGGGTCTGATACATATTGCTCCATCGCCCGGCCCGCCGATCAATCTCCGTGGCGGGGGTGGTAAAATTGTTGTCGATCCAGGTCAACAGGCTACCGCTGGGGACCACCCCCCCGATATTCAACTCCCGGTCTTCATTCTCGGGGTCCAGGTACAACCCGTAAAATTGAGACGCTTTGTTGTCTTCCAAATACGGGATTGTTTTCTGGAAAAAATTCCGCACCGAATCGGCCGACCCCATGTGAATGATTTTCTCGAATTTCAAATCGTGAAACAGGCTGACGATCTCGTTGCAGACAATGGCCCCCATGCTGTGCCCGCAGAGCGTGATCTCCAGTTCGAATGGGTTGTCTTTCTCAAATTGTCTCAATCGTGTTAGGAATTCGGCCAACGCGCCCGTTCCGGCCGGATAGTTCTTTTGCCACTTTTTAAGATCCCGGCCAGCCCAGTTCCGGTAATCGGTGTATTCGCTGGGCTTTCGGATCATCGTGTAGGTTCGGCGCAGCATGACATCCCAGGCGGGCTTGCTCATGGTGTAGACGAAGGGGGTCGTTACCAGTTTGGCCGGTATCGTGAGAAACCAGCACACGCTTCGCAGGTTGTTCGAACCAGCCGGAAATTCATCGGCGTAATAGATGTTGAAGCACCCCTTATCGACCTTGTCATCGAAGTATTCGTCTTCGTCCATGGTGATGCTGTCAAAAGAATGCTTTCCCTGAACAACCAGCGATTTCGGCGCATAACCAATCGATCCCAATACGTCGGAAACAAGATAGACAGGGAAGGTATACTTGGCTGAATTCGATTTTTGCCCCTGGCGGATTCGCCACAGGTGTCTCCCATAGGCGCGCAGTCCGTCCGATTGCCAGTTGATGAAGATCGGGAAATACTGGTTGTCTTTAATCTTCTGGTACTGCGTTTTAGTTCGCGCAATGCCGTCCGCGGCACTGTTGAGACCGCCGTGCACGTAAATCAGCAGTTTCCTTACATCCGGGTCATCGGACGGATGGTCTCGAATACGGCCAAACATGCGTGTAAGGAAGCTGCTGTATTTTACTTGAAATTGATTGATCCCCTCTGTCTCGCCCTGCTTAGCCTGGTTAACCGCCTGGATGTACTGTTCTTCATTGTCGCCGTAATCGATCTCATCTTCCACATAATTGCCATTGCGATCGATGTTAATCATGTGGGTGGCAAATTTATCGTCCACCACAATCGGCGCAGACGAACAGCCCGCCACGGCCAAACTCAATACGATTGCCAGGCCGTATAAGATTCTCATCGCACCCTCCTTGTTTTTCGACCCCTAAACACAAGTTGGATTCATTATGGCTGCAATGCACGGGGAATGAACTGAAATGATATCAATCATAAATAAATGTCATGACCTGGACGCAAACCACGGCAACGTGATTGGGCAGCCCCCTGCTTTAAGCGGTCGTGAGGCTGGCTATGGGATAGAGACAGGGATGAGTCGATCGCATGTGCTTCTCTATATGATCGAATCGGACGCATTTTCGATCAGGTTTTACCATCAAGTCGCCTAAGGTGTTGGCCGGCTTATTCCCCTTTAAATACAGGCGGGCGTTTCTCTTTGAAAGCCCGGGGTCCCTCCTGGGCGTCTTTGCTCATGAATACCGGCATGGCCAGCTCCATTTCCTTGGCCAGGCCCTGCTTCAGGTCGAGCCCGATGCTGGCCGTGACCGCCTGCTTGACCGCCTTGACCGCCAGAGGGCCGTTTTTAGCAATGATTCCGGCAAAGCGCTCGGCCTCTTCCATAACCTTGTCGTTGGGGACCACCCGGTTGACCAGGCCGAAGTGAAGCGCATCGGCGGCATCCATCAGTTCTCCGGTGAGCAGCATCTCCATGGCCCGGGCATAGGGAAGCTGACGGGGGAGCTTTACCGACGAACCGCCCATGGGAAATACGCCCCACTTGACTTCCTGGAGGCCGAAGCGCGCTCTTTCGGCCGCCACCCGGATATCGGTGGCGTAAAGCAGTTCCATGCCGCCGGCAATGGCGTTGCCGTTTACCGCGGCCACCACCGGTTTGTGTAAATCGAAATCCCGCAGAATGGCCTGCATGGAAATCATGGGATTGTCACGGATTTTCAATTCGGCCTCGTTTTCAGGCTCCCGGGCCCCTGTAAAAAGCGGAATCAGGCGCCCCAGATCCGCTCCGGCGCAAAAGCTCTTGTCGCCGGCGCCGGTGATGATGGCACAGCGCATATCATTGTCGTCCCGATAGTCTTGCCAGGCATCGAGCAGTTCGAGCATGGTTTCCGGCGCCATGGCGTTGTGGGCCTCGGGCCGGTTCAGGGTCAGATAGGCAATCGTGTTTCTCTTTTCGTAGATCAATGACATGGCGCTGTCCTTTCTCTGGAATCATGAAAGATGGGAATTCCCCCAGGGCATACGCGTGTCCTATCTCAATTGGGTTCTGCAAACGCCCTCTGGGAATGGCGGGGTGTGACGGCAGCAAATCGTGAAATCCTGAAACACCCAATGCTGCCAATGACCGTACGTCAGCGATCTTTAAAATTCAATAGCAAACACTTTAATGAATCGGATGGGTCGAAGAGACGGATTGACGGGCATGTGGATTGCGTAGCGCCGGCCTCCCTTTATAGGCATGGCCGGCGCCGGATAGAGATGACTCATTGGTGGCATTAACCCAGCTGCTGCTACGGTCCCACCGTGATAGACATCTTAATCGCGTTGTTGTGTTCGTTGTGCTCTTTGACGTCGTCGTCGACATCCACGAAAAATTCCACCACGTACTTCCCGGGGCGTGAGGTGTTCCACAACCGGGAAACCACATATTGTTGGCTCTGGGGGGTGGTGACGTCCAGATGACCGACCGATCCCATGATCTTGGGCTGGCTTTCACCGCCGATGCGCACGCCGATCTTGAAGGATCCGGCCGGCATATCACCGATATTATTGAGGGTGGCCGTCACCCGGATCTGATCATTGATGGTGGGGTTGACCGGTTCCACCCAGGGGTTTATCAGCGTGAGATCCGGCAGGATGTCCTTGACCCTGAAGTCGGTGAATTTCTCGTTATTATTTTCATTGCTTTCCGCCAAAGCCCCATTGGCATCCGCGATAAAAGCCACCCGGAAATTACCGGGCTGGACCATATGATGATAACGGGTGATGGTGTGGACCGCATTGGGCGCCAGCGCCGGCACCGGGAACAGCTGCGGGCGCGACTCCCCGCCCACGCGGATGCCGCCCTGGGACGCCGCCGATGTCACCAGCCCCATGTTGATGACCTTGGCGGTAAAGCGCACCGTATCCCCCTTTTTGGGATTGGCCGGATAAAGCTGCATGGCCGTGATCGTGAGATCAGGCCTGGGCCTCTGAATGTGGCCGGTATCGATCTTTTCAGGTGTCTGGACGACGTTGGGCGCCTGCCGCAGGTCACCCGGCTTGATTTTTCGGACGTCGGCGCTGTGGGCCGTCATGGCCAAACTGGAAACCAGCATGCCCACCGAGACCATTAGAATGAGTCGCTTCAACATGAGCTTATTTCCTTTCTCCAAAGATGATGCTGCGATTTAGGTTTCGGTTTCAAAAGCGTCCTGCCGATTGTTTTCCACTTCGTTGAGCATTGGTAGCAGGCTCCCCCGAAAAGGTTCAAAAGAAGTCCGCAATTTTAAAAAAATAAAGGCAGGGTCATGGATAACCCTGCCTTTAATACGAATTGTGATCGGCTGCCAATCAGCCGGCCATGTGCTTCAGCAACTCATCGATTTCGTCCATCGTCGCAACGGGGTGGGTTTCAAAGAGGACATAAGGGACATACTGCTCGGTCATCTTCATGACCTCCACATTGGATCCCTCCACGAACGCTTCATTTTATCGCTTCCCATTATTCCAGAAAAGGCAACCAGTTTGTAAATGACGTCGATGATATCCAATGGGCAATACTCCAAATAAACCGTGGTCAATAAGACAAATCCGATGGAGATTGCAGGTATGATGGAGAGTTGCGCGGATTACCAAATAGGAGAAATGAGCGATGGAATTTAATGGAGGCGGAAGGATAAAATGTGCGCCAACGATTGATACCCGAATTTAATATCAGCTTGCAGAATGTCAATTATTCCTATCATCAATATCATTTCCATCTAACGTTTCTATTTCAACATATTGTAATTATTACATTTTTTATTCAAATGACAGAATTCCAGCGGTATGGCTGCGCGGCATGGAATGAGGGGTATTCGATATCCCGAATTCAATTTTGCGATGCCCGGATATTGTGGTAGAAACAAGTCCATTCTTCGTGTTGGGGAAGGAACTGGATCATGAGCACCCCCTTGAAAACAAATCGAATCCTGTTCATCGATATCGCCCGCTTTTACGCCATTGCGCTGGTTTTTTATGGTCACTTCATCGAAGAGTTGATGCTGCTGGAAAATCCGGTGGCCGCCGGCCAGTACAAATTTATCTACGCTTTTCATATGGTGCTGTTTATCGTACTAGCAGGCTACGTTGCCAAAGAAGGCGATGTTGATTGGGATGTCAGAACGTTTTTGAAGCATCGATTTGTCAGTCGATTATTGCCCTATATCTTTTTCACACTGCTGATGATGATTCCGCCGGTGTTTCTCGACGGCAAATTTTTCGGTCTGGAGCTGCCCAGCTTCGACGGCTATGTCGCGGGACTCGTAAATACCGCTTTCGGACTCCCCTCGTTTTGTATTCCCTCCTGGTTCCTGCTGCTGATCATCGGCGTAGAATTGGTTCACTATGCCGCTTTTCGGTATGTGCGAAAGTCCAACGGAAGGATCTTGACGGCCGCCGTCGTGTTTTATGTTGTGGGGTATCTGCTCAACCTGAAGCTCGATATCTTCAACCCGCTGAAAGGCCGGACCGTGGGATGGAACTATTTCTTCATCCACGAAGCGATAACGTTATACGGCTTCTATCTGGTGGGGATCTACCTCCGGCGCAGGCAAATTGTTCTGGACCGGCTATCGGTAAAAATCTTATTGCCGGGCGCTGTCGTCGCGTTTCTGATTGTCTTGTTGACCTACCAGCTGAACACGGGACCGTTTACGTTTCGCCTCTATAACAATGTTGTCATTTTGTTCGCTTCGCACGGCCACATGCTGCTCTTTCCCCTGACCGCAATTGCCGGCTGCGCCCTTGTGCTTCTGGTCGCCGGCATGACCCGCCGACAGAAAACAATCGTCTGGCTGGGGCAAAACACGCTGATCCTCATGTGCCTGAATGGCATTTTCTACCACTACATCAATCCACCCGCTTCCAAATGGGTGATGGCCAACCTTCCCCACTCCGCCCTGAGCATTTTTGGCGTCGGCTGTGCCATGACCGCCGCAAGCCTGGCCCTGTGCATCCCCTTTGTGTGGATGTTCAATCGGCTGGTGCCCCAGCTGGTCGGTAAACCCCAAAGAAAGGGACCGCTTTTAGGCAGCCTTATTTGAAAGGAGTGGGTGTCGCAATGAGGGTGCTGCCGCCACTCAACACCCCGAAAAGCGGGCATCGAACGTTCTAAACCGGTCCATCATGTCGAGATGACAGCTTGGATCTCCATCCCTACATCAACGGGATGCCATTGAATATCCTATCGCATGGATGTGGCGGCACCCCGCAACTGAACATGCCGCAACTAGGACCGTTCGCTTTCGGCTTTGGATGGTATGGCCTTATCTGTCAAGGAACGGCGTGAAATCCGTGGCCTTTGACTGCGGTTAGCCGGTAAGAAACATTCAACGCGTTTCCGAGGGTTCGCCCTTTTCATTCCAGCCGCGGGCGCGATAATATTCGGTCAGCATCACCTGCATCTGGTCCTCGGTAATCACCTTGCCGGTTTCGGGCAGCGCCTCTTTGTGAAAGCGCGACGGCAGCTGGTCGTCCTGCATGGTCAGGCCTTCGCGCAGGTTGAAGCGGCGGGCGTCGTCGCTGACCGTGGCCGCAATCCGGCGCATGCCGGCCGCGTCCAGATCCAATCCGGTGGTGCCCCGCAATATCTCGGCGAGCTGGTCCCACTGGTAGAGATCGCGGTAAAAACGGCAGAGCACAAAAGTGTCGAAGAGCGTCAGGCGGTCCTCCCACTCGGCAAATACCGCCGCCTTGCCCGGGATGACGTCCTTGTCCACAATCCCGGCCAGTTCAGGCTTGTAAAAGGTGGCCCGCAAGTGACAGGCCCCCCGGTCCGACGACCCGTAGGCCAGCCCCATGCCCTTCAGGACACGCGGGTCGTAGCCGGCCGGCTCGAGGCCTTTGACGTGGATGGCCTGGTCGGCCATGCCCCATTCCTCGGCGGCAAAACGGATGCCGCGGGCCAGGGTGTCGCCGATGCCGCGCCGGGCGGCAATGTCTTCCACGAGCCGGGCCACGGCCTCGGGCTGGCCGTAGTCGATGGGGTAGTCGATGCGCCCCTGGCGGACCGCCTCGATGGTCAGGCCGGCCAGGTTACCGGCCGTGATGGTGTCGATCCCCAAACGGTCGCAGAGATCGTTCAGGTGCATGATCTCTTCGATGCTGTCCAGCTCGCACAAGCCGCCGAAGGCGTATATCGTTTCGTATTCGGGACCTTCAATGGTCAGCCCCTTGTGCCGCCCGGTTTTCACCGTGGACAACCGGCCGCAGGCCATGAAGCATTTCAGGCAAGCGTTGGATTTGACATCGCAGCGCTCATGGAGAGCGCCGGCGTTGATTTTGTCGGCGCCTTCGAATTTGCCCTTCTGCCAGTAGCGGGTCGGGAACCCCCCGGCGTTGTTCATGATATCCACCAGCATGGGTGTGCCCTTGGACTTGTAGGCCTGCACCCCGGCGTCGTCCTTGCCGGTGGCGGCCAGTGAACGGGCAAAATTTTTCAGCACTTCCGGGTCGGCAAAGGTCTTTTTGCGCCGGCCCCAGAAGGCGATAGCCTTGATATTTTTCGACCCCATAACGGCCCCGGTCCCTGTCCGGCCGGCGCTGCGCCAATAGTCGTTTTCCACCACGGCGAAGGTAACCTGCTTCTCCCCGGCCGGACCGATCACCATCACGCCGCAGTTGCCGGCCTCGGGCCGGTTGGCCTTGACCCAGGCTTTGACCTCATCTTCGGTGCGATAGGTGTCCTTGCCCCAGAGATCGCCGGCCGGATGAAAGTAGACGGCCTCCTCGCAGACCTCCAGCCAGACCGGGCGCTCCGCGGCACCATGGATCACCACCGCATCGAACCCGGTGGCGGTCATGCGCTCGGCCGCCTTGCCGCCGGAATAGGATTCTGAGAAGAAGCCGGTCTGGGGAGATTTGGTGAAAATGCCGTGACGGCAAGAGCCCCACACCGGGCTGCCGGACACCGGGCCCGTGGCAAAAATCAAATGGTTGTCGGGGCTCAGGGGATCCACCCCGGGCGGGTTGTGCCGCAGCAGCAGATGGGCCGCCAGGCCCTTGCCGCCCATCCGGGTTTGGAGGATGTCGTCCGGAATCATCTGCAACTCATAGGATTCCTGGGAGACATTGATTCTAAGCACCATGTTGTAAAAGCCGTGCATGGGGTTACTCCTGTCGTAAGAGGATCGGCTGCTTAAAGCATTTGGCGATAGATGGCTTCGGCGTCGGCCTGGGTCATCTCGCGGGGATTGTTGGCCAGCAAACGCGTCACCTTCATGACGCCGGCTGCCAGATTCGGGATATCCGCATCCTTGACCCCGAAATCGCTGAGGTGCGCCGGTATCTGCAAATCCCGGGAAAGGATGCGCAGGGCCTCCACGGCCGCCAACGCTTTTTCCCTTGTCGTTTTCCCTTCTGTGACTTCACCGAACAGGTCGGCCAGCTCGGCAAACTTCTTCAGGTTGCCCAGCATGTTGAATTCCATGACCGGCGTCAGCATGATGCTGTTGGCCACCCCGTGGGGAATGTGGTACTCGGCCCCGATCGGATAGGCAAACGCGTGCACCGCCGTAACGCCGGCGTTGGCAAAGGCCATGCCGGCCAGCAGGCTGCCTTCCAGCATGTGGCGGCGGGCGGTGATGTCCGACCCGTTGGCAAACGCCGTACGGATACTGCCGATAATGAGCCGGATGGCTTCGCGGGCCAGCATATCCGTCATAAAATAGGCGTTCTTGGATGTAAAGGCCTCCACGGCGTGGATCAGGGCATCCATACCGGTGGCTGCCGTCACATGGGGCGGCAGCCCTAAGGTCAGTTCGGCATCGAGCAAGGCCACCGAGGGCATCAGGTAGGGGCTGACCACGCCCTTTTTCAGTTTTTCTTCGAGATCGGAAAGGATGACGATGGGCGTTACTTCACTGCCCGTTCCGGCGGTTGTCGGCACGATGATGGTTTTCTGACCCGGCCGGGGGATCAGGTCGATCCCGAAATACTGGCCCAGCTCTCCTTCGTTTGTGGCCAGCACCGAGGCGATCTTGGCGATGTCGATGGCCGATCCCCCCCCGATGCCGATAATCAGATCGGATTTTTCCTGCCGAATCAGATCGGTCGCCAGGGCCGCAATCTCGAGACGGGGATCCGGTTCGACCTGATCGAAGCGATGAAAGGCGACGCCCCCCTCGCGCAACAACGCTTCGAGACGATCGACGATGCCGGCCGCAACAAGACCGGGATCGGTGACGATCATGACGCGGGTGCCGCCCAGGCGTTCGACTTCGGCAGCAATCTGGGACAGGCAGCCGGCCCCCTGCACAATGCGGGGTGCGGTTTGAAAGATTCGGGTCGGGTTCATCCATACCTCCATTGTGAAGATTTCATGCGGGGTTCATACCGCCAGGTATTTTTTGTGGACCTGTTCCTGGCCTTGAAAAGCGTCCGTGGTTCCCTCGTAGACGACATGGCCCTTGTCGAGAACCACCACGCGGTCGGAAACGGCCATGGCGAATTTCAGGTTCTGCTCCGACAATAAAATGGTCGTGTCGGCCGCTTTCAGGCTCTGGATCAACGTTTTCAACTCACTGATGATCACAGGCGAAAGGCCTTCGGACGGCTCGTCCATGACCAGGACATCGGGATTCCCCATCAAGGCCCGGGCGATGGTCAGCATCTGCTGCTCGCCGCCGGAGAGGGTGCCGCCCATGCGGTGCGTCATATCCGCCAGAATGGGAAACTGCGCGTACACGCTATCGAGATCCCACCGGCCGCTGCGACGGGGAATGCGTCCCAGTTCCAGGTTTTCCTGAACCGTAAACGGTCCCAGGATGCGGCGATCTTCCGGCACGAATCCCAGACCGAGGCGGGCCATGCGGTAAGGCTTGAAGCCGGTGCAGGTCTTTCCCTTGAAAACGATCTTGCCGGTCTTGGGGGGCGTCAGTCCCATCAGCGAGCGAAAGGTGGTGGTCTTGCCGAC
>Ga0180429_10002178_pt1 | contig 16284 bp, 15 predicted proteins | sample SS_ome_FD_132428 | JGI IMG/M metagenome (GOLD analysis project Ga0180429, IMG submission 132428) | Hypersaline lake sediment archaeal communities from the Salton Sea, California, USA - SS_1_S_1 metaG | ecosystem: Environmental > Aquatic > Non-marine Saline and Alkaline > Hypersaline > Sediment ...
CATAAATTTCTTCGCCTCCGGGGTGCGCATGTTCAGGAAAACTGGCACCTGCTTTAAATTCAACAAAACTGGTGGTATGCCCTGACTCAGGTGCGACTCGTTCCAGGGGAATGCGCGAAACGCCATCCGCGGGACTGGTTATCCACTGCTGCTGGTCGCTCAACACGCAGGCCACCTGCTCGAAATCCATGTTCAGGGAGCAGTCAGTGCCTGTTATATCGTTTCCCTGTTCCATCAGGATTTCCACGAGGGTAATTTTTGCACCATATGAATATCATCCACCATCGACAAAACCCGCCATGTTTCAAGAGGGAACCTGACGCTATCCTCTTCTTCTCCATATTTTTCCATTAGCATCTTTTCTATTTCCTTGTTGAAATTAAACACGCCAATACCGCGCATGCCCCAGCTCGTAAACAGGCGTGCATCTATCACTTCGAAACAGATCAGTTTTATTTCACTATGCCGCTCATCTTTGGCAATTTTCATGAATACATCATTCACATCTTCATATTTGCCTTCGATGATCTGCAGAAAATGCGTATTGGTTGATAACAGCAACCCGCTGATTTCATGTTCCTCGTTACCTTTTTCAGACGCATGGAGAATATTTTCAATGGTTTGCCATTCTATTTTCTGGTTACTTTTACTTTTGTATATGAGTCGATACATAGTGATTACCTGGGTAATGGTTATACTGCAAGCGCATGATTTGAATTTTTAATACTGTCCCAACGCATTAGCGCGGCTTGTCGAGAAGCGGCCACATCGATCACTGGTGTTGGATAATCAAATTTGGTAGTTGCTTCAGGCAGCCCCTGGGTCAGGATATGTTTATCGGCATGCTGTAACTCGGGCAGCCAGCGTTTGATGTATTTTCCATCCGGATCAAAGCGTTCTGTCTGCCTGGCCGGGCTGAAAATTCTAAAATAGGGTGCTGCATCTACTCCACAGCCAGCCGTCCACTGCCAGCCCAGCGTATTTGCTGCAAGGTCGGCATCAACCAGCGTGTCCCAAAACCAGCGTGCTCCAATCATCCAGTGAAAGCCCATGTTCTTGGTGAGAATGGATGCCGTGATCATGCGAACACGGTTGTGCATCCAGCCGGTTTGCCAGAGCTCGCGCATACCGGCATCTACAATCGGTATGCCGGTTTTTCCGTGTTTCCATTGTTCAAGCAATTCAGTCTGTTTTGAATCATCCAGCCAGCCATACAGGTCAAAGCGCTGGTCCAGTGACTGGCTGGTGGAGTCAGGAAAGTGATACATCAGGTAATAACCAAACTCTCTCCAGCCCAGTTCTGTAATAAATTTTTCCATATCGGCGATGGGAAACTGCAATATGGGGGCACTTTGTTGACAGACACTGAAAACCTCTCGCGCCGATACTTCGCCAAAGTGAAGATGAGGAGACAATCGGGAGGTGCCTGGCGTTGAAGGTATGTCATGATTGATTTTATAAGCGCATAGCGTTTGCTCTACCAGGTCGATCATTTTTTTTCTGGCACCTGCTTCTCCAGGCTGCCAATGATCATAAAAACCCTGGTACCAGTTTTTTTCCGGCAACAGGCCAAGCTGATGCAGGCTGGTCGAATGTTCGGCTAACCCGGGCGAATTGATTGCTTTCGGAGCAGGGATGATCTCTGCTGTAGAATCGATTTGGCCGGAAGTTTTCCTCCAGTAGGCTGAGAAGACCTTGAAGGCTGATCCGGCATTATTGAGGATGTTATGTGGTTCTGTCAGCAGATGACCATTGAATGAACGGCAGTCGATTCCAGCAACTTGCAGAAGTTTTTTGATATTGCTGTCACGTTTAATCAGTGCAGGCTCATACATGCGGTTCCAGAATATCGCTTTGGCGCCTGTTTTATTGATCAGCGCCTGCAGTGTTGCAAGGCTGTTGCCCTTTTCCAGCAGCAAATAGCTGCCGATGTTATTGAGAGACTGGCTCAGCGAGTCAAGACTGTGATGTAACCACCAGTTCGAGGCTGCGCCGGGTTCCCAGGGGGTATGCTCATCTGGCGCATGTATGTAAACAGGCAGGACCTTCTGGTACTGCTTCAAAGCAGCAGACAGAGCCGGGTTATCAGTAATCCTCAAATCGTTTCTGAACCAGACAATGGCAAGCTCATCCTGTTTCATCAGACATGGTTCCTCAGCATGAGCTCTTCAGGGTAGGGATTCATGTAAAGCTGCTCAACAATGTATTCGTCGGGGTTCTTTCGAAAGTGATGTTTCAGCAAAGTGATGGGTACGATCAGTGGCACTTCACCACGCACATATTTCTCAAAAAGTCCGAGCAGTTCATTTTTATCGTCAGAATCAAGCTGCTGCTTTATAAATCCCATGCAATGTTGCAAAACGTTGACATGACGTTTCCTGGTGGCGAAATGTTTCATGGCTTCGGTAAAGCTATTGATATAGGCACGTGCGGTATTGTCGAGATTGTCCGCGTTGGCCCCGGCAACCAGTTTGCCGATTTTTCTGTAAATAGCTTCGTTGTGAGCCAGAAGGATAAATTTATGCTGCTTGTGGAAATTCATCAGGCCGTTGACAGTAAAATCATTGTCGATCATCTCTCTCCAGCGATGATAGGCGAAAACCCGCTCAATGAAGTTTTCCCTGATCCTGGCATCGTGAAGCCTTCCTTCCTCTTCAACGGGAAGATGGGGGTTTGCCTTCATCAGTTCTGAAGCAAACAGGCCAACACCTTTTTTTTCAGCATGGCCTTTATCGTTGTATAGACTGACGCGTTCCATGCCACAACTGGGCGATTTGCTTTTAAGAATGTAACCGGATAAATGGCTGAGCCCGGATGAATAGCGTGCCGATACGTCCGTCATGGTATCGGTATAGTCATTTTCCGGGTTGCCGGATTCGACCAGGTGGATGACATCATTTTGCTTAACCAGGCGGATTGCCGGGCGGGGTATGCCCAGGCCAATGGAGGTTTCGGGGCAAAATGGCTGAAAGTCGAAATACTCAGACAATATGTCGGTCAAGAAGCGATCGCGCTTGTGACTGCCGTCATGCCTCACGGGACTTCCCATCAGGCAGCTGCTGGTACCAATAATAATTTTATTTTTCATCAGAATAACAGCGCCTCTATTTTACCCACCAGTTTTTTATTGTCAGGGGAAGTGAAACTCGGATAACTATCGATGAGTTCACCGTTCCTGTCGATGAGGTATTTGTAAAAATTCCACCTCGGATATCCAGACTGTTCGCCCAGTTGAACAAACAGCGGATCTGCAACACTTTTCTTTACCCTGGATTTCTGGAACATGGGAAACTGCACACCATAGGTCAATCTGCAAAAGTCTTTGATCTGTTTCTCGCTGCCAGGGTCCTGATTGCCAAAGTCATTTGATGGAAAGCCAAGAACGACCAGTCCATGTTGCTTGTATTGACTGTAGAGCGCTTCGAGCCCCTCGTACTGGTCAGTAAATGCACAGCGACTGGCGGTGTTGACTATCAGTATGACATTTCCCTGGTAGGTATCGCACAGGTTGATAACACGCTCGTCGTGAAGCATGCGTACATCAAAATTGAGGTTGGGATGACAGTTTTTCGGTTTTGTGGATGTCTTTGGTGACTCCCCGGGTTGGCCGATTGCAATAGAGGCGGTAATGAACGAAGCAGTTAGCAATGCCGGCAGCATTAATTTATTCACAGTGAGTCTCCAGTCAGTGTCGAGTAAATGCAAATGTAGTGAATTATGCAAAATTGTACAAGTATTTTTTATAAAATTCGTACAAAATTGCGAAATAAACTTGTATTTTTGTACAAAAAGGACTATTTTTTGTACAAATTTAGAGTTTGTCGAAATAATCCGACATTACATTTAGATGTGATTACTGGCGAAACAGGCTTGGTAAATATGGAATGGTCAGTGCTGAAAATGCTGTTTAAATTTCAAGCAACCGGAAGAAAAATAGCAACAGGATAAGGATCAAAATGAAAGCCACGATAATGCCAGACATGACCTGCAATGAATTCAGTTTTAACGAAAATTACCTGGGAGCAGTGCAAATGCTGATGTATAAAGAGCCCAACCAGCAGATGAGCGATAGCAAGTAGATTATGTCCAGAGCCATCCCCATTAATTTCTGTACACAATGTGGCGAGAAGGTCAGTTACATCAAGCCTGAAAAGGATGACCGTTTACGGCATATCTGTGACAGTTGTGGATTTGTTCATTACCAGAACCCCAATATTGTTAATGGGGCAATAATCACCTGGCAGGATAGAATCCTGTTGTGTAAGCGAGCCATTGAGCCGCGTTATGGCTACTGGACGCTGCCGGCGGGGTTTATGGAAAATGGTGAAACCACTTACCAGGGCGCCATTCGCGAAACCTGGGAAGAGGCCAGGGCTGACATTGAGATTGATGGGCTCTACCTCAGTGCCAATCTACCTCACATCAATCAGATCTACATGTTGTTCAGGGCCAAGCTGTTAAATACTGATTTTGCACCGGGACCTGAGTCCCTCGAAGTCGAGCTGTTTGAAGAAAGCGAAATTCCCTGGGATGAAATCGCGTTTCCGGTCATCAGTGAAAGTTTGAAGCTTTATTTTGAAAATCGTAAACAAAACCACTATCCCGTCAGAATGATTGACATTATTCGTCATGAGGAGCCAGAGTCACATTTGGAGATAAATGTGGTTATCTGACTGAAGGTTAATTAGCAGAGGAAATCAATGGATAATTTTCCAATCCGGGTGTTGGCGGAGAAAACCGGTGTAGCACCAACAACATTAAGGGCCTGGGAGCGCCGTTACGGGTTGCTTAAGCCCGAAAGGACTCCCAAGGGACACAGGCTTTACAGTGTTAAAGATGTTGAAGTGGTCAGTCGCATTGTCAAACTGCTTAACGATAATTTCACCATCAGTAAAGCGATCAATGAAATCAAGCTTGAAGATATTCAGGAACAAGCTGAACATCTGGATAGTCTCGGGCCGCCACAATCAGCAGAACACTGGGAAGTATTCCAGGAACGATTTCTGGGCGCTATTGAACGCTTTGATGAGAATAAACTGGATGCCATCTATAACGAGGCCTTGTCGTTGTACCCCATTGACCTGGTTTCATCACAGATACTGCGTCCATTATTATCTCAACTTGGGTTACGCTGGAAGCAGCGGGAAGCGGGTATCGCAGAAGAACACTTTTTTACCAGCTACTTGCGCAACAAGGTAGGGGCACGCGTTCACCATGCTTCAGGAAAGAGCAAAGGCAGTCGTCTGCTGCTTGCCTGCGTTCCTGGTGAATACCATGAACTGGGAAGTTTGTTGTTTGGTTTGTCTGCCATGACAAGAGGTTATCGATTGCTGTTTCTTGGTGCCGATTTACCCCTTGATCAGGTCAGTGTTGTCACTGAAACTGCTGATATCGATGGCGTTGTGCTGTCAGCTGTCAGTGTCAATATTCGCGGGCAGTTTGCCAGGGACTTGAGTCAATTGGCGGATGAACTTTCGTGCCCGCTGATGCTGGGTGGTTCAGCGCCGGAAAGTCATATGGATTCGGTCAATGAAAAGATCCTGTTTCTGGGTGATGATTATCGCAAGGCACTGGAAACTTTAGAGCAACGAGTGCCAGCCTACCGGTGATGAAGTGTACTTTTTAAACCATAACCACAAGCCTGAAAACTGAGCGATCGGCAATGTCTATAAACAGCTTATTTGTAAAAAAACGCCTGACAGGCATCATCATTATCCTGGCAGCGGTTGCAATTTTTATTGTGTTGAAAATGTCACGCCAGGAGCAACCTGTCGCAGAGATTAAACAGAAAGTCTGGCCGATTGAAACGCTCACTATAAAACTGCAAAGCCTGTCTCCTGTTTACACGCTTTACGGCACTGTTGAGTCCCATTCGCTGGTAACAGCCTCTGCGCCGGTTTCAGGGGTCATGGAAACAGTTGCTGTAAAAGAGGGCGATGAATTTGAAACAGGCCAATTGCTTGCGGCCATTTCAGCAGCGGATATCGAAATTCCTTTTGAAGTCGCCAGGGCAGATGTCGCCGATAGCGAGGCTCAGTTAAAATTGCAGGATCTCAACTACAAGGCAAACAAAGAACGCCTACAATATGAAAAAGACGTACTGAAAATCAAGCAACAGGATGTAAAACGCAACCGTGATCTGATTGGAAAAAAGCTGGCTTCCCAGTCTGCACTGGACCAGGCCAGGGAAGCCTTGACCCGTCAGGAGTTTGCGGTAGTGGGTGCTGAGCTGTCAGTCGAAGAAAATAAAGTCAAGGTAGCGCAACTAGAAGCACGTGTACAAAAAGCCAGGGCAAATTTTGAAAAGGCCAAAATCAACCGTAGCCGTGGTGTTGTGACAGCTCCTTATCCCGGGCGTATTGCAGACGTCCAGGTGTCAGTGGGTGACCGGGTTGGTGCGAACACCTCGATGCTATCTTTTTATGCTACTAACAGCCTGGAGCTCAGGGCCCAGGTTCCTGTTGTGCATATGCCGATGGTGTATCAGGCACTGCAACAACAAGAGCAGTTAATTGCCCGCTATCGTTTTAATCAGCAGGAGTTCGATTTAAAGCTTTCCAGGCTGGATGGCCAGGCGTCTCCCAGTGGCGTTGATGCGTTTTTTGAAATTCCTGATTCACTGAAAGTTTTGAGGCCGGGAGATTTGCTCGAGGTGCGCTTGTTTGGCCAGGCCATTAACAACAGTTTTGCTCTGCCATATTCAGCGATTTATGGTTCTAATCGCATCTATGCTGTTGAAAACGGAGAGCTAAAGGCAATTACGGTAAGCTTGCTGGGTGACACCTTGGCGAATGGAAAGCTTTGGGCCCTGGTCAAAGGGGAGGTGCCCTCGGGGACAGTTATTGCCACGACACATCTATCCAATGCCATCTCCGGGCTTAAGGTTTCGGAAGTAAAAACTAATGAGTGACTATCCGCATAGCGTTTCTCCGGATGAGCATCCGCAGGATTTCAAGGGCTTTCATCCAAAGCATGAGAAGTTCAAATCACGCGGCCTGATTGGTCTTTTTGCGCGTCACCCGGTTGCTCCCAATCTGCTGATGGTCATCATGGTGCTGCTCGGTACGGTCGCCCTGATACGCCTTAACGTGCAATTCTTTCCAAACTTCGAGCTTGATTATGCCACCGTGCGCATTGTCTGGCCGGGGGCCAATGCCGAGGACGTCGAAACATCCTTAACAGAACCGGTAGAGCGCGTTCTGCGTAACATCGATAACCTGGATGAAATGACCTCGACTTCTTCATTGGGCGTATCGGCAGTAACACTGAAATTTAAAGAAGGCACTGACATGATTGAAGCGGTTGACCAGGTCAACCAGCGCGTCAGTGAGTTGCGTAACCTGCCGCAGGATTCTGAAAAGCCTGTTGTTCAGCGGATCTTGCGATACGAACCGATAGCCCGCTTACTGCTGGTCAGCAAGTCCGGCAATCTTGATGAACTCAGGCCGCTGGTGCGGCAGTTTGAAAGCGAGCTGCTGGATAAAGGCATCGATAAAATCGATATCAAGGGCTTGCCTGAAGAGGAAATGGCGATTGAAGTGTCCCAGCAGGTACTTGAACGCTACCAGCTTTCACTGGAACAAATAGGCAACCAGGTAGCTAACATGAGCCGCGATCTTCCGGCCGGTTCTCTGGGAGATGCGGAAAGTGTCCGTGATATCCGCGCCATTCAGCAAGGCCGTGATGAACAACAGTTTAAACAGCTCAGCGTTTTGGTTGATAATACCCAGAACATCAGCTTGGGTGATATAGCGAGCATAGAGCGTCGTGAAATCAAAAACTCGCCGTTACTGATGGTTGAAGACAGCCCGGCGGTTGAAATGCAGCTAAAGCGGGCGGCCAGTGGCGACACGCTTGAATCTTCTGCCTTGATGCAGAAATGGCTTGAGCAAACAGAGCCCACCTTGCCTGCAGGTGTTGAGTTAAAGGTTTACGACGAAACCTGGTCCCTGGTTCAACAGCGTATTTCTCTGTTGTTAACTAACGGCATCGGTGGCCTGGTACTGGTTATTCTGGTGTTGTTTTTGTTTATGCATGGCAGGGTCGCATTCTGGGTTGCCGTAGGCATTCCGGTGTCCTTTATGGCCACCTTGATGATCATGTACCTGGCAGGTGGCAGTATCAACATGGTAAGCCTGTTTGCCCTGATTATGGCGCTGGGTATTATCGTCGATGATGCCATCGTGGTCGGTGAAGATGCACTGGCACATCATGAAAAGGGTGAGCCGCACCTCGAGGCAGCAGAAGGCGGTGCTCACCGTATGCTGGCACCCGTCACTGCTTCATCGATAACAACCATTGCAGCGTTCGTGCCGTTAATGATGATTGGCGGTGAGATGGGAAATATTCTATTTGCCATTCCGCTGGTGATTATTGCCGTCATCATTGCTTCATTGATTGAAAGTTTTGCCGTTTTACCGGGTCACTTGCGTCATGCGTTTTACAAAATGCCACCACCGAAACCTGCTTCGATACGTTTTCGTCTGGATGCCGCTATTGATCATTTCCGTGAATATCATTTCCGCCACTTGATTCGCTGGGTATTGAACAACCGTTTTACGACTTTATCGGTTGCCCTGGCCTTGATGATTTTCGTGATTGGATTACTGGTCGGTGGCCGCCTGTCTTTTGTTTTCTTTCCGTCACCCGAATCTACCAAGCTGTCTGCCGATGCCCGTTTTGTCGCAGGAACGCCTGCAAAGATATCTGCCGATTACGTCGATCATCTCTACAAGGCATTGCTGGAAACCGAGCAGGAGCTGGAGCCCGGGATACTGAAAGTTGCAGTGGTCCATCTTAATGAAACTTCCCGACAGAAGGGCACCAATTTCAGTTCTATTAATATTGAGTTAACAGAACCAGATCAACGGCAAACACGTAATGCCGAGTTTATTCGTGTGTGGCAGGAAAAAGCGGGAACGGTACCGGGACTCGATGTGTTGTCTATCGAAGCTGCACGTCCCGGTCCCCCGGGAAGTGACATCGATATCCGCTTATGGGGTTTGGAGCCGCGCCTGCTCAAAGAAGCTGCCATAGAAATTCAGGAAGTGTTACGCCAGGTTCCGGGGGTTACAGGTGTACGTGATGACTTGCCTTATGGTCGTGACCAGATGGTTTATGAACTGACCCCGCAGGGAAAGGCCTTGGGCTTTACCTATGCTTCGGTGGCCCGGCAGATATCGGCAGCCTTTTCCGGTCGACTGGTGCAGATTTTTACTGATGGCCAGGATGAAGTGGAAGTGCGTGTTCAGTATCCTCGTAATGAACAGGCGACGCTGGCAACTATCGGTTCAATGAAAGTTCTTTCTCCTGCGGGTGAAAGTGTTGCGCTCAGCTCTGTCGTTAAATGGAAAAACCAGCAGGGTTTTGATGTGATGCGTCATGTCGATGGCTTGCTTGCAGTAACCGTGATTGGTGAGGTCGATAAAAGCCTGAACAATCCCAACGAGATATTGTCACGGCTGGAAGAGACAACCTTAAAAGAACTCACAGCGCGCTATGGGTTAAGTTATTCACTGGAAGGCCAGAGTGCACGCCAGCAGGAGACCTTTGCGGATATGAAGATCGGTATGATGATTGGACTGGCAACCATTTATATCGTGTTAGCCTGGGTGTTTGGTTCCTATGGCTGGCCCCTGGTTGTAATGATGGCCATTCCATTCGGTTTAATCGGTGCCATTATGGGCCATTGGTGGATGGGCCTGGATATGACTATCCTCACCATGTTTGGCTTTTTCGGTTTGTCAGGCATTGTGGTCAATGACTCGATTATTCTGGTGAGTTTTTACAAACGTTTGCGAGAAGATGGTATGCAGATAAAACAGGCTCTGGAAGAAGCCGTTGTGCAACGTGTCAGGGCCGTTTTCCTGACATCGTTAACAACCATCGGGGGACTAACCCCGTTGCTTTTTGAAACCTCTTTGCAGGCCCAGTTTCTGATACCAATGGCAGCTGCTATTGCCTTTGGCCTGATGTTTTCAACTTTTCTCATACTTCTGGTGATTCCCAGTATTTTGTCATTGTACGAAGCGGGTGTAGCCAGGTTTAACCCTCAAAAAGAACGACAGGTTGTTTCACATTGATTTGGGTTCATCAAGCAGTGCTTCAATCAATGTGCTCACTTCACTTGAGGTCCAGTCAATGATGCCAATGACTCCACCACGCATAATACCGTTGCGATCAATCAAAAACGTGGTTGGCAGGGTTTCAAGGCCCAGGGTGTCAAGATACTTTGAATGCGGATCGTAATAGGTGGTTAATTCATTCAAGCCACGATTGCGCAGAAACTCGGCAGGCTCTTCGTTGCCCTGGCGTCCGCTGGCAACCGGTAAAACTATGAAGCCGCGGTCCCTGTACTGACCTTGAAGTTCGTTAAGATCAGGCATTTCACGGATACAGGGTGGACACCACGTGGCCCACAGGTTTAACAAGACCACCTTGTTTTGAAACCTGTCGAAACTCACGGCGCTGCCGTTTTCATCCAGCATTTCTATATCCGGCACCATGGGCGGGTTGCGCAGTAAATTAAAACCGCTTACCCGGGCAGCGGCGGTTCTAAAGTCAGCCGGGGAAGATTTCTGACCTCGTTCTTTATGCTCAAATGAGCTAACAGCGCCGCCAGGCAGTGTGCGGGATGACATCTTGTAAAAAGCATAGCCGCAGATGATTGATACCAATATGACAGATGAAATCAGGAGATGGCGAAATTGCATCGGTTATCCTTTTGAGTATTTTGCAAAAGTCTACCTGCGCATGATGCAGTGAACAACTTCCTGTCATTGTAAATTGTCGTTAAGATGCAAGGAGGGTCTTCTTCAGGAGCGCGTTATATTATGGCGATAGAGCAATTACTCGAAATCATGTCACGGCTGCGTGATCCTGACTCAGGTTGTCCGTGGGATTTACGCCAGACCTATGAGACGATTGTTCCATATACCCTTGAAGAAGCCTATGAAGTTGCCGATGCGATCCATCGTGGTGACAGGCTGGAATTACGTGATGAACTGGGAGACTTGCTGTTTCAGGTTGTCTTTTACAGTCAGATAGCCAAGGAGGAGGGGCATTTTGATTTTGAGCAGGTAACCGGGGCCATCTGTGAAAAAATGGTGCGGCGTCATCCGCATGTATTTGCAGATGCCGAGTATGGTTCCGAGGAAGAACTGCACAAAGCCTGGGAACAGGGCAAGGCGGCAGAACGTGAAAAGCGTAGCGAGCAGCACGGTAGCAGTCAGCTGGATGGTGTAGCAAGGGCATTACCTGCGCTGATCAGGGCGGAAAAACTGCAGAAGCGGGCTGCCAGGGTGGGGTTTGACTGGTCGGATGTTAAAGGTGCCATCGATAAACTGAACGAGGAAATTGAAGAAGTTCAGGCAGAAATCAACACTGGAGACCGGGAGCGCATACAGGATGAGCTTGGTGATTTGTTGTTTAGTGTGGTTAATGTAGTAAGGTTATGCGGTATGGATGCTGAACAGAGCCTGAGCATGGCCAATGAAAAATTTGAACGTCGCTTCCGGGCGATGGAGCAGAACCTCCTCCGGCGGGGAACCACCGATTTGCATGGACTGTCTGAACAGCAATGGGATGATGCCTGGGAAGCGGTTAAAAGCGATTAATGACACAAATGATGAATCTTAAACTGAGCTTGATGTTTACCCTGGTATTTGTATTGCTGGCTGGTCATGTCTGTGCCGAAGAGCAGAATGTAAATCCCGGAATCAATGACCACTACCTGGCAGATCCTGACTATGACATCTGGGTCGGTATGTTTGAAAGTCCGGGGCGGGAGGTTTACGACAAGCGAAAAGAAGTCATGCGTGCCCTGGATATCAAGCCGGGTATGGACATCGCAGATATTGGTGCAGGAACCGGTCTGTACACGCGCGCCTTTTCACAGGAAACCGGTCCTACAGGCATGGTTTATGCGGTCGATATTGCACCTAATTTTATTGAAGGCATCATGCGCCAGGCCAAAGCTTCTGATGTTAACAATGTTGTTGGCATCGTAAACACTGCAAAAGATGCAGGGCTGGAACCTGCTTCGGTTGATCTTGCCTTTGTCTGTGATACTTATCATCATTTCGAATATCCCAGGTCCATGCTGCAATCCATGCATCAGGCATTGCGCCCCGGAGGTTCACTGGTCATCATTGATTTCAGGAAGGTCAAGGGATTCAGTTCAAGCTGGGTCATGTCCCACACCCGTGCCGACCGCAAAGCAGTGATACAAGAGGTTGAATCAGAAGGTTTTGAACTGGTTGAGGACAGGGATTTCCTGAAAACCAATTATTATTTACGGTTCGTGCGAAAATAGGGGAGAAAACATGACAATAAAAACAATACTGGTAATGCTTGCCGTACTCTTGTTGCCTGTCCAGGCAATGGCCCTGGGGCTGGGTAAATTACAGACTACATCAACCTTAAATGAACCTTTTGAAGCTGAAATCCCCTTGCTCTCGCTGGCAGTGGCTGAACTCGATACAGTTAAGGTCAAGCTGGCATCGAAAGAGGCATTTGCACGGGTTGGCGTTGACTATCCTTACCGGCTCTCGAACCTGAAGTTTGCGACGAAGCTTAATGAAAGCGGCAAGCCGGTGATTCGTGTCTACAGCAGCCGTGCGATATCCGAGCCTTATCTGAATTTCCTGGTTGAAGTGAACTGGCCCAAAGGACAGATTGTGCGTGAGTTCGCTGTATTGCTGGATGTGCGTTAGCACCTGTTAATTGCGGGTATTTTTAGTGGACACCAAGAACCTGATCAACAGGCTGGCAGAATTTCTGCCGGCACAATCCATCATTCATGAACAGGAGGCCCTGCGCCCCTATGAGTGCGATGGTTTACCTGCTTATCGACAGTTACCGCTGCTGGCGGTTTTACCTGGCACCATCGAGCAGGTTCAGCAGGTCATGCGTGTTTGTCATGAGATGCGGGTGCCTGTCGTTGCACGCGGCGCAGCCACGGGTTTGTCTGGTGGCGCCTTGCCGCTGGGGGATGGCGTACTGCTGGGACTTAGCAAGTTTAACCGCATCATTGAAATCAACAAGCAGGCACGAACTGCCCGTGTACAGCCTGGCGTGCGGAACCTGGCTATTTCAGAAGCTGCAAAAAAATATGGTCTGTATTATGCGCCTGATCCTTCTTCTCAGATTGCCTGCACCATTGGGGGCAATGTCGCTGAAAATTCCGGCGGTGTGCATTGTCTGAAATACGGCCTGACGGTTCACAATGTCATGGAAGTGAAGGTGATCACGCCGCAGGGTGAGCTGTTAACCATTGGTGGTGCTGCACTTGATACGCCCGGTTTTGATTTGCTGGCATTGATGAATGGCTCAGAAGGCATGCTGGGCATCGTGGTCGAGGCACTGGTCAAACTGTTACCTATTCCAGCACGCGCCCAGGTATTGATGGCAGCATTCGATGATGTTGAAAAAGCCGCAGATTCGGTGGGAACCATTATTGCCGAAGGTATTATTCCCGCCGGTCTTGAAATGATGGACAGTCTTGCCATCCAGGCCGCCGAAGATTTCGTCAAGGCAGGGTACCCGGTGGATGCCAAGGCTATCCTGTTGTGTGAACTCGATGGCACCAACGAAGAAGTATCGGTTCAGATCAGGCAGGTGCGTGAATTGCTAAAGGCATCAGGTGCCACTGATGTACGTACCGCGCGTGATGAAGAAGAGCGTCAGTTGTTCTGGAAAGGCCGCAAGGCCGCGTTTCCTGCGGTGGGCAGAATGTCGCCTGACTATTACTGCATGGATGGCACCGTGCCACGCAGCCGTTTAAGTGAAGTGTTAACCGGTATCAGTAAACTGTCAGAAGTGTACGACCTGCCGGTAGCCAATGTTTTTCATGCCGGTGACGGCAACCTGCATCCGCTGATTCTTTACAATGCCAATAACCCGGGCGAATTGAAACGCGCCGAAGATTTTGGTGCCGAGATTCTGCAGCTAAGTGTAAAAGTTGGTGGCACGATCACCGGTGAACATGGTGTTGGTTATGAAAAGGTTCACCAGATGTGTGTACAGTTCAGCGAGCCTGAGCTGGAACAGTTCCGTGCGGTGAAAAAGGCCTTTGATCCCCAGTTGATGCTCAATCCCGGCAAGGCGATACCGCAACCCAGAAGTTGTTCGGAACATAAAACTATTGGTGGGCACCAGCATTGATGAAAGCGCAGGACTTTAGCGAACAGTTGCAACAACAGGTGCAGCAGGCAATCGCCGGCAAACAACCTGTAAGGATCACCGGTAGTGGCAGCAAGGCTTTTTATGGCCGTGAGACAGAGGGTGATGTACTGGATATCTCTGCTCATCAGGGCATCATCAACTACGAACCCAAAGAACTGGTAGTGACCGTTCGCAGTGGCACACGCCTGGCCGATCTGAATGCGGTACTGGCAGAACAAGGCCAGATGCTGGCATTTGAACCGCCTGCATTTGGGGAAGATGCCACCATTGGTGGCACCATCGCCTGTGGTTTTTCCGGTCCGCGCCGGGCCGCGGCAGGTTCAGCGCGTGATTTTGTGCTGGGTGCAAGTATCATCAACGGCCGGGCGGAACTCCTGCATTTTGGCGGCGAAGTGATGAAAAACGTTGCCGGTTATGACGTCTCGCGGCTGATGGTCGGTGCCATGGGCACCCTGGGTGTGCTGATAGATATCAGCATGAAAACCATTCCACGGCCGTTTGAAGAAATCACCCTTCAACGTGAATGTACTTATCAACAGGCAATTGAACGCATGAACGAACTGGCTGGTATCGACCTGCCTGTCAGCGCCACATTTTTTGATGGCCTGAATCTTTATATACGTCTGTCAGGCGCCGCGCCGGCCATTAAGGCCGGTGAAAAACGTATCGGTGGTGAACGCGCTGACAACAATGCAATCTGGCAGAATATTCGTGAACACAGTCACGCTTTTTTCAGGCAGGATAAAGCGCTGTGGCGATTGTCTCTACCATCTGATGCTGCCTGTTTTGAACTGCCCGGCAAGCAATGTATCGAATGGGGTGGGGCATTACGCTGGCTGGTTTCTGATGCTGATCCATCGCAGGTACGCAGTGCGGCTGAACGTGCCGGAGGCAGCGCCATACTTTTCCGCGGCGGTGATCGCCAGGGCGAGGTTTTTCATCCACTGACTGACGGCATGAAAACCATCCATCAAAATCTCAAGCGGTCATTTGATCCTGACGGCATTTTTAATCCCGGCAGAATGTACAGGGAATTCTGATGCAGACTTCGTTAACAAAGGAATTCCTTGAAACCAGCGCCGGACAGGAAGCCGAGAAAATCCTGCGGGCCTGTGTGCATTGCGGTTTTTGCACAGCGACCTGTCCTACCTACCAGTTAACCGGCGATGAACTTGATGGTCCGCGTGGCCGAATCTATTTAATCAAACAGATGCTCGAAGGTCAGTCGGTATCATCAAGAACGCAATACCATCTTGACCGTTGCCTGACCTGCCGCGCTTGTGAAACCACCTGTCCTTCCGGCGTGCGTTACGGCCGCCTGGTTGATATTGGCCGTGAACTGATTGAAACAAGAACCGAACGTTCTCCCTGGACGCGTTTACAACGCTGGGGTTTGCGCCAGGTTCTGCCATACCCGCAGCGCTTTGCATTCTTTCTGGGACTGGGGCGTCTTGTCAGCCCGGTATTACCTGCTGAACTGAAAGCCAAGATACCGCCCCGACAGGCCAGTAGCAGTCGCCCAGCAAACAGTCATGTCCGGCGTATGCTGATCATGGAAGGCTGTGCGCAGTCAGTGACAACGCCGGAAACCAACAATGCGGCTGCACGGGTACTGGATCGATTGGGTATCAGTCTGATCAGCGTGCAGGGGCAGGGATGCTGTGGTGCTGTCAGTCAGCATCTTGCTGCTGCCAACGAAGCCAGGTTATTTATCAAACGCAACATTGATGCCTGGTGGCCGGAAGTTGAAGCTGGTGCCGAAGCCATTATTGTCAGTGCCAGTGGCTGTGCGGTTCATGTTAAGGAATACGGTGACCTGTTAAGCGATGACGCTGAGTATGCGACAAAAGCAGCAAAAGTTGCGTCGTTGGCAAGAGACTTGAGTGAAGTGATCGCAGCAGAAAACCTGGATGTCGTAAAAGCAGTTCAGGGAAAGCGTATTGCCTTTCATTCACCCTGTAGCCTGCAACATGGCCAGCAACTGCCAGGCAGGGTGGAAGCTATTTTGCAGCGCGTGGGCTTTGAACTGGTTGAGGTTGAAGACGGGCATTTATGCTGTGGTTCTGCCGGTACCTATTCAATCCTGCAACCTGAAATGTC
>Ga0180429_10002179_pt1 | contig 16284 bp, 13 predicted proteins | sample SS_ome_FD_132428 | JGI IMG/M metagenome (GOLD analysis project Ga0180429, IMG submission 132428) | Hypersaline lake sediment archaeal communities from the Salton Sea, California, USA - SS_1_S_1 metaG | ecosystem: Environmental > Aquatic > Non-marine Saline and Alkaline > Hypersaline > Sediment ...
CGTGATCCCCACGGTGGATTCGTCGGGAAAAGAGAATGCCAACTCCACCGCGTCGAGCGGCAGCGGGTGGCACAGGGGGATCAGGTCCCCGGTCCGCTTGGCGGCCATGATTCCTGCGAGGCGGGCGGCGGCGAGCGGATCACCTTTGTCGAGGCGGCCCTCTCGGATCCGGGCCACCGTTTCGCAGGCGGCCCGCAGGGTTCCCGATGCCCGGGCCGTACGCAGGGAAACCGGCTTGTCGCCGACGTCGATCATTCTCGGGCCCTGGCCGGCCGGCTCCTGGTAGCTCATGGGCCGGAGAATACCAGAATCGACCGCGGGCCGGTGTGCCCCCCTATGACACACCGGCCCACGGGAAATGGAGTCGGGATCGCTCCGCGATGCTCAGACCAGTTCCTTGCGGGAGCCGATCAGCGTCCGCAGCCGTTCCGCGAGCAGGGCCACGTCGAAGGGCTTCTTGAAGCTCTCGTTGACGTGGGCCCGGTCGACGGTGATCGTCGAGCCGTCGTCGGGAAGCAGGGCGATCACGATCGTCTCCGCATATTCCTGGTTGCGGCGGAGATTCTGGCAGATCTGCTGGGCGTCGATCCGACCGATCGAGTAGTCAACCACGATACAGTCGGGGTGGAAGCTCTCAGCCTGGATGCCGGCTTCAAAACCACTTGCGGCGACCTGAATCTTGAAGGAACTCTCAGCGGGCAGGTGCCGCTTGAGATTCTCGATCAGCACCTGGTCTTGGCCGACGACCAGCACCTTGGCCATCGCCTCGTCCTCCAGGTCGCCCAGCGGCATGCCGTGCTCCTTGAGGAACTTGATCAGATACTCGCGGGGGATCCGGCGATCCTGCGAGCCCGGAATGCGGTAGCCCTTGAGGCGACCGGAATCGAACCATTTGCTCACCGTGCGGGGAGCGACTTTACAGATCTTGGCGACCTGCCCTGTCGTGAAGACCTTCATCGGTTTGGACTCCATTTGCTTCTCGAACATCAAACCACGACGTCTCCATCCGAGATGAATCAAGACGATGATTCACCCCGGCGAGGAGTGCCGCGGCGGACGAGCCACGTATCGACGCGATGTTTGTTCGTGGAACGACCGCGTCGTCGTGCCCCCACGAAGGCCGGCCATGAAAGCGGCGGGGGCTGAGATGGCCGCCGGCCGCACGGGCTTTCGGCCCATACAGTCGACGACACGACTCGCAGGTATCCCCCCCTGCTTTCATCCGCGGAACACCCTTGGGGCTTGTTCGTGCCCCGGGCGGCCGCGTGATGTCCGTCCACTAGGCGATATCGAAAGATCACGTCGTGCAACTTGAGCCGTTCTGCACGAAGACGCCGGTGGAGCGGGCTCTCCCGAGGAAACCGGACGGCCGGTGGTGCCGGAAATCGGGCTTCGCACCGGTTGTCAGGCGGCCCGGCTGGCCTGTGAGGCGGCCGCCTCGAAGAGCACGCTGACCCGTTTGGAAACCCCCGATTCCTCCATCGTGATTCCATAGAGGGTGGTCGCGGCGGCCATTGTCTTCTTCGAATGCGTGACCACGATGAACTGGGTCGAGGAGAGAAAGTCCCGCAGCACGCCCGTAAAGCGATCGACATTCGCTTCGTCGAGTGCCGCATCGACCTCGTCGAGCACGCAGAAAGGGCTGGGGCGGGATTTGAAGATCGCCAATAGCAGGGCCACGCAGGTCATCGTCTTTTCACCGCCCGAGAGCAGGGAGATGTTTCGCGGCTCCTTGCCCGGGGGGCGGGCCACGATCTCGACCGATGTCTCGAGAAGGTCGGCCTCGGGGTCGAGCACGATGTCGGCCTGGCCGCCTGCGAAGAGTCGCTCGAAGAGTTCGCGGAAATATCCTCGCACGGTCTCGATCGTCTCGCCGAGCAGACGTCGGCTTTCCTCGTCGATGCGGCTGATCAGTTCTTCGATCGATGCCTTGGCGGTGGTCACGTCGGCGAGCTGTGCCACGAGGCCGGCATGCCTCGTTTCGAGTTCCTCCGCCTCGGCGAGCGCCTCGAGATTGACCGATGAGATCCCGGCGAGCCGCTTGCGGAGAGCTTCGATCTCGACTTCAAGCTCCCCGCGGTCTTCGGGTATCGGCTCGTCGGAGGACTCTGCTGCCTCCGCTGCCTCCCCGGGGGCCTCGGATCGGGAGGCCTCGAGGGTGATCGAGTCGACGTCGATGCCGTAGTCTTCGCGGATGCGTTCGGTGATCCGAGCCCGTTGGTGGCCTATTTCACCACGTTCGAGTTCGATAGCGTGCTGCCGGCGCTCGATGCGGCTGGTGGTCTCGCGGGCGGTGGCCGCGCGGGCGGTGGCGGCGCGGGCGTCGGCGATCACCCCGTTTTTCTCATCGAGCAGTTCGCGGCGGACCGCGGCGGAGTTCTCGAGGGCCACGGCAGCCTCGGCAAGACAACCCCCCGCCTGCAGCAGTTCAAGTTCGAGGCGACCGAGCCTCGCCCGGGCGGCAACAAGACGCTCCGCCTCGACGGAAGCCTCGGTCTGCCGCGACTCGTGGGCCTCCTCGAAGCGACGGCGGTCCGCCGCGGCGGCGGCCGCCCGTTGGCCGGCCTTCGCCTCCTCGACGGCGAGGCCACGGATTTGTTCGACCAACTCGTCACGGCTGCGGTCGATCGACTCGATCGCAGCCCGGGCCGCCCGCAGCGAATCGGCCAGCCGGTCACGTTCAGCCTCGTGCGTGTCGCATTCGGCGACCGCGGCGGCCGCTGTCTGCTCCGACTCGGCCCGCAGACGTTCCTCGCGGCGACATGCTTCATCGGCCAGTTCAATGGCCCGGGCAGCCGCGGCCTGCTCGCGAATGATCCGCTCCCGTTCCGCGCGGGAGGTGGCTCGCTCGGCAAGGCCCGACTCGAGGCGGGCACGCAGATCGTGGATCTGTTCCCGGAGGCGATGCTGCCTGGCCTGCTGCTTTTCGATGGCCTGCTCGGCGGTGCGGATCGTGGCAGTCAACGAATCGTGGTCACCCGCCATCTGGGCAAGTTCGCTGCGACGGGCCACGAGGCCGGTGGCATCGGCCGGGCCACCAAGCACGAGCAGGCCCTCCGACGAGAGGAGAGCGGCGGTGGGCGTCACGAACCGGGTCTCCGGCTCGGCCGCGGGGAGCAGCCTGGCCGCATCGGCGAGCGTCTCGACAACCCACACCCCGCCGAGGAGTCGGCGGACGAGATCCGCCCGCTGGGGTGCCGCCGTGACAAGGCGGTCGAGCCGACCGATCACGCCCGGCAGCCCCGTGAAGTCGGCCCGCTGGAGAGGAGAAACGCTCGTCGTTTCAGCGTCGGCCATCAGAGAGAGGCGGCCGCCACCTTGGCGGGAGGCGGCCCAGGCGACGGCATCGTCAATCGAGGCGACGACGAGGCTCGATCCCCTTTCGCCGAGAACCTGGTCGACCAATGCCGCAATTTCCGGGTCGGCGGAGATGAGGTCGGCCACCAGGCCTTGCAGCCCGGGTGGCCCCTGCTTCGCATCGGCGAGAATCTCCGCGGCGGCCTTGGGAATGCCTTCCTGTCGATCGGTGAGTTCCTCCAACACCCGCCGCCGTTCCCGCAAGGCTTCCAGCTGTGATCGCTGATGGGCGATCGATTGCCAGGCGGCGGTGATCTGGCCGGCCAGGGCCTGCTCGGCGGTCTCCAGTTTCTCGAGTTCGGCAGCCTGCTCGGCCATTCGTCGCGTGAGGGCCTCGAGATTTCCCTCGGCCGAGGCCCTCGCCTCGGCGAGCTTCACCCGGGCCCCCTGGGCGTCGGCCAGGGACTGGCGAGCGGCGGCGGCCGCCGCCTCGGCCCTGGAGAGTTCGCCGGCGGTTCGTACGGCCGCGAGCCGGGCCGCGTCGAAATGGGCCTGTGCATCGCCGAGAGCATGCTCCAGGTTGGCGATGCGATCCCGTGCCGATTCGGCATCGCTTGCCGACCCCTGCACCGCCTCGCTGTGCTGGTGGAGCTGTTGCCTGAGCCGCTCAGCCTCGGCCTCGGCCTCCCCGGCCTCGCGGCTCGCCGCGGACGCCTCGGCAGCAGCAGTGCGGGCTTCGGCAGCTCGCGCGGAGGCCCGCGCTGCGGTGGCCTCGAGGTCACGCTGCAATTCGTCTCGGCGACTTCGTAGCTGGCCGAGCGTGGCCTCCGCGGCGGCCACCTGCTGGCGACTGCCGAGGATCGACTGTTCGGTCTTCTCGAGCTGCTCGGAAATTCGTGTTTCGTCCGCGGCACGCCGATCCAGGGTCTGCTCCGCGGCGGTGAGTTCGGACGCGGCTTCCGCGGCCTCGGCGGCAAGGGCCGTTCTCTCCCGGTCGAGGTCTGCGAGGGCCTCCGAGCTGCCGGCGAGGTCACGGGCAGCCGCAGCGACCCGCAGCCGCCGCAGCCGGTCGGAGAGCAGCCGCCACCTGCGGGCCCTGCGGGCCTGGCGGTGCACCGTCTCGAGCCTCGACTCGACCTCCCCAACGATGTCGGCGAGACGCTGGCGGTTCTGGTCGGCTCGTTCGAGTCGTCGCAGGGCCTCGCTGCGGCGTGCCCGAAAGCGGGTGATGCCGGCGGCTTCCTCGAAGACCGCCCGCCGATCGCGCCCGCTGGCCACAAGCAGCGCGTCGACGCGACCCTGCTCGATGACGCTGTAGGCCTCGGTGGCCGCCCCGGTACCGGAAAAAAGCTCACGAATGTCGCGGAGCCGGGAGACCTCGCCGTTGATCAGGTATTCGCTTTCACCGCTGCGGTAGACCCTGCGGCCGATGCGGACCTCCTCGGCGGCGACCGGCAGTCCGCCGGCGGAATTGTCGAAGACGAGCGTGGTCTCTGCGGCGTTCATCGGCTTGCGGGCGGTCGATCCGGCGAAGATCACGTCGGCCATCTCGCGTCCGCGGAGGCTGCGGACCGACTGTTCGCCGAGCACCCACTTGATCGCGTCGACGACGTTCGACTTGCCAGAGCCGTTTGGCCCGACGATCACGGTGATCCCGTCGGGAAACTCGAAACGGGTTCTGTCCGCGAAGCTTTTGAAGCCGAAGAGTTCAAGCGCCTTGAGCCGGGTCATGATGCGGCGTCTTCGTCGGCGATGATCGGCAGGCCGAACAACGTGAGGCCGTCGTTCGACCCCTCGTTTTCGTCGTCTGCCTGCCGGTCGGCCGAGACCTCCTCGTGGATGGTCGTCCTGCCGTCATTCGCACGCGGAACGGCGTCAAAGACGAGGCGGCTCTCGAGGGCCCGCATGGTGTGGGCCTGCTGCAGGAACTGCACCACGTCGGGATAGCCGCCCCCGCTTTCGGTGATGCCACGGATCACTTCGTCGAGAGATGCCGGGCATTCGACGCAGCGGTCGTCCTCGCCGGGAGCGAAGCGGCTGATCCGTGCCGTGCCACCCTTCACCACGACCACGATCTCGCGTCCTGCCTCGGCCCGCAGGCCGTCGGCAAGGGGGTGCTCGACGCCGAAGAGCACGATCTCGGGCCGCACGCGTCTGGTCGCATGCACCAAAGGAGGCCCGTTCACGTCGAGTATGTGGAGGTGGAATCCGTCGGCCAGCCGCTCACCCCGCAGCAGCGGCAGGGAAGGGTCCATCTTCCAGAGCGTTCGAAAGGCACCATACCGCGTCTCGGCACTGCGGCTCGCCAGCAGACCCTCGAGCGCTTCGATCCCGTTGGCATCGTCGAGCACTCCCAGTGCCGCGAGGGCTGCAGGCCGGCCGCTGCGAAGGTTGGCCGCCGCCTGTGCAAGCTCTTCGGCCACGATCGATTCGCCCAGGTAGGCCAAGGCCTCGGCGGCATAAAAACGGACCTCGGCGTCGTCGGACTTCAGGGCCCGTCGGAGCGTGGAGACCGAATCGCGGCCGATCGCCTCGAGGCGAACTGCCGCGGCAGGGGCGGTGACCGGATCCTCGAGCTGTCGCGAGAGCAGCTCCAGCCTTGCCATCCGCCCACCGGGAGGCTCGTTGACTGCCAGGCACCGGACGACCCGCAGGTAACGCTCGAGGTTGTCGCGATACAGCGGAGGAATCTCCAGTTCGATGAAGCGATCGGTCTTGGGATTGGCCACGCCCCGCTTCGAGCCGCGAATCACGGCGTGGAAGCGGTCGTTGATGCAGTCGCCCAGACGCTTGGAGATGGCGACGGAGCGGTGCTCAGGCTTGAGCACCAGTCCGAGCGAGCGATTTTGCAGGGCCACGCCACCGCCGGGCACGATGCCGCGAACCCGCGATACCGAGTCGAAAGTGCCCTTGGCAACCGGGTCGACGAGCACCGGGCCCTCGGCGACACCCAGCAGGTGGCCGTCGCGAATCCGATTGCCCATCACGGCCATCTCTGCCAACCTCGTCTCCATGAGCCAGCCTGAGGCGAGGCTTTCGGTTTCGTTGCCGGCGGGAACCTCGACCTCGATGTCGAAGCGATCACCGCGTCGCACGCCGGGTGGCAGGTAGCCATGCACCCACACCAGCGATGTCGAGGGGGAGGCGAGCAGCCGGTTGGGTTCGACGACACCGCGGGCCTGGATGTCGGCGATCAGTGTGGCCCGCTGCGGCGAGAGCGGAGGGTCGCTGCCGGTGTCGGGCAGGCCCGTGACGAGGGCCGCGGCCTCCACCCGCTGCGGCAGCACGCCCCAGGAATCGGCGTAGTCGCCGACGAGTTTCGTGTCGGCGTCCATCTCCACGAGCGCCTTGACCTCCGGCGACTGGCTGCGAATTGACGGACCGGCGCAGCCGGCCACGATGGCCAGGCAGACGGCCGCCGCGATCACGGCCCGTGGCCGGAAACGCAGGCCGGTGGCAGCTTGTGAAGGGTGCATCGGCGAGCCGTCAGGCGACAAAGGTCAGGCGAGCTCCGGAAAAAGGTCGGCGGACGGTAGGTTTCCACGGAATCGGCGTCAAGGTGGTCTCCCGGCCGCCGCCGGCACCCGCGGGGGAAACAGGGGAGCGAACCCGTCTTGGCCGCTCGAGGGGGTGCTGCTACGGTTCGCCCGTCCCGAGCACAGGCGGCGGTGTCGAAGCCGGCGGGACGACAGTCCGCAGGAGTTCATGATCCGTGGCAGGCATCACCCCCCATCCCGAATCACTGCAGGTTCACGTGCGGTGGATGATTCGTCGCGACATGCCGGAGGTACTCGCGATCGAGGAGGAGGCATTCGAGTTTCCCTGGTCAGAGGAGGACTTCACCCGTTGCCTTCGCCAGCGGAACTGCATCGGAATGGTTGCCGAGATGGCCGAATCGGTGGTGGCCTTCATGATCTACGAACTCCACCGCTCACGGCTGCACGTGCTCAACTTTGCGGTGCTCCGCAGCCATCGGCGGCTTGGCATCGGCTCGCAGATGCTGCAGAAGCTCGTCGGCAAGCTCTCACCTGAGCGGCGGAACCGCATTCTGCTCGAGGTTCGGGAGCGGAATCTTCCCGCTCAGCTCTTTTTCAGGTCCAACGGCTTTCTGGCGATCTCCGTGCTCAAGGACTTCTATCAGGACAGCACCGAGGATGCCTATCAGATGCAGTTCCTGCAGGAAGCGGAGACGCCCTCAGTCAGGCGACGGGCCGGCTGAGGCAGGCCGCTTCGATTTCACCCAGCCTGCCAAGCAGCCTGGCGGTTGCGGCCGCGGGCGTGCCACCAACGGCAAGCACGCTCACCACCGGCCTGCCAGCCTGCACGGCGGTGCCCAGGGCAGGCAGGTCGGCGATCGCCTCGGAGCCGCCGTCGTCCTCTCGCCAGGCCGCCCGGCGGCAATCGATTTCCGCGATTGCACGCTCGTCGATTCGCAGCGGTTCGCGGGCGAAGAGGATCGCCTTCGCATGATGGATCGGCGGGGATGCTGTCGATGCAGGCGGTCGCGGGACGACAAATCCGCAGGCCGCGAGGTGGTCGCAGAGAATCGGTCCGCCCCGCTGCCGTTCGAGCAGTTCCATTGAGGCAGTCGGCCGGGGATTGAGCTCGATCAGCCAGGGTCGGCCGGCCGGGTCGAGCACCGCGTCGATTCCCACCGCGCCCAGAAGGCCGTGCCGTCTGGCAAGGATCCCACAGAGCCTCACGAAAGGATCGGCCCATGCTGGCTGTGAAGCAAGCGTGACCGATCCGGCGTAGGCGAAAGGACCGGCGTGGGTGGCGGGATGGCCCACGAACTGGCCGGTCACGCCGAGCAGTTCGCAGCGGCCCTCGTGATCGATCACCAGCGAGACCGAGTGCGGCTCACCGGTCACCCGCCGCTGCCAGATTGACCGTGGTGGCGATCGGCCGCCGTGCCATGGACGGATTCCCCTGCCGCCTGCCGAGGCCTGCGGTTTGACAAGGAATGAACCATCGGTGGGAACCCCTCGTGATGAGGCCAGGCTGGCGGGCATGCCGAGGCCGGCCTCACGAGCCGCCATGGCCAGCGGTTCGAGGCTGCGAACGGCCAAGAGGGCCTCCGGCGGCGTGCCGGCGAGCGGCGAGATTGCGGCCATCTCCGCAAGGAGTGGAGGATGGTTCTCGAGTCCGCCACCGTAGAGCCAGAGCGTTGGGGCCAGTTCGGCGAGCCAGGCCGGGAAGCCATCTGGATAGTTGTCGATTCTGTCGACCCGATCGGCAGCTTCGACGAGGTCGCGGTCGGCGAAGAGATCGGCCGCGGCGACCTCGACGCCGCCGGTGGCCAGGCTCGAGGCCATCCATCTCGCCGACGCCGCCACCACGCCGACCCGCATCGATCGCGATCGACTTCCTGCATCAGGGTGATGTCCATCATTCATGCGCGGGTCTCAGACGCGAGAAGAAGCGGCGGGTTGCGGAGGTGGAGGGAGGTGGTATCCTGCCCCCCGGTAACGACGACGCGGCTGCCGAGGCTGGCTGCGAGGAGTTGAAGGATATTTCTCAGGAGAACAAAAACGATGTCGATGTTCATTGGTGAAGCGCTGGCTGGTGACGGCAACGAGGTGGCTCACATCGATCTGCTCGTCGGAAGCAAGGATGGCCCCGTCGGGGTGGCCTTCGCCAATGCCCTGGCCCGCCAGAGCGAGGGCCATTCGAATCTGCTCGCGGTGCTGGCGCCGAATCTCGCGATCAAGCCGGCGACCGTGATGATCACCAAGGTCACCATCAAGGGGGCCAAGCAGGCCGTGCAGATGTTCGGTCCGGCCCAGGCCGCGGTGGCCAAGGCCGTGGCCGATTGCGTGGCTGATGACGTCATTCCCAAGAGCGAGGCGGAAAATCTCGTGATTGTCTGCGGCGTATTCATCCACTGGCTCGCCGAGGACAGCAAGAAGATCTACGACTACAACTACGAGGCGACCGTCGAGGCGATCAAGAATGCCATGACTGGAAAGCCCTCCGCCGAGGAGATGATCGCCGGCAAGGATACGGCCGAGCATCCCTTCAAGAACGCCTAACGGCGGGCGGCATGGCATCACGTGTGCTGATCCAGCTCGACCCCGATCCCCAGCCGAGCACGTTCGATGCGATCGTGGCGATCGACTCAGGAGTCGACACGCTGCTGCGGCATGGAAGCGTGACTCCGGAGGCGTCGGTGCCTTTGGTGCACGGAGCGATGTTTACCCGGGGCGGCGGCGAACTCGCTTCGACTGCGATCTTTGTCGGCGGCTCCGATGTGGCGGCCGCCGAGGCGGTGTTCCGCAAAGTGCGGGAGACCTTTTTCGGGCCGGTGCGGGTTGGCGTGATGCTCGATCCTTCCGGCGCCAACACGACGGCCGCGGCGGCCGTCGTGACCGCGGCGAGGCACGCGGTGCTCGCCGAAAGCCACGCGGTGGTGCTCGGAGCGACCGGACCGGTGGGCCGCCGGGTGGCGGGCCTGCTGGCAGGACGAGCCGGGAGCCTGACGGTCTGCTCTCGGTCGCTGGAGCGGGCCGAAGCCCTGGCCGGGGAGATTGCGGCTCGACGTTCGGCGGCCGTGCAGGCGGTCTCGCTCGGCGGCAGCCTCGCCGAATCTCTGGCTGAGGCGGCGGTGGTGATTTCCGCGGGGGCAGCGGGTGTGACGCTGCTCGACGCCGCCGGGCTCAAGGGCTGCCGCAAGGCCCGGGTCTTGATCGATCTCAACGCGGTGCCGCCGGTTGGCATCGAGGGAATCCTGCCCTCCGACAAGGCGCGGGTTCTCGAGGGAATCCGAGAGGATCTCCCGCCGGTCGCCTACGGCCCACTGGGGGTCGGGGGCACGAAGATGAAGATCCACCGGGCGGCGATCGACGAGCTGTTCGTCTCCACGGAGGCAGCCCTCGACGCCGAGGAGATCCTGGCAATCGCCTGGCGACTCGAGGGCGACTCGACGGATCGCGGGTGACTCGCCGCGGCAGCCGTCACGGTCGACCAAGCACGACGACGATCGCCATCAGGATCAGCAGGCCGACCAGGAGCATCACAAGGTTGCGGCGAAGTCGGCGGCGGCTGCGTTCTTCGCGGGTCAGCCGTCGCACCGTGACCTCGCCGTGATCGGTGGCGATGGTGCGATCCGCTTCGTGGACCGCAAGCGCCGGGTCGATTGGGGCGGGGCCCTCCTCGGGAAGCTCGAGCCTGTCGAGGAAGTCAGCGGGCTCCGCAGAGAGGCCCGCCGGAGGCGGCGGCTCGGCGATGCCGGCTGGCGTGTGCTGTGCGGCTGCCGAGGTGGCCGGCTGGGGCTGGGGTTCTGGTTGAGGCTGAGGCTGGGGCTGGGGCTCGGGATCGGGCTGGGGCTGGGGTTCCGGCTGGGGCGGGGGCTGGGGATCTGGCTGGGGTGGGCTTTGGGGGTGGGGAACGAGAAAGTGGCCGCGGCAGATCGGGCAGGCCGCCGGCAGGTCCGCCAGATCGCGAGCGATGCTCACCGCCGCGTGGCAGTGCGGACAGGCCACGGCAAAGAGCCCTTCGGCTGCCGCCGAGGCCGCGAGATCCGGGTCGTTGGGGTCGAGATTGAAGCTCATTGGGGGAGTCTCCATCAGCCCCCGAAGCGGCTGACATGACGAATCACCATACGCTGCAGGATCCGCGGCATCCATCGCGATGCCAGCAGGTAGGCCTTGGCGTTCCATCCCGGGGTCAGTTCGTCGCGGCGATGCTCCACCGCCCGGACAATCCTCGCGGCAGCCCGTCCCACGGGCATCGGGCGGCCGCGGCTCCAGCCGGCCCGCCGGCCGGCGACGAGGTTCTCCCAGAAACTCGATTCCAGCGGACCGAGCGTCGCCAGCGTCACGCCGATGCCCTCGGGAGCCAGTTCCATCCGCAGGCCGTCGGCCAGCGAGGCAATTGCCGCCTTGGCCGCGGAATACTCGAGGTGTTCCGGCAGCGGCCATCGTCCCAGGATCGAGCCGATCACGAGCAGACAAGGATCGGCCGATCGACGAAGCGACGGGAGGCTTCGCCGCACGAGCTCGGCAGGGGCGAAGAAGTCGAGCTCCATCACGTCCCGCAGGGTTTGGGGTGATGCCCCGGCGAAGGGCCCGACCGCACCCCGGCCCGCCGCCAGGACGAGCAGGTCGAGGCCGCCGAGCCGTTCGGTGGCCAACTCAGGCAGGCTGTCCCGGAAACCCGCATCGGTGATATCTCCGGCAACAACCTCGATCCTTCCGCCGCAGCTGGTGACCTCGGCGGCCAGTTCCTCCAGCGGCCCGCGGCGGCGGGCGGTGGCCAGCACACGTGCCCCGCGGGCGGCCAGTTCGCGGGCGAGACTGCGGCCAAGGCCCGATGAGCCACCCGTGACGATCGCCCGCTGGCCCGCGATCTGCCGGTGGCGGTCACGACCGCGGGCTGTCATCCCGCACACCGCCCCGTTCCCAGGCTCTCCCCCTCGTCGGCGGTGACGAGCGAGTGCGGGCGAACGGCGGCCCGTTCGGGGTCGATGCGGCCTGCCAGCTCGTTCGGCAGACGGCAGTGCACCGTCACCTGCTTCTCGTCGAATCGCCTTGACAGCACCTCGCCATTGGCATCGAGCCAGGCAAGAAGCCTTCCATTTCCCGGGTCGGTCACGATGTCGAGGTCGAGGAATCGGGCCGAGAGGGCGGTGGAGGTCGCGGCCCGCAGCTGCTCGATCCCCCGGCCGGTGCGGGCGGAGACCGGGATGGCGTGCGGGTAGCGAGCCTGGAGGCGTTCGCGGTGGATCGGGGCGGCCTGATCGATCTTGTTGAGCACCAGGAGGGTGTCTTTCTCGTCGATTTGCAGTTCACCGAGCACCCGCCGGACCGCCGCTATCTGCGAATCGAGCTGGTCGCTGGAGGCGTCGGCCACGTGCAGCAGCAGATCGGCTTGCCGGGTCTCTTCGAGCGTGGCGGTGAAGCTGGCAATCAAATGATGCGGCAGGTCGCGAATGAAGCCGACGGTGTCGGAGAGCAGCACCGGACCCCAGCCGGGAAGACGCCAGCGGCGGGTCCGGGTGTCGAGCGTGGCAAAGAGCTTGTCGGCAGCCAGTTCGTCCGATCCGGTCAGTCGGTTGAGCAGCGTGCTCTTGCCGGCATTGGTGTAGCCCACAAGCGAGCAGGTCCGGCGGCCCTGTCGAGCGGCAACCTGCCTCGTTCGTCGGGCATGAATCACCGCGAGATCCTGTCGCAACTCGTGGACCCTCTTCTCGACGAGCCGACGGTCGACCTCCAGCTGCTTCTCACCTGGGCCCCGCATGCCGACGCCCATCTTCAGTCGAGAGAGGTGGGTCCACATCCGCTTCAGCCGCGGCAGCGAGTATTCGAGCTGGGCGAGTTCCACCGCCAGCCGGGCCTCGTGGGTCCGCGCCCGGGCCGCGAAGATATCGAGGATCAGCTCCGATCGGTCGAGCACCTTGACCCCCACCGCTCGCTCGAGGTTGCGGGTTTGGGCGGGGGTCAGATCGTTGTCGAAGATCACCACGTCGGCCCGGTGACGCTCCACAAGAAGGGCCAATTCCCGCACCTTGCCGCGGCCGAGGTAGGCAGTTTGATCGGGAGCTTCGCGACGCTGGGTCAACTCCGCGAGCACCCGCACTCCGGCGGAGTCGGCCAGACCGGCAAGTTCGCCGAGCGGGCGTGCGGCGGGGTTCCCGCCGTCGCGGATCAGGCCGGCAAGCACGCCGGTCTCTGAGGCCACGCTGTTGGTTCGCATGCGTTCCTTCACGATTGCATTCGGCCCTCCTCGGCTTTCATTCTACACGCCGGGCCTGGGTCACTCCCAGCCGCGGCCGGTGTCGGCCGAATCGATCATTGCCGAGCAGCTCTCCCAGCGGCGGGTGTCGAGCAGCCCGTCGGCCACCGCGTCCTTCACGCCGCAGCCGTCCTCGTGGGTGTGGCTGCAGTCGGGATAGCGGCAGTGGTTGGCAAACGGGTGCACGTCGCGAAAGGCGGCGGGCACCTCCGCCGCGACCACCTCCCAGAGCTGGAGTTGCCTGATGCCAGGGGTGTCGACGACATGGCCCCCGCCTCCGCCGCTGCGGGGCAGGGGGATCAGGCGGGCGGTGGTGGTGGTGTGCCGGCCCTTTTCGTTGTCGTCGCTGACCGCCGCGGTGCGGAGGTCGAGATCGGGGGCGATGCGGTTGAGCAGCGACGACTTGCCGACGCCGCTTTGGCCGACGAAGGCCGTGATCTTTCCCTGCAGTTGCGACTCGAGCCGCTCAATCCCCATGCCGCTGGCTGTCGAGGCGAGGATCACCGGGTAGCCGATCCGGGCATAAACCCCGGCCAGCGGAACCAGGCCGGCGGGATCGACAAGGTCGGTCTTGTTGATCACCACGACCGGCAGAATCCCGTTGCACTCCGCGGCCACGATGAATCGATCGATCAGCCCCGGCTTGATGCGGGGCTCGGCGGCACTCGCCACGATCACCACCTGGTCAACGTTGGCCACGATCGCGTGACGGCGGCCACGGCTGGTGCGGGAGAGTTCGGTCTGGCGGGGCTCGACGGCCTCGATCATGCCCTCGGTCTCCCCGCCGCGGACCCAGACCCGGTCTCCGGCGGTCACGACGTGTCGCTGGTCGGTGGCAACCGTCTTGAGGAGCCGGCTGGTCACGCATCGCACGACGCGGCCGGCGGCTGATTCAACCAAACTGTCCAGCCCGCGAACCTCGAGCACCCGCCCTGGCCAGGCCCCGTCATCGCGACGGCCAACCGGCAGGCTGCTGCCGGTGGCTGCGGTTGGCAGAGGCTCCCGCACCACGGTTCGGCGGCGGGTGAGGGAGCCCTTTCCGCTGAGCCGTTCCGAGGCGGTCAGCTCGTCAGGGTGCACATCTCCGCCGTCGGAGGCTTCCGTGAAATCGCGTCGCCGCTGGCGGCTGCCCCGGTTCTTGCGAAAGTCGACCCGCTCCTTCGCAGGGCCACGGTCGCGGTTCGGCTTGCGATTCAAAGCTGTTCCATGGCCCGCCAGAGCCTGCTAGCGGCCCCGCCGTGAGCGGCCGACCGGCTTGTTTCCCGTCCGTGCAACCAGCCCCGCCGCCTCGAGCAGCGAACGGCCGAACATCTCGTTGGTTTCATCGTTGTCGGCCGGCGGAGCGGTCGCCCCGAGCTGCGAAGGCTCGAAGGCGATCTCGTATTCGTGCCGTGCGATTCCGATTGTGTCACCGGGGTCGAGCCGCTGCTCGCTGACTCGGTTGCCGTTGACCTTGGTGCCGTTGCTGCTGCCGAGATCCCGCACGACCCAGTAGCCGTCAACCACGGTCAGTTCGCAGTGCACCCCCGAGACGTTCGGGAATCGTAGCACGATGTCCGAACTCTCCCGCCGTCCGAGCACAAGCTGCGGCCGCAACAGCGGGATCGGATCCCCGCCACCGACCGGGATCAGCTCCCCCAGCGTGCGACCTTCGGATTTGGTCTCCTCAGACATGGTTCCTCCACGGTCCAGGATCATGGCAGCAGGCTTCCTCTGGTGTCCACAGGCCCCGGGGGCGATCCTGCCCCCGCCGGGTTGTTGTTCCGCCCGTCACCACCGACTCTATCAACGACCTCCGTCTGGGGCCAGAAACCGGCGGCTGGCAGATCCAGCCTCGCCGATCGCAGGATACACTACCCGGGACGGTTGTGAGGGCCGCAGCGGAGCGGACCGGACGGCCGCCGTCGATTCGTTGCCCCCACCGCGGCAGCCTCCGGGCTCGCCCGGCGGAGACCGACGACATCGACGGAGGAAAGTCCGGGCTCCACGGGGCACGATGGTGGGTAACTCCCACCGGCCGCGAGGTCAGGGAAAGTGCAACAGAGAGGAGACCGCCTCCGAGGCGACCGCTTCGGGGGTAAGGGTGAAACGGTGAGGTAAGAGCTCACCAGCAGGCCGGGTGACCGGCCTGGCTCGGCAAACCCCATCGGGAGCAAGGCCAAGCAGGAAGGAGACCGGGGTCACCCGGCGCGGGGCGGCCCGTCCCGCACCACCTTCCGGGTAGGCTGCTCGAGCCGTCGGGTAACCGGCGGCCCAGAGAAATGGCCGTCCGCCCGCCTGGGTCGGTTTCGCAAGAAACCCCCGCGGGGGCGACAGAACCCGGCTTACAGGTCTGCTCCGCTGCGGCCCCCATGCCCGTCGCCGTGCACATCCTCCTGTTCCTGCTCATCGAGGAGCTTGATCAGCTTGGAGATGCAGAGGCTGTTGACGCTGACATGCAGCTGCCGGGCCTCGGCTTTGAGGGTTTCGTGAAGCGATTTCGGCATGCGGACGGTCACCACCCGCTGCGACTCGCGATCCTTTCCGCGGTCCCGCTGGCGGGAGCGGAGGTCGTCGAGCAATTCGCGGATGCGGGCGTATTCCGGGGAGCATTCGAAACGGACGAGCGACTTCGCCTCGCGGAAGGTCCGCCGCACGATCCCGTCCACCCCGAGCACCTCCCTGAAAAAGACGACCCATTCGGGATCCATTGCGTGCAGTCGCTCGGCCACCTGCAGCACGGCCCCGGCCGCCGCGGCTGCCGACATCCCGCTCTCCGCCCCGGTTTCGCCGGTCGGCCTGGTGGCCGCCGCCGAGCCTCGGTGGGACTCGCGGGCCGAAGTCGTATTCATCCTTGAATCTCCTCGAGATCGTCTCTGAAGTTGCAGCCGGTCGGGTGTGCCCCGGTCGGTCTGGACCGGTCTCGGCCGGTCGCTGTCATCCTGCCGATGAGTCAAGTGCTGTCGCGAAGTGACTGCACTGCAAGGACTTCCGGCACGCCGGTCGGGGCCGCCTTCTTTCCGGGCAGCGATGCCTGAAACAGGGGCATCGCCCGGGCTGCGCAGAGATTAAGCACCCGCCCGGTTTCTCATTTCCCAGGTGTCCGTGCCGTTTGCCCCGTGTGGCAGGGCTGGTCGGGCGGGTCGCTGGTCTCCGCCCCCCCCGGGCGGCCGAGCCGTTGATTCGCAGCGGCGTGCGTGTGCTGCGGCCCCTCGAGGAAATCGACGACCATGGCGGTGGCGTGGGCCGCAACCGTCTCCTCGAGCCGACGCCAGC
>Ga0180429_10002180_pt1 | contig 16284 bp, 9 predicted proteins | sample SS_ome_FD_132428 | JGI IMG/M metagenome (GOLD analysis project Ga0180429, IMG submission 132428) | Hypersaline lake sediment archaeal communities from the Salton Sea, California, USA - SS_1_S_1 metaG | ecosystem: Environmental > Aquatic > Non-marine Saline and Alkaline > Hypersaline > Sediment ...
GCCGCACCGCAGGCGGCTGTCGAACTCAAAGGCAAGGGCCGGACGCTGATGCAGGCTTCAGCCGATCGCAAGACATTCACCGCAACGCTTCCGGTCGACACCGACGGCGGCTACCGAATCTCACTCCAGGACGCCAAGGGGCGCACAATCCGCACTCTGCCCGATCCCCAGGCGGCCGGCGGCGGATCTCCCCTGCCGATCGGCGGCGAATCCATCGACGGCTACTATCCCATTCGGGCGATACCCGACGCTCCTCCGACGATCAAGTTCCTCCTGCCCGGACGCGATCTGACAGCGGCGCCCGGGACAAAAGTGCGAATGAAGATCAAGGTCTCCGACAAGTTCGCCCTCGGAGAAATAACGATCTTCGTCGGCAAGTCCGACGGTAAGGCCGAAAGCGTTCTTCAGCGCGATCTCAAAGGCTCGAAAGATGAACTGATCGAATACGAGTACGTCGTCGGGGCCGATCTGCCGGACGACGGAACGGTCGTTCTGGGATACAACGCCGCGGTGAGCGACAAACGGGACCTGCCCCGGCTGAAGCTCGGACCGCAAACTGCGGCTTCGAAGACATTCAGGATAACCGTGCAGGACGCGACGAAACTCGCCGAACAGGCCGCCAAACGATACGCCGAACTGCGGAAGAAGCTCCTGGAGATACTCGACATCCAGTTGTCCCAGCGAGTCAACGCCGCGATCTGCAAGACCAAACACTCCAAGCTCGCCGAGATCAGGAAGACCGGATCGGAGATCGTCGCCGGACAGCAGGCCGTTCGGGACGGCATGCTCTGGCTGCTGACAAAGCACAAGTTCGACCAGGATATGCTGGCGATCCAGCAGGAGATTGCACGCCTGTTCGCAAACGAAGCCAGGACCGCGATCGACCAGGCGCGGATCCTCGCGGCCCTGGCGGCGATCGACGCTCGCGGCAAGGCGTGCGACGATCTGTCCGGTTCGCAGAATCGGATCATCGAGGCGATCCAGTCGATGCTGGCGATAATGCCGGAGCTGGCGGGCAAGAAGGAAAAGAAGGCGACCGCCGCCGAAGACCTGCCGCCCGACATCAAGGCCAAGCTCGCCGAACTGAAGGCCAAACTCGAGCAGTTCGCCGAAGGCCAGAAGAAGGTCATCGAGTCCGCCAGGCGGCTGACGAAGGTTCCGGTCGACGTCTTCCAGGAAGAGAATGAGAAGATACTCAACGAACTGAAAGCCGTCGAAGACAACTGGGAGAAGTTCATCAACGAAGCGTTGGCGGACTTCTCGAAGCTCGCCGAACAGGACTTCTCCAACCCGGCGATGCTCAAGGAGCTTCTGTCGGTCAAGTGCGACGTTACGATGGCCAAAGACGCCCTGAGCAAGAAGGCCGCAGAGATCGCCGTAGCCGCCGCGGGCTCGGCTAAGACCAAGTCCGAAAAGGAAATGGACAACCTCGAAAAATGGCTGCCGGACCAGCCCGATCGCGAGAAATGGTCCATGGAGGCTCCTGCCGGCGGACAGGAGAATATCGAAATGCCCGATCTGCCCGACGAGTTGGAGGATCTCGTCGGGGACCTGCTCGAAGAGGAGGAGGACCTGTTCGAGGAGATGGCCGACGTATCGGCCAAAGCCACCGACAGCGGAGAAAAGGGCCTGGGCTGGGATGCGCTTGACGGGCCGATATCGTCGATGGCCGCCAAGGGCGTAACCGGCAACCAACTGCCCAACCCCTCGGAGATCTCCGGACGATCCGGAGAAGGCAGACAGGGCAAGTCGACCGGCGAGTTCGTCGAAGACAAGGCCGTCGGAAAAGGCGGACGCCGCACTCCCACCCGCCTGACTCCCGAACCGTTCAGCAAGGGCGAAGTCGACGACAAGGGCTCCGAAGCCGAAGGCGGCTCGACCGGAGGCGGGAAGATATCCGGCTCAGGTGCCGAGGGGCTCGAAGGTCCGGTCCCCCCGGAGATTCAGAAAGACCTCAAGCGCCTCTCGGGCAAGCAGGCCTCGCTGATCAACAGGGCCGAGCAGATCAGGGCCCAGTTCAAAGTCACCGATCACTCGAACCTGCGGCTGTTCCAGGCGATCACGCTGATGAACCGCGTGAAGAACGACCTGGACAAGTTCCGCTACCGCAACGCCCTGAGGGCGCGCAAGGAAGTCGTCGGAGCCCTGCAGGACACCGCGATGCTGCTGGGCGGCGACGTTGACGTTCAGGCCGACGCCTCGGCGTCGATGCCGAAGTACATACGCGACGACATCGCCGACGCAATGACAGGCAAGCTGCCCGAGGAGTTCAGGGAGGTCCTCAAGCAGTATTACCGAAGACTCAACCAGGAAGGCAAGTGACCATGCAGTTCGGCGGGGACGCCCACACCGCGCCGTGGTACTCCGGAGGACTGGCGTTCGAATGCCAGGGATGCGGTGGGTGCTGCGCCGGCCCGGAGGAGGGATACGTCTGGGTCTCACAAGACGACGTGGAGGCCATCGCGGCGCACCTGAGAATCTCCGTCGGAGAGATGATGAAGAAGTACGTTCGCAAAGTCGGAAGGAGAATGAGCCTGCGGGAGGTCCCGGAAACCAAAGACTGCGTCTTCCTGGAAACCGCACATGACGGACAGAGAAGATGCAGCATATACAGATTCCGCCCCACGCAGTGTTTGACCTGGCCGTTCTGGCCCTCAAACCTCCGCGACCAGGACAACTGGGCACTGGCCGGATTCCGCTGCGTCGGCATTAACCGGGGCGACATCCACAGTCCGGATCAAATCGAGAAACGTCGTGACGCCACCCGAGAATAGCTTCAGTCCCGACGATCGGGAATTGGCGCAGGCGGTCGCCGAATGCTCCAGGGACGATTCGTTCCTTAACGCCATACGAGACGCATACCGGGACATTGACTGCGCTTCGGATCCGAACAGCGCAATCTGCCTCGGCGGCGGGGCCTGCTGCAGGTTCGACCTGTTCGACCACCGGCTCTATGCGACCCTGGGCGAACTGGCGATTTTGAGCCGAACCGAGCCGTCGGACGCATCCCGAATGGATCTCAACCGCTGCCCTCACCAGCAGGGTCCTCGATGCCTGGCCAGGGAGAATCGGCCGCTGGGCTGCCGCGTGTTCTTCTGCCGCGAAAGCCCCCGAGCCGAGGAAAACCGGGCGTACGAAACCGCCCATAGTCGAATTCGCCGCCTGCACGCAGAATATGACCTGCCCTACGCATACGTAGAATTGATATCCGCATTAAAGATATTGCGCCAGTTTGCCGTTGACACACTGTAGTAAAGCACTTATTATTTTGTCTGGAATGTCCGCCGCGAAGGAGCGGGTGGGCGTTTATATCGTACAAACAGAGGTTTATGAACATGAAAAAAGTCTCCATTACACTGTTGCTGGTCATGTTGGCCGTTACGTTCGTCTCGGGTTGCGCCAGATCGACGCCCGAAACTTCATTGGAGCGGAATTTCAGAATCACCCAGAGCTGGAAACTCGACAACAGAATGTTCGTCGACGACTGGGACGACTTCTGGATGATCGACAAGAACTCCCAACTGTCGCCGTTCCACCAGCGTCTGGGCTACTGATCCGATCGATCTGAGCCGCAATACGACATAACATGCAGGACCCGCCGACGCGCCGTGATGTTGCGGCCGGTCGGCGGGTCCTGCTGTTTTGTCAGCGCGGCGCCTGAACTGCGGGCGGCGAACACGGAGCGCTATCATGAGTGAATCAAACCGACTGGCCGTCTTCCCCGGTACGTTCGATCCTATCACCAACGGTCATCTCGACGTAATACGGCGCGGAGCCAAACTGTTTGACCAGCTCGTAGTCGCAGTCGGGAACAACCCCGAGAAGACTCCGTTGCTCGACGCCGAAACTCGCGTGGAGATCATCAAGCAGTCGACTGCGGGCATCGAGGCAGTCACAGTCGAGATGTACTCCGGCCTGACGGTGGATTTCGCCGCGAGCGTCTCGGCGACGGCGATATTGCGGGGAATACGGGATTCGGCGGACCTTCACTACGAATACGGAGCGGCGCTGACCAATCGCGTTGTCGCGGGCGTCGAAACCGTCTTCGTGATCCCCAGCACGGAGCACGCATTCACTTCATCAAGCCTGATCAAGCAGATCGTCTCCATGGGAGGCGACGTGTCGGCAATGGTGCCGCCGGCAGTGCTGCCCCACCTGAAACAACTTCCAATGTCCGATACCCAACACCCAAGTTCCAAGTAACGGCAAAAGGCAACGACAGGCGCGCGGGACGTGTCGCATCACGGCGGCCTATTGGAATACCCCGGGTTGCGGCAATTCCTTTGAGAGTCATGTCGTTGACTTGGAATTTGGTCCTTGGGCATTCGACATTGAGCGTTGATCCCCCTCCCTTTCGGTGAGCGCAAAAAACAAGGCGCCAGGAGAGGGGGGCCTGGCGCCTCAAACTCGGTCAAGAGGGAATATGACCGAGGAGCCTCGTAGTTACCGCTTATTATTAGAGCATCCGACATTCATTATGTCAAGGATAGAATATTTTTTTCACGTCGCGCAAAGGGTTGCCGAGTGTCGCTAACGATCTAAAGACAGAAACTTACGTTCCCCAGCCCATCCGTCAGCCATCAACCGGACCGGTTGATTTGTCGAAATTGTAAAGGCCTCGCGATTCGATGTGACGCAATACGGCGTCGGGAACCATATAGCGGACCGACAATCCGGCCTCGATACGGCTCCGAATGTCCGAAGAAGATATGTCTACAAGCGGCGTGACGCACATTCCGTCAAGCATCTCGTCGGCCCGTCGCCTACCGAAGCGTTCGGAGAGCTCCTCGGTGATTTCGGCGACCTTCTCGTGCCAGGGAGGACGTGCGGCGACAATGATCCTGGCCATACGCACAACGTCGTCGGCCCGATACCAGTTCGGCATGTCGGCCAGCATGTCGGCTCCTACGACGAGATCGATATCGTTCGAGCCGCCGCGCCCGATCTCATGCAGCGTGTCGTAGGTGTAACTCGGCGCCGCACGCCGCAGCTCGACTTCGGAAATCTCAAACAGATCGTCGCCTTCGACTGCAAGCCTGAGCATCTCCAGTCGATCGGCGTCGGAGGCCCCCGCCGGCCCCTTGTGAGGCCCCCTGGCTGAAGGAACAAGCGTAATCCCGCCGTATCGGCGTTGTTCGGCGACCGCTCGCGCGGCGATCAGGTGCCCGTTATGCACGGGATCGAAGGTTCCGCCGAACAACACGACACGGTAATTCATCACTATTTTCCTGCGATTTTCACGCTGCTCATTGACTCGCAACCCGAGTTATTGTATAAACTTTGGCCCCCAATAGCGAACTGTTGTGTGTAAGGCTCTGCTTATTCGGCAGATTATCGATAACAGGCGGACCGGGCCGGACCCCGGACCAGAGCAAGAATGGAAAATAATGGAACAGAAGCACGCAGACATACTGAACGGAGTAATTGACGCCGACTCACTGGCCAAGCTCGACGCCCTGGGCAACGACAGGGCCAATGAATTCATCGCCGACGCCGTGGCGTTGTGCAAGCCGGCGAAAGTGATCGTATGCAACGACGATCCGGCCGACATCGCGATGATCCGCCAGGCGGCGATCGACAATAACGAAGAGACCCCCCTGGCGATGGAAGGCCACACCGTCCACTTCGACGGACCCAGCGACCAGGCGCGCGACAAGAAGGTCACCAAGTACCTGGTGCCCGAAGGCGAGCACCTCGACGAGAAGCTCAACTGCACCGATCGCGACGCCGGACTGGCCGAACTGCGCGGGATATTCGACGGCGCCATGGCCGGCAGGACGATGTACGTCCGCTTCTTCTGCCTCGGCCCGGTCGATTCCGCCTTCAGCATCTCCTGCCTGCAGCTCACCGATTCGGCGTACGTCTGCCACAGCGAAGACATGCTCTACCGCGCCGGCTACGAGCAGTTCAAGCGCATCAGCCCCGACGGCGAGTTCTTCCGCTACCTGCACACCGCCGGACGCATGGAGAACAACGTCTCGGTCGACGTCGAGAATCGCCGCATCTACATGGACCACACGCAGAACACCGTCTACAGCACCAACACGCAGTACGCCGGCAACACCGTCGGCCTGAAAAAGCTCTCGCTGCGTCTGGCGATCCGCAAGGCTGATCGCGAAGGCTGGCTGGCCGAGCACATGTTCATCATGGGCGTTCACGGTCCCAGCGATCGCGTAACGTACATCGCCGGTGCGTTCCCCAGCGCTTGCGGCAAGACGTCAACGGCGATGCTGCCCGGCGAGACGATCGTCGGCGACGACCTGGCTTACTTCAAGGCGATCGACGGAAAAGCCGTCGCAGTCAACGTTGAGGCCGGCATTTTCGGCATTATCGAAGAGGTCAACGCCGAAGACGATCCGGTCATCTTCGACGTGCTGACCACTCCCGGCGAAGTTATCTTCGGCAACGTCCTGGTCAAGGACGGCGTTCCGTACTGGATGGGCATGGGCGTCGATCTGCCCGCCGACGGGGTGAACTACCAGGGCCGGTGGACCTCGGACATGACCGACGTGAAGCCCTCGCACAAGAACGCACGATACACCGTGCGGATCAACTCGCTGGCCAACGCCGACGCCAGGGCCGACGCCCCCGACGGCGTTGAACTCGGCGCGATAGTCTACGGCGGACGCGATTCGGACATCTCCGTCCCCGTCCAGCAGAGCTACGACTGGGCCCACGGGATCATGATCGGAGCGTCGCTGGAGTCGGAGACCACCGCCGCGACGCTCGGAGCCGAGGGCGTGCGAACGTTCAATCCGATGAGCAACATGGACTTCCTGTCGATGCCGCTGAGCCAGTACATCGGCAACAATCTCGACTTCGCGGACAAACTCGACGCCGAGCCGATGATCTTCGGGGTCAACTACTTCCTGAAGAAGGACGGCAAGTTCCTCAACGGCAAGCTCGACAAGGGCATCTGGGTCAAGTGGATGGAGCTTCGAGTCCACGGCGACGTCGAAGCGATCGACTCCCCCACCGGACGCATCCCCAGGCACGAAGATCTGGCCAAACTGTTCAAGCAGTATCGCGACTTTGACTACACCGAGCAGATGTACGTCGAGCAGTTCACGATCCGCATCCCCGAGAATCTGGCCAAGCTCGATCGCATCGGCGAGATCTACGCCAACACGCCGGACACCCCCGCGGCCCTGACCGACGCGATGGACGCACAGCGCAAGCGTCTGACCGAACTCCAGGCCGCCAAGGGCGACTACGTCTCACCGCTGGACCTGTAGCCTCCGCTGACAACGCCTATATGAAAGCCCGACCGGACACCAATGTTCGGTCGGGCTTTTTCAATTCCATACGAACGGAACACCCGCGGCGTTAGTACCCTCTTACGTCCTTCAGCCACTTTTTCAGCTTCGGCGGGATATTGCCGCTGACCTCTTCGGGTACGCGATGATCCCAATTCGCCTGGCGGTGATACTTCATGCTCTGCTGAAGTTCCTTCAGCCGCGCCGCGGCGGCGCCCGGATAGGGATTCGTCCCAAGCAGGCCGGCTCGCTTGAACGCCTCCTGGCGCAGGGCGTTTGACTTGTCGTGCAGCTTTCCGATCTCGGCGGTTATCCGGGCGTATTCCCTGCTGCTTCGCCTTTCCTCCGCCATGCGTCGTCGCTCGTCGTCGAAAGCCTTCCTGGCAGCGGTGCGCGCGGCGTCGGCTTTCTTTATCTCGTCAGCGAACTTCCCTCGCACGCGATTTTCAGCCGCCCTTCCGGCCTCGTGCATCCCGGTCTGCTTCGCGCTGACGGTCTTCTGCAGCTTCGAGAGCTCCGGATGCGATCCTCTCAGTTCGGCTTCAAGAGCGCCGAGGCTCTTGCCGAGCGTATCAAGCCGCCTGTGCAGCTTCTTGCGCCCGGCGTGATTCTCGATTTCCCGCCGCCGGGTGTCGTCCAGCAGACGCCTGAGACGCTGGCTGGAGATCTCGGCCTTCCGGCATTTGGGATCGGACGCCCTTCGAGCGGCCAGCAGGCGATTGTACTTGTCGACAAGCACTCTTTTCTTCTTGCCGTCGGTTTCCTTCTCACAGGCCGCCTTGAGGGCCTTGAGTTCAGGAAGATCCATGACCTTCGCTTCAGCCTCAAGCTTCTCCTTGTTCGCCGCATCAACCTTCGCGGAGATCGCCTTGAGCTTCGGGCTGTTGCGTGCCTCGGCTTCGGCCTTGCCCCGCTGCTGCTCGCACTTGCGAATATCCTCGCGGAGTTTCACAAGCCGAGCGTCTTTCCGGATCTCCTGGGTGATCTCTCCGATCTTCTTGTTAAGCTCGCCGATCTCCTTCTCGCTCGCAGTGTCCCGCCCGATAGTCCGCAATTGCTCGTGGATCTTCCGGTCAATGGCGCTGCGGGCCTGGTCGGCCTTGCGGACAAGCCCCTGGAGTTTGTCGAGTTTATCGCTCTTGATCGGAGCCGATCGTTTGGCGTGGAGCTTCCCGATCTCGGTCTGGATCCTGCCGTACTCGCCGGCCCGGAGTTCGGCGTCCAGGGCCCGCCGGCGTCCTTCCCATGCGTCGTGGCGGTCCTGGTCTTCCTCTGACCATTCGGCCAACTGCACCAACGCGCCCGGCGGCATGCCAAGCGAATCGAAGTCCTTGTGCACCTTGCGGTATATGCGGAAGTGATCGATCTTGCCGGTGAAGAATTCCTCCCGGCCCCTGCCGCAGGCGATGAAGTTGCCCTCGGGTCGGTCGCCGATGAACACCATTCGCGGTCGGATCTTACAAGCCTTACCGGCAACCTTCTTCCCGTCGATATGGACCGAAGCAGTCGCCCCGTCCATTTCAACCCGCACGCGGACCCATTTGCCGGCCGCGATCCCCTGCGACGCGACGACACCGCAGCTCTTGCCGCCATGTTTCGCCGTAAGCGTCGCCTTGCCGTCTTTCGCATCGACCGACAAGTAGAAGCATTCATCATCGCCGGTCCCGAAGTCGAACAGGCGCCCGCCCTTGCCCGCCGATCGGTTAATAAGCATGTCAATCGTCAACTCCCCAAAGTCCGCGATCGACGGCGGAGCCTCGGCGTACTGATCCTTCCCGTTGAAGATCGCGTATTTGTGTTCGCCGTCTTCTGCGAACGCAGGCAGGCCGTGCAGGAGCCCGTTGTTGTTCACGTACGAATCCTCCAGAACAACCGCCTTGGGCTGGTTGAACCGCCAGTCGGCGTACAGGGCTCCGGCGTCGGCCCCGCCGCCGAGTCCCGGAGCCTTGTCGACTCTGGCGATCTCGCGATAGAACCTTCCGCGCGAAAACACGCCGGGGCTCTTGTTGGTGATCGTGGCGCCGTAGTCCACGACCAGGCCGCCGGTGATTATCTGGCCCTTGGCGTAACCGAGATACAGGAATGGGTCGCCCTTTATGACGGCGCTTCCTTTGATCTCGGCCTGGCCTTCGTAGACGTTCTGACGTCGGCGGTGCGTGCCGACAACCGTGGCGCCTTCCAGTATGCGCGCGTTTTCACCGACCTGGACGTCTCCGGACACCCACGCCCTGCCGCCGACCTTGGCGTGTCCCGATACAACGACCTTAGGGCCGGAGATGACCGCAAACTCCTTGATGCAGGCGCTGTCTTTCACCGTCGCCCCGTCAAGGACCATCGCATCAGGTCCGACGTAGGCGGTGGCGGCGACCTTGCAGGTGTCCGACACGAAACCGCCGCCGTTGGAGTGCCGGCGCCCGCGTGCGTTTCGCTGTAGGAACGCCGAGCGAATCGACAGGTTGTCCAGGATCTCAAGCTTGCGTTGAACCCACCAGGAGCCCTCGCCGTACCGGCCTGAGGCGATCCTGTCGCGGATCTCCTTTTCGGCGGTTTTGATGCGGACGCGCATCGCCGCGAGCTTGTCCTGGGCGAACTTCCCGTCCTCGTCGTCCAGAGGGATAGGCACATCCCACTTTGTGGGGTAGTCCAGGTATTTGTTCTGGTTGTTTATCGAGTACAGTTCGTCGAAATTCCCCACGTCGCCCTGCATTCGATGCGGCGTGCCGGGCCGGCAGCCGGTGAATGTCGCCTCCCACGGATACCGCGGGGCGTGCGGCCCGAGCATGTACCAGGTCATGTCGGGGGCCTTCGAATCCAGGATTGGAAACGCGCTGGGGCTGGCGGACACCGTAAGCCACAACCGCTTGTCGGCGGGCTTGAGCGCCAGGGTCATCTTGCCCTTGTTCCACATGGGGCTGTAGCGGGCCCGTCCGTTCGGGTCGACAGCCACGATGCACGCGCGCCAGTCCGAGTGAAGCTGCGGATCGTAGACGCCCTCAAAATCAATGGTGATCTCCCTGGCGCCCTTGTCGGGATTGAGGCGAATGATGTTGTATCCGCACCACCTGGGCGCTTCGGCGTTGGAGATGCGGTAGCGGTTCTTGCGGCCGTATACGGGATAGACCGAACTGACCTCGGGCATGCCGTACCTGCTTCTGAGCATGTGCTGCTCGCAGATGTCGACGGTGACCATACGGGCGGCGTACTCGCCGAAGAAGTCGCCGAAGCCTCGAACACCGTTTTGCCAGAGCCCCTTTTCCTGACCCAGGCGAGCGACGGTGTGATACGCCGTCCACTCCGCCGCGGCGCCCATGCCGCCCAGCACGACCGGGATTCCGTAGCCCCAGTGCGGATTGTCGCCGAGCACAAAGCACCACATCGACGATTGATATCCGCTGCGGTTCACGTTGCGCCACGGGTAGCAGAAGTTGCCGCTGAAGACCTGCATCTCGCCGGGCGCCGCCAGGTGCTGGGTCGCGTTGCCCTGGGTGAACAGGAAATACCCGCCCCAGGCTCCGCACGGCATGCCGAACTCGTGGCCCAGCGCGGCGATGTTGGCGTCTCCGATTCCGCAGTGCATCCACCCGCCGGCCGACCCGCCGCCGCGAACCTGCACGATGAACTTGTAGTTCTCGCCGGGCACGCGCCAAAACGGCATGCATCCTCCGGCGGCCTCGATGTAGGCCCACATGTTCTCGGCGAACTCGAAGATGTTTCTGCGGTAGAGATTCTGGTGCTTGACGTTGTCGGGCTTAACCCAGTTGCCCGGCTGGCCCCAGTGCCCGCCCCAGATCGTCGGCTTGGCGATGAAGTGGAAGTGCTGGGTGTTGAAGACCAGCGTCGATCCGCGACGCCCCCAACGCGGATACTCGGCGTCATCGCCGGGATCGATGGCGTAGAATTTCGGGCGTTCGGCCCGCCAGACCTTCAGCGGGATGTCCTGGCAGGCCCTCGGCAGGGACGGCTCGGGCGAGACGTACTTGCGGTAGAGCTTGGGGAACTCCTTCTCCCAGATCTTGTGAATGAACGCGGTGTCGGCGTCGCTGACCATCGTGCTGTGGAATCGGGCGTGGTGAACGCCTCGCAGCTCGCCGTTTTCCATCCGCAGCACGGCGATCGGGACCAGCGGCTTTTGGGACGTGGAGGTCGGATCGATGCCGGAAGTCCCGAAACTCCTGAAGCCGACAAGATGGGCCTTGAACTTCTCGGGGTCCGAAGCCGTCCAGCTCCGCGAGATTCCCGCAAGGGCCTCCTTGTCATGCCGACCCTTGTTCCGCGTCCAGACGCGGAGCGGAGCGCCGGCGGGGATGTCGACGACGTCCTGCCCCTTTCGAGGCCACCACTTGACCGTGCGGCGTTTGTAGCCGGGAGCTTTCGGCCCGCCTTCCTGCTCGATCTTGTCGCGGGCTACGCCGGGCGCCAGCCTGGCCGGGTAGCGAAGGTATCTGTAGTAGTCATGCTCCGCCTCGGCGTCGACCGCCATAACGAAGCCCGCAATGACAGCCGCCAACAGCAATCTTGCTTTCATTTCCACTCGTCCCATTAGGTAAGGCGGTCGATTCCGGCGATACTTCGCGGGGCAACCCCGGGTATTCTCGGGCCGGAGCCCTTGAAAACTCGTCAGGATGCAAGTCCCTACAGCCTCCACGGAGTCCGCAGCGGGCGGGTCAGCATCGCCGAGGCCTGCGGGTCGCCGATGAAGTCCTCCTTCTTCGGGTCCCATTTGATTGTCTTCTTGCCCAGGCGGATCATGATGTCGCCTATGTGGCTTATCGTATCGCTGCGGATCGCCGACTCCACCGGGTTGATCGTAGGCTGTCGCGATTTGACCGAGTCGAGGAAGTTGCGGTCCTGTCCGCGGCTGGTGATCAGGTTCACTTCGTCGGGCTTGATCTTGATCTTCAGCAGCTTCGGATCGCTGGCGAAGATTCCGCCTCGATCGACGCTAACCCAGCCCCTGGTCCCGTGGAACGTCGTCCCGTGGCCGCACCAGCGCTTGTGGTACTTCATGACCACCGGCCTGGCGACGCGATGGCCCATGAAACGCATCTTCGCGCCGCAGGCGTACGTGCAGTAGATGTCCCACGAGTCGATCGTGTCGTACAGCCCTCGAGTCGGCAGCGAGCCTTCGCCTTCGTAGGTGACCGGGGTTGTGTTGTCGGCGTTCATCCCCCACTGGGCGATGTCCAGCGGATGGGCGCCCCAGCCGGCTATGAATCCCAGGGCGTAGTCGTAAATATGGTAGGCGCCCCAGTTCCTTACCCTGTCGGGGGTGTATGGCTTCATCGGGGCCGGGCCGATCCACAAATCGTAGTTCAGGTCGGCGGGAACTTCGGCTTTGACGATCTTGCCGTACTCCGGGCCGTCGCCGTCGCCCCACTTCTTGCCGGTGTTCGGGACCTGCGAGTCTATGTCGGGACACCATGCGTCGATCGTCTTGATCTGGCCGATGTATCCGTTTCGCACAAGCTCGCAGGCGAATCGGAACTGCCGTCCGGATCGCTGCTGGGTGCCGTACTGGAAGATGTTCCCGTAACGCTTGATCGATTTTCGCAGCTTCTTGGCCCATTCCATCGAGACCCCCAGCGGTTTCTCGACGTACATGTCCTTGCCGGCCTTCGAAGCCGCCATCGCCATCGGAACGTGCCAGTGATCCTGCGTGCAGATCGCCACTGCGTCAATATCGTCGCGCTTGAGCACTTCGCGGAAGTCGGCGTAGGGCTTCACGGTCTTGCCGCCGCCGTATTTCTTGTTGAACCTGTCGGCCAGGCGATCGCGCCTGGATTTGAACGGATCGCAGACCGCAAGGTACTGCACGTCCTTGTGCCTGACGAATCCGCCGGAAACCGCGCTGCCGCGTCCGCCGCAGCCCAACTGGGCCATGCCGATGCGATTGCTGGGAGCCGACTCGCCGAAAACGGTGGAAGGCACGATCGACGGAAGGACAATCGCCCCTGCCGCCGCACTCTTGAGAAGACCTCGCCTGGTGATATTCGCACTACTCATTTGCATATCCTCTTGTCAAACGTTAGCCGTGAATTTGCCCGATCATCATCCAGGTTAAATGGTAAGCATTTCCCCCTCATCAGGCAACGTGGTATCCGAGGTATTCGGAGCGTATAATTTCATCCACGGTGAAACAGATTATCCGGAGCAGGAACATGAACGTCGCGGGCAAGACATTTTTCATCATTTCGGCCGTATGCTGCCTGGCAGGCTGCACCAAGACAATAGAAGTGTATCGCTACCCGGAATTCTACAGCACGGATCTGAAATCCGTGACGGTCCCGCCTTTCGAGAACAACACGCTCGACGATCGGGCCGCGGCATGTCTGACAACGCAGTTCGTCAAGGCTCTGCGGACCAATGGAACATACAGAGTGACCGCGCCGGACAACCTGGCGCCCGGGCCGGGACGCCGGCGACCCGCGGTTATCCCTTCAGACGGCGGCGCCGCAGCAGCCGCATTGATCGAGGAAGCCGGCGGCGCTCAAGCGGTCATCACGGGAACGGTTACGACTTTCACCTCGGCGCAATACTCCTACAGGTGGCGACATTCCGGCTACGGGTATCCCCGGCGCCTGCGCCGCCCGTATTACTGGCGGAATCCGACCCACTTCTACGCTCACAACGAAGGACGCGTACGCGCCTCTGCGACGATATCCGTCATTTCCGACGGATCGATCTCGGCGAAGACGACAGCCTGCGCCGCCGAGTCGGTCATATCCGAAGGCGATCCGCCGCACCTTACTCCGGACGAATGCCTTATCGAGGCCGGCAAGCGGGCTGCTGACAAACTCGTCGGACAACTCGCCGTCGTCCGCATCCCGGTCCGCGTGCCTCTGGAGCAGGCTCTGCGGACCGCACGAGAAACAGGCGGAGACAAGCTGCAGTTCACCGACAGTTTCAGCGCTGACGCGGGGGAGATAATCGCAGTGGTGTCGCTGCCGCCCGAATGCGGCGAGAACGAGTTTTACATCGAAGCGACGCGTCCCGGGCTGGACGACGTCCTGCTGCATCGCAAGTTCATATGGGCCAAACGCGACAGGGAGCTGAAACTGGCGGTCAAGCCCGAACAGCTCGACCCGTCCCCAGGCGGCAAGACGTTCGTCATCACTCTCTACTCGCAAGGCGAACCGATACGATCGAGGCGAATAACGGTCAAATAGAGTCCTACAACGCATGTCGTCGAACCGATCGGACCGACCGCAACTCGTCATTGCAGCCGCTTTTGTCGTGATTGTTGCGTCCAAATGCCTATAATGGCCGGACAATCCGCTATCGGATGCGCCCCCGGTCGCAAACCCGACCGCATTGCATCCGGGATAACCGAGCAACAGCCCTCCATGGATACCCCGGCGAAACGTACTTACCGCCGGATTGCCGTCAGAAGCTTCCTGCGAGGGGTTCGGCCCCAAGCAGCAGGCGGAAATGCAACCCATGGCGAACAGTAAATCACCAGCAAGAAGTCGGACAAGAAAAATGACCAGCAACCCGAACGAATCACCCGACGCCGGGCAGGGACTGTACAGCGAACAATACGAACACGACGCCTGCGGCATGGGCGCGGTGGTCAGTATTGACGGAACTCGCAGCTACGACATCCTCGATCTCGGCAACCGGATTCTCATGAATCTCCAGCATCGCGGAGCCTCGGGCAGCGACGGGGTCACCGGCGACGGAGCGGGGATACTCCTGCAGATACCCCACCGCTTCTTCGAGGCGAAGCTGGCCGCACAGGACGTGATTCTGCCCGAATCCGGCGCATACGGCGTTGCGATGATCTTCAGCCCCAAAGACGAATCCGTCCGCAAACAGTGCGACGAGTTTTTCGGTCAGGCGCTCGATCACTACGGACTGACCGTTCTGGGGCGGCGCGAAGTTCCGGGAGCCACCTCGGGACTCGGCGACCTGGCCAAGGCGTCCGAGCCGCAGATCCGCCAGATGTTCATCGCAGCCGGCGCGACGGAGCCCGAGACATTCGAACGAACGCTCTACATGGCCCGCAAACGCACCGAACGGCTCGTGAGCGAAACGCTCGGTCGACAGGCCGAGGACTTCTACATCTGCTCGATGTCGTCCCGCACGATCTGCTACAAGGGCATGTTCCTGGCGCCGCAGTTGTTCGGCTACTACCCGGACCTGTCGGATCGGATGATGGAGTCGTCGCTGGCGCTGGTCCACCAGCGATACAGCACCAATACGTTCCCCAACTGGAAACTCGCCCAACCGTTCCGAATGATCGCGCACAACGGCGAGATCAACACTCTCAGCGGAAACGCCAACAAGATGCGAGCCCGCGAAGGGCTGCTGCAAAACGATCTGCTGGGCGACGACCTGACGGATCTGACGCCGATCCTCACGCCGGGGTCCAGCGACAGCGCACAGTTCGACAACGCCGTAGAACTGCTCGTCCGGGCCGGAAGATCACTGCCCCACGCTATGATGATGATGGTCCCCGAAGCATTCGGCGCCAGCTACCACATCAGCACCGACAAGCGTGCGTTCTACGAGTACCACTCGGCGATCATGGAGCCGTGGGACGGACCGGCTGCGATGGCGTTCACCGACGGGACCGTAGTCGGCGGAATGCTCGACCGAAACGGACTCAGGCCCGCCAGGTACGTGGTGACCACCGACGGACTGGTCGTCCTGGCCAGCGAAACCGGAGTAGTCGACCTGCCGTCAAAACGCATCCGGGCCAAGGGGCGCCTCAGACCGGGGCGGATGTTCCTGGTCGACACGAAGGCCGGACGCATCATCCTCGACAACGAAATCAAGGGACGCATCGCCAGACGCAAGCCCTACCGCAGATGGCTGGCCGAGCACCGCATCGAACTTCGCGGACTGTTTTCCACAACCAAAGTTCAGCCGCCGGACACCGGCGTGCTCAACCGCCGGCTGCAGACTTTCGGATACACCCGGGAAATCCAGCGCGAGATCCTGCTTCCGATGGCGATCGACGCGCAGGAGGCCGTCGGCTCGATGGGAACCGACACGCCCCTGGCGGTGCTCTCGGACCGACCCAAGC
>Ga0180429_10002181_pt1 | contig 16280 bp, 16 predicted proteins | sample SS_ome_FD_132428 | JGI IMG/M metagenome (GOLD analysis project Ga0180429, IMG submission 132428) | Hypersaline lake sediment archaeal communities from the Salton Sea, California, USA - SS_1_S_1 metaG | ecosystem: Environmental > Aquatic > Non-marine Saline and Alkaline > Hypersaline > Sediment ...
AATCCACCGTCCAGACCTTCGAGCGCGAGGTCGGCCGGATGGACGAGGTGCTGGAATGCCATATGATGACCGGCCAGACCGACTACCAGCTTCGCGTCGCCGTCGAGTCGCTGGATGACTACGAGCAGTTCATCCGCGCACGACTGCAGCGCGTTGGCGGCATCGGGTCGATCGACACGAGCTTCGCCTACGGCACCGTGAAGGACAGCATGGTGTTTCCGATGCGGTAAGGTGCAAAACTACTCGAACGTCTGCAACCGCGTGTTCAAGCCGATGTTGGTCGAGAAGCACGAGCGGGACCTGTTGGTGGCTTGATGTCAGCCTCTCGCCTTGAGGCGATAGTCCAGTTTCGCCCGGCTCAATCCAAGACGGCGGGACGCGGCCGATATGTTGCCTTGTGCCTCGGCAAGGGCGTGGTCTTCGAGGGCGGCGAGAACCTCGTCGATCGAATACCCCGTGTCCAGCAATGGCGCGATGGCCCGCCAGACCGGCGCGATCACGCCCGCCTCGGCGGTTCCCCCGCGCGGCCCGGAAGATGGCCCGTCGCACCGTTTCGTCACCTCCTCCATGGCCCGGGACATATCCTCGCCCCCGATCGCGGAAGGGTCTTCCGCAAGGATCGCCGCCCGCATGACCGCGCTTCGCAGTTGCGGAAGGTTGTCCGGCCAGGGCTGCGCCCGGATCATTGCGCGCGCTTCCGGTGTCAGGTGGCCGGCAAAGCCGGATTGCCGTGCCGACAGATGCGACAGGTAGATATCCGCAAACAGGGAAATGTCGTCGCTTCGGGCGGCGAGGGGGGGCATGGATATCGGGAGGACCGAAAGGCTGTGCAGGAGTTCGGCCCCGAGGGGGCAATCGTGGCATAGCTCGTCGAGAGACAGTTGCGAGATGCCGACGAGCAGGAAGTTCTCTTTTGCTCCGGTTCCGGTGCGCACAAGGTCGATGAGGTCGAGCTCCAGGTCTTTCGGCAGCTGTTCGAAGGCCTCGATCACCAGGGTCTGTTCGCGCCCGCCCTTCTGGGCGAGGGTCTTGCGTAGGTTTTCGATGAGCGGTGGAAGCGAGGCGGAGGCGGCGTGCACGCGGTGCAACTGGCCGGAGGGAAACCGCCTTGCATGGAGCGTGGCGGCCGCCTCGAAGCGGCCCGATCCTTCCGGGCCGGTGATCATTGTGCTCAGCCCGGCCATGGCGAGGCGGTCGATCTCGCGCCGCACCGGGGCGACAATCATATCCTCCAGAACGCCCGCGTTGTCACGGCCGCGCGTCACGCCGCTAGACTTGGCGCGCAACGGCATCTCGGCCCGCGTTGCGAGAACTTCGTCAAGAAACAGGCGCACGAAGGGGTCGTCCTTGCCCCATTCGTCCACTGTCTTTCCCACCACCCGGCAGGACTTGTCGCCCATCGCCGCGCAACTCACCTCCTTGTAGAGCACGAGCTTGCGGAAGAACACGCTGGCATAGCCGGCGGCATAGCCGGTCTGGGCCCAGCAAACCGGGGTTGTCGCGCGGCCGTGGCGGCGCTGATACTCGGTGGCCTCCACTGACTGGTGCCACAGGAAATCGCCGGAGAACCTGTCGTTCTTGAAGTCGAAATCGTTGTGCAGCGTTTCCACCCGCACGGTGCCGGTGACCATGTGCAGGCGCGTGCCCGCCGTGAAGGCATCGCCCACGTCGAGGTTGGGCCAGGCACGCCGGATGAACTCGGCATCCTCCCGCCCGTTGCGGTAGCCGAGCCTGAGCAGCAGCACCATTGCCTCGTGCTGGCCGAAGCGCCGCACCAGCTCATCCTGAAGATCGGCGCCGAAGGTCGCGCGCGACAGGACCATCCGCGCGCCGTTCAGGTCGATCGCGCCGCGCGTGGGGCTGAACGACATCTTGTCGAGAAGATCGGCAAGGGTGGGGCGTCCACCGCGTTGGAGAAGATTCTGCTCGTCGGGGCTGATTTTCATCCCTGCATTTAATCATATCGGGAATGGAATTCATCAAATAATTAAGCTGCGTTGCAGAAAAAACGGCCTGATTCGCATTATGCAATGTGAATATGTGACTGGAAACGCGTTCTTGAAAACGAAAAGCCGAGGCCATGGGGTTTCGCTGCGGCGCGGCATTAAAAAGGAGCTTTGACAAGTTGTCGCACCCCGACGCTTGCTTGGGTCCACCGAAGAAAACCGGGTTCAGGGAGGACCAAATGACCAAGCAGAAACTGATTACGAAACTGCCCGCCGAGCCGCATGAGGCGATGATCAATCGCTTCGGCAAGGAAGGCGCCTTCATCCCCGGTGACGATGAATCCAACCCCTGGGTGCCCTTCGGTGACGCCGCCGCGATCAAGCATCTGGCCTTCGACATCCGGCAGAACGCGGCGGCGAACATCCTCTGGGTCAAGGGCGGCGGGCGCATCGGCACCCACAAGCACCGCGGCGTCGTTTCGGCGGTCACGCTCGAAGGCTCGTGGGGCTACTACGAATACGACTGGGTCGCCCGTCCCGGCGATTTCGTCTACGAACTGCCCGGCACCGCGCACACGCTTTACTCCGACGATCCGAACGGCATGAAGGCGCTGTTCTGGCTGAACGGTGCGATCGAGTTCTTCGATGACGAGGCAAACTACGATTTCACCGCCGATGTCTTCTGGTTCATCGACCACTACGTGAGCTACTGCGAGGCCAACAACCTGCCGATCAACAAGGACATGTTCATCTGAGCCGCGTCGACAGGATCGGAAAGGAAGCAGCGCATGTCGCTTGAGACGATGTTCAACGTGGCCGGAAAGTCCGTTTTCGTGACCGGCGCCGCCTATGGCCTTGGCCGGGCCTATGCCGAGATCATGGCGGCACAGGGCGCCAACGTGACGCTTGCCGACATCAACGGCGATCAGCTCGACAAAACCGTGGCCGAGATCCGTGAAAGCGGCGTGCGGGGTGCCGTGGCCGGTGCGGTTGTCGATGTGACCGACCGGCACGCCATGGCGCGGATTTTCGACGAGGTCGCCGAGCGGCAGGGCGGGATCGACGTGGTCTTCGCCAACGCCGGGATCGACGCGGGCCCAGGGTTTCTCACCCCCGAGGGTCGGCGCAACCCCGAAGGCCAGATCGACGCGCTGGACGACGCCCATTGGGACAAGGTCATCGGCGTGAACCTCACCGCGATCTACAACACCATGAAGCTCGCGGCCCGGCACATGAAACAGCAGGGCAGGGGCGGCGCGATCATCGCCACCTCTTCGATCGCGGCGTTCTATGTCGATGGCATCGTGGGCACGCCCTACATGCCGGCGAAAGCGGGCGTCAGCCATCTCGTGAAGCAACTGGCGATGGAACTGGGGCGCTACCGGATCCGGGTGAACGCGATCTGCCCCGGCCCGTTCATCACCAATATCGCCGGGGGGCGCATGGCCAATCCCGAAGACCGCGAGGCCTTCGTGCGCTGGTCCTGTCTCGGCCGCGTCGCGGAGACCGACGAGATCAAGCCGCTCGCCCTCTACCTCGCCTCACCGGCCTCGGCCTATGTGACCGGGGCGCAGATGGTGATCGATGGCGGGCTGATCCTGCGACCGGCGCAGGAATTCGATTGAATTTCGGTGTGGCGGCGTGGTGTCGCCAACTGAACAAACGCCATGCCTCGGGGCAGGAGACCCCGTCGCATGGTTCATCCAGGGAGGACGAAACATGACACTCAAGATCAATCCGCATGACCATATCGACCGGCGCTCGCTGCTCAAGGGCCTCGGGGCGGTGACCGCCGCCACCATCGCCCTGCCGCACGCGGCCAGGGCGCAGAACGCCAAAACGATCAAGATCGGCGTGATCAGCCCGATGACGGGCCCGCTTTCGCTGTTCGGCGAAACCGACGAGTACACCACCAACAAGATCATGGATCTGGTCAAGGACGGGCTCGAGATCAATGGCGAGGTTTACAACATCGAGATCCTTCTGCGCGACGCCCAGTCCAACCCCAACCGGGCGACGGAACTGGCCGGCAACCTCATCCTCAACGATGAGATCGCGCTGATGCTGCCCGCCTCCACCACCGACATCAACAACCCGACGGCGGATCAGTGCGAGCTTTACGGCGTGCCCTGCATCTCGTCGAACTCGCCCTGGCAGGCCTTCGTCATGCCCCGCGGCGGCGAGGAAAACCCCTTCGACTGGACCTATCACTTCTTCTGGGGCCTCGAGGACGTGCTCGGCACCTTCACCGGCATGTGGAAGTCGATCGAGACCAACGGCAAGGTGGGCATGCTGTTCCCGCGCAACGCCGATGGCGAAACCTGGGGCAACGAGGATTACGGCCTGCCGCCGGCGGTGCGGGCCGCGGGTTTCGAGGCCATCGCGCCGTCGATGTTCGAGCCGCGCACCAATGATTTCTCGGCCCAGATCTCGCAGTTCAAGGCCAACGATTGCGAAATCGTCGGCGGTATCACCTATGTCGCCGATCTCAAGACCTTCATCACCCAGTGCAACCAGCAGAACTACAAGCCGAAGGTGGTGACCGTGGCCGCGGCGCTGCTGTTCCCCTCCGGGATCGAGGCAATGGGCGATCTCGGCGCGGGCATGTCGTCGGAAGTGTGGTGGACGCCGGCGTTCCCCTACACCTCCTCGCTCACCGGCCAGACCAGCCGCGAACTGGCCGACATCTGGGAGCAGGAAACCGGCAAGCAGTGGACCCAGCCGCTCGGCTATTCCCATGCGCTCTGGGAGGTTGTGCTCGACACGCTCAAGCGTTCGGCCGATCCGCTCGACCGTGCCGCCAACCGCGATGCGCTCGCGGCCACCAACCTCGACACGCTGGTGGGCAACATCCGTTTCGGCGACGGCCCGCACACGAACGTGTGCAAGACGCCAATCTTCGGCGGGCAATGGGTCGAGGGCGAAGACTGGCCCTTCGATCTCAAGATCGTGGACAGTTCTCTGTATCCGGACGTGCTCGCACCGGAAGCCGAGATGAATCCGCTCGACTGGTCGTAAGGGGAAACCATGGCTGATCAGGTGCTCTTGTCGGCCCGCGGCCTCACCAAGCGTTTCGGCGCGGTGACCGTGGTGGACGACGTGACTTTCGACGTGGCTCAGGGCGAGGTTCTGGGCGTGCTCGGTCCGAATGGCGCGGGCAAGACCACGCTGTTCAACCTGATCAGCGGTGACCTTGCCGCAAACGGGGGGGAGCTGTCGCTCGATGGCTCCCTGCTCTCCGCCGAACCGCCTTTCAAACGCTGCCAGCGGGGGATCGGGCGCACCTACCAGGTGCCGCAGCCCTTCGGCGACATGACGGCGTTCGAAAACCTGATGGTGCCGGCGATGATGAGCGCGAAGATGGGCGAGGCCGAGGCGAGCGCCTATTGCGCCGAGGTTTTGCGCGATTGCGGGCTACTGACGCGCGCCAACAAGAAGGCCGGGGGGCTCACGCTGCTGGACCGCAAACGGCTTGAACTGGCGCGGGCGCTGGCGGGCAGGCCCAAGCTGCTTCTGCTCGACGAAATCGCGGGCGGGCTGACGGAGGCCGAGGGCGAGGAACTCGTCGGCCTCGTGCGGCGGGTGCGCGACCGGGGCGTGACCATCATCTGGATCGAACATGTGCTGCACGCGCTCATGGCGGTGGCGGACCGGATCATCGTGCTCAATTTCGGCGTCAAGATCGCCGAGGGCACGCCCGATGCCGTCATGCAGGATGCCGAGGTGCGGCGCGTCTACATGGGGATCGAAGCATGACCGAAACACCCATTCTTTCAACTCACGGGCTCACCGGGGGCTACGGCGATTTCCAGGCCCTGTTCGGGATCGACCTGCACCTCATGCATGGCGAGGTCATCTCGCTCATCGGGGCGAACGGGGCGGGCAAATCCACCTTCCTCAAATCGGTCTTCGGCTTGCTGCCGGTCGCGAGGGACATGGTGCGCTACGAAGGCGACGCGGTCGGCGGCACGCCGGCACACAGGATGGTGCAGCGCGGCCTCGCCATGGTGCCCGAGGGGCGGCGGTTGTTCGTGGGCATGAGCGTGGAGGAAAACATGCGCGTGGCGATCGACCACGCCCGCGTGTCCGAGGCGGAGGGGCAATGGACGCGCGAGCACCTCTTCGAGCTTTTCCCGATCCTCAAGGAGAAGCGCCGCCAGCCGATCGAAGACCTCTCGGGCGGCCAGCAGCAGATGGTCGCCATCGCCCGCGCCCTCCTGTGCCAGCCCAAGGTGCTCCTGTGCGACGAGATCAGCCTCGGCCTCGCGCCCAAGGTGATCCGCGAAATCTACGCGGTTCTGCCGGAGATCAGCGCGGCGGGCACCTCCATCGTGCTCGTCGAGCAGGATGTGAGCCTCGCGCGCGAGGCCTCGAACCGGCTCTATTGCATGCTCGAAGGCCGGATCACCCTGACGGGCAAATCGGAAGACATTTCCCGCGACGATATCGCCGCGGCCTATTTCGGAGCGACCAATGCAGTGGCTTGATGCAATCATTCAAGGCGTGCTTCTGGGAGGCATGTATGCGCAATACGCGCTGGGCATGGCGCTCATGTTCGGCGTCATGCGGATCGTGAACATCGCCCATGGCGATCTGATGATCCTTTTGTCGCTGATCGCGGTCTCGCTGGCCGGAGTCTTGCCGCTGGGCAACCTGGGGCTGGTCGTGGTGATCGTGCCGATCGCAGTCGCGGCGGGGTGGACGCTGCAGAAGTTCATCCTCAACCGTGTCGTCGGCGCCGATCCGCTGCCCTCCCTGATCGCGACTTTCGGTCTCTCGATCGCGCTTCAGAACCTGATGCTCGAAATCTGGTCGGCCGATACCCGAAGCCTGCCCAATTCCGGCATCGCCAGCGCGAGTTTCCAGATCGGGCCGATCTACGTCGGGCTTCTGCCGGTGATCGTGCTCATCTGTGCCCTGGTTCTCACCATCGGGCTCGATGCGGTTCTGCGCTTCTCTCGGTTCGGCCGGGGCCTGCGCGCCGCGGCGGCCGATACCGAGGCCGCGGCGATGACCGGCGTGGACCCCAAGCGCATCTACGCCACCGCCACCGCCATCGCGGTGGGGATCCTTGGCCTCGCGGCGATCTTCGCGGCGCTGAGGGCGACAGTCTCGCCGTCGGACGGCCCGGCGCAGCTGATCTACGCCTTCGAGGCGGTCATTATCGGCGGCATGGGCTCGATCTGGGGCGCCTTCCTCGGCGCCATGGTTCTGGGTATCGCGCAGGCCATCGGGCTCCGGATCGACCCCGGCCTTGGCATCCTGTTCGGACATCTCGTGTTTCTCGCGGTGCTGGTGTTGCGCCCCGAAGGCATCATGGCGCGCAAGCGGTAGAGGGCGGAAAATGACAACGGAAATCAAACACATGCGCGTGCAGCGGCAAACGAACTCAAGCCGTATCGCGATGACCCTGGGGGTGCTGGTTCTGATCGCGCTGGTGACCATGCCCTGGTGGGCCTCGTCGGGCAAGATCCGCTGGGCGATCGAGCTGAGCTGCTATATCGCGATCGCCCAGATGTGGAACCTGCTCGCCGGTTACGCGGGGCTCGTTTCGGTCGGCCAGCAGGCCTTCATCGGCGTGGCGGGCTACACGCTCTTCGTTCTGGCGCAGAATTTCGGCGTGAACCCGTTCATCGCCGTGCCTCTGGCGCTCGTCGCCCCCGCCATTCTCGCCGTTCCCACCTACTTCCTCCTGCGACGACTGGACGGCCCCTATTTCGCCATCGGCACCTGGGTCGTGGCCGAAGCGGTGCGCCTTGCGACCTCGAACATCGACTATGTGAACGCCGGGGCGGGGCTGACCTTACGGGTCATGACGCAATACACCCAGCACCAGCGCGAGGTCGGATTCGTGATCCTCTGCGCCATCCTGCTGCTCGTCACCATCGGCGGAAGCTACTGGCTGCTGCGTTCCCGCCACGGGCTCGCGCTCACCGCCATGCGCGACAACCCGGTGGCGGCGGCGAGCCAGGGGGTGAATGTCGGCAAACTGCGCTTCTTCATCTTCGTGGCGGCGGCTGTCGGCACCGGTTTCGCCGGCGCGATCTACTATATGGCGCAGCTTCGGATCACGCCGGGCGCCGGGTTCGATCCGTTCTGGGCCTCGATGGCGATCTTCATCGTGATGGTCGGCGGGATCGGGGCGATCGAGGGGGCGATCATCGGCGCGCTGATCTTCTTCTTCGCCGACCGGCTCTTTGGCGAATACGGCACGTCCTACCTGATCGTGCTCGGCGTGCTCACCCTCGTGATCGCGCTCTTTGCGCGCGGCGGGGTCTGGGGGCTGCTTCAGAAACTCGGGGATCACCCGTGGTTCCCGGTCCGCCGCAAACTCATCGTGGAGGATTGACCATGAAAGCTGCGATCTTCGATGCGCTCGGGCAGCCGCTGCGGGTGGGTGAGGTCGAAACCCCCGAGGCGGGGCCGGGGCAGGTGCTGCTCAAGGTCTGCCGTTGCGGCATCTGCGGCTCCGACCTGCACATGACCGAAGACCCGACCTTCGGCCTTCAGGGCGGCGAGGTCATCGGCCACGAGTTCTCCGGCGAGGTGATCGACGTAGGCGCAGGGGTGACCCATCTCAAACCGGGTGATCATGTCTCGGCCGCGCCGCTCCGGGGCTGCGGCACCTGCGCCGCCTGCCGGCGCGGCGAACCGGCGTGGTGCGAGAAATTCGAGCTGATCGGCGGCGGTTACGCCGAATATGCCGCCCTCGACGAGCTTCAGTGCCGCAAGCTGCCTTGGGGCATTTCCGCCGCCGACGGCGCGCTTGCCGAACCGCTGGGCGTGGCGCTGCACGGCATCATGCGCGCCCGGATGACGCCCGGCGCGAGCGTGCTCGTGGTGGGCGCGGGCGCCATCGGCCTTGCGGTGGCCTTCTGGGCGCGGCGCATGGGGGCGGCGCATGTGGTGGTGGCCGATATCCACGAGCACCAGCGCGACCGCGCGATGGATCTCGGCGCGACGGGGTTCGTGCTGTCGGGGCCCGAAATGGCGGCCCGCGTGGCCGAGCATTGCGGCGCCGCCGCGCCCGAGATCGTGTTCGAATGCGTGGGCAAACCGGGCCTGATCGACCATTGCGTCGATCTCGTCGCGCCGCGCGGCAAGGTTGTCGTGCTGGGTCTTTGCACCGCGCCCGATCACATGAACAGCTTCCGCGCGATCTCGAAGGAAGTGGAGATCGTGATGTCGGTGTTCTTCACCATGCCGGAGTTCGAAATGGCGATCCGGGCGCTGGACGGGGGCACCTATGCCCCGCAGAACCTGATTTCCGACAACGTGCCGCTTCTGAACATGCCCGACGCTTTCGAGGCATTGCGGCAGCGCACCACCCAGTGCAAGGTGCTGGTCGACCCCGGCGCCTGAGCGCGGGGGCCGGGCCACCGCATCCGGCGCGCACAACCGCGGCCCCGCGCAACGCAAGCGCCGGGCGAACTTGCATCTTTCCGGCGGGCCATCCGGGCCTTGCCGCCAGCGATCATCAGGGAGAAACATCATGAAAACCCGTGCCGCCGTGGCCTTTGCGCCGAAGCAACCGCTCGAAATCGTCGAGCTTGATCTCGAAGGCCCGAAGGAGGGCGAGGTGCTGGTGGAAATCATGGCCACCGGCATTTGCCACACCGATGCCTATACGCTCGACGGCTTCGACAGCGAGGGCATTTTCCCCAGCGTGCTCGGCCATGAAGGCGCGGGCATCGTGCGCGAGGTCGGCCCCGGGGTGAAAAGCGTCAGGCCCGGCGATCACGTCATCCCGCTCTACACGCCCGAGTGCCGCGAATGTAAGAGCTGCACCTCGGGCAAGACCAACCTCTGCACCTCGATCCGCGCCACCCAAGGCAAGGGCGTGATGCCCGATGGCACCTCGCGCTTTTCCTACAAGGGCGAGACGATCTATCACTACATGGGCTGCTCGACCTTCTCGAACTTCACCGTGCTGCCCGAGATCGCGGTGGCGAAGATCCGCGAGGATGCCCCCTTCGACAAGGCCTGCTACATCGGCTGCGGCGTGACCACCGGGGTCGGGGCCGTGATCCACACCGCCAAGGTGGAGCCGGGCGCAAACGTCATCGTGTTCGGCCTCGGCGGCATCGGCCTCAACGTGATCCAGGGCGCGCGCATGGTCGGGGCCGACAAGATCATCGGCGTCGATATCAACGACGACAAGAAGGCCTGGGGCGAACGCTTCGGCATGACCCATTTCGTCAATCCCGCGAAGGTCGAGGGCGATATCGTCGCGCATCTCGTGGAGTTGACCGATGGCGGCGCGGATTACACCTTCGACTGCACCGGCAACACCGACGTGATGCGCACCGCGCTGGAGGCCTGCCACCGCGGCTGGGGTGTTTCCACCGTGATCGGCGTGGCCGAGGCGGGCAAGGAGATTTCCACCCGCCCGTTCCAGCTCGTCACCGGACGGGTCTGGAAAGGCACGGCCTTCGGCGGCGCGAAAGGCCGCACCGACGTGCCGAAGATCGTTGATTGGTATATGAACGGCAAGATCGAGATCGACCCGATGATCACCCATGTGCTCTCGCTCGAAGAGATCAACAAGGGCTTCGACCTCATGCACGAGGGCAAGTCGATCCGCTCCGTGGTTGTGTTCTGATGACGTTGGAAACGGTCTCGACCGCGAAGGCGCATGGCGGGGTGCAGGGCGTCTTTCGTCACGCCTCCGCCGCCACGGGAACGCCGATGGAATTCTCCGTCTTCGTGCCCGAACATGGGCCGGGCGAAACGCTGCCGGTGGTCTGGTATCTCTCCGGCCTCACCTGCACCCAGGCCAATGTCACCGAAAAGGGCGAGTTCCGCGCCGCCTGCGCCGCGCACGGGCTGATCTTCGTCGCGCCCGACACCAGCCCACGGGGCGCGGACGTGCCTGATGACCCCGAAGGCGCCTATGATTTCGGCCTCGGGGCCGGGTTCTATCTCGATGCGACGGAGCCGCCCTTCGACCGGCATTACCGGATGCGCAGCTACCTTGAGGAAGAGTTGCCCGGCCTCATCGCCGCGCATTTCCCGGTCGACCTTACGCGCCAGTCGATCATGGGGCATTCCATGGGAGGCCACGGTGCGCTCACGCTTTCGCTGCGCAATCCGGGCCGATATCGCGCGACTTCGGCCTTCGCACCGATCGTGGCTCCCAGTTCGGTGCCTTGGGGGGAAAAAGCACTTGCCGGTTACCTCGGGCCCGACCGCGCGAAGTGGCGCGACCATGATGCCTGTGCCCTGATCGATGCCGGTGCCCGTGTGCCGGAACTTCTTGTCGATCAGGGAACCGCTGACGGTTTCCTCGATGAACAGCTCCGCCCGCATTTGCTCGAGAGGGCCTGTGAAGGGACGGGTATCCACCTGACTCTGAGGATGCACGACGGCTACGACCACTCCTATTTCTTCATCTCGACCTTCATGCCCGACCACATCGCCTGGCACGCTGATCGCCTGAAGGCCTGAGCCGCGCGATTGGCCACTTGAGGACCTCCCATGGGCACCATGGACGCCGACACCGCATCAGGTTGTTCGGAGGTCCTTCAGGCGCTCAAGCGGCGCAACGATCATGAAATCGACCCTGCCTGTATTTCTGCAGCGTTGTCGCAAGTCGAACGTTCATTCATGCGGCTTGCGCCCCGGCTGGATTGAAAACCCTCGTGTCGGTGGTTCGATTCCGCCCCCGGCACCATTCATTCAGCATACACAATTGTATGTATTCAGCTTTTTACACCCGCAAGGAACTGCAAACCATGTCGGGCACGTTTGGCTTCATTTATGAGCGGGAATTCCACTTCAGCCGTCGCATTCCACACGAAGGGCAGGGGAAGCCTGTGACCTTCCGCAGGTTCGCAGTGAGCTCGTGGCGACAAGTACCTCGATGCAAACACAAGAGCCAACGCCCGCCGCGACGGTCGGATCGCTCATGGTCTGGCTGGCACGAGCATGTCGCGGTTTTTTGACACGGTCAGGGCTGTCACGAACTTCGCAGGGGGTGAGTTGGGCGGACAAGGATGTCTCGGTTGCCGAGAGGCACGAGCGGGGTTTGTTGGCGGCGTGACATCGGTGATTTCCTGAATGCGATAAATCGTGACTCAGTGATCCTGCTCGTGTTCGCCGCAGAGGTGTCACAAAGACGGAAGCCAGAGGACAAGCGCGGGGACCGCAAGCAACAGGGCGACATGCAGAATGTCGGCAAGCACGAACGGTGCTGTCCCCCGGAAGATCGTGGTAAGCGGAATATCGCGGGCAACACCACTCAGAACATAGACGTTCATGCCCACCGGTGGCGTGATCAGGGCGATTTCGGTCATCCTCACCACCAGCACGCCGAAGAGCACAGCGTCGTAGCCAAGCCCGGTGACCAGCGGAAAGAACAGCGGCACGGTCAGGGTCATCATGGCCGAGGCATCGAGGATCATTCCGAGAAACAGGTAGAGTGCGAGGATGATCAGGAGCACCGCCAGCGGAGGCAGGTCGGCGGCGCTCACCCAGTTGACCAGGTTGAGCGGGATCGTCGTGACGGTGACAAAGGCGTTGAACACCAGCGCACCGAAAAGGATGCCGAAGATCATCCCCGTTGTGCGCAGCGTGTCGTAGGCGGCGGTGCGCAAGGCGGTCAGGCTGAGCTTGCCGCGAAGCCCCGATATGATCAATGCCCCGAAAGCGCCCATCGCCCCTGCCTCGGTTGGCGTGAACCAGCCCCAGAGAATACCGCCCATCACGAAGGTGAAGAGCAGGATCACATCTCCGGTGCGCAGGAAGCCGTTCCAGCGCGCGCGCCAGTCGTAACGGGGGCCGGCCGGCCCGAGCGCGGGGTTGATCCGGCAGCGCAAGGCGATCACTGTCATGTAGAAGAGGGCGAGCAGGATGCCCGGAATGATGCCTGCGGCAAACATGTCGCCGATCGAGGTCTCGGTCAGGATGCCGTAGATGATGAACATTCCCGAGGGCGGGATCAGGCTGCCGATGGTGCCCCCGGCCGCGACTGACCCCGAGGCCAGCGACAGCGAATAGCCGTGGCGGCGCATCTCCGGGAGCGAGACGAGGCCCATTGTCGCCGTGGTCGCGAGCGACGAGGCATTGACCGAGGCAAAGCCGGCCGAGGCGCCCACCGTTGCCATGGCGAGCCCGCCGCGCCGGTGCCCAAGCATCCGTGCGGCGAAATCGTAAAGGTCCTTTCCGATGCCCGAGGCGAAAAGCAGATGCGCCATGAACAAAAACAGCGGCACCGTGCCGATGGCATAGTTGGTGGCGAGGTCGAAGGCGATCACCCCAACCTTGATGACGGCGGCGTGAAAGCTGATCAGCAATCCGAAGCCGATCACCCCGACGAGCCCCATGGCAAAGCCGATGGGCATGCCGAAGGCGATCAGGCCGAACATTGCCGTGATGCCGATTACGCCAGCCAGAACCGGTGTCATTTCCGAGCCTCCCATCCGGCGATGAGCCGGGTCGCTGCAAGAACGCAGACAGCGATCAGCACCGCGATCGCCGTGACCATCAGCCATCGGAAAGGGGCGACCGGGATTTCGAGCAACGGCGTTACCTCGCCCTGTCTGCCGCGGCGCAGCGCCTCCTCTATCCCGGCATAAAGCACAAAGCACCAAAACACCGTGCCAGCCAGCAGCGTGAGCCCCTGCGAGATGCCTGAAAGCCTCCGGCTGAAACGCTGCACTAGAAGTTCCACCCTGGTATGAGCGTCTTGCCATGCGGCGAAGACCAGCGCACAGGACACGGTGGGGATCAACAGCAGTTCGGCCAGAACATAGGTGCCGGGAAAGGCGATTCCGAGCGCGCGAAACGTCACCGTCACGACGGTGAGCGCCATCAGCGCCATCAATGACAGAACGCCAAGAACCGCCGCGCCGCGCACGATCACGCCCAGAAGTTTTTCGACCGGCCGCATGGCTTCTCCTTTCCGCCAGCGGGGAGGCGCGAGCCTTGCGCCCCCCCCCTTGACCGCTTACTCGTCGTAAGCCGCGCGGATCGCTTCGAGCACCTCGGTGCCTGGCTTGCCCATCGCGTCGAGCTGTTCGGCGACGGTGCGGATCGCGGGCGCGAAGGTTTCGGAATATTCCGCCACCACCGCGGGTGCGACGGTGTTGAACTGCACACCGTTTTCCACGCCGTATTCGCGGCCGGCATCCTCGGCCTCCTGGGCCAGCTCCAGCGTCCGCAGGCTCAGCCATTCGGCGTTGTCGTCGAAGATCTGACGGATGTCGTCGGGAAGCCTGGCCCAGACATCGCCGTTGACCGCGCGCGACGGATAGGCCCCGCGGGAATGCGGCAGCTCGGAATAGTATTTCACCACTTCCGCAAAGCTCAGCGATTTCAGCGCCTCGTAAGGCGCGATCACACCATCGACGACACCCTTTTCCAACGAGGGATAGGTCTCGGTCATCGGCATGGTCACGCCTTCGGCACCGAAGGCAGCGAGCGGGCCGATGAAATCCACCGCCGAGCGGATGCGCAGGCCCTTGAGATCATCCAGCGTCTCGACCGGCTTGTTGCGCAGCAGCAGATGCATCGGACTGCCGACGTTGTAACCGACGACATGCACGCCGTTCAGCTCCTCGCCGAAGACCGGGAAATCCTCGACAAGGTCCATATAGACCTCCAGCACTTTCTCGGGGTCGGTGTAGCCATAGAACATCCCCGGCACGAGCCGGTTCATGTCGTAACCCGAACGGGCATAGATCGGCGCGATATAGGAGATGTCGGCCACGCCGGCCGCGAGTTCGTCCACCCCTTCGCGCGAGGAGACGAGGGCGCCCCCCCAGAAGGGCGTGATGTCCACCCGTCCGCCGGACTGTTCTTCGATCCGGGCGATCCACTCGGCGTCGGCCGCACCATAGGGGTGCGTCTCGGTGTAGGGCGAGGCGTAGGTCAGGTTGAAATCGGCAGCCCAGGCGGGCAGCGCGGTGAGACAGAGCGTGGCAATTACCGTAGTTCTGAGCATGGTTTTGTCCTCCCTTGATGTTGGTCAGTTGGGTGCCGGGGTTGATGGCCCGGTCTGTCGCACGGGCGCGGGCGCCAGCGCGGTTATTTCCGTCTCCGAAAGGCCGAGATCGCGCAGGACCTCGCCGGTATGGGTTCCCGGCAGCACTGCCGGGTCAGGTGGTGCGAAGGGCCCCAGCCGAACGGGCGGGCCGGCCTGCGTCAGGGTGCCCCCCGGCGCATCTAGTGCAATCGCCATGCCACGCGCGCGCAAATGCGGCTCCTGCAATGCTTCGGCAAGTGAGTTGACCGGGGCGAACTGGGTGCCTGCGGCCTCAAGAAGCTTCAGCCAGTGCGCACGGGGCTGCGTCGCGAAGATCGCCTGAAGCCCGGCGCGAATCTCTGCGCGGCGGCCTTCGTCCATCTGCCAGGTGGCGTATTCCGGCTTTCCCATGGCGGTGCAGAATGCCACCCAGTAGCGCGGCTCCATGTCGGTTGTGACCAGCCATGCGCCGTCCGCGCATTGCCAGAGCCCCATGTCTGCCCGCCTCGTGTCGCGCGGCGGGAGGTCCGACAGGTCTTCGTGGCGGGCGATGAGATTGGCCAGAAGGACGAGCGAACAATCGGTCATCGCCACGTCGACATGTTGTCCCTTGCCGGTTCTCCGCGCCTGCATCACGGCGGCCAGCGTGGCGAAGGCGGCATGGGCGCCCGTGGTCACGTCGGCGGCAGCGAAGCCGGGCAGGCCGGGCGCGTCCGGGTCTTCGCCCGTGCGGCTCAGAACCCCGGCCAGCGCCAGGGCCACCGGGTCGTGCCCCGGCTTGTCGCGGAGCGGTCCGGTCTGGCCGCAAAGAGTCAGGGAAGTGTAAACGAGAGAAGGCTTTTCGGCCGACATGCTGTCATAGCCCAGGCCCAGCCGGTCGAGAACGCCGGGGCGGTAGTCCTCGACCACCACGTCCACCGTCGCCGCCAGCCGGCGCAGAGCGGCTTGTGCGTCGATGTCGCCAAGATCGAGGCAGATGGATTTCTTGCCCCGCGCCAGCATGTCTCGCGCCCGCTGCCGCGCGCGCCCGGCGTTGTCGAGGCGATCCCATCCGAAGACTTTCGCCTGTTTGGCCAGTTCGCGCGGGTGCTCGACCCGGATCACCTCGGCCCCCTGGTCGGCCAGAAGCCAGGTGCAGTAGGGCCCCGGCAGGAGCCGCGAGAAATCGAGCACGCGAAGACCCAACAGCGCGCTCATGGCCGGCGCTCCGGATGAACAGCGAAGAGCGGCCCCGGCACGCCATCGGCATCGAACACCCCGCGGGCCCTCATCTGCGGCGTGTCAGGCACCTCGCTCAGCCGGATGATCGGCGAAAGCCCCCAGCCGTGTTCGAGCGACCAATCGGCCAGGGTTTTCCGATCGTGACGGGC
>Ga0180429_10002184_pt1 | contig 16266 bp, 12 predicted proteins | sample SS_ome_FD_132428 | JGI IMG/M metagenome (GOLD analysis project Ga0180429, IMG submission 132428) | Hypersaline lake sediment archaeal communities from the Salton Sea, California, USA - SS_1_S_1 metaG | ecosystem: Environmental > Aquatic > Non-marine Saline and Alkaline > Hypersaline > Sediment ...
ATCTTGAGGCAGGTGGGGAAGATATCCATCGCTGCGCCCGGCTCCGAAATGACCTGCCCGCCCGGGATGCGCGCGGGCCAACTCATGAGCGCCGGCATGCGAATGCCGCCCTCGTACAGGCTAAACTTGTGGCCCTTGAGCGCGCCCGCCGAGCCGCCATAGTAGGGATCGGGCGTGCCGTCGAGCCAGTTACGGCTCTCGCGCGAGGGGCCGTTGTCCGACTGGTAAAAGATGAACGTATCGTCCAAGACGCCCTGCCGCGTCAGTTCGTCGACGATGTCACCCACGCCGTCGTCCAGCGCGCTGAGCATGGCGGCCATGATCCGTCGGTCGGGCGGCAGATGCGGGAAACGGTCGACATACTTTTTTGGTGCGTGCATCGGATAGTGCGGCGCGTTATAGGGCAAATAGAGAAAGAAAGGCTGATCGGACTGGGCCGCCTCGCGGATGTACGCGACCGCCTTGTCGGTGATCACCTCGGTGAGATACTGGCCGTTTTCATAAACCTCCTCACCGTTCTCCCAGAGGTCGTGCACCGGATCAAAGCCGCCAGACATACCCCAGTAAAAGATGTGCGAGTAATAGTCCACGCAGCCGGCCATAAAACCGTACCACTCATCAAAGCCGTGCTCTTCGGGGCGGCAACCCTCGGCCAGACCCAGGTGCCACTTGCCGAACATGGCCGTCTGATAGCCCAGCCTGCCCAGCGCCTCGGCGAGGGTCGGCACCTCGGGCAAGAGCCCGCTGGCGGTGCGGTGGCCGGCCAGGATCGAGCGCACGCCGGCGTTGCCGGGGTAGCGTCCTGTCAACAGCGAGGCCCGCGAGGGGGAGCAGACCGGACAGTTGGAATACCAGTCGGTAAAACGCACGCCCATGCCCGCCACGCGGTCAAGGTTGGGTGTGCAGAAATCGGTGGCCCCCATGCAGGACAGATCGCCATATCCCTGGTCGTCCGTCATGAACAGGATGATGTTGGGTCGTTTCTCAGCCATGAATCCGTCGCCTCCGTAATAGTGTTGAAATCAGTATAGACGTTTTGAGGCGGCATGCTACTCGATGCGGGAGGATAGGCGGTCTCAGGTGCAGTGATATCAAGTCCACGGCGCCTCAGTCATGCCGGTTGACGCCTCCCCACCCCCTCTCTAGAATGGCGCCACGTTTCGCCCCGACCACTTACCGAAAGGCATACCCAATGAACGGACGAGAGCGCGTTCTGGCCACCCTGCGCAAGCAAACCACCGACCACCTCTGCTGGTCGCCGCTGATCGGCCCCTATTTCAACCGCTCGCTGCCCGAGTTGGGCTATGAAGCGTTGTGTACCCCGGACGCCGTCCGTCTGGTGGGCGGGGACATCATCGAGCGACACGTGCGTACTATCGAACGCGTATTCGAAGGCTCGATCCACGAGTACACCGAGGGCGACGATGAGTGCAGGCAGCGCATCGTCGAGACGCCGGTGGGCAAGCTGATCACCGAGCGGCGCGCCTCTGACTCGGGGCACACCCACTATGTCTCGAAACGGTCCGTGACCTGCGCCGATGATCTGCGTGTGCTGCAGTATCTTTTCGAGCACACAAGCTATCGCGAGGACTATGCCGCCTACCGTGAGCGCGACGCCTACATCGGCGAGGACGGCATCGCATCCAGCAGCGGACCGTTGACGCCGATCCAGAGTTTTCTACAGTTTTTGGCAGGCGTTCAGACGACGGTCTTTTTGCTGGCTGACAACCGCCGCGCGGTCGAGGACTGCTTTGACGCCATGCACCGCAGCAATCTCGAGGCCTACCGTATGCTGGCCGAGGGTCCTGCCGAGTCGATCTGGATCTATGAGGATACCTCGTCGACGGTGATCAACCCACGCCTCTACAAGCGGTACTGCGCCCCGCTGATCGATGAGTACGCCCACATCTGTCATGCCGAGGACAAGATATTCATCACCCACATGTGCGGCAAGCTCTCGGCCTTTAACGAGCAACTACGCGCCGGCAAGCAGGATGGCGTCGACTCGGTCTGTCCGCCCACTACCGGCGACATCTGGGCCCACGAAGCACGCGAGGCCTGGGGACCAGAAAAGGTGATCGTGGGCGGCATCGAGCCACCCGCCCTGGCGATGATGTCCGAGTCCGAGACGCGGGAGTATGTGCATCGGGTCATCGACCAGATGCCCACTTTTCGCGGCTTTATCCTGTCGACCGGGGATGCCGTCTCCTACGCCACGCCGGTGGAGAACCTGCGTGCCGTCGCCGAGATCGCTGAGAACACGCCGTATCGGTAGTCCAGCGCGGAGAACAAATGAACCAACACCAACTCGCACCCGAACCGACGCTTTTAGGCGGCGCGGTCAACTGCGGCGTTTTGCGCAGCGACGACCATGCCCTGTTGATCGACTGCGACGACACCATCACCCCCGAGCGGCTGCGGGACATGGGCATTGAGCAGGTCGACTCGATCCTGTTCACCCAGTACCGCCGCGCCAACACCGCCGGGGCCTATGCTTTCGCCGCCGAGGGCGCGCAGTTGGTGGGTTCGGCGGCCGAGCGGCACCTCTTTGAGGATGTCGAGAGCTATTGGGCCGATTTCAACAATCGCTGGCATATCTATCATCACCAGCCGGGGCCGCAAGTGCCCCACCTGCCGCTGCCCTTGTCGCGCACCGTCTCGGAGGGGGACACGATCGCATGGCGTGGCTACTCGATCCGGGTGCTGGATACCCCCGGCATGACCGACGGCGCCGTCTCGTACTGGATCGAGATCGACGGCGCGAGTTGGTGCTTTTGCGGCGACCTACTCTATGGCCCCGGCAAGTTGTGGGACGTCTATTCGCTGCAAAAGGGCTGGATGGGCATCTGGGACTATCACGGATTCATGGGAAACCGCCAAAAGCTGATCCCCTCGTTGCAGCGCGTCGCCTCGCCGGCGCCCGATCATCTGCTGCCCTCGCACGGCGACCCGCTCGATGCGCCCGATGAGGCTATCGAACTGCTGCTGGATCGGCTAGAGGCGCTGGAGCGCAACTATGTCTCGATCACCTGCCTGAACCACTACTTTCCCGCGCTCTATTCCGGGCGGTCCGACGATCCGATGCGCATGGCGCCCGCCCGCACCCGACCCCGGCCGCCGTTCATCAAGCGGGTGGCCTTTACCAGTTTCGCGATCCTCTCAGACGACGGCCCGGCCCTGCTCATCGATTGCGGCATGGATGACGTCCTGACACGTCTCGATCGCTGGATCGCCCGCGAGCGGACCACGGCCATCGAGGGGTGCTGGGTCAGCCACTATCACGATGACCACGTTGACTCGCTGGGCCGTCTGGCACGGCGCGGTATCCCTGTGATCTGCGACCAACACATGGCCGAGGTGCTCGAGCACCCCGAGCGCTATTTCCTGCCCTGCATCTCGCCCAACCCCTGCAAGGTGGACCGCGTGACGGCCGAGGGAGAGAGCTGGGACTGGCACGAGTTCAAGCTGACCGCCTATCACTTTCCCGGGCAGACCTACTATCACGGCGGACTGCTCGTCGAGGGGCATGGCGTCAAGGTGTTCTTTGCCGGCGACTCGGGCTCGCCCACCGGCGTCGACGATCACTGCTGCCCCAACCGCGTGTTCCTGGGCGAGGGGCTCGGTTTTCGACAATGTATCGCCCTCTGGCGCGAGCTAGAGCCCGACTATGTCTTCAACCAACACCAAGAGCGGGCCTTTTGCTTTTCGACGGAAGAGCTGGATCGCCTCGACGCCACGCTGGCCGAACGCGAAGCGTTGCTGACCGAGATGCTGCCCTGGCCCAACGTGAACTTCTGTCTGGACGAGAACTGGTGCCGCTGCTATCCCTATGAGCAGACCGTGGCCGCAGGGAGCTGTTTTGCTCTGGACGTGCAGTTCACCAACCATGGGCCCGACCCAGTCAGGGCTCAGGTCAAGCCGCTGCTTCCCGAGGGCTGGTCGTGGGATGCGGACAGCGGGGCGCATGAGGTCACCGTGCCGGCGCACACGCAGGGCAGTGTCGACGGCTATTGCCAACGACCTGATATCGCCGCGCGGCTGTGGATCACCATCCCCGAGGACACCGAGCCAGGGCTGTTCGTCCTACCGGCTCGTGTCACCTGGGGTGATCGCTATCTGGGGCCATTCCGACATGGCCTGGTGAGGGTGAGGTAGACGCGTGCCCGACCTGACTCGCTACCCGATCCCCTACGGCGACGCCTCGGTCTCGTTCGACGTGCCGAGCGCCAACCTGATGGGCGTCTATGCGCCTCACGACGTGGCGCCCCTGCCCGACCTGGACGCCGCCCTATCCGAGGCGCTGAGCCATCCCATCGGCGGACCCTCGCTCGAGGACATGGTGCGCGGCGCCCGCTCCGTGCTCTTGGTGGTCGATGACAACACCCGTCCCACGCCCACCGACCGCCTCTTGCCGCCACTGCTGGATCGGCTCAACGCCGCCGGCATCCCCGACGAGGCCATCGAACTGCTGATCGCGCTGGGCACGCACCGCCCGATGACATAGGAGGAGTGCGAGCAAAAGTTCGGCCTCGAGGTCATGCGTCGCATCGCAGTGCGGAACCATGACGCCTTTTGCGCCGAGCAACTGGTCGCTTTGGGCGTCACCCCCGGCGGGGTCCACGTCACCGTCAACCGCGCCGTGATGGACGCCGACTGCGTGATCGGGGTGGGCAGCATCGTGCCGCACCATATCCCCGGCTACTCGGGCGGCGCGAAAATCATCCAACCCGGCGTCTGTGGCGAGCACACCACCGGTGAGGTTCATCTGCTCTCCACACGCCACGAACAAAGCCTGCTGGGCCAGACGGAAAACGTCGTGCGCCACGAGATGGAGGCCATCGCCGATCAAGCTGGCTTGAACGCTATTCTCAACACCGTACTCGACGCCGCTGGTGAGGTCGTGGGCCTCGTCTTTGGCGAACCGCGGCAGGCCTTTCGCCGAGGCGCGGCGCTCTCGAAAAGCGTGTATGGGGTGGACCTCCCCACCCTCGCCGATATCGTCGTGGCCGGATCGCACCCTTGCGACATCGAGTTCTGGCAAGCGCACAAGACGCTCTATGCCGGGGCGCGCTGCCTGCGGACCGGGGGCACGCTGATCGTGGTGACCCCCTGCCCCGAGGGGCTCTCGGTGACCCACCCCGACATCGTAGAGTATGCCGGCGACTCCCCCGAGGCCATCGAGGCGGGTATCGCCTCGGGCGCCATCCACGATCTGACCGCCGGCGCACTGGCCCTGGCCTGGGCCAATGTCCGAGGGCAGGTGCGGATATCGCTGGTCTCGGGCGGAATCGACGATGAAACAGCGCGAGCCATCGGCTTTCGACCGTTCCCCGACGTGCAGACCGCGCTCGATGCGGCGCTGGCCGAACAGGAGGCATTGGCGCGCGTGGCCGTCCTACCCTATGCGCCGGACGCCTTGCCGCTGGTGGAGCAAGCGGAGTAAGTTGTGGGGGACCGGTTCACCCTGCGCACGGCGTCTAGCGCGACGGTATCCTCCATCAGAGAGTGCACTAGCTTTGTCCCGCGTGCTGCCCCCACATATCCCATTGACTCACTCGGAGCCGAGATGGGTCCGGATGGCTGCTGCCAGATGGTCAACGAGACGCTCGATGGCGTCCTCGCCCCTTTCGGCGGAGGCCAGAGCAGGATCGACGCCAAGCTGGGCAAATCGCGGATCGCCGGGGGCGACGCGCAGATCGGGATATCGGGGATCAGCCTCGACCGGGTGGCCATGCGGCCAGACAGAAGCGTCATGTCCGGGCCGCAGCGCCCCCAGATCCACGAGCTCTGGGAAGAGATGGAGGCCGTAGGAGGTCTCTTCACGGGCTGCGTGGTCACCAAGGAGCGTGACCGCTGGCCTGCCCAGGTTGCACTCGGTGCCATACAGGATCAACACCTCTGGATGCGCCTCCTGGAGCGCGTCCAGAGCGCTTGCGCAGATCGCCTCCCAGGGATAGTGGCCCGCCAGCAGCACAATGACGCGGAAACCAAAGGCGATCAGTTGCTCGGCGGTGTCGACCAGGATCGACTGGGCGGCCTGCGGGCTCTGGTAGTGGGTCCACTTGAAATCCGCATGCCCGCCCAAAGCACCCCACCCCATCGTGGGGAGAACCACGCCGCCGGTCCGTTCTGCGACCTTGATGCAGATGCTCTCGGCCTTGAGCCCATCCAGCCCCACGGGCAGATGCCAACCGTGATGCTCCAGCAAGCCGAGAGGCCAGTAGGCAATGGGCCGCTGCGCCACACAGGCCTCGAGTTGGTCTGGACGCAATGTCTCGTATCGATGCCACTGCACACCGTTCCCCACCATACCCCCTCCCAAGACGCACACCGCGTTCGCTCGTACCCCGGTTCGGTCCGATCTGCGCGACAGATGCGCTCTGATGTCACTGAGCGGTAGTCTATTTTGCCATCATCTCTGCTACAATCGCCCTCGATCCGTGTGCCGGTGCTCAAGGGGACGCCTGGACGGACGCCGTCCCGTATCGCTCGGGCCCCAGGGGGGTTCATGATCGTGCGACGGCCGGAGAACGCGCCCTGTCCTTGGCACCCCCCCGCAATGCGCTATAATAGGCGCTGACGCCTCGAACCCCTCCGGAGGAACACCATGCAGCCCAACCCCATTTTGGTTCAGATTGGTCCCATCACGGTCTATTGGTACGGCGTGCTGATCGTCAGCGGCGCCATGTTGGCCGCCCACATCGGTAGCCGCCTCTCGAGCCGCAACGGCCACAATCCCGAGATTGCCTGGAACATGTTGCTGGTGCTCTTGTTCACCGGCATTCTGGGCGCCCGCATCTATCACATTATCTCTTCCTGGGAGTATTACCGCGCCAACCCCAGCCAAATGTTCGGCCTGCAGATGAGTGGCTTTGGTATCTTTGGCGCTGTCTGGGGTGGGCTGATCGGGCTCTACTTTTTCGCGCGCCACAACAAGCTGCGCTTTCTCGAGTGGACCGATTACATCGCGCCGGGCCTGATCTTGGCGCAGGCCATCGGCCGATGGGGCAACTTTTTCAATCAAGAGCTGTATGGCGGTCCTACCGATCTGCCTTGGGGCATCTATATCGCTCCCGAGCACCGGCTGCCCGAACTGATGGGCTTTGAGCGCTTCCATCCCACCTTTTTCTATGAATCGTCGCTCTGTTTCATCGGCTTTTTGATCCTGCTCTACTTGGCGCGCAACTGGAAAAAGGGGCGACTGTGGGGCGATCTGCTGTTCCTCTATGGCATCATCTATGGCGTGATCCGCTTTTTCATCGAGGGTAACTTTCGCCCCGACGCCTGGCTGATCGGCGAGGTGCCGGCAGCACAATACGTCTCGCTCATCTCGATTGTGGTCTTTGGCTGCATCATGGCCGTGCGCCACAAGCTGAGCCGTCCGAGCATGGTCTATGTCCGCAGCGAGCCTTGGCAACCGCCCGTGGATCAGGGCGATGCGGCGGATGACACCGACGACGACTCCCGGCCTCAGAGCCCAGAACCAGGGGGCGACACGCCCGACGACGAGGCCTAGCGGGTCTCGAACACACGATTCCCACCCAGAGCTGTCGGCGAACAGACCGGCAGCTCGTGTACAAGAGGGGGCATGGATGGATCGCGACCGCATCAGTGCCGCGCTGGCCAACAGCAAGGCGGACTATACCGAGATTCGCGTCGAGACGCGGCGCACCACGCGCATCGTCTACCACGGGCAGCGGCTCGAGACCGTGAGCAATGTGGTCAATGCCGGCGGCATCGTCCGCGCTTTGGTCAAGGGCGGCGGCTGGGGCATCTCGACGTTCAACAGCCTCGATACACTCCCAGAACGGGTGCAACAGGCCTATGACAGCGCCCGCGTGGTGCAGGCCGAGCCGATCGCTTTGGCCGATGTGCCCTGCGCCGTCGACGACATCCGCGTCACGCTGGAGCAGGATTTCCGCCAGATCCCGCTGACAGACAAACAGGCGGTGTTGGAGGGGTACAACGATATCTTGCTCTCCTACCCGCGGGTGATCGACACGCAGGCGATATATGCCGACCAGTTCACCACAATGACCTATGCCAACTCGGAGGGCGCCTATCTCCGCGAGGAACGCCCCATGGCCACCACCTACTTGATGGCCACGGCCCGCGATGGCGACAATGTCCAGCGCGGCTTTGACGGCCTCTCGGTGCCCGGCGGCTATGAGCGTATGCTGGGGCTCGATGGCCTGGCCCGCCAAGTCGGGCAGAGCGCCGTCGATATGCTCTCGGCCGAGACGGTGGTTGGCGGGGTCTACCCGGTGGTCTGCGATCCCAAACTGGCCGGCGTGTTCATCCACGAGGCCTTTGGCCATCTCTCAGAGGCCGATTTCGTCTATGCCAACCCCCAGGCCCAAGAGATGATGCAGATCGGACGACGGTTCGGCAATCGGGCGCTCAACGTCGTGGACGACGGCAGCCTGCCGGGGCTGCGTGGCAGCCATCGCTATGACGACGAAGGTACACCCACTCAGCACAATGCGCTCATCCACGAGGGCGAGTTGGTGGGACGGCTCCACTCGCGCGAGACGGCCGCCAAGATGGGCGAGGCGCCCACCGGCAACGCCCGCGCCAGCGGCTATCGCTACCCGCCCATCGTGCGCATGACCAACACCTACATCGAGCCGGGAGAGGCAAGCTTTGACGATATGATCGCCGACATCGAGCTGGGTGTCTATGCCTGCGAGGCCTATGGCGGCCAAACGATGCTAGAGAACTTTTCCTTTTCCGCCGGCCACGGATATATGATCCGCAACGGCCAGCTGGCGGAGCGCGTCAAGGACGTGATCCTCAGCGGCAATCTGTTCACCACGCTGGCCAACATCGATGCCATCGGCAACGATCTATCCTTTTCCAGCACCGGCATGTGCGGCAAGGGCCAGGGCGGCCTGCCCGTGGCCACCGGCGCGCCGCACATACGCATTCGCGACGTGGTCCTGGGCGGACGTTAGGAGGAACCCGAATGGATATGCTCAAAACGCTCTCCGCCCGGACGGATCAAGCTGAGGTGTATGCCGTCCAGAGCGAATCGACCAGCGTCAGCTTTGAGGCCAATGAGATCAAATCGGCCGCCAGTGAAGAGGCGCAAGGCATCGCGTTACGGGCCGTGGTCGACGGACGACTGGGCTTTACCGCCGCCAGCGGCGTGGTGGTCGAGCAAGAGATGATCGACAACCTGCTGGCCTCGGCGCGCTTTGGCGACACCATCGACATCACGCTGCCGGGACCACAGGCGGCGCCCGAGGTCGTGTCGTACGATCCGTCCCTGGCCGAGGTGCCCATCGACCGCTTTGTCGAGATCGGACGAGAAATCGTCGATGCCCTCCGCTCGGTGGACGACGCGGCCCAGGTGAGCGTCGAGATCGAGCGCACGGTGGCCCAGTCGACGTTGCGCAACAGCGCCGGAGCCGAGGTATCGGAGCAGAGCAGCGACATCTCGATCAGCGCCAGCATCGAGCGGGTGCGCGGCGACGATGTGCTGATCACCTATGACGCCGTCGACGGCATCTCGTTGGACGACGGCTATCGGGCGATGGTCGGTCGGCTGCGGGCGCGCATGGAGCGCGCCAAGCGGGCCGCCACCCTCACATCGGGACGCATGCCGGTGCTCTTTTCGCCCACCGGCGCCACCCTGTTGGGGCTACCGATCTTGTTGGGCATCGATGGCGAGAATGTGCTGCGAGGCACCTCGCCCCTCTCGCAACGGCTCGGCGAAAAAGTATTCGACCCGCGATTGACCATTTGGGACGATCCCACCCTCCCCGGACGCCCGGATAGCAGCAGCCACGACCAAGAGGGCGTGCCCTGCTTTCGCAAGGCACTGATCGACAAGGGTATGGCCTCCTCGTTCATCTATGATCTCAAGACAGCCGCTTTGATGGGCACCGAGAGCACCGGCAACGGCGCGCGCAGCCTCTTCTCCACGCCCTCGCCATCGCCCTCGAACCTAGAGTTTGCGGCCGGCGATCAGCCGCTGGCTGACATCCTGGGGGGTATCGAGCGCGGATTGCTGGTGGAAAGTGTCCTCGGCGTGGGCCAGGGCAACGCCATTAGCGGCGCGTTCGGCAACTCGGTGGGTCTGGGCTATGTCATCGAGGGCGGGGAGATCGTAGGACGGGTCAAGGACGTCTCAATCGCCGGTAACATCTATGAGGACCTACGGCATCTCGCCGCCCTCAGCCGCGAGCGTTATTGGGTCTATGGGCAGATGCTGATGCCCTGGATGCTGTTGCCGGAACTGAACGTGGTCTGTCAGGAATAGCCCGCTCAAGCGCGAGCGACGAGATACCAGGCGGTGGCGATGATTCGCGTTGGCATCATTGGGATGGGTGGCATGGGCAAGGGGCGTCTGCCCCTCTATCGGGACATTCCCGGTGCCCAGGTCGTGGCGATAGCCGACATTCGCGCCGAGACGCTGCGGCAGGACGCCGACCTGAGCACGCTGCTCGAGATCGCTCCCTCTGACCTGCGCTGGTTCAGCGACTATGCCGCGCTGGCCAAGAGCGGCCTGGTGGACATGGTCGATATCTGCCTGCCGACCGGCTGCCACCGGCCCGCAGTGGAGACCGCTCTGGCGGCGGGGTTGCACGTCCTCTGTGAAAAGCCAATGGCTCTGACCAGCGCCGACTGTGATGCCATGGTGGCCGCCAGCGAGCGCGCCCAGCGCCATCTGATGATCGCTCAGTGTATCCGTTTTTGGCCCGAGTATGAGTATCTGGCCGACCTCTGCAACAGCGGCGAGGCCGGGCGCCTGCTATCGCTGCAGCTCTCACGACAGGGCGCCGCGCCCAGCCGCGCCTGGTTCTGCCGAGCAGCCGAGAGCGGCGGCGCGCTCCTCGACCTGCACATCCACGATATCGACTATTGCCACGCTTTGCTGGGCCTCCCGCGTCGCGTTTACGCCCAGGGCGGGATGGGACAGGGCCCTGAGGCGGGGTATGATTTCTGCCTCAGCAACCTGGACTATGGTCCCGAGACGCAGGTGAGCGCCACGGCACAGTGGTCCAAGGCGCCGATCCCCTTTGCCGCTCGATACGAGGCGCGCTTTGAGGAGGCCTTTCTGCGCTTTGACAGCTCCAAGTCGCCGACCCTGACGGTCTACCGGGTGGACGCGGAGCCGGAGCAACCGACGTTTGGTTCCGATTCGGCCTATCGCAACGAGATTCGCTACCTGCTATCTTGCATCGAGCGCGGAGAGCGTCCCGCGCGATGTACGCCGCAGCAGACCCGCGATTCCGTGGCACTGATCGAGGCCATACGTGCCTCGCTGCAGGGGCAGGAGATGGTGAGCATTGACGGCGCCGGTTCTTTGGTCCCGGCCGGCGGCTATTGGGGCAGCTCTGGCGTTGAGTGGCTCATCTAGTGGCCTGGAAAAGACTGGCCGTTAGTTGACACGCCCTACAGCGAGTGATATAATGGCGCTGTAAAACTGGGGTGCAGTACCTCCCTTGCCCAGCACCCCGGTGGCCGTTCTTCAGCCCTTTCTACCCCATTGAGATGCAAACAGCCATGGTGATGGCACGTCCCAATCGTTCCGCGCACTAAATCGCGCCTCAAACGTTCCCCTCAAGACACCCTAGTGGAGTGAACACGTGAACATTGTCGAACTGGAGACGATGACCCTCTCCGACCTGCGAGAGATTGCCCGCAGCAAGGATGTGGTCGGCTACTCGCGTCTGAAAAAGCAGGACCTCGTCTTTCGCTTGCTACAGGTCCAGGCCGAGGCGCGCGGATTCATCTTTGGGGGCGGTGTCCTCGAGATTGTGCAGGACGGCATCGGCTTTTTGCGGAGCGATCACCTGCTTCCCGGCCCCGACGATGTCTATGTCTCCCAGTCGCAGATCCGGCGCTTTAGTCTTCGGACCGGCGACATGGTCATCGGCCAGGTACGCCGCCCCAAGGACAATGAAAAGTACAACTCGTTGCTGCGCGTCGAGGCGATCAACGGTCTCGACCCCGAGCAGGCCAAGGGCCGCCCGCGCTTTGAACGCCTGACGCCCATCTTTCCCTATGAAAAGTTTCGTCTCGAGACGCAGCCCAACATCTTTGCCACCCGCCTGATCGACCTGTTGGCGCCCATCGGACGCGGCCAGCGCGGTCTGATCGTCTCACCGCCCAAAGCCGGCAAGACCACCATCCTCAAGCAGATCGCCAACGGCATCACCGCCAACTATACCGACGTGCACCTGATGGTCGTGCTGATCGGCGAGCGCCCGGAGGAGGTCACGGACGTCGATCGTTCGGTCGAGGCCGAGGTGGCCAGCTCGACCTTTGACGAGCCGGTACAGTCGCACGCCCGCGTGGCCGAGATGGCGCTGGAGCGCGCCAAGCGACTGGTCGAGGTCGGTCGCGACGTGGTCATCCTGCTGGACAGCATCACGCGCCTCTCGCGCGCCTACAACCTGATCGTGCCCGCCAGCGGACGCACCCTCTCCGGCGGTCTCGACCCGGCGGCCGTCTTTCCGCCCAAACGCTTTTTTGGCGCGGCGCGCAAGCTCGAAGAGGCCGGCAGTCTGACGATCGTCGCCACCTGCCTGGTCGATACCGGCAGCCGCATGGACGATGTGGTCTATGAAGAGTTCAAGGGCACCGGTAACATGGAGTTGCACCTGAATCGACGCCTGGCCGAGCGACGTATCTTTCCGGCCATCGATATTCAGGGCTCGAGTACCCGCCGTGAGGAACTCTTGCTCAAGCCGGACGTGCTTAAAAAGGTCTGGACGTTGCGCCGCATGATCGACGCCGTCGGCGGTCAAGAAGCCGTCGAGCCCATCTTGGAGCGGCTGTCCAAGACGCGCTCCAATTCCGAGTTCCTGGCCACGCTAAGCAGGGAAGTCTAGCGGCAATGGCCAGCACCTGGCACACCACCCCGTTGGTGGGATCGGAGCCGAGCGACGCGACCTCCAAGCGTGCATTGGGGTGGGCGCTGCCGATCCGCCTGGACTTGTGCAGGCTAGGCATCCACCTGGCTGTCCTGCTGCTGATGGTGGCCATCGTGCGAGGCCTGACGCTTGACCAACTGACCCTGCCGAATGTGGCCGCCATGTTGCGCATGGCCCCCTCGCCAGAGGACAACATTCCTATCGAGGCACAGGCACTGCCTGATACCGAGACGCGCTATTTGGAGTCGGCCTCGGTGCCGGTTACCTCACGGATCATCCACAACAGCCTGCCGATCGGCGAGCCGCAGCACGCAGTGCGCACCTCCGTCACACTCTATGCCGTCGAGCCAGGCGATTCCGTGCTGGGCATTGCCCAAAAGTTCGGTCTGGAGGGCAACAGCCTGCTCTGGGCCAATGGGCGCCTGGCCGACAACCCCGATTTCCTCAGGGTGGGCCAAGAGCTGGTCATTCTGCCGGTGGACGGCGCCTATCACACTGTGACCAAGGGCGAAACCCTGGAAGAGATCGCCGAGGCCTACAAAGTCGCACCAGAGACCATCGCCGAGTATGCCGGCAACGACTTGGCCGCGCCTTTCGAACTGGTCGGCGGCGAAAAGCTGATCATCCCCGGTGGTGTGCGGCCCTATGTGCCGCGCCGGGTGGTGGCCTATGAGGGCCCGGTCCCGGAGGACGCGCAAAAGGGCACCGGCTCGTTCGTCTGGCCCACTAGCGGCTTTATCTCGCAGGGATACTGGGAGGGACACCACGCCATCGACATTGCCGGCTCGCCGGGGACGCCCATCCTGGCAACCGACTCGGGTTATGTGGCCGTGGCGCAGTGGAGCGACGTGGGCTATGGTCGCATGGTGATCATCGACCACGGCAACGGCTTCCAGACGCTTTATGCTCACATGACCAAGTACTATGTCGAACCAGGCCAGTCGGTGGGCAAAGGCCAGCAGATCGGCGAGCGGGGCAGCACCGGCAACTCGACCGGACCCCACCTGCACTTTGAGGTGATCAAGAACGGCGCGCGTCGCAACCCGTTCATCTATTTGCCCTAGCGCCCCACAGACAATGAACAGGCAAGGTCCCCGCCACTAGAAATGGCGGGGACCTTGGTCGTTTACTCGACGCCCCGCCTGCGGTATAATGCGGTAGGAGGAACTGCCATGCGTTGGGAAGATGCGCCGCACTACCAACCACAAAAGCCCGAGGATGCCTCGGTGCTGGTGGCCATTGTGCCCAGCGTCGCCGACTGGGAGACGATCCGCCGCGAGGGCTGGTACCGCATCCCCGTCGAGCGGGCGCCGCAGCGCATGGCCTATGACTATGTCGCGTTCTACCATCCCCGCGCCTTTGGCGAATGGCGTTGGTCGATCCGTGGCTATGCGCCCATCCAGCGCTATGAGCTATGCACCCGCGTCGAAATGCTCCCCGACGAGCCGGATCACCCCCGCGCTAGCCGCCACTACTACCGGTTGAGCCTGGGGCCGCTGCAAATGCTCCCCAAGCCGATCCCCAGCCGCTCGCTACGTCGGATTAGCTTTATCCCCACCACCCTCGAGCGCCTGCTCCGCGCCGAGGATGTCGCCGATCTCTGGCTACGCCGTTCCTCAACCGCCGCCAAGGCCGCGGCCTACCGTCTGCGTGAGCGTGCCGCTGGCAGGCGTCTGGGCGAACTGCAGCTAGCCTACGGCTAGCTCGGCCTGGGACGGAGCGATTCGGCGCACAGATCGCAGAGGGTCATTAATCACAGAGGACACAGAGAGCACAGAGCCCCAGGCGCCGAGCGGGCCGAGACCTGCGAACGACGATTCCGTGGCCGAGAGCGGACACGTCCTGGCACGCAGATGGGCAGAGAGAAGCGCTTGGCTGTCAGCAGATCGGTAGCAGGTTCTGTCAGTGCCTGGGAAATAGTATGGCGTGAAGGCGGCACCGCGGACTGTGTCCAGCATGAGCTCAGAGACGTGTCGAGACACGCCTAGCGGCAAAGGGGGATCATGACCACTTGTTCGGTAAAGTCCCTCCGTGACCTCGCAAAAGCGTCGCCTTTGTCTGACGAATGGCCTACGGCCTTTTGTACCCTTTGTGATTCGTCACCCCCTGCGATCCCTGCGCTTGTGACGTATTGGACCAGCATAGCGAATGCACGAACAAGGTGCCGGCGACCCGTAGGTCCCCGGCACCTTGCGCAACGACCTCCCGGAGGTTGGTATCTCCGGGAGGTTGTCTCATCTCTGGGGCGTATGATCATACGCCCCTATCTTGGGCCCCAGTCCGATCTCGATCGCTCTACCACTCGTAGCGCACGGTATAGCTAATCACGGCCTGGCCGTCGGCCGCGACCGGCACTTGGTAGGCGATGGTACTGGCGTCGACGGTCTCGTATTCCATGCTGCTCTCGCGCACCTCGGCGTCCTGAGCGCGGAAGAGATGCTCGATCACCCGCACCTCGATGTCCTCGGCCTTGTGGTTGCGCAGCGTCACGCGATAGCTCTCTTCGATGCTGCGCTCGCCCAACTGGTCAAAGGCGGTCTGCAGGTGCTCGCCGACGACGTCAAAGGCGTCGCCCAGGTAGAGCGTCACCGCCTCGCCGCGCGGCGTATGCTCGATACGGTCCTCGCCGACCAGTTCGGCGCCGCCGTCGACGTCGGCCTGATAGACGCGCATGGTGCCGGCGGGCAGCGGCAAACCCATGCCGCTCTCGCTCTCGTTCTGAAAGGTCAGCTCGACCCGCACCGGCGTATCGGGCATCGAGCCATAGCCCGGATCGATGATGGCGCTGCCCTTTGTGACAAAACCCTGCGGCGAGGCCTCATAGACCAACGTCTTGGTGGCCGTCACGCCGTTGGCGCTGGCGAACTGGATCTGCTTGGTCTGGCGGTTGCGAACGGTCACCGGCCGCCCTATCTCATAGAGATGGTACTCGAAAAAGCTCCGCTCCTCGACCGCCGTCGCTCCACCGCCAATACCGCGCGTCTCCATCACGGCCATGGGCATCGGCTTGGGCTCCAGGTTCAGGTCCCCGGCCACCAGTTTGAGCTTGGCCTCCTCATAGCTGGCGCCGCTGTTGTTGACCAGCGTCACCCATCCGGTGAGATCGAGTTGATCGCTCTCTGGACGGTAGAGCAGGTTATAGTCGGCCTCCCAGCCCACGCCGCCAGTCAGGTAGGTGACCTGCACGTCCTGCTCGCCGGCCTCGGCGGCATGCAGCAGCCAGACCAAGGTGGGCCGGGTGATCAGACCCTCCGGAAGCGCGGGAAAGCTGATCTCTTGAACACGCTCGCGGCTGATGATCTGCACGCCCGAGGCGCTCTGCAGGATCAGATCATCGTCGCCCGATAGCAGCGTGCCGCTGTAGGCAGTACCATTCTCGGTG
>Ga0180429_10002186_pt1 | contig 16262 bp, 9 predicted proteins | sample SS_ome_FD_132428 | JGI IMG/M metagenome (GOLD analysis project Ga0180429, IMG submission 132428) | Hypersaline lake sediment archaeal communities from the Salton Sea, California, USA - SS_1_S_1 metaG | ecosystem: Environmental > Aquatic > Non-marine Saline and Alkaline > Hypersaline > Sediment ...
CGTGAACGCTTTTTTTCGACAAGCGGCGATCCGGATTTGTGGCAACCTCGATATCGAGACTGCCATGACCGACTGTCTTAACTATATCAGGGACTTTCTTCCCGCCGATTATATGAGCCTTCGCCTTTACGATCCCGGCCTGGATGCTCTAAAAACCGTTGCGGCGATCGCCGTCTCAGGTGATGAAACACCACACCAGGTCATTCCACCCCCCGAGATGGGCGGAGAGGACGGTTGGGCCGAATGGGAAGAGATTCGACTCATCAACGAACCCGCTCGGGATCCTGTTGTATCGGGAGTCTACGGACGGCTGGGAAGAAGTCTGGACCATTCGTTGATGATCATGCATCTCGAATTTCAAGCCAAACGCGTCGGTGCCGTCTCCGTTGAAGCCAGAGGCACCGGCCGCTACACAAATGAGCATGCCGACCTTCTGCGAATGCTCCACGAACCGTTCGCCATTGCCATGGCCAACGCCTTGCAGCATCAGGAGGTTCTCAGGCTCAAGGACATGCTCGTCGATGACAACCGCTATCTTCAACGCCAGCTCTTGAATGTGTCCGGCTCAGAAATCGTGGGCGCAGACTTCGGCCTCAGAGAAGTCATGAAAATGGTCCGCCAAGTGGCACCGCTCGACAGCCCCGTTCTACTCCTGGGGGAGACCGGTGTGGGAAAGGGGATCATCGCAAATGCCATTCATCACGCTTCCCCCAGGCGGGAGAGGCCTTTCATCAGTGTCAATTGCGGCGCAATCCCCGATACACTGATCGATAGTGAATTGTTCGGTCATGAGAAAGGCGCCTTTACCGGAGCGTTCGCTCCAAAAAGAGGACGATTCGAGAGAGCCGACAAGGGGACGATTTTTCTCGACGAGATCGGCGAACTGCCACCCCAGGCGCAAGTGAGACTTCTGAATGTCCTGCAAAACAGGGAAATCGAGCGCGTGGGAGGGACGAAATCGATTCGGGTGGATCTACGCATTATCTCCGCCACGAACAGAAATCTCGAAGAGATGATGCGGTCAGGACGATTCCGCGAGGATCTCTGGTTTCGACTCAACGTCTTTCCCATCATGATCCCCCCCCTGCGGCAGAGACGGGAAGACATTCCGGCGTTAGTGCATTACTTCATCGAAAAAAAGGCAATGGAATTCAAAATGGAGGAGAAGCCGAGCCTCGCGCCCGGAGCGATGGACCAGCTTCATGCTTATGATTGGCCGGGCAATGTGAGAGAACTGGGAAACCTGATAGAACGGGCCCTGATCCGCCAAGGGCACGGCGGTCTCACCTTCGAAGGCCTCGCGGCCCACGAAACGCCATCTTTCGACAAAAAGGCGAAGTCCCAGCCCGACCGGTTTGAGAGCTTGGATGAGATGACCGCTCGACATATCAAGAAAGCGATGAAGCTCGCTCGGTGGAAGGTGGATGGTCCGGGTGGTGCGGCAGAGCTCCTCAAAGTTCATCCGAACACACTGAGAAAAAGAATGGATAAGCTAAGAATTATCTTCCGGCGAAAAGAAAGGATCCACCGGCTTGACTAAGGCGATCGATTTTCTTCGTGGATCAGCCCAGTTTCAAAGACGCCCCCACGCACCGACATCCTATTTCAGATAAATCTCGTCGATAAACGCACAGGTCGACACATCGGCCTCGTTCACGGCGGAACACTCGATGACGAGGAGCACATCCTTTTCGGCGTACTCTGACACCGATCCGCTCACCGCCTGCCAGATCTTGGCCGACGGGCATGGCCCGCCCTCGATGCGGCTCTGGGCGATCCACTTCATCTGACCGTCGAAGACACCGAGGCGCACCACACACGTCGATCGCGCCGGCGAATCGACCGCCTCGGGCGAGACGCGCACGACGAAGAGTTCCCTCCCCGGGGGGATGCGCACCTTGCGGATGATCCGCGACGGCTGTTCGGCCGAATGGGGTTTGAAGATCCCCACGCCCTTGGCGCCCGGATTGGGTTGGCGGAGCTTGTCCTCTTTCTTTTTGTACTTGTCGATCCACCGCGGAAATCCCTGCGCCGAAGAGGTGAGCGACAGCCGATCGAGGTCGGAGTCTTTCTTGAACTCGATCCGGGCGAGGGGATCGAGGGGCAGAATTGCGAGCAGCTCGTCGAGAGTGAAGAGGGCGGGATGGGCCTTCGCCACTTCGGCCCAGTCGGGCGCTCCGGGCGCAAGCACGGGCCGCACCGTGGGCAGCACGCTTCCGTCAGTGGCCGCAACGCGCGCCCAGACTCCCGACGTCCCCTTGCGTTCGTCGACCTTGACGACGAGCGAATGCGTGCCGGGCCGGAGGCGGAGGGGCAAACCGAATCGATCGGGTCCCGTCGAGCTGTGGCTGTGGTGCGAGAGAAGGACCTTGTTGTCGAACAGGACGCGCAGCCCGTCGTCGGCGCCGACCCAGAGGACCGCCTCCGTTTCTTCCTGCACGTTGAGGTAAGTGGCCGCGCAGTAGAGACACCGGTCGGCGGGCCGCACCACTTCTTCGAAATTGAACATGTCCCCGTTGGAACGCGCCGGTTTCCAGACGCTGCCATGGGTGCGCGTCCCCTCGAGGGGCGGCACCGAGGCGAGGTCGGGCTTGAGGGGATCGACGAGCAGGGAGTCGTCGGGATTCTTGATCGGACCGAGAGTCAGCCAGCGCCGGATGAAGGGGACCTCGGCCTTGGGTTTCGACGTCCACCAGCGGGTGTGAGCCTTATCCTTGGGCTCGAGGGCGCGCGTCGCCATGAGTCCGATGTCGCGGAGCCGGATATCGAGGATCTGGGCGCCCCCCGTGTTCGTGCAGTGCGCGGCAATGAGCACGGGGCCTTTCTTGACCGTCGCCCGCGCGGCGGGCGCGATCTCGATTCTCTCGTACTGCTTGTTCCACTCTGACGCCGATTTGGCGCTGACGCCGTTGATGTAGATCTCGGCGCCGTCGTCGTGGCGAACATAGAGGTTGAAATCCTCGGCCGAGTCGACTTTCCAGTCAAAGGTGCGGCGAATCCAGATATCCGACTTCTTCCACGCCGTGCGCACGGCGCCGCACGTCGTGCCGTAGTTGCCGAAAGCCGCCGCGCCCCGCGACCACTCGGAATCGTCGAAGCCCGGCATCTCCCAGCCCTTGGGTGGTTTCTTGGTCGTGAATCGCCAGTACTCGGCGCGCGGAATCCGTCCCGACATGCTCGATCTTTTGGTCATGCCGCTAAAAGTGGCGCGCTTGAGAAAAAGCAGCGCGAAGGATGTATTGACCAGGTCGCCCCACCCCCCCGTGGCCGACTCGTAGTGCAGAATGCAGCGGGCGCCCTCCTGGTACCAGCTCCGGCCGCCGATACGCGAACGGTCGGAGAGGGCCGCCACCCGCTCGAGGCCGTAGAGATAGTAGAAATGATGGGCGGCCGATCGGCTCGGAAAGACCTGGCTGATCACGCCGTTGCGGCCGGCAAAGTTGCCCGTTCCGGTGAAGCAGCGATCGAGGTGTTCCCAGGCTTTTTCGAGAGCCTTGGCCGCGCGCCGCGAGACACCGCCGCTCTTACCCGCCTCCTCGAGCGACCGGGACGCCACGGTGAGAACGGTGATGCCCGCCGTGGTCATGGCGCCCGACGAGTTGTGCTTGGTCACCTCGCGGTAGCCGAATCCGCCGAAATCGTTCTGGAGCGCCAGTGTGCCCTCGATCACGCGCGTCCACGTTTTTGATTTCGTCTTGAAACCGTGACCCTCGGCCACCCAGAGGGCGAGGGCCGCGTACTGCGTGTTGGAGAGATCGGGATTGCGGTCGGGATAGGCCCAGATGTCGGTTTTGGGATCGAGATGATCCTCGATCCACTCGGCCGCCTTGCAGATCCTCTCGTCGAGGGCTGGATCGTTCATGGCGTCGAGGGCGAGGATCAGGACCGAGACGCTGTAAATGTACTGGTAGGGCTGGTAGCGCAGCGAGCCGAGTGCGCGGTTGATGGCCGGATCATCGGGCGACACGCCCGACTTGACCAGGGCGTAAACGGCGAGGGAGGTCACCCCCATCGGGTAGCGGGCGTTGAGGCCGGTGGCGCCCGGATAGGCGACCTTGAAGGAGCCGTCCTCCTTCTGCTGGGAGAGCAGGTCGTGTACGCCGCGCTCGATGGCGAGGTTGACCTCCTCGTAGAAGCTCTGTGCGCCCGCCCCGCCGGCGGCGACAAAAAGAACGACAAGAGGCGCCAGGCGGAGCGCCGTACGCGCCAGTGGTCTGCTGCTCTTTTTTCCGATCATCGTTTTCAATCGTTGTCGTTTCGCGATAATTGGCGAGGCTGCGGCTTGTCGCCTCGGGCGGTCGTGGGGCCTTTTCCCAATCATTGTACCCTGACCGGTCCGTTGATTTCCAGAGCTCGCGGCGCCCTCGATGGGGTGTATTTTTTTCGGAACCGATCGGCCCGCAGGCGGTCTCAACCAGCACGCAATGGGAGACGGCGCGCGGGGCCTGAGTATCGCAACCGCGAGCCGTCTCCATACGTTGGAGGACAAAGGATGATCAAGAGTACAGGTACTTTCGGATTGGCGCTCTTTCTCTCGAGCCTCGTCTGCGCCCTCGCTTGCGCGGGGCCGGCCGAGGAGGCCGCGGGCCGGACGGACGAACAGAAAGCGGCCGGCGCCGCGAGTGTCGCCGCTCTCGTCGACGCAAACAGGCACTTCGCCCTCGATCTCCTCGCCGCTCTACGAGAGAGGCCGGGGAATCTTTTTTTCTCGCCCTACAGCATCTCGACGGCACTCGCCATGACCCGCGCCGGCGCACGGAAGGACACCGCCCGGCAGATGGCCCAAGTGCTTCACTTTGCGGGCTGCAAAGAAATCGATCGGGCTTTCTGCGCGCTCCTCGAATCGGATCGCGCCGCGGGAGCAGATCCGGGCAGCCGGCTCCACCTGGCCAACGCCCTCTGGGGGCGGGAGGGATACCGATTTCGAGACGAGTTCCTCGCCTTGCAGAAACGCTATTACGGAGCCGGGTTGCGCACCGTCGATTTCGCCAACGCCTGCGACGCGGCGCGAAAGACGATCAACCTCTGGGTGGCGAAACAGACGGAGCAGAAGATCGAGGAGCTCCTGCGAGAGACCGACCTCGATCGGTCGACGGCGCTCGTCCTGACCAACGCAATCTATTTCAAGGGATCGTGGGCGAGCCGCTTCGATGCGGCGTTGACAAGGAAGCGCCCCTTCTTCATCGGCAAGGAAAAAAAAGTCCTCGCGCCCACCATGAGCCAGAGAGGATCTTTCGCCCTCGCCCACTGCGACGGCGCGCAGCTCATCGAGCTCCCCTACGAAGGGGAGCGGCTCTCCATGGTGATCGTTCTTCCCGACGGAGACTCAACCCTCGACGACCTGGAGAAATCGCTCACCATCTCGAAGCTCAATCGGTGGATCGACGGAATGGTCGAGGAGACGGTCAGCGTGAGCGTCCCTCGGTTCAAGGTCGAGTCGCGATTCGATCTGGCCGAGACCTTGTCGTCGATGGGAATGACCGACGCTTTCGTGGCCGCCAAAGCCGACTTCTCCGGGATGACAGGCAGAAAAGATCTCTTCATCTCGGCAGTGGTCCATCAAGCGTGCGTCGAAGTGACCGAGGAAGGCACCGAGGCGGCGGCGGCAACGGCGGTTGTCATGAGGAAGGGTTTTGCCCGTTTCGATGTGAACCGCCCTTTCGTCTTTTTCATCGGCAATTCGCAAACGGGAAGTCTCCTCTTCGCGGGGCGTGTCGTCGATCCGACTCTATAGCAGCCCCTCGAGGTCGTCGACGCGGCCCGTCAGGTCGGCGAGCTGGCTGCGTAGCGCATCGAGTTCCTTCGTCAGGCTCTCGATCTGGCCGCTCAGGGAGGCGACCTCGTTCCCTCGCAGCGCCTCGGCTCCGGCCGGTTCCACCCTGCTCCGGGGCGGCGCAACCGCGGGCCGCTCGGCGGCAGCCGGCACCTCCCCTGGCACATCCCCATCGACCGCCGACAAGCGGTCGGGCTCCGCTGCCGGCTCGTCGCTACCGAGAAGATGCCGGTGGCGCACGGCCGATTTCCCCGGTTCGCGCGGCATGGTTTCGACGTAGGGCGGATCGTGGCGCTCCAGGCTCGCGATGACGATCCGCACGGCGTCGATATCCTCGAAGGCCACCATGCGCGTGCAGCGCGAGCGGAGTTCGCCCACGGTCTGCGGGCCGCGCAGCAGCAGTTCGGCCATGACGGCGATCGAACGCCTCTGCCAGCCGTAGTGAGCCTGCGCCTCGTGGCCGTAACGGACGACCCGCGCCCCCTGGCCGGGGGCGTACTCGGTCGCGATTCCGCTTACCATCAGATAGGTCACGATCCGGGCGACTTCCTCCTCTGTCACTGCCATGACCGGATCGCGGTTCTGCTTCTGATTGCAGCCCGAAAGGAGGGCATTGACGGAGAGCGGATACTGGCCCGGTTGGGAGAGGGATTTCTCGAGAAGAACGCCCAGGATGCGCTGTTCGAGAGCGTTGAGTCGTCGTGTCACGGCATCTCCTTTCCGACATCACCCATTTGGCGGCATGGTACCAAAATCGCATGAATCGCCGAGCGCCCGAAAAAAAATCGACTTTTCGTGCCCCCTCCGAGCGGGGTTGTCGCCTTTCTCCGTAGGAAGGGCTCATTAAGTGTTTCCCCGCAGACGAAGTCGGTTGGAAGTCGCCGGGTATCTCGGTTGCGGCAAATTTAAACCCACTTTCCTTTTTCCCTGTTTCCTTTGAACTTTGGAGGATAGTCATGAAACGTTTTTGCAAGTATGCGATGTTGATGATCTGTGTCACCCTCTTTGTTGGCAACGCCCTCTGCCTCGCCCAGACCGATGGGCAGGCCGCCAACCCGCCCACCCCGCCGACGACGAGCGTTGTCGGCCCGATGAGCGATTTCGATCAGGTTACGCCGAACAACGGCCCCCTCGGGACGCGCGCCGAGCACTGGCGCGAGCGTTCGGGCGGCTCTTACCTCGAATATTTCGATGTAACCAGCGGCGTGATCCTCGGCTGGACCATCTACCCCGCCTCTAATAGAGGATACGACAAGTGGGGAAATGTGGACTCCTCCTTCACCGCCTATTGGTCGACCATGGGCTATTCGCGCTGGGCGGGCTCCAGCGAAGTCGCCTACACGTCGCCCTATCCCTTCTCGTCGTACTCTTACATCAATGCCTGGGGCCTCGGTGGATCTGGTTCGATGAACACCCCATCCGGCTATTTCAACGGATCTCTCTACGAGAGTTGCTTCGATGGCGCCATGACCGGCCCCGGCGGTATCGCGTGGACCGACGACGGGAGTGGAACATGGTCGGCCCTCTACGTCTCCGATCCCGGGAACTACATCGACAACCGCGTTTATGACCTGGCAGGCGATGGTACGATCGCCTGGAGAGCCGCCGCCTACCCCTACGGCTACTCTTCGACTTATGGTTTTTCCTTCAACGCCGACTGCCGGCGGTTGGACGGACAGCTCTACAGCTACGGCATCCAGTACTTCGCCGACGTTGCGGCCGGACCGAATTCAGATTGCTACGGTTTCTGGATCACCGATACAATGTTCTCCGTCTGGGCCTATGTGGGCGGTGTGTCGACGAACGTCTATCCCTGGACGACTACGTCAATGATCAATCCCGTTGGCGAGTGGAACAACCTCAGAGTGGAGACGCTGAGCGGCAACACGGAACTCTTCATCAACGACGTTTCGGTAGCCACCTTCACCGACTCGACACACACGAGCGGCTACATCGGTGTGGCCGGTTACGACGGAACGGGATCGGCGAACATCCAGTGGGACAACATGACCGTTCACAGGCAGCCAAGCGTTCTCGTCGGCGGCGAGGGCAAGCCGAATCAGGCGACCACCCTCTGGCCCGATACGGGCGCTGGCCAGTAATTCAACAACTCTGACTCACAAAGAAGCGGGACCATTCTGGTTCCGCTTCTTTTTTTGTTATCGAAGCCGCCCGTGATCAGACCGGATTACCGCTTCCGGGAGAGTCCCATGATGAGCCCGAGGACAACCGACCAGAGCGCCGCAAGGCCGATCTGATACTCGGCGGGCAGAACAAAGGTGAGGGTGTGCGCCGGAATCCAGAACCAGATCAGTGTCCACCACGCCCTCTGGAGCCCCTTGAAGCCCCGCTCGCCCATGATCAGATTGTCCTCGAGGCGGTGGAAGAACATCATCTGCGGTCCAAAGAGGAGATTGGTCAATGTCGAGAGCCCGATCGCCCAGCCCAGCCCCTCGCGGAAGAATGAGGGAAGCAGACCGTGATCGAGGAGCGCGTGGGTGAAGCCTTTCATCCCGGCGAAACCGTACTTGATGATCACGCCGAGAAGCGCCCAGCCCAGGGCCTTCAAGAGCAACTGCAGATATCCGCAGGGGAGAGCCGCCTTTTTCTTCTGAACACAGACGGAGAGGATCTCGCCCAGCGTTCCCAGAATGGCAAACTGGATCGCCGCCGAAAGCAGAGGACTCTGCCGCACCCACTCCGCATACTCGTTCATCATCATCGCTCCTTTGTTTGCGCTCTCGAAGGGCGGGCAGTATATCACAGGCGGGTGGCGCCTCAAGCAACAGACAAATATTGACAAGTTCTTTCGAATCGGTCCTAATAATCGCACTCAAATACTTTTTTGAGGGGAAATAGGAATGCCGTTATCCAAGACACAAAGGTCGCTTAGCGGCAGTTTGGCCTGTCCCGTTCCGGAGGCCCGATTCCGTTCTCACCGATTGTCCGATGCCTTGATCGAACCAAGAAGGAGATGAAATGAAACTCGTGACAGCATTTTACCTCTGTGCGATCGTGATTCTTTTTCCAGCCCTGGCGAGCAGCGGCACAGTGGGCAACCTCGCGGAGACACAGGGCGAATTCGGTCGGTTTTCACTCGGTCTCGAGTACGACCGCATCTTCGATCGAGATCTGGAATGGAAGAGCGGAACTTGGAGGGGCACAGTGGCGGGCACGTCGTTCCAGAGTCTTCTCGTCGGTCCCAACGATGTGGTCAAGGACGAGCAGCCCGACTCCCACAGGATCTTCCTCAAGGGGACGGTCGGACTCCATCCCAACCTCGACATCTTCATGAAAATCGGCCTCGGCACGGTCCGCTACCGGCACGAGTACATCAGCACCACGCCGGGCTGGAACGAAAAAAACGTTTTTGAGGGCAGTTGGGATTTCGCCTGGGGCGTGGGCACGAAGGCAAAGCTCTACGAAACCAAGGACGGCCTCAGGTTCATGGCCGATGCCCAGTATCTGAAGTACAGGATCGACGGCAGGAGCCGATCGAACGGCACCGACCTGTCATGGGTTATTCAGCAGGGGCTGATCAACAACGGCCACACCGGCGTGACCGCCGACTACGATTCCACGGCGACAGTGTCTGAGTGGCACTGGACCGTTTACGCCAACAAGACTTTTGGCGATTTCAGCCCCTACGCGGGAATCAAGTATACCGATGTCCACATCAACAACGAGATCATGATGCGCGGCATGGCGAGCGGCGCTCCCTATATCATGAAGTCGGTCGAAAAGATCGACGGCGACGACAAACTCGGTTTTGTTTTCGGTACGGACTACTACGTAATTCCCGGGCAATTGAGCCTCTCCCTCGAGGGGCGCGTCTGGGCCGAATCAGCCATCGCCGTCGGCATGAACTACAGATTCTGATCGAAATGGCGAAATGTTGAGCGGCACTATTCACTCTGAAAGCGCCCGGTTGGATCACTAGATCGGCTGCCCCAAGCTGGCGATTCGGACGAAACGCGTCGGCAACGAGTCATCAGGGAACTATTCATCAGGGAACAAAAATCCCCGAAAAACACGGATTTCCTCTTGCCTTGATCCCTGATCGGCGATTAAATCAAACGTTTGTTTCAAACGACTGTTTTAATCCAGGAGTGAGACCTTGTCCACACCCGATACCAAGGACCGCATCCTCGATACGGCCGAACGCCTCTTCGCCGAACAGGGGTATGCGGCCACGTCACTTCGATCGGTCACGAGCGAGGCGGAGGTCAATCTCGCCGCCGTGAACTACCATTTCGGCTCGAAAGACGCCCTCCTCGTGGCGCTCCTCCACCGCCGGATCGATCCGATCAACACGGAACGCCTCGAGATGCTCTCCGCTCACGAAGCGGAGTGCGCCGGCCGGGAGCCCCACGGCACCGACCCTCGCATCGATGTGGACACGATCCTGCGCGCCTTCCTCTCACCGGTTTTCAGACAATCGCGCACGTGGGAGGAGAGCGGCACTCACTTTCTCCAGTTCATTGGCCGCATCCATTCCGTTTCCGATGATCGGGTCAGAAAGATGATCTTCGACCTCTTCGAGGAGGTCTTCCTCAGATTCCTTTCCGCCCTGGAGCGCGCACTGCCCGAGCTGTCGCAGGAAGAAGTCTTCTGGCGCCTGCAGTTCGTGGTCGGCTCCATGGCCCACACCCTTCTCTGGCGGCGCCCGCTGATCGAGTCGGATTACTTCACCTGGCCCGAACCTGATCTAGACCAGACCATCGAGAAACTCGTCGCCTTCTGCACGAACGGAATCAACGCTCCGCCCGATCGATCGACGAAAGGTGGTGGCCAATGAGAAGGTTGCCTTATTTCATCGTCTCACTCCTTCCGTGTATCCTGCTCTTTTGCACGTCGTGCGCCTGGCCGCCCGATGTGGAGCACCCCGACCTCGAATTCGACCAACCCGAACAGTGGACGTCGGGCAGCGACGACTCGGGCGAATTGGAGCCCCACATATGTGTGGAGTGGTGGACCGCCTTCGGCGACAGGGCCGTCGACGCCGCCGTCCTCACCGCGCTCAGGCAGAACCACGATCTCCAGGCCGCCGCCGCCCGCGTGGCGCGCGCCGCGGCCGAGGCGCGGATCGCCGGCGCCGACCTCCAGCCGTCGCTCGGAGTCGGTCTCAGCGGCGCCCGGCAGCGCACCAATTACGTCGGCCTCCCCTTCCCGGGCGGTGAGGATCAGGTGATCAGCTCGACGTACGAGAACTTCGGTGTTTCGCTCGACGTGACGTGGGAGCTCGATCTCTGGGAACGGCTCCGCTCCACGGCGCGCGCCGCGCTCGCCGACTTTCAGGCGGCCGGATACGACTACGAGGGCGCCTATCTGTCGATCGCGGGCCAGACGGTCAAAGCCTGCTTTGCGGTCGCCGAGGCGCGGCAGCAGATCTCCCTTGCTGAAAAGACCGTCGAAAGCTACAGGCGTTCGACCGACATCGTCTCTGCGCGCTACAAGGGCGGCGTCCGCTCCCCCCTCGAGGTGCGCCTCGCCCTTTCGAACCTCAGCGATGCCGAGGCCAACCTCGAACTGCGCCACCAACGGCTCGACGCCGCTCGCCGCCAGCTCGACCTTCTTCTCGGCCGCTACCCGGGCGCCAGGACCGAAGCGCCCCACAGCCTTCCCGATGTGCCGTCCCCCGTGCCGCCCGGCCTGCCCGCCGCCCTTCTCTCGCGCCGGCCCGACCTTGCTGCGAGCGAGCGCCGTCTCACGGCGACCCTCGAGCGCCAGGACGCGGCGCGCGCCGCGCTCTACCCACGGATCAGCCTGACCGCCAGCGGCGGCACGGCGAGCAACGAGCTCAGCGATCTTCTCGACATGGACTTCAAGGTCTGGTCGGTGGTGGGAAATCTGGTCCAGCCGATCTTCCAGGGCGGCCGCCTGCGGGCGGGCGTCGACCGGGCCGACGCCCAGCGGGCCGAGGCGCTCGCCGCATGGGCGGCGGCGGTCCTGAAATCTTTCGCCGAGGTGGAAACGGCGCTCACCGCCGAACGCCTGCTCGCCGAACGGGAGGTCCATCTCGACAGCGCGGCGCGTCATGCCGAGGCGGCCGAGGCGCTCGCCGTCGACCGCTACCGCTCGGGCCTCGAGGAATACATCACCGTCCTCGAGTCCCAGCGCGCCGCACTGTTGAACCGGAGCCGTCACCTCACCGTGCGGCGCGAACTGCTCGACAACCGGGTCGATCTGATACTCGCCCTCGGCGGCGGATTCAGGGTGCCCGAGGAAGAAAAAGACGAAACGCCCACAGCAGACGCTGATCGACGCGAAGGAGACCAGACCCGATGAAAACGTTTGTACTGATCCTCAAGATCGTCCTTCCCCTGCTGATCGTCGCCGCCGCGATCTATGGCGCGATGGCCATGATCGCCGCCAAATCCGAGGTAAAAACCAAGAAACCCGAGGTGCCTCCCCCCCAGGTGCGCGTTCAGGAGGTCAGCTTCGAGGACCGCCTCTTCACGGTCCACAGCCAGGGAACGGTGAGCCCCCGCACGGAGAGCCAGCTCGTGCCCGAGACATCGGGGCGGGTCGAGTCGATTGCCGACTCCTTTGTGCCCGGCGGATTCTTCGAGGCGGGCGACGTGCTTCTCGAGATCGACGCCCTCGACTACACGCAGGCCGTGGTCCAGGCGAGCGCCGAGGTCGCCCGCATGGGGCTCCTCCTCGCCCGCGAGGAGGCAGAGGCCGAGGTGGCGCGCAAGGAGTGGGACGAGCTCGGCAAGGGCCCGGCGACACCGCTCACCCTGCGCGAACCGCAGCTCGCCGACGCGCGCGCCTCGCTCGCCGCCGCCGAGGCGGCGCTCGAACGGGCCGAGCGCGACCTGAGCCGCACCAAGGTGCGCGCCCCCTTCGCGGGCCGCGTGCGCCAGAAGAATGTCGACGTGGGCCAGTTCGTCGTGCGCGGCAATCCCGTGGGGCTCGTCTACGCCGTCGACTACGTCGAGATCCGCCTTCCCCTCGCCGACGACGATCTCGCCTTTGTCGACCTTCCCCTCGACTACCGCGGCGAGACGAGTGGATCACCCGGCCCGCGCGTGACGCTGCGCGCCGAGTTCGCCGGAAAGGACCACGCCTGGGAGGGACGCATTGTGCGCACCGAGGGCGAGATCGACGCCATGAGCCGCCTCGTCCATGCCGTGGCGCGGGTGACCGATCCTTACGGTCGCGGCGAGGTGGCCGGCCGCCCGCCGCTCGCCGTGGGACTCTACGTACGCGCCGAGATCGACGGACGGCGCGCGCGCGACGTGGCCGTTTTGCCCCGCGCCGCGCTGCGCGCATCGGGCCGGATTCTGGTCGTCGACGAAAAGAATTGCCTGAGGTTCAGAGAGATCACCGTTTTGCGCAAGACGCGTGATTCGATCATTGTCGGCGGCGGTCTTGCCAAGGGCGAGCGGGTCTGCGTCTCGCCGCTCGAGGCGGTGACAGAAGGGATGAAGGTCCGCGTCGCACGATCCGCGACCGAGGGGGAGGAACTCTGATGCGGTTCGTCGATTGGTTCGCCAATAATCCCGTCGCCGCCAACCTGCTCATGTTTCTCATCATGGCGAGCGGCTTGATGACCTCCTTCTTCATCACCCAGGAGGTCTTTCCAGAGGCCTCGCTCGACATGATCACCGTCACAGTCGAGTATCTCGGCGCTGCGCCCGAGGAAGTGGAGGAGGCGGTCTGCGTCCGGGTCGAAGAGGAGATCCAGGGTCTCGAAGGAATCAAGCGCATCACCTCCAACGCATCGGAAGGCGTGGGCGTGGTGACGATCGAGCTCGATCTCGGCGAGGACATTCGAAAACTCCTCGACGACGTGAAGACGCGCGTCGACGCGATCGACACTTTCCCCGAGGAGACCGAGAAGCCGATCATCACCGAGGTCACCAACAGACGGCAGGTCATCAATGTCTCGGTCTGGGGCGACGCCGACGAGGCGTCACTCAAGCATCTTGCCGAGCAGACGCGCGACGAGATCTCGGCCATCGACGGGATCACCCTCGTGGAAAGGGCCAGCGGCCGGCCCTACGAGATCTCGATCGAGGTTTCGGAAGACGCCCTGCGGCGCCACGCCATCACCTTCGATTTCGTGGCCAACGCCGTGCGGCGCTCGTCGCTCGACCTTCCCGGTGGATCGGTCAAGACGCGCGGCGGAGAGATCTTGCTGCGCAGCAAGGGGCAGGCCTATCGTGGCGACGAGTTCGAGGATCTCGTCGTTCTCACCAGGCCCGACGGCACACACCTCCGTCTCAACCAGGTGGCGCGCGTGATCGACGGTTTCGCCGACACCGACCAGGAGACGCGCTTCGAAGGGAAGCCGGGCGTGCTCGTCACCGTCTTCCGCACCGGCGATCAGAGCGCGCTCGACATCGCCGGCAAGGTCAACGATTACATCGCCGACGCACAGGAGCGCCTGCCCGAGGGGATTCATATCACCGCCTGGCAGGACTCGGCCAAGATCCTGCGCGACCGTCTCGATCTCCTGCTCCGCAACGGGCGCAACGGGTTCATTCTCGTCTTCATCGTGCTCACCCTCTTTCTCAAACTCCGCCTCGCTTTCTGGGTGAGCCTCGGCATCCCGATCTCGTTCCTCGGCGCACTCTGGCTCATGCCCGGCTTTGACGTGACGATCAACCTGATCTCCCTCTTCGCCTTCATTGTGGTCCTCGGCATCGTCGTCGACGATGCGATCATCGTGGGTGAAAACATATTCTCACACCAGAACCGGAAGGGTCGGGGGATCGCGTCGGCGATCGCCGGCGCCAAGGAGGTGTCGGTGCCGGTCATCTTTGCCGTGCTCACCTCGGTGGCGGCCTTCTTTCCGCTGCTCACGATCGAGGGAGTGATGGGAAAGTTCATGCGCGTCATTCCGCTCATCGTGATCCCCTGCCTCATCTTTTCCCTCGTCGAGTCGTTGCTGATCCTGCCCGCCCACCTCTCGCACGGGAAGGACAGGAAAGAATCCCGGAAGAAGCCGGGGCTCTGGACGCGGTTCCAGTCCTTCTTCGCCGACGGGCTCGGGACGTTCGTGAAAAAGGTTTACAGCCCATTCCTCGGTGTGGCGCTCCGCTGGCGCTACGTCACGCTCGCCGTGGGACTGACCACGTTGATCGTCACCGTGGGAATGGTCCAGGGCGGGTGGATTCAGTTCTTCTTCTTTCCCGAGGTCGAGGCCGACTACATCTCGTCGGCGGTCACCATGCCCCAGGGGACGCCGGCGGAGATGACGGCGGTCGCAGTGCGCCATATCGAGAAGACGGCCGAAGAGCTGCGACAGGAGATCATCGACGAGACGGGCGAGGACGTTTTCCGGTTCATCTCGTCGTCGGTGGGCGAGCAGCCCTACATCGAAGAACAGTCGCGCAACACGCACGGTGCATCGGCAGCGGGGATCTCGGCCGGCCATCTCGGCGAGGTGACGATCGAGCTAATCCCGGCCGAGACGCGCGAGATGGGGAGCACGGAGATGGCCAACCGCTGGCGCAAGCTCACGGGCGCCATTCCCGATGCGCTCGAACTCTCCTTCAGCTCGTCCATCTTTTCCACGGGCGAGGATGTCAACGTGCAGCTCACCGGTCCCGACATCGAGCGTCTGCGCGCCGCGGCGGGCGAGATCAAGAATCGGCTCGCCGGATACACGGGCGTCTACGACATTGCCGACTCCTTCCGCGAGGGTAAGCGGGAGGTCAAGCTCAACATCGAGCCGGCCGCCGAGGTGCTCGGACTGACCCTCGCCGACCTCGCCCGCCAGGTGCGGCAGGCCTTCTACGGCGAAGAGGCGCAGCGCGTGCAGCGGGGGCGCGACGACATCCGCGTCATGGTGCGCTACCCCGAGTCGGAGCGCCAGTCGCTGGGCGATCTGGAGAACATGCGCATCCGCACCCCCGACGGCCGCGAGGTGCCCTTCAGCGAGGTGGCCACCGTCGAAGAGGGGCGCGGCTATGCGACGATCAAGCGCGTCGACCGGCGCCGGGCGGTCAATGTCACCGCCGCCGTCGATCCCGCCCAAGCCACGCCGGGTGATATCATCGCCGATCTTCAGGAGCGCGTGCTGCCCGAGGTGCTGGCCCAACATCCGGGGGTATTCTACACCTTCGAGGGCGCCCAGGCCGAGCAGCGCGACACGATGGCGGGACTCATGAGGGGATTCGCCGTCGCGATTCTTCTGATCTATGCGCTGCTCGCCGTGCCGCTCAAGTCGTACTTCCAGCCGGTGATCATCATGCTCGCCATTCCTTTCGGGCTTGTCGGCGCCGTCTGGGGACACATGATCATGGGAATGGATCTGACCATCATGTCCATGTTCGGCATCGTGGCCCTCGCCGGTGTCGTGGTCAACGACAGCCTCGTCATGGTCGACTTCATCAACCGCCACCGCGCGAAAGGCGGCAGCCTGATCGACGCCGTGAGCCAGGCGGGCGCGGCGCGTTTCAGGCCGATCCTTCTCACGTCGCTCACCACCTTCGCGGGGCTCAGTCCGCTGATCATGGAGAAGAGCCTGCAGGCC
>Ga0180429_10002187_pt1 | contig 16256 bp, 16 predicted proteins | sample SS_ome_FD_132428 | JGI IMG/M metagenome (GOLD analysis project Ga0180429, IMG submission 132428) | Hypersaline lake sediment archaeal communities from the Salton Sea, California, USA - SS_1_S_1 metaG | ecosystem: Environmental > Aquatic > Non-marine Saline and Alkaline > Hypersaline > Sediment ...
GCGAGCGCATCTGGAGAGTTGCGAGAGCGGTCGAATCGGCACGACTGGAAATCGTGTGTACCGAAAGGTACCCTGGGTTCGAATCCCAGACTCTCCGCCTTGTCCTGCAGTACCGGAGAGGTGCCGGAGTGGTTGAACGGGGCGGTCTCGAAAACCGTTGAGCCTTCGCGGGTTCCTAGGGTTCGAATCCCTACCTCTCCGCCTTGATTACGAGCTTCCTTTCGGGCCAGGTGCCACGCAATTCGGATTTTCCAACCCCGTCAGGACCGGAAGGTAGCAGCGGTACGAAAAACCCCGGATGTGCCGTGGATCAACCTGGCCTTTTTTCTTTTCGCGGAGGATTGCCTTGGACTACCAGGTTCTCGCCCTCAGATGGCGACCGCAGCGATTCGAGGACGTGGTGGGCCAGGATCACGTCACGCAGGTCCTCGCCAGCGCCATCGAAAAGGACCGCGTAGCCAACGCCTACCTCTTCGGCGGCCCGCGCGGATGCGGAAAGACGACGACCGCGCGCATCCTGGCCAAGGCCCTCAATTGCGAGAAGGGTCCCACCCGAGAGCCCTGCGGCGAGTGCGAGTCCTGTAAAGCCATCTCCGCGGGACGCAGCATGGCGGTCATGGAGATCGACGCCGCCAGCAATCGCGGCATCGACAATATCCAGGATTTGCGGGAAAGAGTGGGCTATTCGGCCATGGGGGGTCGGTATCGCGTGGTCATCCTGGACGAGGCGCACCAAATCACGGGTCCGGCCGCCAACGCATTTCTTAAAACGCTCGAAGAGCCGCCTACTAAGGTTGTCTTCGTCCTGGCCACCACCGAGCCCGACAAGATCATCGCGACGATCCGCTCCCGCTGCCAGCGCTTCGCCTTCCGCCTGCTTCGAAGCGAGGAAATCGCCGGGCGACTGGAACAGATCGAGAAGGCCGACGGCCTGAAGCTGGGCGAGGGCGTGGCGATGGCCCTGGCCCGGAAGGCCGAGGGCAGCATGCGCGACGGCCTGACCCTGCTCGACCAGACCGTGTCCTCGCTGGGTACGAACATCGATCTGGAGCAGGTCATCGATCTGCTCGGCCTTCCGCGATACGAACACTACTTCGAACTCACCGAGGCCTGCCTGGCCCGCGACGGCGGCGCCGCCCTGCGCGCCCTGGATTCGGTGCTGGGCGCCGGCAGCACGCCCCGCGATTTCGTGCTCGGTCTCTCTCGGCACTTTCGCAATCTGCTCGTGCTGAGGATGGACCCCGCCCTCCTCCAGGGAGAACTCTCCGGCGAGGAGATCGAGATCTGCCGGCGTCTGGCCTGCGGCTTCAAGGACGAGGATCTGCTCTACCTCACCCGCCTGGCCGGCGACCGCGCCGAGCAGATCCGCCATGCCAGCCAGCCGGGCATCCTGGCCGAGGCCCTGGTCGTCGAGCTGACGCGATTCGAGAGCCGCGTGATGCTTTCCGAGGTGATGGCGATGCTGAAGGGCGGCGGCGGAGAAGTCGCCGGTCGTCCGACACACGCCTCCGATCGGCAAGCTCCGGCCGCTAGCGAGGAGCCAAAGGCCGAGAGCAAAGCGCCTTCGGCCGAAAAGCCCGAGAAGTTCGCGCTGAGCCGCAGCGGCCTGGCGAGCGCCTGGCCGCATTTCGTGAGCTCGGTGAAACAGGCCAGCATGATCAAGGGCCAGTTCCTGGAGAAGGCTCGTCCCGGCGGCGTGGACGGCAAGTCTTTCACCTTGCACCTGGAGGGCCACTTCCGTTCACTTCTGGACAATCATGAGGATCGCCTCCTTCTCCAGGACAAGTTCCGCGAGATCTTCGGGGAGGGGCGCGAGCTTCATCTCACCGGCCCCGAGGGCGAGGAAGAGGCGTCCTCCGTCGCGCCCCGCGTCAGTCAGGCGAGGGCCGACACCGCGCGCAGGGAGCGTTCCCTGCAGGAGCATTCGGACAACGCCCTGGTGCAGGATCTACTCAAGAAATTCGACGGCGAGATCGTCGAGGACCGCTAGATGGAGAAGGCATGAAAAATATCGGCAAGATGATGAAGCAGGCACAGGAGATGCAGTCCCAGATGGCGGCCATCCAGAAGGAGCTGGAGGAGACGATCTTCGAGGGAAGCGCGGGCGGAGTGGTCACGGCCAAGGTGAGCGGCGCGATGGATCCGGTGGAGATCAAGATCTCGCCGGAAGCTCTCGAGGAGGGCGACGTCGAAATGCTCGAGGACATGATTCTCGCCGCGCTGCGCTCGGCCCAGGACGCGGCCAAGCGGGCCAGCCAGGAGAAGATGGGCCCGCTCATGGGCGGCATGGGCATCCCGGGACTCTAGGTGGAAAAGATCAGCCCACTGCTGGCCCGGCTCATCCGGCGCCTGACGCGACTGCCGGGAATCGGCGAGCGCGGGGCGCAGCGGATCGCCCTCTATCTACTCAGCCAGGATGATTCGGAAACGCGCGAGCTCGTCCGTCTGCTCGCCGAGGTGCGGGAGAAGCTCGGCTTCTGCGAGCGCTGCGGATTCTACTCCGAGTCCCGCTACTGCCCCATCTGCGCCGATCCCAAAAGGCAGCCCGGCACGCTCTGCGTCGTCGAGCAGCCCGTGGAGGTGCTGAGCCTCGAGCGCAGCTCGATCTATCACGGCCTCTACCATGTGCTGGGCGGAGTGATCAGTCCTCTCGACGGCGTGCATCCCGAGGATCTGTCCATCGACAGGCTCGTGGAGCGCGTGAAGGACGAGAAAGTCGGCGAGCTCATTCTCGCCCTCTCCTCGGGAGTGGAGGGGGAAACCACTGCGCTCTATCTCGGCGAGAGGCTCGCGGGCCTGCCCCTGAACGTGACCCGCCTGGCGCGGGGGCTGCCCGCCGGCAGCCGTCTGGAATATCTGGATGAAGCGACCTTGTCGCGCGCCTTCGAGGGGCGCGTGAAGATCTGAACTAGTAGGCTAAGGAAAGGACGTCCCATGAACTTCCTGCTCCGCTTCCTCGGCAGCACCGCCTTCACCGGCTTCTTCCCCATCGCCCCGGCCACCGTATCGAGCTTCCTCCTGGCGATCATCTTCTGGATCTGGGCACCCTCCCTCGCGGCGCTCTGGATCTTCACCGCCGTGTTCCTCGTCATCTCGGTGCCGATCTCCTACTTCATGGAAGGCGAACTCGGCAAGGACCCCGGCCCCTGCACCATCGACGAGGTGGCGGGCATGTCCCTGGCTCTCGCGCTGCTGACGCAGCCTCTGGACGGCCCCGGCGCCTGGAAGATCATTGTGGCGGCATTCTTCCTCTTCCGATTCTTCGATATCGCGAAGATCTGGCCGGCCAGCCGGTTCGAGCGCCTTCCGGGCGGCTGGGGCATCGTCACCGACGACCTCATGGCCGGCGTCTATACCTTCGTGGCGCTGAAACTCCTGACGCTGTGGTTCCTCTAGATCTGACTCGCCGTCTCGCGCGTCCCCTGCGCATCGTCGCGGTGGGGGACGAACTACTCCGCGGCGATCATCCAGACACCAATTCGCCCTGGCTGGCGGAACGCCTGGCGGCGCTGGGCCGTGTGCCCGATTCGATTGAACAGGTCCCCGATCGCGCCGGCGCCGCCGAGGCCGCCGTTCGTCGCTGGACCGAGGAGGGCGGAACGCTATTCCTGGGCGGGGGTCTTGGACCCACCGAGGACGACGCCACCCGCGAGGAAATCGCCGCGGGGCTCGGCGCGCCCCTGGTCGAGAACGCGGAGGCTGCGGAGATGATCCGCGATCTGGAGCGCCGCCGCGGCCGGACCTTCACCTCCTACACCCATCGACAGGCCCGCATGCCCGAAGGCTGCAGGCCCCTTGCCAACCCCGCGGGCACCGCGCCGGCCATATTTTACGAGCGCGAAACGGGATTCCTGCTCGTGCTGCCCGGCGTCCCTTCGGAATTCAAGGCGATCGCCGCAAGCGTGCTTCCGATTCCTGAGACCGGCGCCCGCGTCCAGGAGTGGCGCCTGGCCGGCCTCGGCGAGGACAAGCTCGCCATGCTTCTGGAAGGTTTTCCAGGGCTGGAGAAGCTTGGTTTCTATCCGGATCGTGAGGGCATCCGTGTTCGTTTGCCGGTGGTGGAATTCGATCGCGAGGAACTCGCCCGGCGGCTCGGCAGGCATGTCGTATCCCGCGATGGACAGACCCTGGAGGGCGTCGTGGTGAAACTGCTCCGCGCGCGGGGCGAAACCCTGTCCCTGGCCGAATCCTGCACCGGCGGCATGCTCGGCGCGCGCATCACGCGTGTGACGGGAGCCAGCGAGGTTTTCCTCGGCGGCGTCGCGGCCTATTCGAATGCGGTGAAGATGTCTTTGCTCGGCGTGCCGCGGGAGATCCTGGATGCCGAAGGCGCCGTCAGCGAGGCCTGCGCACGCGCCCTGGCCGAAGGCGCGCGCAGGCGACTTTCCGCCGACTGGGCGCTTTCCATCACCGGCATCGCCGGTCCGGGCGGCGGCACGGAGGAGAAGCCCGTGGGCACGATGCACATCGCACTGGCCGGGCAAGGCGGCACGCAGCATATCGCGCGACGGGCGCCCTGGGATCGCGAGAACAACCGCCGCTATGCCGTGCAGGAGGCACTCACGCTGTTGTTTTTCGCACTGACCGATCAGTAGGATCCAAGCAGCTCGATAGCCAGATCGTAGCGCCCCTGTACATGGAGCGATAGCGTCGCAGGTTCGGTGAGGAAGTCCGAGTCGAATTGCAGGAACGTGAACCCCTCGCGTTCGCCTTCGTCGCCGACGACGTAGGGAGCGATGAGCGCGTGCATGGCCTCGTAGATGGGGATCATTCGCTCGGGGGCGAAGGCGCCGTGAGCGACTTCTTCGATGCGGGCGAGATATCGATCCCAATAGTCGTTCTCGTCCTCGGCCGAGGCGTCCTCGACGATGTAGTTGATCAGGGGCCAGGCGTATTCGACATCGCTGAGGTCGAGGGCGATGGCGTGGTTGTCGGCCGGACCCACACTCAGCGATTCGTTGAGATCCCAGGGTATCCAGGTGATGCGGTCATCAGCGGGATCGTGGTAGAGGTAGTAGTTCTGCGTCATCCGTCCGTAGCTGTCCCAGTTCTGGATGAGCGTGTTGACGGCCAGCCATCGGATGAATCCATCCATGTCGAAGACCGACTCCAGGCCCTCGCGCCAGGCTTCCGGATCGCTCTGCCGGTTCGAGGCGTGCAGCGTTTCGAAGATTGTCTGGATGTCGCTCCAGTCCGAAGTGGACTCGTTGCTCTTCTTCTCGAAGTAGTTCTCGTTGAAGCTGCCGTCGGAGAAGCTGGCTCCCAGGCCCTCGGGCTTGTAGAGATTTCCTCCCTCCGCGAACTGCGTCTCCGTCAACGTGTCGTCCACGACCTCCACCAGCGTGTAGAGTCCGAAGTACTCGGCGCCCTCGCCGTGATCGACGAAGACGCGGCAGGGAACGGTGTGCGCCACGGCCAGGCCGGCCTCACGGAAGATGCCGGCCGCCACGTGCTCGCGCATGAGCGAGGGGTCCTTGAATCCGTTGGACAGGGAGAGCTGCTTGAAGCCGTAGAAGCGCTGATTCGTGATATCCGGCCACTCGTCCTCGAACTGGTCGAAGTCCAGCTTGAAGGGGAGTTTCATGACGTGACCCCGCCAGGCCGAATAGAGGCTGGAGTTCCCCTTGAAGCGCACCCCCACGTGATACCACTCGATGCCCTCGTGGAAGAGCGAGCCGGAGACCCAGATCGGATTGTCCACATCGGGAGGCGGCGGCCCGCCGCCCTGGCCGAAGGGCCCGTACTTGGCGGTCATGTCGTCCAGCATGGCCTGCCAGTCGCTCTCATCGATGACGATGTCGATGCGCTGCACCGCATCTTCGGGGAAGACCGCCTCGAAGTCGGGCGCGGTCGAATTGCCGTGCGTGGCCTCGGTCCAGTCGGGCAGGCCGGTCCATGGATCAGGATCGCTCGTATTGCTGCCGCAGCCGGTCAGAAGCGGGATCGAAACGATGAAGGCGAGTGCGAGGAGTCGGATCATGGCAGGCCTTTCGAAGGAGTCCGCGCAGGGAGTATTCTAACAAGACAATTGCCAAATCCCAAACGCGGCATGGCATTGAGGAAGTCGCCGGGCCAGATTATCCTGTGGCTGAATTGAAATGCCCGCTCAGATCGGAGCTTCGCTTGAGGCTTTTCATCGGACTGCCCCTGCCCGACGAACTTCGGCTCATTCTGGCGCGACATCTGGAGCCGTGGAAGGCTCGCCGCGACGAACTCAAGTGGGTGGACTCGGGCCAGTACCACTTCACGCTCCAGTTTCTCGGCGAAACGGCCCCGGACAGGCTGCCCGGTCTCATCGAATCCCTGGGCAAGGTCAGCTGTCGCTCGGATTTCTCCTTGGAGACCGGCCAGGCCTTCGCCATGCCGCCCGGGCCGAAGGCCAGGGTGCTCGCGCTGGGGCTCCTGTCGGGCGTGAAAGCTCTGCGGGAACTCGCCCACTGCGTGCGGGAGGCTACGGCGGCCGCGGGATTCCCGCCGGAGGCGCGCGACTTCAAGGCCCATCTCACCCTCGGCCGCGTGCGCCGCGGACGGAAGCTGCTCTTGGAGCCTGAGGAACTCGGCCGACCCCCGCTGCCGGCCTTCCAGGCCCGAGCCTTCCATCTCTACGAAAGCGAGCTCAGGCGGGAGGGGCCGGTTCACAGTTCGTTGCTGGAGGTGAGGCTGGGGCGAAGCTGAGCTCGTCGACGCCTTGCGGCGACAGTCTCGGCCGGAGTCGTCATCGAAGTTGCCGGCCCGGCCCACCGATCCCGCTCCATTCCGTCGATTCGCGGGGGCACGGTCCTGGCAGGAGTGCCGATCCTCCCCGCATTCCGCAAGAATTGATTGTCGGTCCTGTACGGGAAGTGCTAAATTCGCCCCGGAAGATGGGCCGCATCGCGGTGGACGCGGAAGTCCGCCTTGTCACGAGGAGAGAAGAATGCCCAACCCCGAGCAGAGCGGCAGGGAAAAAGCCCTGGGCCTGGCAATGAATTCCATCGAAAAGCAGTTCGGCAAGGGATCGATCATGCGCCTGGGCGACCAGACCATCGTGCAGAACATCCCGACCATTTCAACCGGCACTCTGGCCCTCGACCTGGCCCTCGGCGTGGGGGGCGTGCCCCGTGGGCGGGTCATCGAGATCTACGGGCCGGAGAGTTCGGGCAAGACCACGCTGGCCCTGAGCATCCTGGCTCAGGCCCAGAAAACCGGCGGCGCGGTGGCCTTCGTGGACGCCGAGCACGCCATGGACCCGGTCTATGCCCGCAAGCTGGGCGTCAAGGTGGACGACCTGCTCGTCAGCCAGCCGGACACCGGCGAGCAGGCCCTGGAGATCACCGAGGTGCTGGTGCGATCGGGAGCCTTGGACGTGATCGTCGTGGACTCGGTGGCGGCCCTCGTGCCGGCGGCCGAGATCGAAGGCGACATGGGCGACAGTCACATGGGTCTGCAGGCCCGGCTGATGAGCCAGGCCCTGCGCAAGCTCACCGCGGCCGTTTCCAAGAGCCACACCTGCCTGATTTTCATCAACCAGATCCGCATGAAGATCGGCGTCATGTTCGGCAACCCCGAAACCACCTCCGGCGGCAACGCGCTGAAGTTCTACAGTTCCATCCGCATGGACATCCGCCGGATCCAGGCTCTCAAGCAGGGCGAAGATGTGATCGGCAACCGCACAAAGGTGAAGGTGGTCAAGAACAAGGTGGCCCCGCCCTTCAAGATCGCCGAATTCGACCTCTATTACGGCGAGGGCTTCAGCTTGGAGAGCGATCTCATCGACCTGGGCGTAAAGGCCGAGATCGTGCAGAAGACCGGCACCTGGTTCAGCTACGGAGAGACCCGCCTGGGGCAGGGCAAGGAGAACGCCCGGCAGTTCCTCAAGGAGAACACGGAGCTGCGCGACAAGCTGAACCTGGAGATGCGCCGTTTCCATGGGCTCGAGGGAGTCCAGGAAGAACCGACCAAGGTCGAGAAGCCGGAAGCCGCGGATAAGGCCGCAGAAAAGGTGGCCGAGAAAACCCCGCCGAAGAAGAAGGCGAGCGCCGCTTCATGAGGCAGCGGGCCGGGGCTCGGGATCCCTACGCCCGAGTCCTCGACTGGCTGGCCCGCCGGGATCGCAGCGAGCGGGAGATCCGCGAGAAGCTGCGCCACTGGGATGCCGATAGCGAGGAGATCGAAGACGTCCTCGCAAAACTGACGGACAGGGGCCTGGTCGATGACCGGGCCTTTGCGCAGAAGTTGGCAAGCTGGCATGAGCGGCACGACCCGGTGGGCCCGGCGCGGCTGAAAATGAAGCTACAGCAACGCGGAGTTTCGGCGGATTTGGCCGCCGAGGCCGCCGAGTCGCTCCGCGACCTGGAGAAGCAGCGGCGTCTGGCCATGGGGCTTGTCCGCAAGCGCCTTCCTTCGCTTCTTTCCCTCGGCCCCGAGGTTCGCGTGCGCCGCCTCAGCGGCTACCTGGCTCGGCGTGGCTTCGCGGAATCTCTGATTCGCGAACTCTGCCATCCGCTCTATCGCGAGGATCTGAGTCTGGAGGATTTCGAGAATGACCCATGATGAGCTGCGCCGTGCGTTTCTGGATTTCTTCGCCGCCAAGGGACACAAGCTCGTGCCCAGCGCGAGCCTAGTCCCGCGGGACGATCCCACGCTGCTTTTCACCACGGCGGGCATGGTGCAGTTCAAGGCGAACTACTCGAGCACGGGAGAGCTGCCCTACCGGCGGGCGATGAGTATCCAGAAATGCATGCGCGCGGGCGGCAAGGACTCGGATCTGGAAAACGTGGGCAGGAGCCCACGGCATCTCACCTTCTTCGAGATGCTCGGACACTTCAGCTTCGGCGACTATTTCAAGCGGGAATCCGTGGCAATGGCCTGGGAATTCTTCACGGAGGTCCTGAAGGTGGATCGGGACCGCCTCTGGGTGTCGGTCTTCGAGGATGACGACGAGGCCGCCGAGGCCTGGAAGGCCGTGGGCTTTCCCGCCGAGCGAATTGTGCGTCTGGGGGCCGAGGACAATTTCTGGGGACCCGCCGGCGACACCGGCGCCTGCGGTCCGAGCAGCGAGATCTACTGGGACCTGGGCCCCGAGCACGCGGGCGGCGAGGTGGGAGGCGGCGTGGGCTTCGACGACCGCTACGTCGAGGTCTGGAACTCGGTCTTTCCGCAATACGACCAGCAGCCCGACGGCAGCCGACCGCCCCTGGCCAATCGCGGCATCGACATGGGCTCGGGATTCGAGCGCATGCTGATGATGCTGCAGGGCAAGTGCAACGTATTCGAAACCGACATCTTCCGCTCCATCATGGACGGCATCGAGGAGATGACGGGCATCGAGGATCCGGAGGACGGCGACGCGCTCATCGCCCTGCGCCGCGTGGCCGATCACGCGCGCACGCTCACCTTCACGCTCAGCGAGGGCCTGGTGCCCAGCAATATCGGACGCGGCTACGTGTTGCGCCGCATCCTGCGCCGGGCCATGATGAGCCTGCGCACGCTGGGCGTCCGCGAACCCATGCTATACCGAGTCACGGGTCTGGTGGCCGGCGTCATGGGCGGTGCCTATCCGGAACTTCGCGAGAGGATCGATCATGTCGCGACGATCGTCCGTGCCGAGGAGGAACGCTTCCTGGGCACTCTCGAGCAGGGCGTGGCCCGGTATCGGGAGCTGGTCGAGGACACGCGCAGGGCCGGCGGCAAGCAGCTTGCCGGAGATCAGGTCTTCCGACTCTACAGCACCTACGGAATTCCCTGGGAGATGACCCGCGAAATGGCCGAGGAGGAGGAACTCGGCGTGGACGAGGCCGGTTACCGCGAGGCTCTCGAGGCCGACCGCCGTCTCAGCCAGGAGGCCAGTCGATTCGAGGATGACGAGGCGGTCACGGAGCCATTCATCGAACTGGCGCCGAGCGGAACCGAGGCGGTTTTCACCGGCTATTCTTCCGAGAACCTGAGATCGACCGTCGTGGCTGGAGAATGCCGCTTCCTCGACGATGAGTGGATGGAGATCGCCCTCAACGAGTCTCCATTCTATGCAGAAGCGGGGGGGCAGGCAGCGGATCATGGGATCCTGGCCTCGGGCATCTATGAATTGCCCGTTGAGGATGTCATACGTCGCGACAATCGGATTCTCCACCGCGTCCGCATCGAACCGGAGACCGATCGGGAAGATCTGATCGAGACCTTGAGAAGCGAGAAGATCAACGCGAAGGTCGATCTCGAGCGCCGCGCGGCCATCGCCCGCGCTCACACTGCCACGCATCTCGTGCATGCGGCCCTTCACGAGATCGTCGGCGAGAGCGCCACGCAGGCGGGAAGTTGGGTGGGTGCCGACCGTCTGCGATTCGACTTCAACTATCACCAGGCGCTCGGTCCCGAGGACCTGCGCGCCGTGGAGGAGCGCGTCACGCGCTGGATCCTGGACAACCTCCCCGTCAGCTCCGAGCAGATGGACTATCCCGACGCGATCGAGGCCGGGGCCATGGCCCTCTTCGGCGAGAAGTACGGCGACAAGGTGCGCGTGATCCGCGTGGGGGGCGTCTCCACCGAACTCTGCGGCGGCACGCACCTTGAGCGCAGCGGATCGATCGGCGCGTTCTCGATACTGAGCGAGACCAGCGTGGCCAGCGGCATCCGCCGCATCGAGGCCCTCACGGGTCTGGAGGCGCATCGCATGCAGACCTCGCGCGCCCGGACCCTCTCGGCCCTGAGCCAGCGCTTCAAGGCGAAGGAGGAGGAGATCCTGGACAAGGTCGAGGAGCTTGCCAGTTCCCGACAGAAGCTGCGCAAGGATCTGGAGGATCTCCGCGCCAAGCAGGCCGCCGCCGGCAGCGGCGAGATGCTGAAGAGCGCGGGACGCTTCGGCGAGATCGAACTGTTCCGGGGCGAGCTCAGCGCGGAGGATCCCAAATCGATCCGCGCCATGGCCGACTCCATCCGCGGGAAGCTCGGAGGCGGCCCGGCCGTCATTCGCGCCGAGGCTGGGGGGAAACTTTCCTTCCTTGTCCTCGTGCCCGATGCGCTGTCCAAGAAGATCATGGCCGGCGAGCTGGTGGCCCGAGCGGCGGCGGCCATCGGAGGGCGGGGCGGCGGTTCACCGACCCTGGCCCAGGCAGGCCTGCCCGACGCGGACAGCTTCGAGAAGGTGCTCGAGGTCATCGGCGACGCCCTGGCGGGAAAATGAAACTGACGATCACCGGATCGGGAGGCATGCTCGGTCGCCGTCTCTGCGAGCTGGGACGGGCGCGGGGGCATGAGGTCTGCCCCCTTGACCTGCCCGATTTCGATCTGACCCGGCCGGAGGAGGCCGCGGAAATTCTGGGGGCCGGAAAACCCGATGCGGTCATCCACACCGCTGCACTGACCGACGTGGATGCCTGCGAATCGAGAGTTGCGGAGGCCATGACCATCAACGGCGAAGCGGTGGGGCCATTGGCCCAGGCCGCTCGCGAGGGGGGCGCCTATTTCCTGGCCATCGGCACCGACTACGTCTTCGACGGGCGGAAGGGCGAACCCCACGGCACCGACGACGCCACGAACCCCGAGACCGTCTATGGCCGCTCCAAACTGCTCGGCGAGAAACTCGCCCTCGAAGAAGGTGGAGCCGTGGCGAGGCTGGCCTGGCTCTTCGGACCGGATGGAAAGAACTTCGTCGCGACCATCGCCGGGCTGCTTTTGGACGGAAAGACGCTCAAGGTCGTGGACGACCAGCGCGGCACGCCCACCTTCACGCGCGATGTCGCCGGAGCGCTTCTGGACCTCGCGGAAGCGCGCGCCGAGGGAATCTGGCATGTCTGCAACGGCGGGTCGGCCACCTGGTATGAACTGGCGGTTCAGATCGCCCGCGACATGGGACCCTCGGCCGAGCTGCGCGTCAAGCCCTGCGGCACGGAGGAGTATCCTCGCCCCGCGCCCAGGCCGGCGGACAGTCGCCTGGACATCAGCCGCTTCGAAGAAGCGTTCCAGGCGATGCCTCCTTGGCAGGACGCGCTCACTCGCTACCTCAAGGAGATGGGATGGCTGGCTCGATGAAAGACAGGATCCTGGCCCATCTGGACGGGCACCGCGAACTCTTCGGCAGACTCGACGAGCTGGCCGGCGATCTGGAGGCCGTCGCCGCGCGCATCGCCGAGATCTTGGCCGACGGCGGGCGCGTCTATCTGGCGGGCAACGGCGGCAGCGCCGCCGACGCGCAGCACATCGCCGCCGAGATGGAGGGCCGCTACCTGGTGGACCGTCCCGCGCGCGCCGTGCACACCCTCGGCGCCAACAGCTCGACGCTCACCTCCATCGGCAACGACGACGGATTCGATCGCATCTACGCCCGTCAGGTCGAGGGCTTCCTCACTTCCACGGACCTGCTCATCCTGATCTCCACCAGCGGCAAGAGCCCCAATCTTACGGCGGCGGCCGAGGCGGCCCGGGGCAAGGGTGTCCCCGTGGTCGGTCTGCTCGGCAAGGGAGGCGGACCGCTGCTTCCGCTTTGCGATCTGATCCTGCTGGTTCCCTCCGATCACACGCCCTGGATCCAGGAGGCGCATATCGCCCTGGGGCATCTTCTCTGTGAACTCGTCGATAGTCGGCTCGAGGGTCTCTAGCTTTCGCTTGTCGTTAAAATGCGCCTCTGATAGCTTGGCCCGATCGGCGGAGGAGGGCATGAAAAGTCCCGTCATCATCGGCATGGCCGGAGGCTCGGGTTCCGGAAAGACGAGCGTGGCCCTAAAGGTCCAGAGCTTCTTTCCCTATGAGCGGGTGGAGATCCTCAGCCACGACAGCTACTACAGGGACAATTCCGAGCTGCCGATGTCCGATCGGGAGAAGATCAACTACGACCATCCCGCCGCCTTCGAGACCGAACTGCTGCTGGAGCATCGGGACACCCTGCGCGAGGGCCACGGAGTCAAGCAGCCGATCTACGACTACGAGACTCATTCGAGGAGCGAGGACGGAGTGAAGGTGGGCCCGGCGGACATCGTTCTCCTCGAAGGGATTCTCGTGCTGGAGGACGCGCGGCTGCGCGAGCGCATGGACATCCGCATCTTCATCGACGCCGACGCGGACGAGCGCTTCATCCGGCGGCTTCAGCGGGACGTGAAGAGCCGCGACAGGAATATCGATTCGATCATTTCCCAGTACACTCGAACGGTCCGACCCATGCATCTGCAGTTCGTGGAGTCGAGCAAGCGCTACGCGGACCTGATCATCCCCGAAGGCGCGCACAACGAGGTGGCCATCGATCTGATCGTCACCAAGATCCAGGACATCCTCAGCAAGAAGGACGATCTGAAGGAGCTCGAGCCATGAAGGCCTTTCTAGCACTACTGGAAGCGCTGCGGCCCAAACAGTGGACCAAGAATCTCCTGCTCTTCTTCGGCGTGGTTTTCGCCCAGAAGGCGGGCGATATGGGCCTGGTCGCCAAGAGCGGCGAAGGATTCCTAATCTTCTGCCTGCTCTCGGGGGCCATCTACCTCTTCAATGACCGGCTCGACCTCGAGCGCGACCGGATCCATCCGGTGAAGAAGAACCGGCCCCTGGCATCGGGACGGCTTCCCGAGGGCCTTTTCCGCGTGGGTTTCGTCCTCATCACCCTGGGCTCGCTGGCATGGAGTTGGACCCTGGGGCGCAACTTCTTCATCGTCGCCCTGACCTTCTTCCTGCTCAACCTGCTCTACACGCTCTGGCTCAAGCATCAGGTGATCCTGGACGTCTTCGGCATCGCCACGAACTTCGTCCTTCGCGCGGTGGCCGGCGTCGCGCTGATGGCCGAGCATCTGGTCACGGGCATCGAGAATGGCGGCGCGCCCGCGGGAAGCGCCTTCCTCAGCCCCTGGCTCCTCGTGACGACCTTCTTCGGCGCGCTGTTTCTGGCCTTCGCCAAGCGCCGCGGAGAATTGCAGCTCGATCATGCCAAGAAGCATCGAAGCGTGCTGGTCTTCTACTCGCCGCGCTTGCTCGATCAGCTTCTCACTCTTTCGGCGGGCGTGGTCCTGCTGACCTACGCGCTCTACACGCTTTGGCCCGCGACCGTGCACAGGCTGGGGCAGGACATCATCATCTCGAATCTCTTCGTCACCTACGGCATCATGCGTTATTTCTATCTGGTCTATCGCGAGAACCAGGGCTCGGATCCCTCCGAACTGCTGCTCAAGGATCGGCCGCTGGAGGTGGGCGTGCTGCTCTGGGTGATCACGGTCTTCATCTGCGTGGGGAACTGAGATGCCGCGAGCTCTGCGGGCCTTCGCCCCGGCGAAAGTGAACCTCGGCCTCGAGGTCATCCGCCAGCGCAGGGACGGCTATCACGACATCGAGACCATCTTTCAGGCCGTGGATCTCTTCGATGAACTCACGTTCCAGGAAACCGATTCAACCGGAGAGCTGCGTCTGGAAGTGGAAGGCGCGAGGCTGCCCGAGGGTCCAGAGAATCTGGTCTGCAGGGCACATCGCCTTCTGGTCGCCAAGACCGGGACCGATCCGCCTGGAGTGCGGGTGCGCCTGCTCAAGCGGATTCCCGTCGGCTCGGGCCTGGGAGGCGGCAGCAGCGACGCGGCCGCGACCCTTCTGGCCCTCAACCGCCTCTGGAGACTGAATCTGCCTCAGTCGGAATTGTCCGCTCTGGCCGCCCAGCTGGGCAGCGACGTGCCCTTCTTCCTGATCGGCGGAACCGCCATCGGAAGGGGGCGGGGAGAGCGGCTCGAAGCGCTTCCTCATCTGCGAAGAGGGGCGTTCCTGATGGTGAATCCGGGCTTTGACATCTCCAGCGCATGGGCTTACGGGCAGATCAAATTGGGCTTGACACGGAATCCCTATCGGATTAGTGTTGAACAAGTTAAGGCATTCCTGGCGCGTTTCCCCGCCTCCGGCATGGTCATGAAGAACCGCTTGGAGGATGCGGTTTTTCCCGCTCATCCGAGTTTGGGAGAAATAGAGGAAGCGCTGCGCGAGTGCGGCGCGGTACACGTATCCATGAGCGGGAGCGGATCCACGCTCTTCGGAACCTTCGCCGACGCGGCTCGCGCGGAAATAGCCCGGGAGGACTTGGGGGACAGATGGCTGTCCTGGGTGGCCCGTCCCCTCCCTGGTGGCGTTCGATTGGAAGATGCCTAAGGCACCGGCGGGTGCGCGGCAACATCCCTGGGAGCAGCCAATGGAAATCACCGAAGTCCGCATTTCCCTGAGAGATGATGACAAGCTCAAGGCCTTCGCATCCATTACCTTCGACGACAGCTTCGTCGTCCGGGGCCTGAAGATCATCGAGGGAGGGCAGGGTACTTTCGTGGCGATGCCCAGCCGCCGTCGCAACGACGGCACCTATCAGGATGTGGCTCACCCGGTCAACAACGAGATGCGCCAGAAGATCGAGGCGAGAATTCTCAGCGAATACGCACGCGAGAAGGCGCGCGTGGAGGCGGGGGAAATCACCGCCGCGTCCGGAACGGATGACATCTAGTATTCACGGAGGCCGCTTGGCCTTGCTGGGGCGTAGACAAGTGGCAAGTCACCAGTTTTTGGTACTGGCATTCGCAGGTTCGAATCCTGCCGCCCCATCCTGCAAGCCACGATAGAGGCACCGGCCCTGCCCGGTGTTTTTCGTTTATGTCCATGAAACGCCTGGGGGCACCATGTTCGGCAAGCGCGACAATCTGCGTCTGATCTCGGGAAGCGCGAGTGTGAAGCTGTCCGAAAGGATCGCCCAGGCTCTCGGGGGACGCGTCACCGACGTGACGAGCGAGAGCTTCAGCGACGGCGAGATCCACATCCAGATCGATGAGAATATCCGGGGTGTGGACGCCTTTATCATCCAATCGACGCCGGCGCCGGCCGAGAATCTGCTCGAACTGCTCCTGCTCATCGACGCCTGCAAGCGCTCTTCCGCCGACCGGGTCACCGCGGTGATGCCCTATTTCGGATACGCGCGGCAGGACCGAAAAGACCGGCCGCGGGTGCCCATCACCGCCAAGCTGGTGGCCAATCTGCTGGTCAGCGCCGGCGTGGATCGCATCCTCACCATGGATCTGCACGCGCCCCAGATTCAGGGCTTCTTCGATATTCCCCTGGACCACCTGCTGGCCGCACCGGTGCTGATGGATCATGTCCGCAGCATGCATCTGCAGCCCTCCTGTATCGTGGCGCCGGACGTGGGCAGCGTGAAGATGGCCCGCGCCTTCTCCAAGCGCCTCGAGGCCGATCTGGCCATCGTCGATAAGCGGCGGGCCGGGCCCAACATCTCCGAGACCATGAATCTCATCGGCTCGGTGGAGGGCAAGCACGCCTACATTCTCGACGAC
>Ga0180429_10002189_pt1 | contig 16254 bp, 12 predicted proteins | sample SS_ome_FD_132428 | JGI IMG/M metagenome (GOLD analysis project Ga0180429, IMG submission 132428) | Hypersaline lake sediment archaeal communities from the Salton Sea, California, USA - SS_1_S_1 metaG | ecosystem: Environmental > Aquatic > Non-marine Saline and Alkaline > Hypersaline > Sediment ...
GATGCGCACCTGCGCGTCGTCCCGCGGCGCCGCGGCCAGGCAGAAACCGTGCTCCACGGCCGTGACGATGCTGCTGCCGCCGCCGTAGTCGGTGTGCTTGCCCAGCACCTCGATGCGGCCGGGAACAAAGCAGGCCCGCACCGCTCGCCGCGACTCGACGCCGCCGCCCGCCAGGGCCGCGCCGGCCCGGGCGAACAGGCCGCCCTTGTCCGCGGCCAGAGCCGGGCTCATGCCGCCGGCCACTAGGGCCCCGGTGAGCCGCGCTTCGTCGGCCAGGTCTCGCAGCAAGAACTCACTCACAGGTGCCTCCCTCCCCTTGCCCTCAAGGCGCGACCGGCATGCCCCCCACACTCACTCGTAGACCCGCGACGCGAAGGCAGCGCCGCATGGCGTTGCCTTCGCCCTTACTAGCGGCATGCCCCCCACACTCATTCGCAGGCCCGCGACGCGAAGGGAGCGCCGCACGGCGTGGCCTTCGCCTTCATAGCACCACCGGCGTGCCGGCCAGCCGCTCGGCCACGGTGCCGACGTCGGCCCGGCTGGTCAGGTCCAGCACGGCGGCCCGGTAGGGCAGCACTGTGAAGTCCTGGCCCATCTCGTCGACGGCGTACTGCACCGCGTCGGTGATCTCCAGCTCGCCCCGTTCCGAGGGCTCGATGGCGGCGCAGGCCGTGAAGATGCCGGCGTCGAAGCGCCAGCAGTTCATGCTGACTCCCACGGGCTCGGGCAGCCCGGCGATGAACTCGGGGGACGGCTTCTCGACCACGCGCCGCAGGTGGCCGCCGTCGTCGACCTCCACCACGGCGAAGCGGGTGATGCGCTCGGCGGGGATGTTGCTCTTGGCCAGCATGCTGTGCCGCTCGAAGGCGGCCAGACCCGGGCCGTCGAGCTGGCGCAGACCGCCCATGGCCTCGACGGGGTAGTAGTTGTCGGAGTTGATCATCAGGAAGCCGTCACCGGCGGCAAACTCCTCGGCCGCGGCCACGGCGTTGGCCGTGCCCAGGGGCTCCTCCTGCACGGCGAAGGAGACCTCGAGACGGGTATACTGCAGCTGGCGGCCGTAGTAGGAGCGCAGGTCGTCGTGCTCAGGCCCGATGACCAGACAGGTGCGGCGGTACCCGGACTCGGCCAGGGCGTGCAGGACATAGTCCAGAAAGGGCCGGTCGATGGGCACCAGCGCCTTCACGCCCGTCTCCGCCACGGCCGCCTGCTCCTCGCTGAGCCCGGCGTCGCCGTCCTGCTTGCGCATGCGCGTCCCCAATCCCCGCGCCAGGATTACCGCCTTGTCCGTCATGCCGCTCCGTCTCCTCTGGTCGATGGCCATCCAATCTAACCGCAATTGACGACGGTGGCCACGGACGGTAGCCTACCGTTCATGACCGAACTGCACGACACCTCGCTGCTGCCAGCCTGCGCGCTCGAGTTCTGTGTGATCGCCGACACGCACAACATGCTCGACCCCGGCGACCGCCCCCTGGAATTCGAGTCGCGGCGCCGGCAGACGGCGCGCGTGGCCACAGCCCTCGAGCGCGTGGCCGCCTGCCGCCCCGCCTTCGTCCTGCACCTGGGCGACCTGGTGCAGTCCTTCCCCGGCAGTGACGACTTCGACCGCAATGTCGAGGCGGCGCGGGCCCAGCTCGCCGCCGGCGGCATCGACCCCCTGCACGTGGTGGCGGGCAATCACGATGTGGGCGACAAGCCCGATCCCACCATGCCCGCCCCCGTCGTCGACGCCGTGTCCCTGGCCCGCCACGAGGCGCGCTTCGGATCCTCGTGGTACAGCGTCGAGTACGCCCTCCCCGGCGCGGCGGCCCCACTCGTGGTGGTGGCCCTCAACTCGCAGATCCTCAACTCCGGGCTGGCGGCCGAGGCGGCGCAGCGGCAGTGGCTGGAGGCGGAACTGCCGGCGCGCCGGCGCCAGGGCGCCCGCCTGGTGGTGGCCCTGCACCTGCCGCCCTTCGTGTCCCAGCCCGACGAGCCCGGGCTGGGTCACTACGACAATGTGGCCGAACCGGCCCGCAGCTGGCTCCTCGACCTGCTGCGCCGATACCCCGTCGAGCTGCTTCTGGCCGGTCACGTGCACTGGGCCTTCAGCCATCGCCTGTATGGCGGGGCCTACTGGATCGCGCCATCCACCTCCTTCACGCGCCCCGGGTTCGGGCACCTCTTCACCAGCTGCGCCGCGCCCGAGCGGGGCCGCGACGACGAGGCCAAGCTGGGGTTCCTCCTGTGCCGCGTCTTCCCCGACCGCATCGACGTGCACACCGTGCGCCTCGGCCCGGGTGCGGGCCCCGTGGCCCCGGCCGCCCACCTGCTCACCCCCCTGTCGTGGCCGTCGGGCGCCGGTGACCTGGGAAGCGGCAACCTGGGCATCGGGGGCCTGGGCGTCACCCTCACCCACCCCCTCAGCTGGACGGCCGAGGTGCCGCTGGCCTGGCCGGCGGCCGTGCGCGAGCGGGCCCGCAACGACTACCCCCTCGTGGCCTGCCGCGAGCTGGGCCTGAGCGCCGTGCGCGCGCCCCTGGCGGACCTGGTGGACGGCGCCCAGGAAGAGGCCCTCGCCGAGCTGCGGCGCCGGGGCGTGCGCCTCCAGGCGCTGGAGCTGTGGGAGGGAAGCGCCAGCGCGGCGCGCCTGCACCGCTGGGCCGGGCGGGCCGATACGGTGGAGCTGCAGTTGCCGGGCGCCCTGCAGCCCGACGGGGACTGCGCCGCCGCACTGGGCTCCCTGGGGCACGCGGGCGAGCGGACCGAAACGGCCCTGTGTCCGGTGCTGCCCGGCCAGACCGTGCCGGGCAAGCTGCACCCCCGCACGCGCACCGGGTACGCGGCCGCCGAACTGGCCGGCCTGGACGAGTTTCTCAGCGGCGCGGGCCTGCGGGTGACCGCCGCCGTCTGCCGGGTGGAGTCGGGGCTGGATCCCTGGGACCAGGTGTCCGAGCTGCGCCGGGCCCTGCCCCTGTCCCGCATCGGCCGGCTGGACCTGCTGCTGGGTCTGCCCGGCGTCGATGCGGCCCGCGACGCGCGGTGGCTCGCCGAGGCTCTGTTCGCGGCCCGACAGCTGCCGTCGCCGCGCCTATTTGCCGAGCCCCTCATCGACCTGGACCGCACCATGGACATCGGCCTGGGGCTGCTGGACGGGCTCTGCAACCCGCGCCCGGCCGCCGCCGTGGCCCGGTGCGTGCAGGCCGTGCTGTACGGCGACGACGCCCCCTGGGAAGCGGCCGCGCCTCCCGCCGTGGACCTGTGGGCCCTGGCGTCGCCGGCCACGGGGCGCCGGGCGCTGCTGTGGCAGGGCCCCGCGCCGGAGCAGACGGGCGAGCCCGTCGCCCTGCCAGCCGAGGCCGGCAACTGGCTGACGGTGGGCGCTGCCGTGTACGACCTGGTGGCGGCCACCTCGCTGGTGGTCGCCGACGAGGGACTTGCCACTGTGTCAGGCAGAGGCCCAGTGTTGGTGATGTCCACCTGTTGAGGCGCCGCGGTCAGCGCGGCGCCTCGCCGCCCAACCGGGAGCCAGCCCGTGCAGCTGATCACCCATGCCGACGCCGACACCTTTCTCGCCACCGCTCGCGCCGAGCTGGAGAGCGCCGAGGCCTTCAACGGCCTCATCCTGGGCATTGCCACCCGTCTGACCCGGCTGCGCCGCAACGGCGAAGCGGACACACACGGCGAGACCGAGTTCCCCCCCCAGCTCTTCACCGTCGAGAGAGAAGGTGTCCTGCGGCTGGCCGCCCTGCGCACGCCGCCGCGCCGGGTGATCGTGCACGGGGCCCCGAACTGGGGCGAGGCGGTGCCCCCACTCGTCGACCACCTGGCCGCCGTCGCCCCGGACCTGCCCGGCGTGGTGGGGCCGCAACCGGTGGCCGCCGCCCTGGCCGAGTCCTGGCGGGCGCGGTGCGGCGGCGCGGTGGAAGCGGGCATGGCCATGGGGGTGTACGAGCTGCGGCGCGTGCTCGACGACGGCGACGCGCCCGGGGCCCTGAGAGTGGCCGCACCCGGTGACGCCGAGCCGGTCACCGACTGGGTCTGCGCCTTCAACGAGGCCGTGGACGAGCCCATGCCCGAGGGCCGCCAGGGCGTGCACCGCGAAGTCGGCCAGCTGATCGACGCGGGCCAGGTCTACCTGTGGGAGGATGACGGGCGCCCCATGTCGCTGGCCCGCTGGGGCCGCCCCACGGCCCACGGGGTCTGCATCACCTCGGTGTACACGCCGCCCGCGTGCCGCCGCCGCGGGTACGCCACGCGCTGCGTGGCCGCCCTGAGCCGCCACCTGCTGGGTGAGGGATTCGCCTTCTGCACCCTCTTCACGGATCTGGCCAACCCCACCAGCAACCACATCTACCAGCAGATCGGGTACCGCCGCCTCGGCGAATTCGCCGAGTTCGACTTCGTGCCACAGCCCGAATCCGCGACCTGACCACACCGGCCCCGCGGGAACACACCCGGTGGACCGGGCGTCTCGAAATCGTGTAAAAACAGCGCTTTCCGATCCCTCACCCAAGCCCTGACCCGCGCCCAACCGGCTACTGTATATGGTGGACTGGCTGTCTCTGCCACACATTCTCTTGTGTTGCAGCCCTGAAACGGTAGATTATGGGGGTTGGTGAAAACCTCAATGCAGGAGCAGCACCCATGCCGTTGTCGCAGCAGCGCGATATCCAGGCGCCCCGAGCCGTACCCTGGATCGTCTTCACGGCCGCCCTGATCGTGTTCGGCCGCATTATTCCCGCCTTTTTCTAGCCGCTCATTGACACTCCGCGGCGGACCTGCGCCGGGGCCTACCAGGCCGCCCGCCGCCAGGTCCCGTCGCGCTGTCACCAGCCTCAACACGGGCGAGACCGTACTCGAGGCCGCCTGGAACCTCCCTCCGGGCCTCGAACACCGCACCGACGCAGTTTCAGGCGTCGACGATGCAGTAGCCGGCGACCCCGACCCGACCAGCCGCGCTGACCAGACCACCAGCACCGACCACGGGAGCAACGCCGTGCCTCTATTTGAATCGGCCCACCGCGGCCCCCTCCACCGCCACGACGAAACCATGCGCTACCGCGAGCTGGGCCGCACCGGACTGCAGGTGTCGGCCCTGTCCATGGGGTGCATGCGCCTGGGCGAAGACCAGGGGGTGAACACGGCCACCGTGTCGCGGGCCATCGAGGCCGGCATTAACTACTTCGAGACCACGCGCGGGTACTGCGGCGGCCAGTGTCAGCACCGCGTCGCCCCTGGGCTGGTGGACCAGCCGTCCGAGATCATCGTCTCCGGCAAAGGCGGCCTGAACCCCGAGACGACGGAGTACAGCTTCCGCCAGGAGATCGAGACGCAACTGGAGATCCTCGGCGTCAGCCACTTCAAGTTCTACCAGGTGGGCTGGTTCTCCTGGGGCCGGATGCCCCACCTGCTGCGGCGGGGCGGGGCCCTCGACGCCCTGCGCCGGGCCCAGGACGAGGGCCTGGTCCACCACGTGGGGTTCACCGGCCACGACACGCCCGAGAACTTCACCCGCTGCATCGAGACGGGTCTCTTCGATTCGCTGACCGTGCCCTACAACCTGTTCCAGCGCGAATACGAGCCCACCATCGCCCGGGCCGGCGAACTCGGCATCGGCGTCGTCGCCATGGGGCCCGTGGCCGGCGGCCTGCTGGGTGACGGCTGCGAGGCGCTCGAGCGCGAGCTGGGCCTGGACGTGCCCATGGTGGAGGCGGCCCTGGGATTCGTGCTGGCCAACCCGCACGTCAGCACGGCCTGCTCGGGCATGAGCACCGTGGCCATGGTGGACGAGAATGTGGCCATCGCGGGCCGGCTCGACGCGGCGACGGGCCTGGACTTCGAGTCCATCAGCGCCCGCCTGGACCGCATCAAAACGGATCTGGAGGGCGGCGTCTGCACCACCTGCGGGTACTGCCAGCCCTGCCCTCAGGGCGTGCGGGTGCCCCGGTACATGGTGGAGTATCTCAACTGGAAGGGTTTCGGCCTGGAGTCCTGGGCTCGCAACAGCCTGGGTCACGTGCCCGAGGGCCAGAGCCTGGACCAGTGCAACGAGTGCGGCGAGTGCGAGGAGAAGTGCCCGCAGTCGCTGCCCATCCGCGCCCGCTTCGAAGAGTTGCGCGACCTGCTGGCGCCATAGCGCCAACTGCAGCCGGCATGCCCCCTGCACCCTCCAGGTGGATCACCAGGGCGTAGGACGGCCTTGCTGGCCGTCCTAGGCGGTCAACCTCGCTGCGATCTCGGTGAGGAAGACGCTGAACTCCGCGGTGATGTCCAGGTCGATGGCCGGATTGCCGCGGTACTTCGCCCCCCGGTACGGCCCCGCGTCGGGCAGCGCCCAGGTGCCCTGCGGCGTCTGCGTCTCCAGCAGGTACTCCCCCAGGGCACAGGCCCCCCGGCGGGCCTCCTCCCGTCCGCTCAGCTCGTACAGCAGCGCGCACCCCAGGCCCAGCTTGCCGCTCGGTGGAAACCGGTACGCGTCGGCGGCGCAGCGCTCGGCAAAATCCAGCAGCCGGTGGCTGGCCTGCAGATACGCCTCCGTCCCCGTGGCCCGGTACAGGTGGGCCAGGAAGATGAGGGCGATACCGGGGTTGTAGTAGATCTGCTCGGCGCGGCCCGCGTCGACGAAGTGGTAGAGCTCTTCGCCCGCCGGCACCTCGGTGATGAGCTGGCCAGCCGCCGTCATGCGGAAGTAGAAGCGCTGGGGATCCGTCTGGGCCTCCACCATCCGCACCAGGGTGTCGCCGGCGGCGACCGCCGCCTCCATGTGCCCGGTGGCCAGGCAGGCCGCGCCACTCCACGAGGTGCACACCGGCTCCAGGAACTGCTCGTCGCCCTCGGTGGCGTAGAAGCCGCCGTCGGGCAGCTGGTGCCGCAGCAGGAACCGGGCGCCGGGCAGGGACAGGTCGTACCGTCCGAGCCGGTGCAGCCCCAGCACGAGCCAGGCCTGGCGGTAGGTGGGCCAGCGCTCGTGCCGCGCCCCGGCCGCCCCGGCTTCATCGGGACCGAAGTCGCCCTCGGCGGCGCGGTGGTGCGCGGCGATCCAGCGAGCCAGCCTGGCGGCCTGGCGCGGGTGACCGCTCAGGCCGAGGGCGTAGGGGACCTTGTAGTAGGCGCCGATACCGTCGGCGGCGTCACAGAACGAGCCGTCGGCGCGCTGCTGAGCCAGGATCCAGTCAATGCCCCGGCGGGCCGCCGCCTCGAAGCGCTCGGGTGTGCCGCCCATGGCGAGTCTCCCTGAGTGGGGGTGGGGACGCAGTGGACGCGAATCTACCTCGGCCACGGCCGGGAGTCTACGGGTCCGGGTCCCGGCGCGGGCCGTCGAGCCGGTGCGCCCCCCGAGGGTCGGTGCGGTACGGCTGGCGCTGCCGCCGCCCCTGCCCTATATGGTAGGGCCGTCGGCGCCGCGGCCACGGCCGCGGTCACGGGCAAGGACCGGGCGACCGACGCTTCGGGGCGCCGTGGGAGGACAGAGCGCCGCTGCCGGAGTGCTCCAGGGACGACGTTGGGAACGGAGGGCGTCACCTCGATGCTGTTCCGCCGCAAAAAGGCCCGATTCGAGTACGATCCCGACGCCGCGGCCATCCGCCTGAAGGCCGGCTGCGCCGCGGCGATCGACCGCGTCGAGATCAACGCCAACGGAGACATCATCTACTACCGGGGCGCCAACCGCACCCACTTCCTCACCTTCGAGATCGCCGACTACGACGGGCACTCGGACAGCCGTGTGCACGGGCTGCCCTCGGCGGATCGGCTGCGCGGCTGCGACAAGGCGTCCCTCGCCGCCCTGGCCCGCATCACGGGCGTGCCCGTCGACGAGTTGCAGGAAGCCCGCGACCTGGAAACCAGCGCCGGCGTGCCCCCGCCCACCTGGAAGTAGAGCTCCGCGCCAGGACGGCGCGCCGCCGCCTCGCCACGAGAGACAGACCATGGCCCACTCACCCGACATCTTCTTCATGGCCACCCCCGGCTATCTCCAGGAGCATTTCTGGCGCGGCCCCTCGCGCCAACGGGCGGCCGCGCTGGGTTACGAGGTGCGCCTCAACCCCCGCGAGGCGCCGAGCGACCCGGCGGACTGGGCCGACCTGCTGGCGGGAGTCGAGGCGCTGCTCACCACCTGGGGCTCGCCCCGTCTGGACGAGGCGGTTCTGGCCCGCAACACCACCTTGCGGATCGTCGGGCACGTGGGTGGCTCCGTGGCCACCATCGCCTCGCCCGCCCTGTTCGAGCGGGGCGTCCACCTGTGCACGGCCAACCCCATCATGGCCCGCACCGTGGCCGAGTGGGCCCTGATGATGACGCTGGTGGGTCTGCGCGGCCTGGTCGGGTACGCCCAGGTCGGGGCGGGTGGGGATCTCGACTGGCCCCAGCGCCACACCAATCGCATTCCCGAGGAAGCGACGGTGGGCATCTGGGGGTACGGCGACGTGGCCCGGCGGCTCATCGAGCTGCTGCGGCCCCTGGGGTTTGGCCGGATCGCCGTGTGCGACGAGTACCTCACCGCCCAGACCGCCGCGGCCGAGGGGCTGGACAAGGTGGACTTCGACTGCCTCTTCGCCGAGGCCGACGTCGTGCACTGCCTCGTCGGCCTCACCGAGGCCAACAAGGGACAGGTGGGCGCCGACCAGCTGGCGGCCCTGCGCGACGGGACCACCCTGATCAACTGCGGCCGCGCCGCCCTGGTACAGGAGGACGCCCTCATCGCCGCCCTGGGAGAGGGCCGCTTCAGCGCCATCATGGACGTGTTCGAAGCGGAACCGCTGGCCGACGACCACCCGTACCGCGACCTGCCCAACGTCATCCTCACGCCGCACAACGCCGGCTTCGGCCGCGACGCCTACTACCTGGGCGCCATGCTCGACGAATTCGGCCGGCACTTCCGGGGTGAGCCCCTGCAGCTGGAGGTCACGGCCGAGCGGGCCCTGGCCATGACCGACGCCTCGCTGATGCGGGGCCGCTGAGCGGGTGCGCCGGTCTGGGACGCCGCTCTGGAACGCGCCCCACACCCGACCGCGACATGGCAGCGCATCGACAACGAGAGGAGGCCTCCTCGTGAGGACGCGCGCTCTCCTGGGCGGGCTCGCCGCCCTGGTGGTGGCCTGCGCCACCTCGACCGTCCACACTCCCACGCCGGCTGAACGGCGGCTGGAGCTCCTGCAACCCACCGCCGGCGCCCAGGACCCGGTGCCGGCCCTGGTGGCGGCCCTGGAGGACGACAGCCCCGTCGTGCGCCGCACCGCCGCGCGCCTGCTGGGCACCTGCGGCCCGGCCGGCGCCACCGCCCTGGCCGCCACGCAGCGCAACAGCGACATGCTGGTGCGCCGCACCGGGCTGGTGGGCCTGTGCCGGCTCGGCGGCGAGGGAGCCGTGACAGCCGCCGGCAACGCCCTGGCCGACAGCAGCGCCATGGTGCGACTGGTGGCGGTGCAGTATCTGGCGGCCCTCCAGCCCCGCAGCGACGCCGTGGCCGCCCTGCTGGACCGGGCCTGCAGCGACGGCAGCGAGAAGGTGCGAACCATCGCCTCCCGCGCCACCTGGCCCTTCTATCGCGACGGCGCCTCCATCCGCGACCGGCAGAACACGGACCGCGACATCGCCGTGGCCCAGACCCTGCCCCTGCCCGCCGAGGGCTGGCGTTTCCGCCTCGATCCACAGCGGGACGGGCACCGCCGAGGATGGTACGAGACCGACTTTGACGACGGCGGCTGGGATGCCATCGCCATCGAGCAGGCCTGGCAGCAGGCCGGTTACGAGTACATCGGTGTCACCTGGTACCGGCGCGCCATCGAGCTGCCGGCCGCGCCCGAGCACCTGGCCGTGGACCTCCATTTCGGCGGCGTCGACGAGTCGGCGTGGGTCTGGCTCAACGGGGAGTACGTGGGCCAGCACGACGTGGGACCCAGCGGCTGGAACCAGCCCTTTCGCCTGGACATCACGGCGGCGGCGCGCTGGGGCCAGGCCAACCAGCTCACCGTGCGCGCCATGAACACGGCCCACGCCGGCGGCATCTGGAAGCCGGTGGAGATCGAGGTGCTGCAATGACTCGCTTCCGTCTGTTCCACGCGCCGACGGCGCGCACCCGCGCTTCGCTTGCCGCACTCACTGCCCTGATCGCCGCCGTGCTGACCGGGGCCGGTCCCCTGGCCGCCGGAGCTCAGGCCGCGGCCACTCCAGCCGGGACGGCCGCTCTGCAATTGGACTTCGACGCCTCGCGGCGCGTCTTCGTCCGCCTGGAGGGCGGGGCCACCACCCGCGTCGCCGTGCACAACCCCACGCCGCACCCCGTCATCGGGCTGTCCCTGCAGGTGAACGCCTGCGGCCGCGCCGGCCAGCACCAGCTGGGCATCCTCGCCCCGGGCGCCACCGTGCCGGTGGAGATCGCGGTGGACGCCGGCCTGCGCCCGGGCGAATACGAGCTGAGCGCCAGCGCCACCGGGCTGTGGTCGGGCCAGCGCGTCGCGGCCGACACGAGCCGTACGCTGACTATCGTGCCGCGACCGGCGCCCCGCATGCCGGTGGTCATGTGGGGCGGCGGCGACGTGGCCACCCTCACCGACATCGGCTTCACGCACAAGCTCGTCTGGCTGCAGGACTACGGCCGCATCTGGCGGGCCGGCGCGCCCACGCAGGCTGTCGCCGACGACAAGCTGGCCGAGCAGGGCGAAATGCTGGACGAGCTGCTCGCCCACGGGCTGGGCGGCGCCGTGTATCTCTACCCGGGCCGCTGGGTGGGCCGCCACGACTCCCTGGGCGCGCTGTACAACCGCGTGGACCGCACCGGCGAACTCGTGGGCGGCGAGAATGTGTGCGCCACCTTCGCCGCGATCCAGAAATACGCCTACGACGTGGGCGCGTCGGTGGCCGGCACCTTTGGCCACTACCCCGGCCTGCAGGCCTGTCTCGTCCACTCCGAGATCCGCGACGGCACGTCGCTGTGCTTTCACGACCACGACCGCGCGGCCTACCGCACCGCGACGGGCCGCGAGATACCCCGCCAGGCCGTGGGCAAGGGGGGCGTGCGGTACAGCGCCCTGGAGGGCTTCCCGGCCGACCGGGTGGTGGCCGACGACAATCCGATCCTGACCTTCTACCGGTGGTTCTGGAAGGACGGCGACGGCTGGAACCCGCTGCACACGCGCGTGCACGAGGGACTCAAGTCGACGGGCCGCCACGACCTGTGGACCTTCTTCGACCCGGCCGTGCGCGCCCCCAGCCTGTGGGGTAGCGGCGGCGGCGTCGACGTGATCTCACAGTGGACCTACTCGTACCCCGACCCGATCAAGATCGGCCAGGCGGCCGACGAGCTGTTCGCCATGGCGGCCGGCACACCGGGTCAGCAGGTCATGAAGATGACGCAGATCATCTGGTACCGGACCGGGACGGCCCCAGACCTGCCGGCCGACGAGGCGGCGCGCGCGCCCTGGGAGCGAGACCTGCCCGACGCCCGCTTCATCACCATTTCGCCCGACCACCTGCGCGAGGCCTTCTGGAGCAAGGTCTCACGGCCCGTGCGCGGCATCATGTATCACGGGTGGGGGTCGCTGGTCCACTCCGAGACCGGCTCGTACCAGTTTACTCATCCGGAGACGCGGGCCGTGCTCACCGAGCTGGTGCGAGACGTGGTGCGTCCCCTGGGGCCGGCCCTGCTCGAGGTGCCCGATCCCCCGGCCGACGTGGCCGTGCTGGAGAGCTTCGCCTCCCAGATCTTTGCCAGCCGCGGCACCCACGGCTGGAGCGGCTCCTGGGAGGCCGACCTGCACCTGGTGCTGCAGTGGGCCCAGCTGCAGCCCTGCGTCGTCTTCGACGAAACCGTGGAGCGCGACGGCCTCGACCAGTACCAGGTGCTGGCCCTGCCGTCCTGCGACGTGCTCACCGAGTCGGTGGCCGCCGCGATTGGGCGCTTCCAGGCCCGCGGCGGGCTGGTGATCGCCGATGAGAACGTCGCCCCCCGCATCGCGCCCGACATCTTCATCGAGAGCCGGCGCCGCAGTGGCCGGCCCGACGAGGACAAGGCCGCCCTGCAGGAAAAGGCCCGCGCCCTGCGCGCCGAACTCGACGGCTTCTACCAGCGCTACGCCGAGTCGGACAACCCGGAGGTGGTGGTGCGCCGGCGCCGCTATGGCGACAGCGACTACCTGTTTGTCCTCAACGACCACCGCACCTTTGGCGACTACGTGGGCCACCACGGCAAGGTCATGGAGCGCGGCCTGCCCAGCGCGGCCCGGATTCGCGTCCACCGGCCGGCCGGTGCTGTGTACGACTTGGTGACGCACCGCCCGGTGCCGCTCGGGGCCGCCGACGGGGAGGTGGCCTTCGACGTAGCTCTGGGACCGGGCGGCGGCGGCCTCTACCTGATCACTTCCCGCCCCATCGACCGCATGATGGTGGAGACCCCCGAGCGGGTCAGGCTGGGCGAGACGGTTGCGGTGGAGGTGGCTGTGGCCGACGGCCGCGGCCGGGATCTGAGCGCCGTCGTGCCCCTGCGCATCGACATCGCCGATCCCCTGGGACGTCCGGCCGAGCCCAGCGGATGGTACGGAGCGCGCGATGGCCGGCTGGACCTGCACCTGGATCTGGCCAGCAACGACGAGACCGGCGTGTGGACGGTGCGCGTGCGCGACCTGGCCTCGGGGCTGCTGGCGGACCGGAGCTTCCGCGTGTTGCCCTAGGCCGCGTCGATCTGATCCGCGGCGGCCCGGGCCGCCGCGCCCAACCAAGCGAGCGAGAGAGCATGGACAAGCTGAGAGTGGGGATCCTGGGGCTGCGTCGCGGCCTGAGTCATCTGCGCAACTTCCTCAACACCGAAGAGGCCGAGGTCGTCGGCGCCGCCGACCGCATTCACCAGTGGCGCGCGCGGGCCGCCGAGACGGTAGCGGGCATGGACCGCCAGGTCACCATCGTCAGCGACTTCGAGGAACTGCTCGAACTCAGACCGGACGCCGTGGCCATTGCCAGCAACGGGCGCCAGCAGGGAGCGCACGCGGTCCAGGCCCTGGAGGCCGGTTGCCACGTGCTGAGCGAGGTGCCCGGCGCCTTCACCCAGGAGGAGATCCTCCACATCGCCCGCACGGCGGAGCGCACGGGCAAGCAGTATATGCTGGCCGAGAACTCGAGCTTCCTGGGCTTTCTGCGCTACTGGAGGAGATGGGTGGAGGAGGGCCGCTTCGGGGCCATTTCCATGGCCGACGGCGAGTATCTCCACTACCTGCCCACCAGCATGGTGGATGCGGCCGGCAATCAGTTCACGCCGACCCAGGTGCGCGAGCAGGGCCTGGGCCACACCCTGCCCCTGTGGCGCGGCGACCAGCCCCCCATCCAGTATCTCACGCACGACCTGGGGCCGCTGCTGGAGGTTCTCGACGACCGCGTGGTGACCGTGAATTGCGTCGAGGGACCCTGGTGGAACAGCGAGGCGCCGCTGCGCGCCGACGGCCAGTACGCCCTGTTCAAGACGGCCCGGGGGCGCCTCATCCGGGTACTGGTCACACTCAACTCGCGGCGGCCGGGGGCCCACAACTACCGCCTCTTCGGCACCCGCGGCAGTGTCGAGTGGTACTCCCACGAGGGCTTCTGCCGCCGTCTCGACCGGGAGCGCGAGGAGAGCGAGGGCTGGGAGCGCGTCGACATCGGCACGGCCCGCAGCGACGCCGATGTGGCCTCCGGCCACGGCGGCACCGACATCTGGACCGCCATCTCGTTCACGCGGGCCCTGCTGGCCGGCCGGCGCGTGCCCATCGACGTGTATCGCATGGCCGACTACACGCTGCCCGGCATCCTGGCCAACCGCTCGGCCGAGCAGGGCGGCGCGCCCATCCACGTGCCCGACATCCGGCGCCAGCCCTTCGAGCACACCGAGTTCTGGGACCACGTGGGGCTGCCCGAGGACGAGCCCGAGGGCAGGAAATACGAGTCCACTTCGGGGATGGCGTACTGAACTGCCGGGGGCGCCGGCGGGCGGCGCCCCCAACGGCCCCCGATGCGACTCAGCACCCCGGAGGATTGATGCCGATCGACAGCGACTCGACCCAGAATGACGCGGCCGGGCGCGACACGCGGACCTGGTTGGCTGCGCCAGTGGCCAGCGCCTCGACCGGCACCCGGTAACACACCTGCCGCAGCTCGCCCTCCATCCCCTCCCCCAGCACCTCCAGTTCGGCGGAGCCGTTGACGGTGACGCTTGGCGTCGCGCCGCCCTCGTCCGCCAGACCCAGAACGAGGTCGCACGTGGCCCCGGCCGGCGGCTCGGGCCCCGTGGGCAGGCGGAAGATCAGGTCCGTACCCTCGGCCGGCAACGGCGGCTCGTGGAGCGACTCGTCTTCCGGGCCGGTGACGTCGACGAAGGTGACGGCGTGACGCCGCGGCTGCGTCTCGATCCGATCCAGTGACGCCAGGGAGCGCAGGGTCTCCTGATAGCGCTCGCCCGGCCAGCGGTCCGGCACCCGGTCCGGATCACAATGCTGGAAGTAGTTGAACAGGTACACGGCGTCGGCGCCGCCGGCCAGCATCTGGGCCGCCGCCCCCCGGGCCTCGGCGGCCGTTACCGGTCGCTTGGGAGCCGTTGGGTGAGGGCACAGCAGGATTTCCAGCCCCCCGGCCAGCTCCACGTCGTGGGGTTCCAGCAGCTCGCGCCACCGGGGGATCGGCACGTCGAAATCGACGGTCGCCCACCGCGGCGCCGCCACCACCAGGTCCACCAGCCCCCGGCGGGCCCACTCCAGGGCATCGATCCCCATCGCCACCGCCACCTCGGGATGGGCCGGCACCCGCACGCCGAGGCGGATGGCGCGACCCCGCTGATGCGCCCGGGCCTCGACCCAGCGGCGGATCTGTCGCATCCAGGCCGTCAGGATGGCCCTGCCCGCTCCGGCCTCGCCGCGGCTGAACAGGTAGGGCTCGCGCATAAAGTCGAGCTCCAGGCCGTCGATATCGTAGCGTTCGAGGGTTTCGCGGATGAGGGCGCCGTAGTAGTCGCGCACCGAACCATGGGCGAAGTCGAAGGCCGTGGCGAAGTAGTCCGAGAAGCCCCGGCGCCACAGTTGCGGGTTGTCGCGCCAGAAGCGGCTGTGAATGGGGTGGGCGGGGTTCTGGCCCTGGTGGATGTCGTTCATGCGGATCGACACCCACGGGGTCATGTCGTGATGGCGGCAGCGCTCCGCAAAACGGGCCGGGTAGTCGACGCCCTCTTCGTGCAGGGCGAGCATGTGCCCGACCAGCCGGCGCCAGCGGGCCACGGGCACGCTCTTCGCCTCGTCGCCGAAGCCGGCCAGGTAGGGCTGGTCGTCCGGTCCGTCCGGGTCGTACCCCTCCCAGAACGACTGCCAGACATCGCTGCGGTAGTTGACCAGTTGGGCATTGGTGTTGCACAGCAGGTCGGTGACGCCCGCTCCGGCCAGCACGTCGACATAGGCGTCGATGGCGGCCCCACCGCGGCCACCGGTGGTGTCGCAATTGTAGCTGAAGTTGGTGCTGTCTTCGTTGTGATACAGAGACGTCATGCCCATACCTCGGTGCGTCGTGACGGAGAGCGCCCCGCCGGGACCGGCGGGGCGATGGCGCTGAGTGGAGCGGGACGCCCGCCCCCTACCAGTTGGTGTACGACCCGTCGTCGCGCCAGTACCCCACGCTGCGACCACTGGTGTCGCGGTAGGGTCGCTCAGCCGCGGCGGCCTCGTCGAGTTCTACGCCCAAGCCCGGTCCCTGCGGCACCTGCAGGTGTCCGTCGGCAAAGGGAACCTGCACGGGGAAGACGTCGGCCAGAACCGAGCCCGGCACGCGGGCCAGCTCCATCACCCCCACCAGCGACGAGGCCAGGCACAGGTGCAGGCTGGCCGCCGTGCACACCGGGCCCAGGGGGTTGTGGGGCGCCAGGTGGATGTAGTGGGTCTCGCACCAGCCGGCGATCTTGCGTCCTTCTGTAAGTCCGCCGGCGATGCACAGATCCATGCGGCAGTAGTCCATCAGGTCCTGCTCGATGCACTCGCGGAAGGCCCACTTGCCGGCGAACTGCTCGCCCACGGCGAGGGGCACCGCGGTCTGCTGCCGGAGTTGGCGCAGGCTGGCCGGGTTCTCCGAGCGCAGGGGGTCCTCGATGAAATACGGGTTGAACTCCTCCACGCCCCGGCAGAACTGCACCGCCGCCGGCGGATCCAGGCGCGTGTGGACATCGACGCAGATCTCGATCTCGGGCAGGGCCTGGCGCACGGCCCGCACCTGCTCGATGCCGAAGCGCACGGCCCGCGCCGGCTCCAGCCGGTCGGCGCCGGCCGGATCGCA
>Ga0180429_10002191_pt1 | contig 16249 bp, 2 predicted proteins | sample SS_ome_FD_132428 | JGI IMG/M metagenome (GOLD analysis project Ga0180429, IMG submission 132428) | Hypersaline lake sediment archaeal communities from the Salton Sea, California, USA - SS_1_S_1 metaG | ecosystem: Environmental > Aquatic > Non-marine Saline and Alkaline > Hypersaline > Sediment ...
CGCCTCCGGCGGACTGAGCGAAGAAGAAGCCCTCGCCCTGTTGCAACCGGTCGAGGGCCGCCCCTACAAACTGACCGAGTCGAGCAACCAGTACGGCCGGGCAGTGACACTCAAGGGGCTGGCGAAACTCCGCGCGCCGTGGTCCGAAGACACCGCGTTGCGATTGGCGCTCTACGGCGACAAGCCGTTTAAGCTGCACTTCTGGCATCCCCGGCAGGGCACACTGCTGCACTACTATCCCACCGGGTATTGGGCCTCCTGGGCGGCGTATCGCACCACGCGGCATCCGACCGGAAAAGTGATCATCGGCGACCTGCCGCACGGCCAGGCCGACGCGGAACTGGCACTGCTCTGCACCGACAACGGGCGAAGCAACCGCGTCGATTGCGGCACGTACACAATTCAACATCAAAACGGATCGCTGGTGATGACCAAGGGAGACGTGCGGCTGCTGAGCGTTCCCATGGCCGAGCCGCCGGCCGAGGTCTATCTCGAGGGCGACTCCCTGTTGCTCCGCGAGATCACCATGTTTCGCAGCCAGTCGGTCCCCGAGGAACCGCTCCACCGGCGGACCGTTGTGATGCGCGGCGATCGCCCCGCCCGCTTGCGATGGCAAGAGCGGCTTCCGGAAGGCGCCGTGCTGAAGCGGCTCTCCGACGGTCGCGTGGAACTGCTCGCCAGGGATACGGCGACACTGGCCTGTGCGCAGGTGCCGCTGATGCATTCCGGGCTATACGAGGTGATCTTCGAGTTGGAAGACGCCATGCCGGGCACCGGCGTGTACCTCGGCGACGCCGAAGGGCATCCCGCCGTGGCGATCGGATTCTTTCGCGAGGCGCGCTCCGGCCTGACCTACTTCGGTTACGATCGTCCCGAGCAAGCGGCCGGCGCCGCAACGTTGCAGATCGACACTGCGGCGGCCCCCTACGCCGGCCGGCGCCAATGGCTGCGGCTGGTCCTGGCCGGCGGCGTGTTCCGCTGTTTCACCAGCGGCGACGGAGTACACTGGGGCGAGGCGCTGTTGCCGCGCAGAAACGCCAGGAGTCTCTACCGGCACATCGGTCTTTACATCCGGCCGGGCGAGGGTGTCCGCCGCATCAAGCTCCGCCGCTTGCAGGTCCGCCGGTTAGATGCCGTCGTCGCGCTGGCGCCGGTGGAATTGCGGCAACAGGCAACGACTTGGTACCTGGCGCAGTGCGGCCTCGATAAGAACAGACTTCGGGACTTCAGCACGTGGCAGCAGTCCGTCTGGGAGAATCAACCCGACGGAACAGATGCCGCCGAGTGGCGGCGGGCCTGCGTAATCGCGTCGTTGATCGGCGGCGGCGGGCCTGCGCCGGCCAATACACTGATCGGTGGCCTGGTCGAAGAGGCCCTTTCCGCGCCCGGATCGCTGCAAGGAAAGCTGCAACTGCTCGAAGATGCGGCCTTGATCTTCGACGCCTCGACGAAGGAAGAAACCGATCGCTTCACGGCGTACTATCGGCGGCTGGGGCGTGACGCGGTGCGAGAGTTTCCCCGGGAGGGATTCGACCTTGTCCGCCGGGCGCTGATGACGACCCCCTTGCACTTGCAGACCTGCCGCGTCGAGGCGATTCTCCCCGAGCCGGGGCGAGAGACTCTGATCGGGCTTACGTATCGACAGCAGTGGGCCGATGTGCGGCGGCTGTGCCGGCAGTTGAAGTTCTGGAGCCGGCCGGCGAAGTTGGCTTCGACTTGGCCGGCCGCCCAGGCACAACTCCGCACGCTGGTCGATTGGGCCGAGGCCCGCTCGGCCGGCGCGGCGGCCGAACAACCCGCCAATCGCAAGAATCCCATGCCTGCCGATTGGCGACATCCGCTGGTGGTCTACCTGGGCAAGGAGGCGTACAACGTCTATAGCGAGTTTCAGGCGGCGTTGCGCGAGGAATCGTTTCCGACCGCCTGCCGGATCCTGGCCTCGGCCACCGTGGCGCAGGAATGGGGCCTGGTTGCCGATGCGAAAGACAGCCGGCTTTTCATGTCGCTGCCGACGGCCATTGCCCTGGCCGTGCGCCGGCATCCGCGGCTGCGGCAGGCGATGAAAGATCACTTCGGCGACATCGACCGGATCCGGCTCCGCCGCGCGATGGCCGAAGGCGATCTGCCTGCGGTCCGGGCGGCGACATTGCAGTATTATGCCACGCCGGCTGCCGCCGAGGCCTATTGCTGGCTGGGTGACCGGTTTCTGGCTGGCGGGCAATTCGCCCTGGCGATCGGCTGTTACAAGCGTGCGCTGTCCTCGGCCGGCGAGCAGCAGCGGCAGCGGTTCCTTGCCCGCGCCCGGCTGGCCGGCGCAATGTTGGGGCGGGAAATCGGCGTTCCGGTAACTGCGCCGGTCGATTTCGGCGGCACGCAACTCTCGGCGGCGGAATGGGAGCAATTGGTCGCCGCAACGCTCCAGGAACACGGCAGCCGCGCTGTAAACGGCACAAACGGCCGAATAGCGGCCGCCGTGTCTGCCGCCCCGCAACCGGCGAGCTTCTCGCTGCGGCCGTGGGCGGAGTTCTCCGGCGACGCGGGGCTTAAGCCCGAAAACCCGCCCGCCGGCGCGATCTCCGTGGATTGGCCCGCCCAACAATTGGCGGTCGTCGCCTCGGCCGGCGCGCTGATCGCCGCCAACCGCTTTCAGGTAGTATCTTACGACACTTCGAACGGGAAGATTAACTGGACATATTCGCTCGGTCAGCAGCAGGGGCCCGCACACGCCTGGTCGCTGGTTCCCATGCGGCCGGCGGCGGCCGGCGGTCGGGTCTACGTGCGCCTGATCGACAGCCGCTCCCGGCCCCATGTGATTTGCCTCGACGAGCGAAGCGGCGAACACCTGTGGAGCGATCGCACTCCCGGATACGCCGTCTCCGACCCGCTGCTGCTGTACGAACAGTTGTTCGTGCTGACCATGGATTCGGCCTCCAGCGAGCCGATATCTCAACTGTCGCTGGTCACGCTCGACCCCGACTCCGGCATCATGCTGGACAAACGCCCGCTGCTGGAATTGCGCAGCGGGCACAACGCGCCACGTGTTTGCCAGGCGACGGCGGCGGACGACAAGATCGTGGCCGCCGTGGCCGGCGCCGTGTTCTGCTGCGACATCTTCGGCCAGCTTCATTGGGTGCGTCAGGACACCTGGTTTCCGCCGTCGCTCGACCCAAACCGTCCCCGGCAACATTACCAGCCGCCTCAGGTAATTGGCGATCGAGTTTACGTGGTGCAGCCGGGCGTGCGGAGCCTCGAATGCGTCGATCTGGAAACCGGCCGGATGAACTGGTCGGCGGCGTTGCCGGGTATCCGGCGGATGCTGGAACTTTCCCCCGACCGCCTGCTCGTGGAGACCGACCGCGGGATCAGTGCCGTGTCGGCACCGACCGGCCGCGTGCTCTGGACCCGCCGGATCGAAGATCTTCTCGACGGTTATCTGCCCAGCGGGCCGGCAGGACTGCTTTGCGTAAAGCGCCGGCAGCTCGGCAAGGACTGGTCGTGCCCCGTGCTTGTCTGGCTCGATGTCGAGACCGGACGAATCAACGCACGGCATCCGCTGCGGAGTCTGGCCGTCCGGCGGCCGATGGTCGGGCCGTTGGCGGCCTGCAACGGCCGCCTGTGGTGCTTTGCCGGCGTCTTCGACGCGAAGGGCAAGCTGCGGCCGGAAAGGAACATCCTGGAGTTGAATGCCGCCGGGGCCCACCACCGCGACGACCGCCCACCGCCGGCTAACTGGACAAAAACCGCCGACGCCGGCGTTTGCACTGCCGCCGGCGTGGTACTGCCCGGCTGGTCGCTGCTGTCCGGCTCGCACGATGAGAAGACGGGCCTGCACTCCCGCTTGGCCGGGCAGCAGGACGTGCTGGTCACCATGGCGGGCAAGACGCCCAGTATCCTGGCGCGTCGGGTGAAGGTCCCCGCCGGCGACAAACCCCGCTTGCTGATGCAGATTGCCCACGAACCGCAATCCAAATCCAAACTGGAAATCCGCGCCGCCGGGTTGATCCTGATGCAAACCAGCTTCGGCGGCGCAAACGCCGGCTGGCAACAGGTGGAAGCCGACCTGTCGGGCCATGCCGGCCGCGAAGTGTGGATCACGATCGTCCAGCAGCAGACTGAAACCACGCCCGCATACATGTATTGGAAACGTCTGGAGGTTGTACCGTAATCGTCTCTTCCACTGTGATTGCCGGATTCGCCGTTTAGCGGGGCCGCAACGCGGCCCGCGTGCGAGTAGTACCATGCGGTTTTCCGCCAATAAAGCATTCCCAGGGTTAACACCCTGGGCTACTAACTGCCGCCCCCAAGGGGCTCCGGACAGAGGTGCTGTTTAATGAATATCGACCGTTTCCGTTTGAACTGCCTGATTGGATTCTTGGCGGCGTTGCTGCCGGCCGGGGTTGCTCGGGCGCAAAACGCGGCCGGGCTGCGCTACCTGGAAGGTCACAGCCGCCCGACCCTTGCCGCCGTCTACTCGGCCGACGGCAAGATGCTCGTTACCGCGGGGTTCGATCGGACGATCAAGGTCTGGGACCGCGCCGGCGGCGCGGTGATTCACACAATTGCCGAGCACCGGCAGGCGATCCTGTCGCTGGGCATCTCGCCCGACGGGCGGCGGCTGGCCGCCGGCGATATGGCCGGGGGCGTTAAGCTTTTCGACGTGCCGACGCCGTATCCGCTGGCCGAGTTCAAGGAGCTTGCCGGCGTGCCCTCCGCGCTGAAGCTCTCGGCAGACAATACACTGCTGCTTACCGGCGACCAGTCGAACAAGGTGCAGTTATGGAACGCGGCCAAGGTGTCGCCGCTGCGCGAGTTTGCCGGATCGACCGCGGCGATCACCTCCGTGGCGATGATCGCGGAACCGGGGTCGGCGGAAAAACCCGGCACCAAATACGTCTTGGCCGCCGACGACGCCGGATCGCTGCGAAGCTGGAACCTCGATTCCGGCGAGGCGGTCGGCCAGATCACCATGCCCAAGGTTCGTGCCTTGGCGGCGCATCCGTCGGGCAGATCGTTAGCCGCCGGCTGCGAGGACGGGTTGATTCGCCTTCTGGCTTTCCCGCCGGTTGCACCGGCAAGCCTTTCCGGACATCAAAGCAAGGTTGCCGCCGTGGCCGTCTCGGCCGACGGCCGGGTGTTGGCCGCCGGCAGCGATCAGGGAGTCTTCCTGTACAATGCCGCTGATGGTGCGATGCTCGGGGGGTTCTCGTGCAAGCCGGGCCCGGTTGCCGGCATGGTCTTCAGCCCGGACTCTCAGAGCGTCGCCACCGCCGGCGCCGCCGGGACGATCAAGCTGTTCGCCGCCGACGACGGCGCCGAGAACGGCTCGCTCGCCGGACACACCGGCGCAGCAAACGACATAGCTTTCCATCCGCAGGGTGGACAGATCGCCTCGGCCGGCGCCGACGGCACGATCCGACTCTGGCAAATGCCCGCAGCAGTGCGCAGACTGGATGGACACACCGCTGCGGTTCGGAAAGTAAGGGTCGCGGCCGACGGCAAGACGGCCGCCACCGCCTCCGACGACCAGACCGTCCGGCTGTGGAGCCTCCCCGGCAATCAGGCCGCCGACGGGCAGGAAGGCAAGGAACTCCTCGAACTGCAACAACCGGCCGCGCCCACTGCCCTGGCGCTGAGCAAAGACGGCAAGCAACTGGCAGCCGGCGACGCGTCGGGCACGGTGCGGCTGTTCGATCGGACCACCGGCGCCGTGCAAAAGGTGCTGGCCGCGCACGAGGCCGCCGTTACCGCATTGGACTTCCATCCCGCCGCAGGGCAACTCCTTACCGCCAGCGCCGACGGGACCGCAAAGCTGTGGAATACGCAGATCGCCGGGCCGGTGGAATTGGCCGGCCACGGCGCTGCGGTCCGCGCAGTGGCAATCTCGGCCGACGCTGCCTCGGTCTTCACCGGCGGGGCGGACGGGACCGTCCGGCGGTTCGATGCCGCCGGTAAGCAAGTCCGCGTCTACGAAGGTCAAACCGGCTCCGTCGCCTCGCTGGCCCTGACACCCGACGAGCAACTACTGGCGGCCGGAAGCTCCGAAGGCCGGATCAGCTTCTGGGAAGTCAACAAGGGCGAGAAGAACGACAAGGCAAACACTGTCTTCGAGAGTTTCTCCTTGGCCGGACATGCCAACGCGGTCTCTGCACTGGCCTTCCATGGCGACACAAAGCGAATCGCCTCGGCCGGCGCCGACGGCACGATCCGGCTCTGGGGCCTGCCCCGCCCGCCCAAGGTAATCGCCGCCTCCAACGCCCCGGTGACCGCCGCGGCGGTAAGCGGCGACGGCAAGCTGGCGCTGTGCGCGGCCGCCGGCGGGCAACTGCGGCTGTGGAGCCTCGCCGACGGCAAGTTGGCCGGGCAACTGAAAGGGCACTCGGTCGGCGTCAGCGCCGCGGCGTTCCGGCCGGACAACAAGCAGATCGCCACCGGAGACGCCGGGGGAGACATCCGTCTCTGGAACCCCGCCGACGGCAGCCCCCAAGGCGTGCTCCACGCCCACGACGGCCCGGTCACCGCCGTGGCTTATCATCCCGGCGGCGGCAAACTGCTCTCATCCGGCGCCGATGGCACGCTGAAGCTCTGGCGATTGCCCGCCGGGCCGGTGCGGAATCCGTTGCTCGTGCACACCGCGGCGATCGGCGCAGTGGCGGGCAGCGGCGACGGCAAGCTGATCGCGCTGGGCGGCGGCGACGGGGTGGTAAAGCTGCTCAGCCGCCCCGACGGCAAGGTGGTCCGCACGCTGCAGGTACCGTCTGGGCCCGTCGCCTCGCTGGCGCTCTCGGCCGACGGCGCGCTGCTGGCCGCCGGCAACGAGGCCGGGGCAATCAAGTTTTGGGGTGCGGCCGCCGGCGCCGAAGGGCTGGAGTTGCTCGGGCATGGCGGGGCGGTGCGGGGTCTGGCGTTCGATCCGCAAGGACGGGGGTTGGCGTCCGCCGGCGCCGACGGCACGGTTCGGTTGTGGGAACTGCCCGCCGCGCCGCGGCCGTTGGACGGACATACCGCGCCCGTGCGCAGCGTGGCGATCAGCCCGGACGGAAAGTTTGCCCTAAGCGGCGGCGACGATCGCACCCCCCGACTCTGGGACCTTGCCGCCGCAAAAACGGTTCGCGGCCTTGCCGGCCACGCGGCCGGTGTGCGAAGCGCGGCGTTCCGCGCAGACAATCAGCAGGTGGCCACCGGCGATGAGCAAGGCACAATTCGCCTCTGGAGCACGATCGCCGGAGCAGATCAGGGCCGAATCGACGCCCACGCCACCGCGGTGACCGCCCTCTCCTACCACCCGAACGGCACAACGCTGCTTTCGGCCGGGGCCGACGGCGCCGCCAAGCTCTGGCAACTGCCGCTGGTGCCGCCGAAGGTGCTCGCCGGGCACACGGCGGCCGTCGCGGCGGTCGCCTTGACCGCCAATTCCACTCAGGCCGTCACCGGAGGGGTCGACGGGACGGTCCGAGTTTTTGATACCGCCTCGGGCCGCCAGGTCCGCGCCCTGGCCGGCCAGAGCGGTCCGGTCGCCGCGATGGCGCTCAGCGCAAACAACACCGCACTGGCCACCGGCAGTACGACCGGCATCGTCAAGCTGTGGAACTTCGGCGACGGTGCCGAGCGATTGCAGATCAAGGTCGGCGGGCGGATTGCCGCCGTGGCGCTGCATCCGCAGGGCCAGCAGTTGGCCTCGGGCGGGGCCGACGGCGTGATCCGCCTTTGGGACCCCAACGCCGCCGCCAACACCACCGAAGCCCAGCCGCCCGAGCCGCTGCGGGCAATCAATGCGTCCAAGGGCCCGATCAGCAGCCTCGTCTACGTGCCGGCCGGAAACATGCTGCTCAGCGGGGCCGCCGACCGGACCGTGCGGCTGTGGAACGTTGCCGACGGCAAGCCCGTTCGCTCTTTCTCGGGCAATACCGGCGCGGTGACCTGCGTGGCGGTAAGCGGGGACGGCAAGTTGGCCGCCTCGGGCGGATTGGACAAGTCGGTTCGGGTATGGTGGCTGGCCGACGGCTCGCATCGGGCCGCCTTCACGCTGCCGGCCGCAGTGCGCGCCATCGCGCTGAGCAGCGACTCGAAGCGGCTGGCCGCCGCCGGCGACGACCGGCTGGTGCGCCTCTGGGACCTGGAAAGCGGCAAGCTGTTGCAGCGGTTCGAGGGTCACGGCCAACCGCTACTGGGGCTGGCACTGGCCGCCGACGGCAAAACCGTCGTCTCGGCCGCCGCGGACAAGTCGGTTCGAGTATGGACCTTGGCGATCACGAAGCTTCTTCTCCCGCACACCGGGCGCGTGAACGACGCGGTATTCTCCGTCTCGGGCCAGAATTTCGCCACCGCCGGCGACGACAAACTGGTCAAGCTTTGGGACCAAAACGGCAATCTCACCCGCCGGTTCGAGGGCAGCCAAGGCGAACTGCTCGGCGTTGCGCTGCGCGGCGACGGTCAGCAAATAGCCGCCGGGAGCACGGACAAACACGTCTACTTGTGGAATCTCGCCGACGGCCGGCTGGCGGCGAAGGTTGCCACGCCCGGGGTTGTCAATTCCGTCGCCTACAGCGCAGATAACAAGAAGCTGGCCGCCGGCTGCGCCGACAACCGGCTTCGTCTCTACGATCCCACCGACGGCCGGTTGCTCGAGGAGTTCGCCTCGGCCGAGGCCGTAACCGACGTGGCGTTCGCCCCGGACGGCAAGGCGCTGCTCTGCGCCGGGCCGGGAAAGCAGCCGCTGCTCTTCCAGACCTCGTTGGTGCGGTTGATGGCCGGCCACCAGGGCGCCGTCAGCGGTGTCGTCTTTACGCCGGACGGATCACAACTGCTTAGCAGCGGCGCCGACAAGACGGTGCGGATCTGGAACACCGCCGACGGGACGTCCCCTCGGCAGTTCTCCGGACACACCGACGCAGTCGGTTGCGTGGCCGTCACGCCCGACGGTGCGAAGGTGATCTCCGGCGGGGCCGATAAGACGCTCCGCCTCTGGAACACGGCCGACGGCTCCGCGGCGGCGACGCTGCCGCACGCGGCCGCCGTCTGCGGCGTCGCTTCGAGCGGCAACGGCACAAGAATCGCCACCGCCTGCGCAGATGGCGTCATCCGCGTGTGGGACACGGCCAGCGGTCGGTTGCTGGAGAGCTTTTCCGGGCACACCGCCGCTGTGCTCGACGTAACCTTCAGCGGCGACGGGAATACCCTCGTCAGCGCCGGCGCCGACAAGTCCGCCCGCCAGTGGCCGCTCTCGGCCGAGCGTGTGATAGTCGGCGATGCGGGCAAGGTCAACGACGTGGCCTTCACCAGCGACGGGGCACAACTACTCAGCGGCGGAGACGACGGCAAGGTGAAACTCTGGGATCCGGGCGGCGCCGCGGTCCGCGAGTTCAGCGGCCCGCAAAAGGCGATCCTCGCCCTGGACGCCAGTCCGGACGCGGTCCAAATCGCCGCCGGCACCGCCGAGGAGACCGTGATCTTGTGGCGCATCGCCGACGGCCAGGCGATCAAGAGCATCACCTTGCCCGTCGCACCCGGCGGCGCCGGTAAAGATACAGATATCGCCTGCAACCACGTCGCCTACAACGGCGACGGCTCGCGGCTGGCGGTTGCCGGGGCCGACAAGCACCTGCGGATATACAGCCCGGCCGACGGCCTGCTGCTGGAGGATTTGACCGTCGCGGCGAGAGTCGATCACCTGGCCTTCATGCCCGATGGACGCTCGCTGCTGGCCACAGCGGCCGACGGCAAGGCGTACGTTTATCGGCTTTCGCTGTTGCGGGCGATGCTGGGCCACACCGGCGCGGTCAACGACCTGGACTTCACGCCCGACGGGACCATGCTCCTAAGCGGCGGCGCCGACAAGAGCGTGCGGCTGTGGAACACGGCCGACGGCAGTGCGGTCCGCACGTTCGACGGCAGTTCCGCAGCGGTCGGCAGTGTTGCAGTTACCGGCGACGGCGCCCGGGTGATCGCCGCCGGGGCGGACAAGGCGGTTCGGATTTACAGCCTGGCGGACGGGGAGCTTTTGGCGACGCTCGCGCATCCCCAGGCGGTTCGCGCCGCGGTGCCCAGCCGCGACTCGACCAGGGTCGCCACCGCCTGCGACGACAAGCTGGTGCGGGTCTGGGACCTGGCGACCGGGCGGGAATTGGAGCGATTCGCCGGCCACGCCGAAGCGGTTCTGGACGTGGCCTTCGCCGGCGACAACAAGACGTTCGTCTCCGGCGGTGCGGACAAGTCGGCCCGGGTGTGGCGGGTCGCGGCGCTGCGGATGATTGTCGCCGGGGCGGACAAGCTCGGCGCGGCCGCGTTCCTGCCGGACGGCTCGCACCTGCTTGTCGGCGGCGCTGAGGGACAGGTGAAACTCTACGCGGCCGACGGTCGCCTCGTCCGTGCCTTCCAGTGCGGCGCAACGGCGATTGGAACGCTGGCAGTTCGCGGCGACGGAAAGCAGGCGGCCGCAGGTGGCGATCCCGCCGGTCAAGACAAGAGAGTTTACATATGGGAGATCGACGCCGCGACGCCGCCGCGGAGTTTCGAGACCCCCAGCCTCGTAACCGGCCTGGCGTTCGACGGCGAAGGTCTTTGTCTGGCCGTCGGCGGCGCCGACAGCCGCTTGCGGATCTACCGCGCCGCCGACGGGCTGTTGCTGGAGGAGTTCCCGCTTTCGGCCGCGGCGGCCGACGTGGCCTTTGCGTCGAACGGCAGGGAGCTGGTGGTCCCTTGCGGCAATTCCGCCCTCATCCTGCGCCGCTCGTTGCAGCAGGTGCTCGAAGGCCATCAGGGTGCGGTCAACGCGGTGACCTATGCGGCCGGTGGAAAGGAGCTGATCTCCGCCGGTGCCGACAAGACGGTCCGCCGCTGGGGTCTGAGCGAAGGCAAACAGTTGGCCGGCTACACCGGCGGCGCTGCTGCGGTGACCTCGCTGGCGATAAGCGGCGACGGGCGGCGGGTGGTGGCCGGCGGCGAGGACGGGGCCGCCTGTGTGTGGAACCTGGCCGGCGAGAATACGCCGCAAGAGGTCCCCGCAGCGACGTTCAAACTCCCGGCCGCGATCCGCGGCGTAGCGATCGACCGCCAGGGCACGCACATCGTCACCGCAGGAGACGACGGCGTGGTCGGCGTTTGGGACGTCGGCACCGGTAAGCAGTTGGAGCACTTCGCCGGACACAACGGCGGGGTGCTGGCCCTGGCGATAACCCCCGATGGCCGCACGATCGTCTCCGGCGGCGCCGACAAGACCGCCCGGCGATGGACGCGATCTGTACTCCGGGCGGCCGAGGGTCACCAAGGGGCGATCCACGATCTGGCCTTCTCGCCGGACGGCGGCGGGTTGTTTTCGGCCGGGGAAGACGGTGCGGTGATCCGGTGGGACACGGCCGAGGGGAAGGCGGCCGCCCGGCTCGAAGGGGCTGCGGACCCGATGCGATCACTGGCGCTTTGCGGCGACGGCAAGACCGTTGCCGCCGGCGGCGACGACGGATACGTGCGGCTGTGGAACGCCGCCGACGGCCGTCCCATAGTCGCGCTGCAAACACCCTCCCCGATCAATGCCGTGGCGCTGGGCGGCGACAAGGTTGTCACCGCCGGCAGCGACAAGATCATTCGCAACTACGCCCTAATCGAGGTCGAAGGGCAGCGGCAGTTGACGCTGACACACGAAGGGCACGGGCACAGCGAGGCGGTGTCGGCCCTGGTGCTGGGGGCCGACGGCCGCACACTGTTCAGCATCGGCGCAGACAAAACGATCAAACGGTGGCAGGCCGCGTCGGCGTCCGCCCGGCTGAATCTCCTAGGGCATAAGGGCCCCGTCTACGCCACTCGATTCAACCGCCAAGACACGCGGCTTTTGACCTGTGGGGCCGACGGCACCGCCCGGCTGTGGGACGCCGCCGACGGCAAGCCGGTTGCGAACCTTGCCGGCCACCGGGGCCAGGTGCTCGACGCGGTGTGGAAGCACAACGGCACAGGGTTGGCCACCTGCGGCCAGGACGGGACGATTCGCGTCTTCGACGCCGAAGGGAATCTGACAAAGACGCTTGGCCAGGGGATCGAGGGCGTCCCGTACAGCATGGCGTTTCTCCCCGACGGCGACTCCCTGCTCAGCGCCGGGGCGTCGGGCAACTGGCAGCTTTGGAGCATCACCGCCGGCAAGCCGTCGCGGACGGCAAGCGGGCACAACGACTTGATTTGCTGTGCCGTTGTCAGCCCGTCCGGCACGCAGATTGCTACGGTCGATCTTTCCGGTGGGTTGTTCATTTGGAAAACCGACGGCGCAACGCTTTTCCACCGGCAGCTTCCGCTGCGGGCCGCCTACGGGATTGCCTATTCACCCGACGGCAAGGAGTTGGCCGTCGCCGGCGAGGACCCGCGGCTAATACTGCTGAGCGTGCCGGACGGCGCGCGATAAGGCTGCGCCGCCGGTGCGTTACTCCTGCCGGTCTTCGGCCGGTTCGCGGATCCAGACCAGTTCGTTGCTGAGGCGGTAGAAGCCCGCCTTCGGCGTGCCGACGAAGCCCATCAGGAAGAACCGCCCACCGTGCTCCAGGTCGACCTTTTTGTGGACCGGGCGAAAGACCTCGATCCATCCCGAGGAGAGTTGCAGCATCTGGAGGTGCTGGTAGAAATCGGCCATCGCGCTGCCGTCGCCCGAAGGACACTCGAACACCAGGGCCAGGTGTTCGATCGGCTGCGAGGAGCCGCTTTGGCAATAAACGCGCCCGATCACGGCGAGTTCGCCGCTTTTGCTGGTGGCTGTGCGGACCTCCGCCTGCGAGAGGGTGGCCAGTTGGCAGACGGGCAGTTTCCAGAGTTTGTCGAGCGTGCGGACTACGTTCGAGGGGCCGACGCCTCGTTGGGCCACCTCCTCGGCCGAGAGTTGCTTTGCGAACCAGGCGCCCTGGCGAACTGCGATCTCGTAGGGGCGGCCATCGACCGTCATTCCCGTGCCGATCTCCCAGGTGCCCGTCTGCCCGTTCTCAAGCGTCGTGGCGATCTCGGTGTAGAGCATCCGTTCGGCGTAGCGGCCGTGCGAGGTTTTGACCCTGGAGAAGAGGAAATCGCGGAGGTCCTCGAACGCGTACACCGGCTGCTGTTGGGTGGATGCGGCGGACGGCCCCGAGGTCGTGTGATCGATAAGGACCGCCGGTTCGGCCGGTTCCGCCCGTACTTTCGCGGCAGTGGGGATGTCGCGGGCCGGAATGGTTTGGGCGGGCGGGCCGGCGGGGGCGGGCGGTTTGGGCGCTCGCGGCGCCCGGGCGCCGGGCTGCTGCGGCCGACCGAGCGCAATCAGCAACACAACGGCGAACAGCAGCAGCACGGCCCCACCCAGGATGCCCGCCGCCAACATCGGCCGCCCGCCGGGGCCGGCGGCGGAGTGTTTGCGGACAACGGTGGTGTCGATCTTCACGTGCGTGCGCCCGTCGATGGTGTCGTCATCAACGGTTACCGGTTGCCGACGCGCGGCGGCATCGACCGGCGGCGGTGGCGGAACCTGGCGCGGCGGCGCCGGTACCGCGGAAGCCGACAAGCCGGCCGCCACAACCGGCGGCGCACCGCAGCATCTGCACGCACGCAAGGCATCGATCACCTCGCTGATCGACTGCTGCCGGTCCTGCGGTTGCTTGGCGATCATCTGCCGGAAGACCATGTCGAGCGGCTGCGGCACTTCGGCCCGAGCCGCGCGCAGCGAAGGGACCGGCTGCTCGCGATGGGCGAGGATCTTCTTCAGCGGCGTATCCTCCCGGTAGGGCGGCCGGCCGATCAGCAGGCAGTACAACGTGCAGCCGAGGCTATAGATGTCGCTTCGATGGTCGGCATGGTGGGTATCCAGCGCCTGCTCGGGCGCCATGTAGTCGACCGTACCCATTACCTGGTCGGCGCCGGTCAGGGCATCGGCGTCGTCCGAGTCGTCGGTCGGGCGGCCGGCCAGCAGCCGCGCCAGCCCGAGGTCGAGGATCTTCAGCTCGTTGTTGCTGCCGAGCAGCAGATTGGAGGGTTTCAGGTCGCGGTGGATGACACCGCGGGCATGGGCGTACTGGAGCCCCACAGCCGCCTGCAAGATATAATCAACAGCCTGCTCGACGGGCAACTGCCCGCGGTGTTTCACCAGTGCGGCCAGGTCGGTCCCCTCGACGAACTGCATCACGAGGAAATGGGTCCCCTCGGCGCACCCGGCGTCGTAGGCGGTGACGATATTGGGATGCTCCAACCGGGCGACGGCCTCGATCTCGCGTTGGAAGCGTTTCACCGCGGCGTGTGAATCGAGCAGGTTTGGCGGGAGGATTTTCAGGGCCACGATCCGTTTCATTCGGCGATGCCGGGCCTTGAAGACCTCTCCCATGCCGCCGGCGCCGATCTTTTCCAGGATGGTGTACTCACCCAGCACCAGCCCCTTGCCCTGCCCGTTGCGAATTCGCCGCGCCTGGTACTCCGTCAGGCGGCCGGCGTTGACCAATTGGCGTGCGAGAGTTTGGGTTTTGTCCGGCGAGGGGATCGAGGGCAGGTCTTTTTCGATAGCGAGAATTTCCTCGGCAGACAAGAGTCCACTGCCGGAGAGCTGCCGGACGAACTGTTCACGCGAGACTGCCATGGCCGTGCCGCGGTCTTGTGGTTCTGCCAATCTTGGAACGACGGGTTGATGGTTTGGCGGGGCAGCAACGCTGCCCGTTTGGAGTCCGCCGACAAATAACCCTCCGGGTTTCGTCCACAGTACCCGTCACGCTCCGCGTGACGAGCCTGCATCACACTCCGCGTGTCAAGCCTGCATCACGCGGAGCGTGATGGGTACTTTGGGCAAGTTGCTCTTCGGCTGCCTGCTTAGAGTCCGAACGCTACGGGCCGCAAGCGGCCCCGCTAAACGTGTCAAATCAACACTGACTCTCAACTAGTGCACCATCCTAGTGCTTTGTCAAGCTTTAATGTTCGGGTAGCCACGGTCGCCAGACCGTGGGATTTCCGCACTCTGGCGAGTGCAGCTACCCGAATCTTTAGCCGTGACAAAGCACTAGAATCCTAACACCTGGATTTCGCTCAGTCCGGAATCCTTGTTTTGCCGCCAGTGACTGGTAGCCTGTAGCCGCACGTAGCGGCCGCGAAGAAAGTCGATCGGTATCACGGTGCTGTAGTCGCCTTGATCTGCCTTGCCGGGGGCCTGGGGTACAATGCCCCGGGCGACCGAGGCGGCCAGGGCGGTGGTATCGGAGCCGACGCACACGGCAACGTCTTTCCAGCCGCCGGCGTGCCCATTCGGTTCGTTGAGATTCCAGACCCGCACGCCGGCGATGGTTCGCTCGCTGCCGAGATCGAGCACCAGCGAACCGTGTTCGGCGGCCGGATGCCGCCACATGAGTTTGGCGTCGGTTGTGTTCCACTGCCCGTCGAGAACGGCGGCCGCCGGGCTGCCTTTAGTCTCCGAGCCGAAGGCCAGTACCTGCACGCCGGTGAGTGGCTCGGCGGGTATCTGCCGGCAGGCGATTCCGAGCATCCTGGCGGCGCGGGCGGCGGGACCGGGTGGATTGGATTCGGCGTCGATAATCTGCGAGAGTCGCGCCGGCAGCGACTCGAGCTGCTCGATCTGCCCGACCGAAAGCCCCCCGGCCAGTCCCCGGCCGGTCAGCAGACCGTGCTGCTGATGGACGAGCACGGCATGTGTAGCGGCCGTCAAGGCGGCCGTCAACTCTGGGCCGTCGGTCAGCAACAGCGGCAGCAGGGCGGTGAGGGTTTGCCGCGGCGGATCGACCACTTTGGCCAACGCCCGAAGTGCGGCGATGCGTTGCTCCGGCAACTCGGCGGTGGTGGCCAGTTCGAGCAACGGACCGCCCGCCCCGGGCGCGACTGCCAGAACAATCTCCTGAGTTGCATCCGCCCAGTTCTCTCGCTGCTGCGGCCGTTCCAGTACGCCGACCATGATCGGCAACGTAACTTCCGGCTCCCGGAGCAGCCGGAGCATCTCCAGCGTGTTTCTGACCAGCAGCGGGTTGTCCTGTTGCACCGATTTGCGCAACAGCGGCAGGGCCGCATTGCAACGCTCGAAGAGCAGGTTTTGTGCGTCGAGCACCTGCTGACGATCGGACGAGGCCAGCTTGCCGATCGCCTGGAGAAGCTGGCGGTCGGCCAGGCGGCTTTCCAGTTCGGCCTCCAGCGCGGCCAGCCGGGCGGTCTGTTCGGCGGTCAACTCCGCGCCGAGGTCCTTGAGTTTGTCAATATTCTGCCGGGCGCCGTCGAGTGCATCTTGCTGAAGCTGCCCGGCGGTCTGCTCGAGCAGATCGACGCACGA
>Ga0180429_10002192_pt1 | contig 16242 bp, 10 predicted proteins | sample SS_ome_FD_132428 | JGI IMG/M metagenome (GOLD analysis project Ga0180429, IMG submission 132428) | Hypersaline lake sediment archaeal communities from the Salton Sea, California, USA - SS_1_S_1 metaG | ecosystem: Environmental > Aquatic > Non-marine Saline and Alkaline > Hypersaline > Sediment ...
CAACACCTGCTGGGGCAACAACGGCTGCGGCATCCACAACAACGGCGACCTGGCGGCGGGCGGCGACGGCATCATGCACGAGGGGCTGATCGAGTACAACGTCTGCTACGGCAACGGGGCGGGCGGCGGCTCGGCGCTGAACTTCGACACCGTCCACGACTCCATCATCCGTGGCAACCTGGCCTACGGCAACCACTCCAGCGGCATCAGCCTGTACTCCTCGAGCGGGCTCGGTTCCCAGCGTAACGTGGTTGTCAACAATACGATCATCCAGCCCGACGACGGCCGCTGGTGCCTGAACATCAACTCGGCAAGCACGCACAGCCGCGTCGCCAACAACTGCCTGTACAGCCTGCACAGCTTCCGCGGGGTGGTCACGATCAGCGGCGACAGCCTGGAAGGCTTCGAGAGCGACTACAACACCGTAATGGACCGCTTCGAGATCGACGAGGGCGGGGTGATTTCACTGGCGGAGTGGCAGGGGACCACGGGCCAGGATATGAACAGCTTCATCGCGACGCCGCCTGAGCTGTTCGAAAGCCCGATGACGCAGGACTTCCACCTGTGCGCGGGCAGCCCGGCGATTGACGCCGGCATCGACTTCGGCATCGAGTTCTCGCCGATGCCGCCCTACGACCTCGACGGCGACGACCGCCCGCTGGGCCTGGCCTACGACATCGGCGCGGATGAGCGGGAGTGAGCGAAGGTAGCGGCGGGTTTCAACCCGCCGACCTTTTGGTCGCCGGCCTTCAGTCCGGCGATTCGAATGTCAGGGGGCTGAAGCCCCCTGCTACCTACGGAAGGATTGGCCGTAGACCGTCCCTACGTGGTCTCAGCCGGCTCGCTGCTGACCAGCCGCTCGCGCAGGTGCGCGATCAGTTCCTCCGTCCACACTTGGTGCTGCATGTCACGCTGCTCCATCAGGGCCGCCACCAGCACGGTGAGGGCTGTGCCGAATGCCATGCCGACTATCGCCCATGCGAAGTAGGCCAATCCGGCGGAGTCCAGAGCAACGAACGAAACTAGTATCGACACCAGCGCAAGCGGCCCGATCACGCAAGGCCAGCACTCACCCAGCAGGGATGGGCGATGAGAGCTCCCCAGATAGTGGCCTAGATTCGCCGCTGCCTCCCATATCCTGCGGCGCAGCTCATCCTTCATGTCGCCGGGCGCGTAGCGGGGATTCTGCCACAGAGGAGGTAGGCCGAGCAGACAGGACGGAGGTGAGAGCACGTCGACTCGCCCGTTAGCGATCCTGACTGCGATGTCGGAATCGGCGAGCGAGTTGCTGATTTGAGTGGCGTAGCGGCGCTTGGCCCTTACGAAGACCATTGCTTCGAGGAAGAGCACGAAGCTGAACACCGTGACGCCTATGCCAGCGGCGACCAGCAGTGGGAAGGCACTCCACGCAGCACGTTGCGGGTTGATTTGGTCGAAGAGGAACAGCGTGAAGAACAACGCTGCCACCGCCAGGACGAATGCGACGAAGACGGCAGAGCGCTGCTGCCGCGCCGCCAGTTGGCGCTCCATGTCACTGAGCAGCAGGTTCAACCGGACCGTCGATTGCGGCAGCAGATCCTCTGGTCGCGCCACAGCCAGGTTGGCGGACAAGTACTCATCAAGAACCTCGATCCCGTTCGCTCTGACCAGGTAGTACATGGGCCAGGCGAACAGCACTAGGGCGGCGATCAGCCACGAGGATGCCTCACGCCTTGAGTAGGCATCACCGAAGAACGCCAAGCCCACGATGGCCGCGATGACGGCAACGCCGAGGATCAGCAGTAGAATGCAGCCAGGATGCATCCGATACCTTGTCCGGGTAGTATCCGGTTCCGTGGCCCGCGAGGGCAGATAGACGAAACGGTCAATGTCCTGCGCAACGAACATCAACTCGGCGAGCTGTTGTGCCGGCTGGAGCCTTGACCGCGGCGGTCGCCGGGTCTTGCCAGTTTCCCGCTCCATCTCCTCCCTGATCTTGCCCATGACCAGACGTTGCGCAAGGCTGGAGTGCCGCAGGTGCGCGCGCATGAGGCTGCCGCGGCGGAGTGGTTTGGAGGCCAGCCAGGCAATGGACCACCACGCGATCAGGCACGCAATCAAGACTGCGAAGCCGAACGTCGCAGCATCATAGGCACCTGAGTACCAGGCCAGTGACGTCCCGAGCGCAAACAGAACTGCGGTAACGAGCGCTGCCAGGAGTCCCGCCTTGCGCTTCAGCCGCACTCGTTCTGTTCGCAGCGCGGGCAGCGCCGCCAGATACGGTGCCGGATCGAACTGCTCTGCATCCCCGTCGCCCATTACGCCAGATAATACCGCAGGTCCAGTGCCGGTGCGAGGGCCACCTGCCCCTACCGCCGCCTGAACCATCGGCGCCGCAGGCTGAGCGCGCCGCCGATTGTCACGCCGAGGATCAGGGCTCCCAGTGGATACCACAGCCAGCGCTGGAACAGGGTGACCACGAAGAACTCGATTGGATGCGACTTGATCGGATCAAGCCAGAGCGGCGGCCAGACCGCGGCGGACATCAGCAGCGCCCCGGCCAGCAGCACCACGTTCACCAGCGCCGACCACGTGCAACTCGCCTGCAAGTCGGCCAGCACCCCCGGCAGCAGCGAGCCGCAGCCGCCGAACATCCCCAGCGGATCGGATGCATCGAGTACGTCCCCTTCGGGATGCGTCTCGGTTTCGTTCCAGCGGTCGAGCTGCCACACGGGCAGGTGGCTCCCGATGCTCAGGCCGGCCAGTCCGGCCAGCCCCAGGGCCACCACTCTCAGGCAGACCGCCACGAAGCCGTCCACGCCTCATTCTAACTCCGGAACGCCCGCATCCCCGGTAGCGGCGGGTTTCAACCCGCCGATCTCTCAGTCGCGGGGATGAATCCCCGCCTACCATGCCGGTAGCAGGGGGCTTCAGCCCCCTGACTCGCTCGCGGCAAACAATCGAAACACCAGACTGAAGTCCGGCCTACCGGGCAGTTGTGCTCACCTACCCCGCGCCGTTCGGCGACGACTGCTCCTCGGCGGCCTGCTTCATGGCGGCGGCCTCCTCTTTGCTGGGGCCGTAGATGCCGTGGACCGGCAGGCCCGCCAGCCGCATCAGCGTCACGATCTGGCCGCGATGGTGCGCCTCGTGCTTGATCAGCTCCCAGAGCAGCTTGCCGCGCGTCATCTTCATCCCCCACAGCTCCAGCTCGGCCGCTAGGTCGTCGTCGCCCCAGTTCTGCTCGATCCAGCCGGTGGCCTTCTCCGCCGCCTCGCGATAGAAGTCCGCCAGTCCCGCGGCGGTCTCCGGTGGCTTCTCGCTGAACTTCTCGCCCGGCCACAGCTTCAGCTCGTCGATGAACACGTAGTGCCAGACCGAGGCCAGGTGCCAGAGCTGCTCGCCGATCGAGAGCAGGCCCTCGCCGGCGCGCTGCTGAAGCGACTCATCCGTCAGCGCATCCCAGTTCTTCTGCGCCTCGCGCGCTTCCTCGCGATAGTCCGTCAAGAAGTCAGTTACCCGTGTGAACATGCCGTTCCTCCTTTGCGCCAGTCTAGCGCACGCGGTCAGCCCACGCGCGGCATCGTGACGCCCTTCTGGCCCTGGTACTTGCCGCCGCGGTCGGGGTAGGTCACCTCGCAGTGCTCGTCGCTCTGCAGGAACAGCACCTGCACCAGCCCCTCGCCGGCATAGACTTTCGCTGGCAGGGTGGTGGTGTTGCTGATCTCCAGCGTGACGTGGCCCTCCCAGCCGGGCTCCAGCGGCGTGACGTTGGTGATGATCCCGCAGCGGGCGTAGGTGCTCTTACCGACGCAGACGCCCAGCACGTCGCGCGGCACCTTGATGTGCTCCATGGAGGCCGCCAGCGCGAAGCTGTTGGGCGGAATCACGCAGACGTCGCCCTCGTAGTCGATGAAGCTGCGCGGATCGAAGTTCTTGGGATCGACCACCGCGGTGTTGACGTTGGTGAAGATCTTGAACTGGTGGCCGACCCGCAGGTCGTAGCCGTAGCTGGAGAGGCCATAGCTGATCTTGCCCTTTGTGATCTGCTTCTCGGTAAAGGGCTCGATCATGTGATAGCGCAGGGCCATCTCGCGGATCCAGCGATCGCTCTTGATGCTCATGGCGGCTGCCTTCCTTCCTCGGGATGCGCGCTGGGTGCGGCGCGAGGCGATTATAGCAAGCCGGGCAGTGGCAGGCGGCGGACCTGGTGGCCTGCGCAGGTATAATCTGCTCAAGTGATGTCGGGCATCGAGCAGCCGCGTATCGGGGAGGTGTCGCAGGTGAGTCAGCTACAGGTGAAGGTCTTTCGTCCAGTCCTGCTTGCGCTCATTCCGTTGCTGCTGGCCTGCTGCAGCACGGGGGGCACAGGTCTCGTGTCGCAGCAGCCGGCACCTGCCGCTGTGCAGCCGCCCGATCTGGGCGACCTGCTGCCCGGGCCGCGGGCGCTGCTGGCGAGCCGGGAGCAGCCTCGCTCCGTCTCGTTCTCCGAGGAGGATTACATCAAGCACGGCGACGAGTACGCCGGTTCGATGCCCAGCCGCAACGCGGTCATGACGCCCGGCGACGGGGTCAGCTTCACCCCGTCCTGGTCGGAATCGAGCGGGATGGATCCGTCCGGGCTGGCGTTCTGCATCTACGAGTACCTGCTCCCCGCCTTCGACCGCAATCCGGAGCTGCACTGCGGCTGGTGGGTCGAGCCGCCGGACGCCGCTGCGACCTGGTTCGGCCTGTCAGTGTGGGACAGCAACAGCTGGCACTGGCTGCGGGGCGAAGCGGACAACGTGATCGGCTTCGGCGCCAGCGAGCCGTACTTCGACGAGTTCGACCGGCTGCTGGTGGTCGTGCTCAGCGCTAGCGATGATGCGAGCGAGCTGCGCTACCTGCGCGTGGGAGAGCCGCTGACCGCCCTCAAGGTGCTGACGGTGACACCGCGGTACACGCGGCCGCCGGCCTCGGTGACGGCGGACGCCTCGGGCTGCAGCGTACCGGTCGGCACGGTCGTGTCCTATGAGTGGGACTGGGACGACGACGGCGGCTTTGAGGAAGACACCGGCACCGACGCGCACTCCGCACACCTGTTCGACACCGCCGGCGACTACCCGTTCTCAGTTAAGCTGACCAGCAGCTACGGCGAAACCAACGAGGCCGGCGACACGGCGCACATCGTGCCGCCCTGGACGCACTCCTGGGGTGACAGCTACTACCAGGACATCACGGGCATCGTCACCGACGGCTCCGAGTTCTGCTACTCGGCGGGCAGCATCACCCGCGAGGCCGGGCACCGCGATGCGCTGCTGCTGAAGCACAACCTCGGCGGCGGGCTGGAGTGGGCGATGGCCTGGGGCGGCGCGGATGCGGAGTCGCTGACCGACATCGAGCGACGCTTTGGCAGCCTGTTCACCGTCGGGGTGACGGACAGCTACGGGGCGGGCGACGAGGACGTGCTGATCGTGCGCTGGAACGAGGACGGCAGCATCTACTGGAGCGCCGTGTGGGGCACGGCCGGACTGGACCGCGGCGAGGGCATCGCGCTGACTGATACCGCCGTGTACGTGGTCGGCTCCACCATGGCGATGGGCGACCGCGACGTCCTGCTGCTCAAGTACGACCTGGGTGGCAACTTCGTCTGGGCCCGCACCTGGGGCGATTCCGGCTTCGATGTGGGCAGTGACATCGTGGCGTCCTTTCAGACGCTGTTCGAGGAGTGGGGCCTGTACGTGACCGGCGCCACCTTCTCGCCGTCGCCGCTCTACCAGGACGTGCTCTACCTGCGTTTCGACGAGGAGGCCGCCATCCCCACCGAGCGGGTGTGGCGCAGCACCACCGAGGCGAACCAGTACGGCAGTGCGCTGACAGTCGACGGGCTGGTACTGAAGGACATCTACATCACCGGGTCGATCGGCGGAAGCGGGGACCGCAAGATGCTGGCGCTGAAGGTCAGCAGCAACCCCGACGGCCCGGCCATTGGCTGGGTGAATGGCAGCGAGTGCGTGGGCGATGAGATCGTGCGGCTGGGGAGCGCCCTGTACATCGCCGGGCGGAGCTGGGACCTCGGCGTTTCGAGCATGGGCTTCCTCACGGAATACGTGCTGGCCGGTCCCCCTTACCGCTATACGCACTGGGCGGACGGCGACGCCAACACCGGGTTCGCGGCGCTGTGTTCGTTCCCCGGCAACAGCCTGCTGGTGGGCGGCAACTGCCAGGCCGCTGATCCGGGGTCGTGGTCGGCGGGCGTCGAAGGCGAAGTCGGCTACGATGGCACCTGGTCTGACTACAGCGCCACCGTGAACGTACCCATGGAATCGACCGAGTCGCCGGCCGCCGACTCCGAGGAACTGACCGGCGGCGTGATCGACACCGGCGGCGGCGACTGGGACGCGCTGCTGTCGATTGTGCAGTTCCCGTAGCTGCCCTGGAGTCGCCTAGACCGGGTAGCCGCGCTTGCGGATCCGAAGGTGCACTGCACGTATCACCGCCGCCGACGGGTATCAGTCACATGAGACCTGGTCTCATTTATCAGAGGCCCGCGTAGCGGCCTGGCTGCGCCGCGTCGACTGGCGGCGGCTGGGCCGGCTGCTGCGCCGGTACTGGTGGGTTTATCCCGCCTGGCTGCTGCTCAAATGGGGGACGATCTTCCTGGTGGGCTACTTCGCCTGGGACGAGTGGCTAGCCCGCTGACCGGGCGTGCTATCATCGCGGCTGGCAGCGCGCCACTGGGAGACCGCGATGTTCCACGACATCCCACCCGCGATCAAGCAGCGGATGGAGCACCTCGAGCAGCTCGATGCCGAGGATCGCCGGGATGGCACGCCCCGTCTCGAGCGGCTCAGGCAGATTCCGCCCGAGACCGGCAGGTTCATCGCGCTGCTGGCCGCGCTGGCTCCCGCGGGCCGGCTGATCGAGATCGGCACCAGCGCGGGCTACTCCGCGCTGTGGTTGTCGCTGGCCTGCCGGGCGAGTGATCGGCGGCTGACCACTTACGAAGTGCTGGCGGAAAAGGCCGCCCTGGCGCGTGAGACGTTCAGCGTGACCGGCACGGACGATGTGGTGGATCATGTTGAAGGCGACGCCCGGGACCATCTTGAGCAGCTCAGTGACATCGGCTTCTGCTTCCTCGACGCCGAGAAGGAGATCTACGCCGAGTGCTACGAGCTGGTGGTTCCCCGGCTGGTCAGCGGCGGGCTGCTGGTCGCGGACAACGCCCTGAGCCACCGGGACGCGCTCAAGCCGATGCTGGATCGGGCGCTCAGTGACGAGCGCGTCGATTCCCTGGTCGTGCCGGTGGGCAAGGGCCTGCTGCTGTGCCGCCGGGTGTGACGGTTTGCCGCTGAAGCATCAATGCCGACGTGTTATCATTTCCCCGGAATTGAGGGCGGCACAGACGCCCGCCTGGACTTCAGCATCACGGCAATCAGTGCCGAAAGAGGCGCCATATGGGTGGTAGGACACGTTGGCTCGCTCTAATCACCGTACTGCTGGTCGCCACTTGCCACCTGACTGGCTGTGGTGGGACCACACCCAGGGAGTACCCCGATCCCCCGGTGGCGCCGGATTTCACTGGGTTGTTCCCATCCCCGGCCGCATTGCCTGACCCGCCTGTGCCCGCGCGCGGTGCGTCGTACGACGAGATTGACCTGATCAGGAACGGTGGCGACGACGATGTGACGCTGCTCAACCGTGCGGTGGAGGCTGGCAGCAGCATGGAGTTCACGCCCGAGTGGTCGCCGGAGTCCGGGCTGAGCGCGGATCGGCTGGCGTACTGCAGCTACGAATTCTTCATGATCGACTGGGACCGGCCCAACGAGCTGCACTACGGCTGGGAGCAGCCGCCCAGCGACCCGGCCTCAGTCTGGCTCGGCTTCGCCAACCGCGATGATGATCGCTGGGACTGGCGCCGCGGCAATGCTGTCCAGATGGTGACGCTGGGTTCGTTCGATCCGCACATCGGCGGGGGCAGCGAGTCGATGCGCGTGCTGGTGGTGCTGGCCTGCGACGAGACCTGCCGGCTGCGCTGGATCCGCGTCGGTCCGCTGCAGGTCTCCGCCGACCTCGACGTCTTCCCGCAGACGGCGCTGGCGCCGGCGGAAGTGATGGCCGGTGCCGGCGACAGCCATGCCGGCGTCGGCAGCATCGAGAGCTTCGAGTGGGACTGGGACGGCGACGGCGTGTACGAGGAGGACACCGGCACCGATCCGCTGAACTCGCACGCCTTCAGCGAAGTCGGCGCGCAGCAGGTCAACCTGCGGGTGACTTCCAGCTACGGAGTGCAGGCCACTGACAGTGCCGAAGTCACGATCGTCGGTCCCTGGACCCACTCGGCGGGTGGCGCCGACCTTGAGGAGATCCACGACGTCGCCGCCGGCGGTGACAGCATCTATGCGGTGGGCTACACCGCCTCCCACAGCGAGGGTCTGGATGACGCGCTGGTGCAGAAGTACGATCTGGAAGGCAATCTGCAGTGGGCGCGGGCCTGGGGTGGTGAGTTCGCGGACGGTGCGACGGGCGTGGCTATTCACGTCAGTGACGAGGTTCGGGCCTGGGTCTGCGGCTATACCGGGAACTACGGCGCGGGAGACCTCGATGGCTTCCTGCAGTACTGGGACAGCGATGGCACGCTGCTGTGGACGACCACCTGGGGAACCGGTGAGGCGGAGCGCTTCAATGCCGTGGTTGCCACCCCGGAGGGCGTCTACGCCGCGGGCAGCCTGGAGCATGAGGGCTTCGGCGCAAAGGACGTGCTGCTGGTGCGATTCACCGAGTCCGGTGAAGCGGTCTGGGGCCGCACCTGGGGCTGCAGCGGGGGCGGCAGTGAAGAGGCTACGGACGTCGCCGGCTGGTACGACTACTTCGGCGGCACGCAGCACGTCTATCTGACCGGACTGACAAACGACGCGGGAAACAACGGCCCCGACCTGATCTACATGGAGTTCAGTTCCACCGGCACTCATCTGGCAAACCTGGTCCTCGACGGTCTTGCCGCGTCCGCAGGCTACGCGATCACCACCAAAGGCGCGCTGGGCAACGCCATCATGGGGGGGACGCTGTACCACGATGGCAGCGTTCAGGCCCTGCTGATGGAAATGGGTGAAGTCTCATACGTGTTCCGGGTCTGGGGCGGCAGCGGCGAGGACTCCGTGCGGGATGTGCTCTGGACGGGTGACAGCTACCTGCTCTGCGGCGAAGCCAACAGCTTCAGCGAGAACCCTGCTGGATTCCTGCTGCAGCTCTCCGCGGAAGCGGCGGTTGAGGGCTCAGTGCTGTGGGAGTGCGGGGAATCCTCCCCGCTCAATGGCATGTGCCTGCTGCCGGGAGGGGGAGTGGCGCTGGGTGGCGCCGGCGTCGCGGCGGACAGCGGCAGCTGGTCTCAGGTTACCGGCGCACTGGCTACTCCCGAGACGTACCTGTCGCCCCTGCTCGGCGCCGCGGTCGAGATCACCGGAACCAGCGCCTCACCTGCGGGCGTCGTAACCGAGATAACCGATGCCACCATCGACACCGGTGGCGGCAGTGCGATTGATGCCGTAGTCGCAATTCAGCCGTATCCCTAGCGGAACGGTACGTGAAGAACGGAGGCAGACATGTTGAAAGCGCTAACGTCCTGCCGGCTGGCAGTGCTGGCGAGCCTGACTGTCGCCCTGGCCGGCTGTGGCGGCCAGGATGTGCCGGTGGCCTTCGGACCGTCCGTCGGTGTGCTACCCGCGCTGATCACCGGTGGCGCCGAGTTGCTGCCCGCACCGTCGGAGCTGCTGGAGCAATCGGACGCCGTGCCGCGGACGCCTTCCGCCTTCCCCGAAGAGGACCGCATCAAGCACGGCAAGGACTACGATGAGCTCCTGCCCAACCGCAACGTCGCGGACTCCGGAAACAATGCGGAGTTCCAGACGCATTGGGCCGAAGGACCGGGGATGACCCCCGCCAACCTGGGCATCGCCATCTATCAATTCGAGGTTCCGGGCTATGACATGGCGCCGGAGGTGCACTACGGTTGGGACGACGCGCCGGTCGATATCGGCACGGCCTGGCTGGGGCTGGGCGACTTCGACACCGATCGCTGGCACTGGTTCCAGTGCGAGGAGAGCGGGACGGCCAGCGTACCGGCGATGGCTCCCTACCTGAGTCCGGCGGCTCACGTCTTTGTCGCGATCGTGATCGCCAACGAGGGGACCAGCCTGCTGCGCTTCGTCCACCTCGGGCCACCGCTGGTGAGTGCGGTACTCGAGGCCGATCCGCAGCAGGGATTCGTCAGCCTGCCGGTCAGCTTCGACGCGTCGAGCAGTGCCACGAGCGCTGGCACGATCGACGAGTATGCCTGGGACTTCGACGGTGATGGCGCCTACGATGACGCTGGCCCCGGAGATACCAGCAGCCACAGCTACACCGCGGCGGGCAGCTTCGATGCCGCCGTGCGTGCCACCAACAACTACGGTGAATCGGCGACTGCCTCGGTGCCGATTGCGGTTGCGGAGCCCTGGGAGCACAGCTGGGGCCTGAGCGACTACGAGCAGTTCCTGGACTGCGCTGTGGACGGCGCCGGCAACATCTACGCGACGGGTGCGATCCATACGCCCGATATCGACTACGAGGGCGATCTGCTGCTGGCCAGGTACTCGCCGCAGGGCGAGTTGCTTTGGGTGCGCAGGTGGCATCAGGCCGTGGGCGTCGCAGGGGGGGAGGGCAGCGTCGGTCAGGCCATTCACTGCTTTGAGGATGGAATGATCTACGTGACCGGTCTGGTGGATAACCGGGACACCGAGGTGGGCTCCGCGCTGCTGCAGCAGTGGACACCGGACGGCACTCTCAACTGGAGCAAGGCCTGGGGCGGCCCCACCGAGAGCTGGTCGATCGGCTACCAGCTGCTGATGCGCAGCGACGACATCTATGTGGCCGGCTGCAACAAGACACCGGCAGGAGACTACGATGCGTTGCTGGCTCGATTCAACGTCAGCGGCACGCTTGACTGGGTCGTGACCTACGCCGGCCCGGACTGGGAGCTGATCAGCGACGCCTGCTTCACAGGGCTGCTTGGTGAGAGCGGCGTGGCACTCTGCGGCATGACCCGCAGCTTTGGCGCCCAGGGTGAGGATGTGCTGCTGCTGATCTTCGATCTCGAGGGCGTGCTGGGCCTGCAGCGGCGCTGGGATGCACCGGACAACCAGCGCGGTCAGGCGATCGTAAGGACGTCGGGCGGCACCCTCTACCTGACCGGCGAGGATGTATCAAGTACCGGTGAGAGTGAAGTGCTGCTGCTTGGCGTGGATGGCTCAGGCAACAACATCCTCGACCTTACCTGGGGCACGGCCGCTGACGAGTACCCGTTGGGGCTGCTGTGGACCGAGGGCGGCGAGCTGCTTGCCTGTGGGTACTACACCGACCTGCCCACTGATCCGTACGATGCGCTGCTGGTGCTGCTCGACACTTCGGGGGTTGAGCAGGGCGCTTCGCTCTACGGCACTACGAACGAAACCCGTGACTGGTTTTTTGGCATCGAATCCTGGGCGGGAGGCCAGCTGATCTGCGGCACAGCCAGCTCGGTGCCGAACGACTGGACCCCATTCACCGGCACGGTGACCACTCCGCTGGGTTTCAGCTGGGCCGGCTGCAGCGCCACGCCGGTACTGCTTGACGAGGAGGAGAGCGTTGATGTGGCTGGCACCACCGAGGACGTGCTGGGCGAGGGAGTGATCGACACCGGCGGCGGCAGCGATGATGCGTTGCTGATCCTGGCGGAGTGGCCGTGAGTCTGGTGGTCGCAGCTTTGCAGGCGCTACACTGCTCGCCTGCAGTGTGGTCGCATGCTGGATGATTCGGATTGACATTCGGGAGGTGGTGATGAACTGCCACAGAGGAATGGGTGCGTTGACGTCAGTTCTCAGCGCGCTGGCGGCGGCGATTCTGCTTGCCGGCTGCGGAAGCGCGGCGACTTCCGGCACCGAGGCCGGGCCGGCGCCGCAGCAGGCCGGTCCACCGGCGCTGCTTGAGCTGCCCGCGCCCTCCGAGCTGGCCGGCATGGCCGCTGCGCCGCACGCAGCTTCATACACCGAGGAGGGGCTGATCCACCACGGCAAGGACTACGAGACGGATTTCCCCAAACGCAACGTCAGTGTGGTCGGCGAGACGGCATCGTTCGAGCCCTCCTGGTCGGAGAGTACCGGCCTGGGGCCGGAGAATCTGGCCTTCTGCATCTACGAGTTTGCCGCGGACGGCTTCGACCGCGACGCACAGGTGCGCTGGGGCTGGGAGATCGCGCCCGCCGACGGCGAGCAGACCTGGCTGGGGCTCTCGAACTGGAGTGCGGACAGCTGGGAGTGGTATCTGCTCGGTCCGGCCGGCTGGCGGCCATTTGACACACTCGATCCGTACATCGGCGGTACAGGTTTGGTGTTCGCGGCAGTAGTGCAGACGGGCACAAGTGTCAGCCGGCTGCGCTACATCCGGCTGGGCCCGCAGCAGCTGTATGCCCAGCTGTCGGCATGTCCCGCCACCGGGGTGGGCCCGCTTGAGGTCACCCTGGACGCTCGCAGCAGTTACAGCCTGGCGGGCGATATCGTCGAGGCGATCTGGGACCTGGACGGCGACGGCAGCTACGACGTCAGCAGCGGAGCGCTGCTGGAAAAGGACCACACCTATGATTCTCCCGGCCAGTGGCAGCCGCGGGTGATGATCACCAGCGAGTATGGCGTTCAGGCCACGGACAGCACGGTCACAAGGGTCGATGAATCGTGGGAGCGTGTCTGGGGGCTGGATGGCCGCACCATCGTGAGCGGGATGGCAGTCAGCGAAGGCAGCGCAGTCTATGCCGTAGGCCGGCAGGAGATGGGCGCCGAGGACGACGACCTGCTGCTGCTCAAGTACAGCCTGAACGGTGACTTCCAGTGGGCCCGAACGTGGGGCGGCCCGGACTATGACTACGGTATGGACGTCGCCGTCGCGGCCGGCGGTGATGCGTACGTAACCGGCGGCACCTACAGCTTCGGCGAGGGATTGACCGATCTGTTTGTGCAGCGCTGGGACACTGCGGGCAACCTGGTCTGGACCCGCACCTGGGGCGGGGAGAGCACCGATGTGGGCTACGGCGTGACGCTGATCGACGACGAGATCTTCATTGCGGGCCGTACCGACAGCTTCGGGGACGGCACCGGTGAGGTACTGCTGCTGGCCTACGATCCCGATGGAGAGATCGCCTGGCAGCGGGCCGTCGGTGGCGGCGGCCAGGACATCGCCTTCGACGTCGCTGCCTGGCGCCATCCGTCAACCGATGCCCGGGCGCTGTACATCGCCGGTACGGCCTACTCGTTCAGCGCGATGGGCCAGGCGCTGTACGTGCGCTTCAACGGTGATGGCGATCTGCTCAACTTCGATACCTGGGAGGCCAGCTACCGCTCGTCAGCCATTTCGATTGCACTCGCGCTGGTGATCCCCAGTCCGCGGATCTTCATCGCCGGTGACACCTGGGGCACGAACAACGATGCGCTGCTGCTGGAGGCGGGGAGCGGCGCGGTCAACGCGATGTCGTGGGACTCCGGCTATGCCGATGTTGCCTATGCGCTGACCATCTCCGGTGGCAGGCTGATCGCCGCGGGTCTGACTCAGATCAACTCCGACAATGATGACGGCCTGCTGCTGGGTTACTCGCTGGATTTCGAGCCTCAGTTCGCCTGGGCCTGGGACGTGTGGGAGGAATGGGAGGATGCCAGATTCGAGGCCCTGGCACCCTATCCGGACAGCGGTGTGCTGATTGGCGGGCAGTATCCGTATCTGTCCGGAACCTGGCTGGCCAGAGCGACAGACACGGCGGTGCTGTCAGGAGCCTGGGTGGACCGCACGGGATCAGTCACCGTGATGACGCCGGAGGGAGTCACCACTGCGCCGAGCCAGCCGGCTGCCGAAGTGACCAACGGTGATGAAACCGGCAGCACCTCCGGCCAGAACGCTGTGTTGTTCGCGCACCCGGCTACCTGAGCGCGTTGGCGGGACTCGCTGACTCGCCAGTGCAGCTTCCCGCGCCCCGATGCGGTAAGATACTCGCCTAATGGACGCAGCGTCGAGGGTTGCGGCTGAAAGGCGGATCATGCTCGCCGGGGGCGGCACGGCCGGGCACGTGATGCCCGCGCTGGCCGCGCTCGACGCGCTCAAGCACCGCTGTGCGCAGCTGAGACCCGTCTGGGTCGGCAGCGAGCGGATCGAGTCCAGCCTGGTGCCCGAGGCCGGCGTCGACTTCCACCGCATCGACATCCGGTTCAGCTACCGCGTGCCCCGGCCCGGCAACTTCGGCTACTACCGCCGCCACATCCTGCCGCTGCTGGGCGGCAAGCCCTTCCGCCAGGCCCAGGCCGCGCTCAGTGCCCACCGGCCGGACGTGGTGCTGGCGACGGGCGGCTACGTCGCGGCGCCGGTGGTCTGGGCGGCGCTGAAAAGCCAGATACCGGTCGCGCTGCTGGAGATCAACAACCCGCCGGGCCTCGTCAACTGGTTCTTCGCCGACCGCGCCTGGCGCGTCTACGCCGCCTCGGAGGCGATCGCTGCCGCGCTCAGCGCCCGCTGCGCCGTGGGCAAGCTCAAGGTCAGCGGCTGTCCGGCGCGCTGCCCGCAGCGCTCCCGCGCCCGTGTCTGCCGCGACCTCGACATCGATCCCCAGCGCCGCATCCTGCTGGCGATGGGCGGCAGCCTGGGGGCCGGGGCGATCCACCGCGCGGTGCGCGAGTTGCTGTTCGCCGCCAGCCGCAGCATGGATGCCCGCTGGCACAAGCTGGCCGTCCTCAACGTCGCCGGTGAACGCGCCGCGCTGCGCGACGGGCTGGCCGGCGGCGACAACCTGCCCGCCGGCCCGGTGGCGTACTACACCGTGGACTTCCTCGACGGCGCGATGGACGCGCTGGCCGCCAGCGACTTCTACCTCGGTCGCAGCGGCGCGGCGACGGTCGGCGAACTGCTGGCCTGCGGACTGCCGGCGCTGCTGATCCCCGATCCGCAGCATGCCGACCACCAGCAGTACGGCAACGCTGAATTGCTGGTGCAGCGCGGCCAGGGCACCCTGCTGGAGCAGACCGAGGTGACCGGCGAGGCGCTGCTCAGCTGGCTGGGCCGCGCCTGGGACCAGCCGCGGCTCAGCGGCCCGCAGCCGCCCGCCGCCGAGGTGATCGCCGACGACCTGACATCAGTCTGGGAGACGCCGTGATCCGCCCGCTGGCCGCCCTGAGCCTGGCGGCGCTGCTGTTGCTGGCCCCGGCCGCCCTGCGCGCCGAGACCCACTACCTGATGCTGGGCAGCCGCGTGATCAGCCTCGACCATCCGCCGGTGATCGAGTCGGAAGGGCGGCTGTACCTGACGCTGGCGCTGCTGGATGAACTGGGTGTTTCCACCACGGCGGTCCCGCCGGCGGGGGCGGCTGTGCCGCTGGGTACCGATGGGCAGGACGAGCAGCCCGCCGAGCACTACGCGCCGGACGACAGCGGCGATGAGGCGCCGGCCGAGGAGGACGTCGCCGCCGCGGAGAAGCTCACTGCGGAGGCGGTCGAACTGCTGCCCCTGGCGGGGACGCTGGCGGGCGAGCGGATCAGCTACAAGCTGGCTACGCACACGCTGGAGACGGCGCGCGGAGGTCCGCAGCCGGCGGTGCTGATTGACGGCCAGGCGGCGGCCCCCGCTGAACTGAGGCGCCACGGCGGCTTCGACTACCTCAGCGAGGCGGGTTTCGCCAGCGTCGGGCTGGCGCTGGCCTACGACGCGCTCGACGACCTCTACCAGGTGGTGGGGCTGATCCACCGGGTCGATTACCTGCCCGCCGAGCGCGAGCTGCAGCTGGGCTGCCTGACCCCGATCGAGGCCGAGGGCATCCAGGTGGACGATCAGCGGCTGACGGTGCTGGTCGAGGGCGGCTGGCTGGCGGAAACCACCGGCCGCCACTTCACCGGCGATGAATGCCTCAGCAAGCTGGGCTTCAAGACCCAGCCGCGCCTGGGCCGCAGCTTCGTCTTCATCCACCAGCCGCGCCGGACCGGCTTCAAGGTCCAGACGGACCCGCGGGTCGGCTTCGCGCGGGTACGGTTCGGCAACTACTTCCAGGTCGCCAGCTACCAGCAGTCCAGCAGCGGCGAGCTGGCGGTGGCGGTCCAGCTGGGGGCGCCCTGCGCGGTCGAGCACCAGCGGATCGAGGGCCCGCCGCGGGTGGTGGTCGATTTCCCCGGCGTGATCTACGAGGACGCCACCGAGACGATTCCGGTCGGCATCGGCATCGTCGAGCAGATCCGCATCGGCCGGCCC